>SAMEA104315420__coassemble_496_pt1 | contig 24932 bp, 23 predicted proteins | sample SAMEA104315420__metabat2_high_PE_047 | metagenome-assembled genome bin SAMEA104315420 (sample SAMEA104315420) | gut metagenome | biome: Monkey gut; feature: monkey-associated habitat; material: faeces | place: China | collected 2013 | reverse complement strand
ATTCGCTCGTCGCGCTCGCGATAGGTGGCACACTACCCCATTTCGCCGGCGATATGATAGTGCAAGTATTCGATTCGCTCGTCGCGCTCGCGATAGGTGGCACACTACCCCATTTCGCCGGCGATATTATAGCGCAAGTATTCGATTCGCTCGTCGCGGTCGCGATAAGTGGCGCAAGCGTGCATGAGCTTGACGAGAGCCGCTTCTTGCCGGATTTCTCCACCGCTAATCGCCCCCGCCTTGCTCAACACATTGCTGTTTTCGTAGAGTGGTAGGTCGATTTTACCCGTTGCCGCATTTGCCACGAGCACATCGATGCCGCGCGATGTCGCCGTTTCGACGAACGCCACGATATCGCTATCGGCACACGGCACAGTGCCCACGCCAAACGGAATGAGCACAATGCCATCGATGGCAGGATCGCCCGAGAGCAAGCGATTGAGCGTGCCCGGCATGATTCCCGGCGTGACGTGCACGACGATGACATTTGCCCCGAACTCGGGGCAACAGCGAAACGGCGCCGACGGATAACGAATGTGCCGCGCTAGCGTAATATCGACGCCCAGCCGCGCCAACGGCTCACACCCCGGCGAATCAAACGCATGATAAGCGCGCGTGTTGATTTTGCACGATCGACACCCTCGCAACAAAACGCCATCGAAACAAAGCGATACCTCGGGGATGGGCAACGTCGAAACTTCGATGGCATCGGCCAGGTTTCGCCGCGCGTCGTTTCGCAAAGCCCCCATCGGTCGCTGCGCCCCCGTGAGCACGACAGGGCGATCGAGCCCCTCGAGCGCAAACGAAAGCGCCGCCGCCGTGTAAGGCATCGTGTCGGTCCCGTGAATCACGATAAATCCATCGTACTGCGCACGATTACGCGCAATCGTCAACGCCAACTCGCGCCACTGCCTCGGCCCAATATCGGACGAATCCAAATTGCAAAGCACCACCGAATCGATGTGCGCAAACCCCGCATATTCGGGCAACTGCTCGACGAGCGCCTCGGCATAATGCCCCGGCTCCAAATGCTCACTGCCCTCCATTCCAATCGTTCCACCCGTGTGGATGAGCAAAATCTTCTTCGGTTCCTTCATCTGCGCTCCTTTACGATATGCCCCAGTGCGCCAAACGCCCACCGCATGGGCGATCTACGCATTTTTTTTCGGCTTGGCAAATGGGAATTGGAAGCCGACAAAATGAGATGCTCAAGTGATTCGATTCGACAGGAATATCGAGAAATCACATCGATTTGATGTACCAAATCGAAGACAAATATTATCGCTATACATCTGTTTTTATTTGCATTTTTATGCACACATCGCAAAATAATGCGCGTTTATCTGAATGTTATCTTTTGAAGCCAACACGCACGATTGCATGATTCGAAGTGTAGGCATCCATCGATTGCCATTGACGGAGATATCGCGCAAATCTCGTGCTCACATTGTAACTGTTCAAGGAGAATTGACATGAAACGTTTTAACGCTTTACTCGCAGTTCTCATCGTTTTCACCTTCGCCGGTTGTAGCGACGACGATAACAAAGAGACACCACTTCCCGCAGACCAAATCAACGAAGCCATTTGCAAACAAGACGACGATTGCGGCATCCTCGGTCAAGGACAAGGTGTCACACACGAACAGTGCTTAGTTCAAGTCGGCAACGAACGCACCAACGACGCCAAAAAGTATCCCCTCTGCTCCGACGCACTCGATGACCTCAATCGATGCCTTATAAAATTGGATTGCCACGACCTCACCGATTACAAAGCCGGGCATATTGGCATGTATTGCGCTCCGGAGCGATTTAGCATCGACGAATGTAAGGAAAAAAATTACGGCGAGATTTAACGCACTTCGACGATAAAAAAATTTGACAGCGGGGAGGCTAGGGATTACTTATAAGCATACCAACTTGGTAGGTTGGTTGGTTTTTTTAAGAACCAGCGCTTCACCGTCGTCTCGATGGGCGCACGATTCCGAGACAGATATTAGGAGAAGAGATCATGTCGCGTATTTTTAAGAGTGCCGATGAATTGATAGGTCACACGCCGTTGATGGAACTGACGCATATCGAGGGTGAATACGGTCTGAAGGCGAGGATTTTGGCGAAGATCGAGTATTTTAACCCGGCGGGATCGGTGAAAGACCGCATTGCAAAGGCGATGATCGACGACGCCGAGTCGCGCGGCGTTTTGGGCAAAGGATCGGTCATCATCGAACCGACATCGGGGAATACGGGAATTGGTCTGGCATCGGTTGCCGCTGCGCGCGGTTATCGCATTATCATCGTCATGCCCGAAACGATGTCGGTTGAACGACGCCAAATCATGAAAGCATACGGTGCAGAACTCGTCTTGACCGATGGTGCCAAGGGCATGAAGGGGGCTATCGAAAAAGCCGACGAACTCGCCAAAGAGATTCCCAACAGCTTTATCCCTGGTCAATTCGTCAATACCGCCAACCCCAAGGCGCATTTTGAGCACACGGGACCCGAGATCTTCGAAGATACCGATGGCGATGTCGACATCTTTGTCGCTGGCGTGGGCACGGGTGGCACGGTGACGGGCGTCGGGCGATATTTGAAATCGAAAAAACCGAGCGTCAAAGTCGTCGCCGTCGAGCCTGCGTCGTCGGCTGTGCTCTCGACGGGCGTTGCGGGAGCGCACAAGATCCAAGGGATTGGCGCGGGCTTTGTGCCGAGCGTTCTCGATACGAAGATTTATGACGAAATCATCGCCGTTTCGAACGACGACGCCTTTGCCACGGGCAAACTCATGGGCAAAAAAGAAGGCGTACTCGTCGGCATTTCGTCGGGGGCCGCTCTTTGGGCAGCGATTGAACTGGCCAAACGCCCCGAAAACGCAGGCAAAACGATAGTCGTCCTCTTACCCGATACGGGCGATCGATATTTATCGACGCCACTTTTTGCGGATTAGAAGACGAAACGATTGCCGAGAACTGCAGAGGGGAAAAGACATGATGATATCTACGCGCGGACGCTATGCGCTTCGCGTCTTAATCGACCTAGCCGAACACAACACGGGAGAGTTTATCCCGCTCAAAGAAGTCGCCGCGCGGCAAGAAATCTCGCTCAAGTATATCGAAAAGATCATGCCTCTGCTCTCGAAGGCGGGCTACGTGATATGTATGCATGGAAAGCGAGGTGGATATCGATTGCTCAAAGATCCGGCCGAATATTCGGTAGGCGATATTTTGCGGCTCACCGAGGGCGATTTGGCTCCCGTGTCGTGTCTCATGCCCGACGCTCCTCCTTGCAAACGCGCAGCGCATTGCAAAACGCTGCGCATGTGGCGCGATTACTTCAAGATGACAAACGATTACTTCGACAACATCAAGATCACCGATCTGGCAAGTATCCAAAACATGCCCGATTTCGTCATTTAAACGCGGCGTGCGCATTTTTCTACGAATGCAAGCGCATTGCAGATATAATGCGAGCGATTTCGACAACTTCGAACAAAAGGAGTTCGCCATGTATTATCGCTCGCTATCGATTGTCGCCGTTGTAGGGTTATCGTTTGGATTATGTGCATGTAGCCCCAAGGCGACGCAAAACGACTTAAATGCCCAGAACAGTGCATTGCCCGATTCTGCCAATGCACCATCACCGAGCACCGAGAGCTCCAAAAGAGGCGATTCGGCGCAAGCCGACGTTGCCCCCACCGAGCCCAAAGGCATATTGTGCGAAGAAGACTCGTGCGCTTGTGGCAAGATGACTTGCGGGCGGAATAGCCGTTGCGACGACGGCTTTTGTTCTTGCGGAAGCGAACGCTATGCGTTTTCGACCGATTTGTATGTCTGCGAAGACGGGCAATTCAAATGCATTGGTACGGGCGGTTTCGATTCTTGCGACTGCGGATCGACTGTTTGCTCGGTTGGCACGCATTGCGTCGGCGGCAACACATGCACTTGTCGGGGCAAAAAGCCGACCGATGAAGTGGCCAAATCGCCGCAGAGCTGGCGTTGTATCGGCGACACGTGGCAATGCTATGCCGGAAGCCTGACCAATGAACAAGGTTGCGAATGCGGTGGCGTTCCGAACAAATGCGGCGCGAAGACGACGTGCATCGATGGCAAATGCATGTGTGGCGATGAGGTCTTCGATCTCGATGCCGCCGAATACGGTTGCGAAGATGGAAAAATCACGTGTGGAAAGTCGGAAGGATGCCAATGTGGCAAAGGGAAATGCGGTCAGGGTGGTACATGTCGCGACGGCAAATGCACATGCGGCGATAGCCCTTGGAAATTCGCCACGGGCACGTATTGCTACGGTGGCAAGGTCGCTCGCTGGTAGCCCATAGGATTTGCACTCATGCCTCATATACCCCAAGACGATATTGCCACGCGCAAGCGCGAGCATCTTGAGCTAGCCCTAAACGAAGCCGTTCGCACGCACGACGCCGGCTTCGAAGCGATTACCCTACCCTACGATGCCCTTTTCGAAGTCTCGGATTCGGCGCTCGATACGCATACATCGATGGCAGGTCATGAGCTCTCATTCCCTCTCATGATCGGCGCGATGACGGGCGGATCGCCATATTCGACGCAAATCAATACCGATTTGCGAGCACTCACGCGCGAACTCGGGATCGCCCTTTGCCTCGGTTCGATTCGCGCCTACCTCGCCGATAAGACTTGCCGATCGACTTATGGTGCCGATTTGGGCGGAATCGCATTTGCCAATATCGGCATCGCCGAATTGACGACGTATTCGCCCCAAGCTATCGAAGAAGCTTGTTTAGCACTCGGAACAAAGGGAATCTTCGTCCATCTCAATTATCTCCAAGAAGCGATTCAACACGGTGGCAATCGCAAAAGCGGCAATGGGTTTGCCGTCCTAGAGTCGTTTTGTCGCCATTTTTCGCTCCCCGTCTTCGTCAAAGAAGTCGGATCGGGCATTGGTGGATCCTGCGCCCAGCGCCTCGCGGAGCTCCCCATCGCGGGCATAGAGACGGCTGGGCGCGGTGGCACGTCGTGGGTATTAGTCGAGGCACTTCGGCACAATCCTCCATTGCCCAAAGAATGCATCGAGGCGCTCAAAAACGTCGGCTATCATACGCCCGACTGCATACGCGCCGTGCGCCAAGCCCTGCCCACGCGCTACGTCATCGCCTCGGGCGGTATCGAAACGCCTCTCGATGCCATCAAAGCCCTAGCCATTGGCGCCGATGCCGTCGCCATCGCCCAACCGATATTGCGCACCTATACCGATACGGGGCGATCGGGGCTCACGCATTGGCTCTCGCAATTCATCGAAACAGCGCGTCTCATTTGGCGTAGCACTGGGGCACGTCATATCGATGAATTGAAAAAAAATTGAAAATAAAACGTCACATTTTTTTTTTCTCGCCATTATTGGGATGAGGGCGGTGCGCAGCACTGCATTTCGACGACTCGAAAGACGGAGGCAATGATGGCGAACTTTTGGCTTCAGTATGGAAAGGCATTTTGCATTGCATTGGGCATTGGGGTTTGCGGGTGCTATTCAGACGGCACAGTGCCCTATGAATCGTCGTGTTTATGCGATCTACCGATGCAAAAGATACCGGCGACAGCCGCGCTCCCACAAGCGTGTTTTTGGACGCATCGAGGCGACGGGTACGACGGCACGGGATCTTGGCACATCGCACAAGACGATCGGGCAAGCGCCATAGTCGAGCGCGAAGAAACGGCGCTAGCCGTAGAAAAACCAAGCCCCAAACCCAAACGCCAATTGGCGAATTCGGCTAAAGAAAAACGCATCGTCGCCATGGCAATCGCGCCGAAGCGTCCAAATCGAGATGATGAATCCATCGGGCAAGCGCACGAAAACGCCGAGGCATGTATCGACATCAATGTAGCCGATGCCGAGGCACTGACGCGCTTACCGGGGATCGGGAAAACGCGCGCCGAAGCGATTATTGCGACGCGTACGAAGCGCCCATTTCGGAAGCCCTCGAGCATCGTGCGCGTCAAAGGCATTGGACCAAAGGCGTATCAAAAAATGGCGCCGCATATTTGTCCATTTTAATGCGACGCCAGTGTGGAGCCCTAGGGAACTTCGACTTTGCTCAATATGGCTTCGATGATGTCGACCGAACGGATGCCGTCGGCTTCGGCCTCGTAGGTGAGTGCGATGCGGTGACGCAAGACATCGGTGGCAACTTTTTGGACGTCGTCGGGCAAGACGAAAGCTCGCATGTTCATGAAAGCGATAGCGCGTGCGGCATTGGCGAGCGAAATCGTGGCTCGTGGGCTAGCGCCGCGCAAAATACATCGCGAAACTTTGGGCAGGCCGTATTTTTCTGGGTGTCGCGTTGCTTGCACGATATTGACGATGTAATCTTGGACGCGTTCATCGGCATAGATGCGCTCGACATTCGACGCCATGGTGAGGACATTTGCCGCCGAGATGACGCTATTGGCCGTCGGGTGTTGGGGCGAAATCATCCGAGCGAGCATTCGCTTTTCTTCGTCGAAATTGGGGTAATCGACGACGACTTTGAGCATGAATCGGTCGATCTGCGCCTCGGGCAAGGGGTAAGTTCCCTCTTGATCGATGGGGTTTTGCGTTGCCACGACGAGAAATGGGCGCGGTAGCGGATACGTCGTATCGCCGATAGTCACCTGTTTTTCTTGCATCGCCTCGAGCAAAGCCGATTGGACTTTGGCTGGCGCACGGTTGATTTCGTCGGCGAGGATGAGGTTGGCGAAGATAGGCCCTTTTTTGGCGTAGAACGAACCGTTATCTTGTCGATAGGCGAGCGATCCGATGAGGTCGGCTGGCAAGAGATCGGGAGTGAACTGAATGCGTCGGAACTGGCAATCGACGACGCGAGCGAGCGTATTGCAAAGCAGCGTTTTGGCGAGCCCAGGCACGCCTTCTAAGAGGATATGCCCGCCCGTGATGAGGGCGATAATCGCCGCATCGACCATGTGTTCTTGCCCGACGACGATGCGACCGATTTCGGATTTCAGACTCGGCACGACGCACGCCGATTGGCGAATCGTACTACTTAATTCGGCAATAGATCGTTCCACACTTCCTCCGCATGGGTGTTGGCGATACGACAAAACCGCCCCGCTTCGTATCGTCTCTAGAAGAAAAAAGCCGGCAACGAACTGCCGGCTTACAAATCAATGCGTAGCCGCGAAGATCTTATAGATCATCCCAGCTCGTGGCGTTTTGCATCGTCGTTGCGCCACCAGCATTGTTGTATTGCGTATCGTAAGAGCCCGTTTGCGCAGGCGCTTTGCCCATTTTTGCTTTCAAAGCGGCGAGGGCATCGCTGTTGACTGCAGGTTTGAGCTCGCTGATTTGCTTGTCGAGCGTGTCGCCCGTCGAGAAATCCATCGCCAAATCTTCGCTTGCTTGCGCTTCGGCTTCGAGCGTTTCGACTTTTTCTGCCATGCGATCGAACGTCGAGAATGCGGCGCCTTCGTCCATACCTGCGAGCGTTTTGTGAATCGTCTTGCTCGCTTCGGCACGTTTGGCCTGAGCCACGAGAAGCGATTTTTTGCGTTTCGCTTCTTCGATCTTATTGTTCATCGCTTTGAGTTTTTCTTTGATCTGATCGCAACCCTTCTTCTGGGCTTCCCATTGGACGCGGAATTGAGCGGCTTCTTTTTCGGCCTCTTCTTTGCGGCTGAGCGCTTCGACCGCGAGGTCGTCGCGACCAGCATTGACGGCCTGCATCGCCTTGCCTTCCCACTCCTTGGCGCGTTCTACGGCTTTATCGTATTGAATTTTGAGACGTTTTTCGTATGCAATGCTCTCGGCAACTTGCGTCTTTGCCGAATTGAGTTGCTCTTGCATGTCGCGGATCGTCTGATTTAATACCTTCTCAGGATCTTCCATCTTGTCGATAGCGGCATTCGCTTCGGCTTTAAAAAGCGTCGAAATTCGTGAAAAAATACCCATAACTCTAACCTCCTCAATCGTCGGATACTCTTAAATTCCCATCGTATATTTTTCGGGCGCATTTGCCCGCTATCGCTATTGAGCGGCCATCTTCTTGAGCATCGGATAATGCTCGTTGATCGCCATGGCGAGCGATTCGATCGAAGCCAAAAACTCGTTGTAGTCCAAGTTTTCGAGCTGAAGCGTGTCGGTTATCATGACGTCGTTGCCATCGATACCATAAGCGCCTGCCACGAGTGCCGTCGCATTGAGCTCGAGCAATTTACGATAAAATGCTTCGACGTTATGGGTAGGAACCTTCATCAAACGAACGCTAAAGATGACCAACGGTCCCGTCACGTGAACGAAAATATCTTCGACATCTTGGACATCATCGATGAGACGATATAAACCATCGTCGACGACTTCGTAGTCCGTATCAAGATCTATCAAATACTGCTCTACATCTTCTTTCGTACGCATGAAGTACCTCCAGGAACGCGTTTTGGGATAGGATTGCGCGCAAGCGCTAGAAAACGTCATGTAGTTTAACACGCCTTTCTAAACGTGCATACGCCTATTTTTATTTCTTGCGAAATCTCATCGATGAATTTGCCTATACGAACACGTAGACGACGCCGGCCAATGTCACGACGAAGACAAACGACAACATCACGCCAAGACCTTGCATAAACGTGCAATTCGTCGCCGAACGAACTGCCGTCGATATGTTGATGATCATCAAGCCAAGCGCCACATAATAGACGAATGGCGCATTAAACCACGTCGCAAATGCCGCTAAACCAAACGGTATTATGCTAAAATTGACGAGTGCACTCGCCTGCGACCACGACAGGCGCTTGCGCGTAAATATGCGCAACGCCGCAAAAAGACACGCATCGAGGACGAGGATTTGGAACAGCGGCGCAAATACCGCCGCCGCATACATCACCGCCGGATTCTCGGCTTGCATCGACTGCAACATCTGCAAATTCTCGAGTACGCGTTCGACATCGGCGTTTTGCGTCGCCTGATATTCGGACGCATAGCGCACGACGATATCGTCGAGTTTGACGACGTAGGTGATGAATGCATTGGGAAGAAGCGCCAAAAAAGCCACTGGGAACGTAATCCAATACGGCGTCTTATAAGCACCTCGAAAAAAGATATCGCTATCTTTGAGCATGTTGAGCAACGCCGAGGGAACTTCTGACCACTTCTGCGGACCATCGTAATCGACGACCGTCGCCACTTTGCCGATCTGCAACTGCCGGCTAATCATGTATTGGAAGTCTTGGATGAGGTTGTTGTCGGACAAAAGACACGATTCGCAGTAACGACGCGTTCCAACGACGAAACTGCAATCTTCACACAACATCGAGCCGCATTTGGCACACATACAAAACGCCTCTTTATGCGGGTGATTCGTGCACAAATACGGACGCTTCGATTGGAGATTCTTTTGGTCGAGCCCAGTCTCGGCTCCCTTTGACGGATAAAAGACCTTCGACGGATTCGGTAATGGCAATTTGAACATAAAAAAATATTTTGCCGACGTAAAAATGGGGTAAAAAATCGACGTCGCAACGCAACGCGTTGCCCATACACCCAAACGCCAGTCTAGACAATCTTAAGTGCCAAATGAACGGCAAAAAGGAGAATTCACCATATTGTCGATAATGATTGACCGATTATTGCAGGCTTTTCGGGCAAAAATACATCCACAAATCGTCGCACCAAAACCGATAAACGACGTGGCTACGAGAACACCTATCGCCCTAGCACCAAAATCGATAAACGGCATGGCAACCATCGTTGCCTGTCTTGCGCTATCGTGCGCTAGCGGCTGTAAAGACGCCCCCCAAAAGCCAAAGAAACAACCATCGGCACCTGCTTTTCATTTCGAAGAAATGTCGTCGCAAATCGAACGGCTCAACAACGCATCGCAATCGCCAATCGACGATGTGCCAACGCCACAACTGCGCCCTAGCGACGGCTCTCTTGCCCAGCAACGGTCCCCATCCCTTCCGCCCCCCCAGCCTCTCCACGGGCAAAGTTCTCTCAAGCCACCACAAACGATTCCGACGATCGACATCGCCTCGGCACTCGCCAATCTTCAGCCCCAAACGCTCGAACAAGTTGCGCGCCGCCCCCTGAGCCAATTCCCGACCGACGCCACGAAATACCGACTCCGCGTCAACGTGCAATTCCGAGGCTTGCCCAAAAGCATCTCCGACGCCTACGACGAACGCCTCTTTTCGCTCCTCAACGCTCGCGCCCCCCAACCGTGGACTTTGCTGCGATCTCGAAACATCGAAAAAAACGAAACTTTCGACGCCCGGCTCAACGTCTCTTTCAAACGCGATCTCATCCGCCAAAAAGGTCACGGCAAACAATCGCCCATGCGCACCGTCATCAAATTCGAGTTGTCGTTTGCGTTTTCGGGCATGCCCCAAAACGACGTCTCGTGGCGCAATTGGCGCTATGAATGGGTCGAAGAAGCCGTCAATCTCTCCGAATCGGCGATTTCCGAGCGATTCTGGCACGATCTCGAAGAACGAGTCCCCGTCCTCACTTCGATGCGACGCGACGAAACGGCACAATGGATGCGAGCACAAGGCTTATCGCCCGCCATCCTTAGCGACGAAACACAAGGCATTGCATCGCCCGACCACACTTACTACCCCGACGGATGCCTCGTCTCTCACGCCACCACCGACGACGACAAACGCGAAACATGGATCCGCACCATCCAAACGCCCCATGCTCCCCCGCAATCACTCGCCATTGCAAACGTCGAAGACCTCCGATGTACGCGCCAAGGCGTACTCACCCTAGCCTACGACACCCCCATGCAAATGAGCCTCTATTACCAGTCGCCTACCGCCGATACCGCTTGGAAGACGACGATCCGCCTTGCCATCCCTGCCGCAGCATCCACCACGCGCATCCACCTCGACGACGACTTGATTTGCACCATCCCGCGCCATGTCACGCCACAAACGCGCATGACAGAACTCTATTGCATCGACCGCCAAACGGGGCTCGCTCGATTCAAAACGGCCCCCATCCCCGGCGCATTCAGCGGTTTCGCCTACGACGAAACCCAAATCGTCGTCGCCACCGACCAAGCCATCGCCGCCATCGCACGCAACGGCACCACCATCGACGTCAAAAAAATCGAATCGCGATCTCGCCTCCGCACACGCCTCTCATGCCAATTCCCCAACCGACTCGTCTTCAACACCGCCCCCGGAGAATTCGTCGCCTACAACACCACCGAACACGTCATCGACTGGCAATACCGTGCCCTCGATTCCGAATTTCTCCACTGCGGTCAAGACAATACGCTACTCCTCTCCGAATCGGGCGGCTACCTCCTCGCCATCGACATCGACGCAAACGCCCCAAAATGGCGCTTCAAAACCGTCTCGCGTCCGCGCGACGTCATGACCTACCGCGGCATCGTCTACATCCTGCTCGACCGCGCCATCGTCGCACTCGACAACGCCACCGGCGCCCTACGCGCACAAATTCCACTCCCTTGGCGCGCCAACGCGTTCATCCAAATCGGCCACAAAACCTACATCGACACACACGACGTCGTCTTTCCTTGGTCACTCGGCCTTTGACGCCGCCTATTTCGCTGCGCTCAATACGGCGTCTCGTCGCCCTATCGGCAAAGCCGATACGGGCTCTGGGTCGCCCTATCGGCAAAGCCGATACGGGCTCTAGGTCGCCCTATCGGCAAAGCCGATACGGGCTCTGGGCTACGCCTATTTCGCTGCGCTCAATACGGCTCCGCACGTGCGCTATTTCGCCATTGGGGCTCAATACGCGCCCGCAATTGCCCAGAGACACGAACCCGTACAATTTTTTTTTGAAAAAAAACCGTCACATTTTTTTTTCGACGACATAATTCCAATGCAAGGGCAACGATCGACGGCTGACTCGGTTGTCGCACGAGATCGTGTCCCCCACTCAGGAGAAGTCGTATGAAAGAAAAAGACTTACGCGAGAAGCACTTATTCTCTAAGAACGATGTCTTTTCTTCGGCTTGGAACGAACTCAGTGGCGACGAAAAGACTTGCGCACAACCTCCTCTTCTGTTCGCCGCCGACGATCTGACCGAAGCACCGACGGAGTTGGTTACCATCATCAACGGAGCTTTATTGCATCGATATCGCGATGTATTCAAGCAATGCAAAGACAAATTCGGACTCAATATCGCGTTTTTTGGACTCGAGAACCAAACAGAACCAGAAGGCGATATGCCCGTGCGCGTCATGTTGTACGATGCTCTTGGCTATTATGCCCAGACTCAACAGCACGATCGCCCTAAAAAGCTCATTCCCATATTTACCCGAGTCCTTTATTTTGGCTACACTAAACGTTGGAATACGCCTCGTTCAATTGGCGATCAATGCACCATTTTGCCGAGCTTAGCGTCGCGATTTCAAAACTACAGAATCGAAGTCTTCGAGCTGGCATGGCTCAGCGATGAACAAATCGAACGACTCACGGGCGATCTCAAAGTTCTGGCAGTTTTTCTCCGAAAAATGCGTCGACAAGAACTCGACGATTGGCCCGATCTCGAAATCAAATACGTCCCCGAAGTTCTCGACCTGCTCACAGCCATTACCGGGCATCGACAATTTAAACAAAACAAACGTAAATACGCCAAACGGCAAGGGAGGATTACAATGTGCGAGCTCTTTCAAAAACACGACAACGATTTGATCAAAAAAGGCATGAAACAAGGAGAAGCAAAAGGCAGAGCAGAAGGCATGAAACAAGGCAAAGCCGAAGGCGAAAAACGTGGCTTGGCAAAGGGCATGGCTCAAAAAGCTCTCGACATCGCTAAAAATCTCATTGCCATGCACATGCCAGAAGAAGACGTCGCAAAAGCTACGGGGCTATCGCTCAAACAAGTACAAGCTCTCGCCGTCGGGGCATAGGCGCTAACTGCAATAGGGAGGATTACAATGTGCGAGCTCTTTCAAAAACACGACAATGATTTGATCAAAAAAGGCATGAAACAAGGAGAAGCAAAAGGCAGAGCAGAAGGCATGAAACAAGGCAAAGCCGAAGGCGAAAAACGTGGCTTGGCAAAGGGCATGGCTCAAAAAGCTCTCGACATCGCTAAAAATCTCATTGCCATGCACATGCCAGAAGAAGACGTCGCAAAAGCTACGGGGCTATCGCTCAAACAAGTACAAGCTCTCGCCGTCGGGGCATAGGCGCTAATTGCTATTGCGTTCGAGGTAATTGGCGGCGAACATGAGCACGAGGCTAATCATGGCGCCATTGAGATCGCCCGTGGCGATGACGCTTTCGCCTTCGTCGGTCAGAGACAGGGCATTGAGCAAGACGCTTGTACCAGGCACGCCAAAGCTACTCGCTGCCGAAACGATCTCGGGCCAAAGCGAGACGAAGTTTTTGGCGTTTTCGGGCGATGAAAATATGGCTTCGAGATTGAGATGGGGTTGTGCCGCCGTCGAAAGCGATGCCGTCACAGCTTTAGGTGGCACAAAATCGGGGAATCCACGCCCTAGGCGTATGCCCTCGATTCCTTGGAGCATGAAAAAGAGCGTCGGTGCACTGACCGAATCGGATTCGGCAATGCCGCCCAAAGCTTGCAGAAAAGTCTGTGCACCATCGGGCGATTTTTCTAAATCTTCATCGCGCGTCTTGACGATATCGAGCACAGGGGAGTTTTGTAGCGAAGGCAAAACTTCGGGGCGCAAAAAGAGCACCATGTGGGGATCGGCTAAGTAGAGCACGCGTTTGTATAGCCCCGAGGAACGCGAATAACGCCCGTCGTCGATATCGGGCGTGGCAAGCGGACGTTCGCGGAACGTCGACCAAATGATGCGCGTTGGAAACGACTGCGTTATCGTCTTCTTAAGCGATTCTTCGGGGATATCGTGTGCGACGGCGAGAAAAGTCTCGGCATAGAGCTTTGGATTAGCCGTCGCGATGAGCATGGCTCGGACTTCGTTGACGGGATCGATTTCGGATGAACCTAGCGCAAATCGATAATCAGGGAATGCCCGATAGAGCCGTCGCACGCTATCTTCGAAGCGCGAACCTGCAACGCGATCGTTGCGAATCAAGACGATGAGCTTGGCATTGCCCGGTGCCAATCCCTTGAGCTTTGGCATACTCGCCAAATCCCTACGCGTCGCTTCGAGTTTTTTCTTATCGCGCGTCAAATCGTATTCGGGGCGTTCGTCGACTTCTTCTTCTTTTTCGGGTTCGTCGACTTCGATCGAATCGGTATCGAACGACGGTTCATCGGCAATCGGCGTCAAATCTTCGTCGAAAGGATCGTCGTCGGCGTCGACGGCGGGTGCCTCGGGCAAGCCTTCGCCGTCTTCGTCCCAATCTTGCGTCATGCCAAAGCCCGTCAGGGGTTCGGTCGACCAAGCGATATCGACGTCGAACAATGCTCGCATTGCATCGATATAGAGACCAACCGCATAAAATGCGAAGCAATGGACGACGAGGGCGACGACGAGGGCGACGCACTTCACGACGATGCGCTCTCGCCGAGAAACCGCGGGCGTCTTTACGTAATACCCAATCGCCGGTCTTTCATCCATAAAACGAACAATGCGGTTAAATGATACGATGGTGCAGTAGGTTTCGGCGTGCACACGGCGCGCAAAACACATGCACAAAAAAAAGCGCCCGTTGGGCGCTCGAAATCACGCAACGACACGGCACCCAAAGCGAGCACCGTGCGTAGAGATGAGTGGCGCCTTATGGATTGACGATGAATTCGGCGCGACGATTGCGTTGATGTTCGGATTCGCTCGAGGCGCCCGGAACGACGGGATCCATGGCACCGCGCGATTTCGACGTTACTTTTTTGACGCCAAGGCGAGAAATGACGCTCTTGACGGCATCGGCACGGCGTTTGCCGAGTGCCATATTGTATTCTTCGGTACCGCGTTCGTCGCAGTGACCGACGACTTGCAACGCGCTGACGTCGCTACGCGACTTGAGGCATTGGGCGTTTTCTTCGATCGTCGATTTGGCATCGGAACGGATCGTCGCTTCGTCGAAGTCGAAGTACGCAACGCGCGGTTGGCAAACGGGCGCATCGACGCATTTTTTGTTTTTGCAGATTTGGCCTGCGGGGCAGTCTTCGTCGACGAGGCACTCGGGCTTGGGCACGCAACGGTTGTTTTCGCACAAGTAATTTTCGGGGCAATCTTCGGCAACGGTTTCGGGATAGCATTCGGGGCCGCAACGACGATCGCGGCATTTCTGACCGGCCGGGCAATTGATGCCGACTTCGGGATTGCAGTAGCCATTGATGCGTTGGCACGAGCCGCTATTGCAGATATAGCTTTCGTCGCGCTTGCTCGAGCAGTGCTCGTCATTGCGGCATTCTGCGCATTTGGCATTGAGGCAGTATTCATTCGCAGATTTTCCGCTCTTTTCTGCCGTACAATCGTTGTCGTCATAACATTCCGGATACGAAGGCGAACAACCGTATGCCAAACAAACCATGAAGCCAGCCATTACGGTGGCGAATATACTCCGACTTTTAAACATCGACTCCTCCTTGCAGGAAACTATCGTGACAAAATCTCAAATCGCATTTACGAGGGCAAATTCACTGTTTCAGATTTGATGACCATCGCAATTCGGCATAGCCTACCCAAGTGACATTTTTTTGTCAAACACTCAATGTGCGATCGGGTAAATCGCCAAATCGGCCGACTCGGTCGGTCATGACCAACAGCGACGAGCACAATTCTATTCCCAACGCAACACCTCTTGTCACGTAAAAACAACTTTATTATGTAGGTCATTCGTGCGATAATCTGCGTTGGTAGGCAGATCATGTGCATTTGCACATGTCGATGATTTTTTTTGGATAACCTCATGTCGAATACAACGCCCTCTGGAACCGGCGCCCCCGTTGTGCAGTCCGTTCCATCTGCATCTCACCCGATGATTCCACCACCGGGGCTCATGTCTCAATCGCTGATGATTTCGGATCCATCGATTCGCGCAGCAGTTCGTCGCAACTCAAAATTGACGCAAATTGCCCTCGTCATCTTGGCTGTCGTCTCAGTCGGTTGCTTTGCATTCGCCGTTGTCTTTGCCTCCAACCAGATCAATGACAATCGCAATGCGGTTCAAAGTGCCGAACAAGCTGCACGAGCAAAGCAAATCGTCGTCGCACAAGCCATGCGTAGCGCGGTTATCGAAGACGAAGAACAAGTCGTCGAAGAAAAGCGCGTCTATTTTAACATATCGTCGTCGCCATCTGGAGCCGATGTCTACGTCGATGGACTTTTCGTCGGGCAAACGGGCGACTCGCTCGAAAAACGATTCAAGCAAAGCAATGCGACATCGCAAGTCATCGTCGCGCTCGACGGTTATTACGTCGAAAAGCTGTCGTTTTCACATGCCAAAGACTTCTCCGAGCTCGTCACACTCAACGAGATTCCCGTCGTTCAAGCCGTCGTCAAAGAAAAAGCCGACAAAGGCGAGGTGACGACGAACAAAGCTATCGTCGTAGGCGTGCCGTCGGCAAAACCGACGAAAGCCAAAAAAGCCGATGCCAAACAAGCTGCCGCTGTGCCAGCCGACGACATCATTTTGCCCGACTAATCGTTTCACGAGTCTTGAATTACCCGCGCATGCTTGACGTTTGACATGTGCGCACTTTACCCTTTGCGAATGCGAGGTTTTTATGTCCGACACGAACGATAATGCTTTTGAAATCGACTTCAGCGTATGTTGCCCCGATGCATCGGCGCCCGGCGAGCCCTATCATGCGATTATGAAAGTAGATGCCGATGGCAAAACCGATGGCACGCTTTGGGGGCAGGGTACGAAATTGATGCTCTTCGACGATCACATTGCGGCGCAAAAGATCCTCGAAGTCCTTGGAAATCAAGGATTTGCATTGCGCGGTGTGACAAAAGCGCATCTCGAAGAGCTCAAAAAACTCGAGGCCTCGGGACGCGCCGAACTCTTCGTCATCATTGGTTTTACGGCGCGTGGCGATATCGAAGCGATGCCTTTGGCCGAGCATTTGGCTCGCGTTTCGAAAGCCGGAAACCCGCCTCCCGTTCCTAAAAAGCACTAAATTGTTCAACACGACGCCTCGATTGAGGCGTTTTTTTTGACGTGTATTTGCCATGATCATCGCTTTTTCGGGCGTCGATTGCGCAGGAAAATCGACGCAAATCCGATGCCTTGAAGAATATTTTGTTTCGCAAGGTAAAACTTGCAAGATATTGTGGTACCGCCCTGGGTATTCGAAAGAATTGCAACAATGCAAGGCTTGGATACGCGTGGGGTATCGGATCTGCAAACGCGGAATCGGCGCAGCAAAACGGCTTCTGAACAAGGCATTGCCCAATCGCGCGTGCGATGTAGCGGCAGATTTGCAGGGCAGTATTGATGAGGCGCAAGCGAGCCGTGTTTCTGATGTGCAAGATGCACAAGATGTGCAAGATGCGGCAGGAACGCTCAAGCTTCCGCCGCCATTGTGGCTCGTGACGGCGTTTATCGACACGGTATTGCAGTGGGGCGTCGTTTTGCGAGCGCAAGCGAGCCGCTATGACGTCGTGATTTGCGACCGATATTTCGAAGATGCGAAGCTCGATATTGCGTTCAAATATCCGCAGTATGTGTTTGCAGAGTCGTTATTTGAACCGATACGGCGGGCGATACCGCGCCCCGATGTCGCCCTATTGCTCATGTTGCCGTTCGAGACGATGTGCGAGCGTTCGGAAGCCAAAAACGAACCATTCCCCGATTCGCCCAAAGTTCGGGCGTTGCGCTACCGCGCCTATGAGTTTTTGGCCGACGATGGCGTATATCGGGTCATCGATAGCACGGGTTCGATCGAAGAGACGCATCGTCGCATTATCGCCGCCATCGAAGAAGCAACGGCGAAATAGCCGTTGGCATTTTGACATGAGCTCCGCGCCAGGGCCGTCGAGCGAGCCCTAGAGTGGCTGGGCGTATGCGCGCAACGCAGTGAGCACATAGCCCAGCTGGTGCGCCGTATGCCGCAGGCATAGGCGCGCCCAGTGTGCCGTATGCCGCAGGCATAGGCACACCAGGTGCGCGTATTGGCTATGCCAATAGCGCACCCCAAAATAAAAAAGAGACGCTCAAAACAAAAAAAGAGATGCTCAAAACGCACAAAAAAAGCGTTAAAAACAGGCAAAAAGAGACGCTCAAAACAAAAAAAGAGATGCTCAAAACGCACAAAAAACGCGTTAAAAACTGGCAAAGTGGCGCGGATGGCGGATTAGCGCACGGCGAGTCGGAATCGTTGCCAGATGTCGTCGGATTCGGTGTTGTAGAAGATGAAGATGGGTTTGCCTTTGATTTCGCGGCGGTGGACGATGGCGCCGTAGCTGTTGCGGATGCGGTCGTTGAAGGTGTCGCGGTTGTCTTCGAGGACGTAGTAGAATTCGCCGTCGAGGGTGAGTGCGTTTGTCTGCGAGAAGAGGCTTTTTGAGGGGAGCCTGACGGGGTACCATTTGCTGGGCTCGTCGTCGGTGCGAGCGTGCCAGGGGGTGGCGAATGGGATTTCGTAGGCGATGGACGGGGTGGCGTTGGGGTCGTGTGGCATGACGACGGCTTGCGGCAGTGGCATGTCGTTGACGTAGGGATGGACGCCGATGAGTTGGACGGTGTCGCCGGGGCGTGCGATGATGCGCCCGAAGAAGGCGCGGTGGCGCGTCATGCCTTTGTCGCTGATGGTGTCTTCGACGAGGACGACGTCGCCGTAGTGGGGTTCGGCGTGGGCAAAAGCGAGTTTGTTGACGAAGAGGGCGTCGCCGCGTTCGATGGTGGGGTTCATGGTGTCGTTGCTCATCCAGGTGCGTTGGACGACTTGTGTCGAGCTGAAATAGAATGCGAAGATGAGCGGGATCCAGAACGTAGCGAGGGCGATGGCAAAGCCGCCTAGTGCACTGGCGTGGCGGATTTGGTCGGGGGAGGCCGAAAAGACTTTGGCGGCGTTTGTGCCCAAAACGCCGATGAGAACGGCGATCCAGAGCACGACAAAGCCCAAGGGGAACATGGTCAAGACCATGGCGACGACGAGGACGACGACGAGGAGAATGGCGAGCGCGATGTTTTCGACGATGCCGACGATTGGGTGATGGACGATCGATGCGCCGTTGCCGGGGGAGAAGAAAGACGCAATGAGGGCGACTTGTTTGACATCGGCGACGTTGCGCGTGTCGTATTCGACGGTTGGCGCGGCATAGAAATCGGCATCGCTCCAATCGTTGGGTGGAGTGTGGTCGCTAGGAGCGATGCCATTGCCTGATTTTGCACCTTCGTCTGCCATTGGGTGACTGTTCCTGTTCGCTTTTAGAAACGATTGCCGTCCGCGGTGAGCACCTCAAAACGCATTGTTTTTGAGCGATTTCTTTTGAGATATTTCAGAGATTGCGAACTTTGTTCGAGATGATGACTAGATCGCGAATTATGTTCGAGATGATGACTAGATCGCGAATTATGTTCGAGATAATCACGAGATCGAAAACTCTGTTCGAGATATTCTCGAGAAAACTGCGCGATATCGGCTCGTTATAAGAAATCGTGTTTTCGCATTTTTTCGCCGTCGTTTGGCATGAGCATTGGGATCGTTTCGGCGTCGAGGGCGGGATCGCAGCGCGTCATTTCGGCGCCCGCCGATTTGCCCAATTTCTGCTCGAACCCCGTCTTTGTCCAGCGGTAAGTATTTTGGACGAAGTTCGACGAATCGTTTTCGTCGGTTTGGGATTCGAGATACGACGCCTTGAGTTTGAGAACGCCATCGACGAGGGCAAAGATATAGGTGCGCTGAGCGACGATGGCGCCATTGGTGCAGTGTTCGGAACGGCGAACGATGATTTCGCTTTTCTTGTCGCCCGAGATGTCTTTGAATTCGACCGCCCCCGTGCCTTCGTAATTCTGAGGCAAATCGATGACCGACCACGAAAGCCCGTCGCCGTGCATGCCGATTCCGGCGACGACGAGTTTCGTCGATCCGAGGGCGACGATTTCGGGCGTCGAAGTACCGGCGACGTCGGCGGTGTATTTTGTCCAGGTTTGGCCATCTTGCAAATCGGGCTGTGAGGCGACTTTCGACCAGATTTCGTCGGCCAAACTGAGTGAAATCTTGCCCATTTGAGCGGTTTTAATCGCCGACGACTTTTTGGGATTGATGGGGCAGGTGGCGATGGCGGCTTCGTCTTCGTTGGGGTCGTCTTGATCCCAATCGCGCACGAGGACGCAATAGCGCATGACGCCATCCATGACGGGCGACGTTTTGCCGAGTGCGGCGAAATCGACGCCGACTTCGAAATCGTAGCCATCGGTTCCGATAAATGCCTTTGCCGCGACTCCGCCTTGCTTACCCGACATAAACTTGACCGTCGGTTCGCCACCGTCGACCATCGGTCCGATATCGAGCAATATGCCGCGTTTGGCACCGAGCGATTTCCCAGTCGGCGATTCTGGTGCGATCCACAATTCGACGCGATCGGATTTCCATTGTTTTTTCTTCGAAACAACGGCGTTATCCTTGACTTGAATGAGGAAATACATGCGATCTTCGCTATATTGTGCCATGACTTTGGCGCTCAAATCTTGGGGTCCGGTCCAGTCGTATTCGTATTCGCCCGCGATGAGCGTTTGGAACGACAACGGGCTCAACGTCGACCAGTCGTCGATGTTTCCGTCGACGCGCGTTTGCGCGTTCGTCGTATACGTCGCGCCCAAGTCTAGAATGGCTTGGTCGGCAGGCTTCCCCTTTCGCGGTTTTTCTTTGGGCGCAGCGATTGCAACCGATGCGATGAGGTTGATACTCATCGCCAATACGAACCAACGCAGTGACATCGACATCGTCGTTCCTCTCTTTTTGCTCTCATTGACTTTGCTTCTCATCGCACGCCACAGCCATTGCGACGGCACGGCACGGGCGCGCACGCGCTTGTTTTCGTTTATTTTGCAAAAATCTTCAACGATAAATGGGCAAATGGTTTGGGCATGGAACGGCTATGATTGCGCGAGCTAGTGAAACGGTATATTGCTCATCGTGGATAAGCGAGCATTCGGCTCGCATTTTGTATAAACCCCGTCGAGACGGCCAAATATGGGCTCGATGACGAAAACGCATTGACGGCGACGAAGTGAATACGAATTGGATAAAAATCGATAGTGAACGATGCAAGGCTTGCGGCCTTTGCATCGAGGCATGCAAACACGGTTGTCTCGGTTGGGGATCGCAAATCAATCGCGCGGGCTATTTGCCCGCACAAATCGTCGCGCCCGCCTCGTGCATCGGCTGCAAATTGTGCCTCTATACGTGCCCAGAACCGCTATGTATCACTTCTATAGAGACAAATGCCCAAAACGATTCTTTGCCACAAAATGGCGACAGAAATGCCAAAGATGGCGACGTCAGTGCCCAAAACGGCGATTCGACACAAAAATCGGCAAAACCAGGTCAAAATGGCGACAGAAATGCCCAAAATGGCGACAGAAATGCCCAAAACGACGATTCGACACAAAAATCGATAGATCTCGATCAAAACGATTCTTTGCTCAAAAATGGCGACGTCAGTGCCCAAAATGGCACTCCTCGGACGCTACGCGCCTTTATGAAGGGCAACGATGCGATCGTCGCCGGAGCACTAGCGGCAGGATGCCGAGCGTTTTTTGGGTATCCGATAACGCCGGCAAGCGAGATTGCTCACGATGCGATGCAATTATTTGAGAGTGCCGGGGCTTTGGCGATCCAAGCCGAAAGCGAAATCGCCGCCATTCACATGCTCTATGGCGCCGGTGCAACGGGCACGATGGCGATGACGGCGACGTCGGGGCCGGGGCTTAGCCTCATGCAAGATGGGCTTTCGTATATGGCAGCCGCACAAATCCCCGGTGTCGTCGTCGATATCATGCGAGCCGGCCCAGGCTTGGGCAATATCGGACCCGAACAAAGCGACTATGCCATGGTCGTGCGCGGCGGCGGCCATGGCGAATATCACATCCCCGTATTGGCGCCGGCAAGTGCTCGAGAAATGTTCGATATGACGCGCGAAGCGTTCCGAATCGCCTTCGAATATCGAACCCCCGTTTGCATCTTAGCCGACGCATTTATCGGGCAAATGATGGAATCGCTCGACATTCCCGAAACGCTCCCAGCCGCCAGCGATATCGCTTCGGCACAATTCCCCTTCGAAGCCCGAGTCGACGCCACCCCGCAAACGTCGAGCCATATCATCTCTACACTCGATTTAGTCCCCGAATCACTTGCCAAGAAAAACGACGCTCGATTCGCCCATTACGACGCGATGAAATCGATCGCTCGCTTTGAATACACCGAATTTAGCCCCAATTGCCCCAGCGACGAGGCACCAAACGCGATCCATGCCGACATCGACACGCTCGTCGTCGCCTTTGGAATATGTGCGAGAATTGCGCGCGAAGCGGCACAGCAAGCGGCAAACGCCGCCCACAAGCGATTTGCCGTCTTGCGCCCACAAACGCTTTGGCCCATCGATGGCGACGCTTGGCACCCCTATATCGAACGCGCTCGCAAAATATGCGTCGTCGAATGCAATCGTGGTATGATGCGCGCCGATTTGGCGCGATTTATCGACGAAACTCGCATGTATGGAATATGTCGCGATGGCGGCATCGTGCCGACGGTCGAAGAAATCGTCGCTCAACTCGCCTCGTAGCCAATCCCGCCCAATACGGCCCGCCGCTATCGCCTGTCTGGTGGCGTTGCCGTTCCGAGCCGACAGGCCAACTTCGGAGCATTATCATGACAAAAGAAACGCCCAACCTTCCACAAAACCCAAACGACGACGTCGCAAATGACATAATCGTTTCTAAAGACGAAAAAATCGAAGCAAAAACCGAAAAAGCAAGCTCGGAAAAAGAAAAAGCCGAAGCAAAAACCGAAAAAGCCAGCTCGGAAAAAGAAAAAATCGATGTGAAAATAGACGAGAAAATCCAAGCCGACATCGACGCCGAGATTCCCGATCACGTGGGAGAAATCGCCACAGCCAAATGCGAATCGATATCGAGCAATCGCGTCATCGGTCGATTTGGGCGCGATCAACTCGTCTCGGTCGCCCAAGGCGAATTTGCCCAATTGCCCGAGATTGGCGAATCATTCGACGCCTATATCGAAGGGCTCATGAAGAACGGGATGTGGTGCGGTTCGGTCGACAAAATCGCGCCCTATCGCTTGTGGCAACAGCTCGAAAAGGGGATGCGCGAAGAAACCGAGTTTTCGGTCGTCGTCGTGGCCGCCGAGCCCAACGGCATCGTCTGCGATTTGCATTCGATCGCCGCATTTATGCCGACGCGCGAAATCGGCATCACGGAGTCGACAGCCCAAGAGCTCATCGGAAAGACGCTCAACGCGCGCATTATCAAGATGTCGCCGCAACAGGGCAATATCATCATCAGCCACAAAGCCGCCATCGCGCAGTCGCTACGCGAGGCGCGCGAAACCGTCCTCACGAATCTCAAGGTGGGTCAAGAATACGAAGGAATCGTGCGCCAAATCGTCGATTTCGGGGCATTTGTCGACATCGGCGCCGGCGTCGAAGGTCTCGTACACCGTTCGAACTTGAGCTGGGAAAACGACGATCCCGCCAAATGCGTCTGCCTCGGCGATCGAATCAAAGTCGTCGTTCTCTCGACCGACAAAGGCCGCATTGCACTCGGCCACAAACAGCTCGTCAAAGATTGCTGGGCGGCGGCCGCCGAAACGCTCCACGTCGGCGATATCGTCGAGGGCAAAGTCACGACGTTTACGACATTTGGCGCCTTCGTCCGCCTCGACAACGGCATCGAAGGGCTCGTCCACAATACCGAATTGTCGTGGGATGACGCCATCCGCCAAGCCAAACAAGTCGTCAAACTCGGCCAAGTCGTGCGCGCGTGCATCGTCGAAATCGACCCCGAAAAGCGCCGCCTCCGCCTCAGTCTGCGCCGCGTCGAGGGCGATCCGTGGCAAAAAGCCGTCGAAGCCTACCCCGTGGGCACCAAAGTCACGCTCCCCGTCGCCGGCATCGCCGATTTCGGCATATTCCTCGACATGGGCGACCACATTCGCGGCCTCGTCCACAAATCCGACATCTCTTGGAACGACGCCCCCATCGACCTCGCCCAACGCTTCCCCATCGGCACACCCACCGACGCCATCGTGCTCGCCATCGACGCCCAACGCCACCGCGCAAGCCTCGGCATCAAGCAACTCGAGGGCGATCCGTGGGCAGAATTCATGGCGCGCGCCCCACTCGGCAAACAATTCAAAGCGACTATCCGCCGCATCGCCAAATTCGGCGCCTTCGCCAACATCGCCGACACGCCACTCGACGGCCTCATCCACGTCTCAGAACTCGCCGAACACCGCGTCGAACGCATCGAAGAGCTCGTCAAACTCGGCGACGAAGTCACCGTCACCGTCGTCCAAATCGACCCCAAAAAGCACCGCATCGGCCTGTCGCTCATCGCCGAACCGTTCACGCCCACCGACGCCACGCCCGAGCCTTCCCCCCAAGCCCCAACCGTCACCGCTCCAACGATGGCCGACATCTTCCCCGACGTGCTCAAGCCACCCAGAAACGTGTAAATCGCAGCGCACCGCATTTATTTGAGTATTTTTTCTTCTTTGTTTGGAGCGCCCTATTTCGCCCTTTGGGCTCAATACGGGCTTTTGTCGCCCTATTTCGCCCTTTGGGCTCAATACGGGCTTTTGTCGCCCTATTTCGCTATCGCTCAATACGGGCTCTGGCTACGCCTATTTCGCTATCGCTCAATACGGCTCCGCTCGTGCGCTATCTCGCCCGTTGGGCTCAATACGCGCACGCTTGACCTCACCCCCGGCCTATCGGGGGGGGGGAGGTCAGAAGGAAGATCATTTTTTTTCTACTTTAGAAAAAAAAATATTGACACTCACACAAACTACACGTATAAGCCGCCCTCGCCGACGGGATGAAACAAGCCCACGGCACGATGAAAAC
>SAMEA104315420__coassemble_491_pt1 | contig 25165 bp, 14 predicted proteins | sample SAMEA104315420__metabat2_high_PE_047 | metagenome-assembled genome bin SAMEA104315420 (sample SAMEA104315420) | gut metagenome | biome: Monkey gut; feature: monkey-associated habitat; material: faeces | place: China | collected 2013 | reverse complement strand
CATAAATGGCGAGGGGGTGTGGACATCTGCCTGTGGCAGATGTGAGAAATTTGGCGAGGGGGAATGGACGCCCGCCGCGGCGGGCGTTTATGACATGCGAGGGGGAATGGACATCTGCCTGTGGTGTGCATTTAAGATGTTTTACCGGCGAGTGCATCGGCGATTTGAGCGAGTTCTGGAGTCATGTTTTCGAAGGTGACGCGGTTGCCCGAGATGATAATGCGAGTTCCTTCGGGGATCGATTCGAATAGATCGTCGAGCGATGGGGTAGATGTGGCAGGGGCCGTTTGACGCGTTGGAATGGGAGAATCGGGCAGAGATGCGGAAACGGAGGCTGTGGGCGCGTTTTGAGCCGTAACGGATGGGGAATTGGGCAGAGAAGCCGAATTGGTGGTGGTGGCGGATGCATTTTGAACCGTGGCGGATGGGGAATCGTGGAGAGATGCGGAAACGGAGGCTGTGGGCGCGTTTTGAGGCGTGGCGGATGCAGAATTGGGGAGAGAAGCGGAATCGGGGGTGGTGGGCGCGTTTTGAGGCGTGGCGGATGCAGAATTGGGCAGAGATGCGGAATTGGGGGCGGTTTGGGGATTGAGTTCTGTCTTTTGCGATAGTTGAGTCATGGGATTTTGAACGGTTATTGGTTGGAAACGCGTAGCGTTTGTTTCTCATAAAGATCGATTGGTGGTATAACTGCGCGCGTTTTGCGCGGTCAAGCGTCATTTTGTCGATGCTAGCGAACGCGCGTTTTGATGGGAAGGGAGTATTATGCCTTATGTGCCGCCACCCGTTTCGAATGAAACGATAAACGTGACGAAGATAGGAACGCCAGTTGGCGAAACGCCGATCTACATATTTGCCGATGTGCTCGATGAATTGCGCTATAGCGCCACCGAGCGCACTGCGCGCGGTATGCTCGTGGGCATTCACCAGGTCAAAGATCCGACGATACGATTTATATCGTTAAAGCCGAATCGCGAGTTTGACGTCGAAAAAGACGTTTCGGAATTCGTCGACGAACTGAATGCCGAAGCGGCATGCGCTGAGCCATCGACGAACTCGGGAAATGTCGCGGGTTTGGGGCATGCTGCAGACGCGTCGACGCCTTCGGTTGAGGGGAATGCGACAGAAGCGAGCATTGCACAGAATTCAAACGAAGATGGATCGGGTGTAGATAATTCGAGTGATGCGCCGAAATCTGGTACGGAATACGTCATCATTACGGCGTTTAAAGATCTTTACCCGATACAAGATGCGCTCGATTATGCGATGTATTTGCGCCGACAGAGGAATTTCCGTTCGGAATCGGGAGATGAGACAGACGTCGGGATGGTCATGTTGAGCAGTGAACCGTGGAAGATCATGCTCGAAGATTTGATGCTTCAGCGGTCGTATTGCGCGACGGAATGGCAAGTGGCGTTATTCGTCGATGCGACCGATGCGCCCGCGCGAGCGTTTATCTTGACGAAGGGTTTATCGCAGCTGACCGAGACGGGGTATTATTTGATTAGTGCAAAGGAGAATGGCTAAAGCTCGCGCTTTTTTTTTGTCACCAAAATGCGGTCTTTGATGGGCATTTATCGAGGTCGCTAGGGGCAATGATTGGGGCGGGGAGAAGCGGCGTATTGGCCTTGTGCCAATAGCCGCTTTGCGCCGGGCGTATGCGCGCAACGCAGTGAGCACATAGCCGGCGTGGCGGAGCGTATTGCCCCCCGCGGGGGGCAATAGCGTAGCTAGAGCCCGTATGGAGCCCCGGCGGGCGACATAGGGCGACAAAATGATTTTTTGTCAGTTTGATGCAGATGCTAGGAAGCTAGCCTGAGGGCGCGTGGGGGCGTACTCACGTACGTTCCCACCGCATGAATGGCGACGCTGACGACGCAGATGCGCAAAATGACAAAAAAGAGCCCGTATGGAGCCCAGCTGGGCGACATAGGGCGACAAAATGATTTTTTGTCAGTTTGATGCAGATGCTAGGAAGCTAGCCTGAGGGCGCGTGGGGGCGTACTCACGTACGTTCCCACCGCATGAATGGCGACGCTGACGACGCAGATGCGCAAAATGACAAAAAAGAGCCCGTATGGAGCCCTGCTGGGCGACATAGGGCGAACGATGCGCCGAGCGTATGCCGTAGGCATAGCGGCGAAAAAGTAGAAATAATTGAAATTTTTGTTGCAATTTGTGGTAGAGAGGCGAATCGCGCCAACCATTGTGGTTGGTCAAACCACTTCAATAGGAGAAGACGATGGAATACACGCACGAAGTCAAAGAAATGTGTGTTGTTGCTAAAGGTCCAAATCACGGTCCTGCGCCCATTCCTGAAGAGGGCAAATGGGTCCAAGCGAAAGAAATCAAAGACATATCGGGCATGACGCACGGTATTGGTTGGTGTGCGCCGCAGCAGGGTGCCTGTAAATTGTCGCTCAACGTGAAAGATGGCGTCATCGAAGAGGCGTTGGTTGAGACGATTGGTTGCTCAGGTATGACGCATTCGGCGGCGATGGCGTCGGAGATTTTGATCGGCAAGACGATATTGGAAGCGCTCAACACAGACCTCGTTTGCGACGCGATTAACACGGCGATGCGCGAATTGTTTTTGCAGATCGTGTATGGCCGCACGCAGAGCGCGTTTTCGGAAGGCGGGTTGCTCGTGGGTGCTGGTTTGGAAGACCTCGGCAAGGGGCTTCGCAGCCAAGTGGGCACGATGTATGCGACGAAGCTCAAGGGGCCGCGTTACCTCGAAATGGCCGAAGGCTATGTGACGCGTTGTGCGCTCGACGAAGACGACGAGATTTGCGGCTACGAATTCGTGCACTTTGGCAAGATGATGCAGTGGATAAAAGACGGCATGTCGGCAGAAGACGCGCTCAAGAAAGCCACGGGCCACTATGGCCGTTTCGAAAACGCCAAGAAATACATTGATCCGCGCAAAGACTAAGAGGAGGCTGAAACTATGGCACTTTTTGAAAGTTATGAACGTCGTATTCCTCAGATCGAAAAAGTCTGCGCACAATATGGCATTAAAGACCTCGACGACGCAAAGGCGATTTGCGAAGCCAAGGGGATCGATGCGTATTCGATCGCGAAAGCGATTCAGCCGATCTGCTTCGAAAACGTTTGCTGGGCCTATGTTTTGGGCGTTGCGATTGCGCTGAAGAAGGGTTGCAAGAAGGCCGCCGATGCGGCGAAAGCGATTGGCGAAGGTTTGCAGGCGTTTTGCATTCCCGGTTCGGTTGCCGACGATCGCAAAGTCGGTTTGGGTCACGGCAATTTGGCGTCGATGCTCTTGAGCGAAGAGACGAAATGTTTTGCCTTTTTGGCCGGTCACGAATCGTTTGCGGCAGCCGAAGGCGCCATCGGGATTGCCAAGAATGCGAACAAAGTCCGCAAAGAACCGCTTCGCGTCATTTTGAATGGCTTGGGCAAAGATGCAGCCTTTATCATTTCGCGCATCAACGGATTTACGTATGTACAGACGAAATTCGATTATGCCTCTGGCAAGCTCGAAATCGTGAAAGAAAAAGCGTATTCGGATGGCGAACGCGCCAAAGTTCGTTGCTATGGTGCCGATGACGTGCGCGAAGGCGTGGCGATCATGCACAAAGAGGGCGTCGACGTTTCGATTACGGGTAACTCGACGAACCCGACGCGCTTCCAACACCCCGTTGCAGGCACGTATAAAAAGGAATGCATCGAACAAGGGAAGAAGTACTTCTCGGTGGCGTCGGGCGGCGGCACGGGTCGTACGCTCCACCCCGACAACATGGCCGCCGGCCCTGCATCGTATGGCATGACCGATACGATGGGCCGCATGCACTCCGATGCGCAGTTTGCCGGTTCGTCGTCGGTTCCTGCTCACGTCGAAATGATGGGCTTCTTGGGCATGGGCAATAACCCCATGGTCGGCGCCACGGTGACCGCGGCTGTCGCCGTCGAAGAAGCGATGAAGTAAAAAGTCATCGCCCGCGGGGCGATGAAGTTCAAACGACCGGCAACTACGGCGTGTAGATTGCCGGTTTTTTTGTATGGATTGCGCGGTATCCGAGCCGAGCGGGCGATGAAGCTCAAACGACTGGCAACTACGGCGTGTAGATTGCCGGTTTTTGTTGGTATTGGGTGCGCATGAGCGGTATTCATAGGGGGTGAGAGTTTTTGTAGCTTTTCGTAGGATTTCGGACTTCAGCCCCAGATTGCGCCATGTCATTGTCTCATATTGCTTCGAAGGTATTGTTTTATGCGCTGTCGCTATCGATCGGATTTGCGCCGTTGGGTTGCCATTCGTCGAAGGGGAAGACGACGGAATCGCTGCCCGTTTTGGGATACGAAGTCGAAGACGTCGCTAGACTGAGCTCGCCGGCGACGGTACAAAAAGATGAGACGGTGCAAGCTTGGAATGCGGCGCTCGTGGGGCCACTACGCGCGAGCGTTGCGACGCCCAATGCGATAGAAACGCGGCTATTGAAAGAAGATCGCGACATTTGGAAAGGCGTGCTCAAGCAAATCGAAGCCTATAGTTTGGAACGCAAAGATGCCGTCGTCTTGTCGAATTTGCAGATTGCGCAAGCGGTATCGTGCGATCCGCCTGTATCGGCGTTTAGCTTGCGTCAGAGGGCTCAGATCCAGCTGACGTTGCAGATGCGTCGGAATGCATTTTGGCGGCTCGGACGCCTTGAGATGGCGACAAATGGCGTATTTCATGCGTTGCAAGGGTTTGTTTCTCAGTTTCAAACGGGTCATATCAAAGGATCGGAGGCGGCAATCGTCGATCCGATCAAAGCGATAGCGCAACAAATCAACGACTTGCGCCAAAACCAACCGAATTTGAAGGGAGATTGGAACCCGGGCGCACTGCACCCGAGGATGGCGCGAACGGCGCATGCCGCCCCGATATTTTTACAGATGCGATCGGCGTTTGTCGCTTGGCAAAGCGAAGCGGCGCGTTCGACGCGCTATGAATACTTGGCCGAATCGGCGGTTCCCGTCGTCGAGGCGCTCGATGCTTGGATTGCCGAATACGACGACGTCATCGTCGCCATGCGCCATTTATCGGAAGGCATACAAGATATGGAGCGCGTGTTTTCGCCGCCTCACGCATTCGTCGCCTACCCTTGTATCGGCACGAATATGCGCCGTTTGCGGATTTTGGCTCAGATCTATAGCCACGTTTTGGCGATGCAGTGGTCGTTGAGCAAAGCGAGCGAATCGGCGCAAGTCGTATTGCGATCGGTGAAGTCGCCGCGCTATGCGACGGGTCAGAACGAGTATTTAGCCGACGAAATCGCGACGTTCCGCCGCGACATTGCCGATAAAAAAGAGGCGCTCGCGCGCGCCGAAGACAAACTCCTCGTCGCTTGGGATTCGACGTCGAAGACGGTTTGGGGGAGCCTCTCGGTATTCGTCGATCCGATCCATCACCATGCCATGCCCGCCGTCGAAAATGCGCATATATGGCAGGAAATGTATAAAAATATCGTCGCCGAATTGAATGAGGTCATTGCGCAAATCGGCGCCGAGCCACCGCAACCCGTCAATCGGCGCGGCAAGCCGCATGCGCCCTATATCGACTCGGTTATCGATACGCTACACGCGCCCGCTCGCATCGACGACGTCGAACGCAGCCTTTTGGCGATATCGGAGCTCGAAGCGCACATGCGATCGATTCGCGATGAGCTGTTGAGATTGTGCAAACAAGGGGCTTGCAGTGGTTTCCCCGAGGCGGAAATATCGGATTCGCCGCGCCAAAGCGCATGGGTTGTGTCGTGGCGGCAGAGCCCATCGCAAGAGCGCACACTCGGGCATTCGCTCGTCGTCATCAAGCTATGCCAACTGCATCTCAGCCGCCTTGTGCAACGATTAGCCGAGATATATGCATGGTTTTCCGAGACGTCGAACGCCGATTTATCGTGGAAAAAGCTCAAATCGTGGCAACGAATATGGACGCTCTATGCCGAGCCCAACGGGACGTATGCGACTTTTTTGCGAAGCGTAGCCGATTTGTCGCTCAACATAGCCGCCATGGGAAAACCGCATAAAACGCTTGCGCAATCGCCGGCACTCGTCGATTTGTTGCGACTTCAATCCGAGTTCTTCGACATCACCGTCGATTATGCCCGATTTATCGACGCCAAAAATCCTCCACCCATATCATTCGACGAACTACTCGCTACGTGGGACGAAATCGACGCTGCACTCGTGAAGATTCAGACGATGACACACGAAAGCATGGCGCAACAAGAGGCAGCGCCGTAGGCGGGCGCTGCAACGAATCGATCGCCCTCTATTCTTCAAATATGCGGCTAAACGTCTTTTGCGCCTTCGCATCGAAGGCGAATTTGACGAAGTCGCGGATGGCATTGGACTGTTTCATCGCGGCTTTGAGCGATGGGATCGAGGTCGGGAAGCGGAGCCCTTCGAAATCGGTGAGGATTTGGAGGCAGTCTAAGAAACTCTGCGAGAAGAGAAGGGCATTTTGAATGGCAACTCTTCGGTTAAATGCGGCGATTTGATGGATAACGGCGAGCGTATCGTGGGTAATGCGCGGCATGGTGGCCGAAGTCATGCCGCCGTTGTTGAGCGCCGATTTGACGGCGGCTTGCGTCTCGGGGGCGAGTTCGGATTGTTTGGCGCGCAAAATGCTCATCACGTCGGCACATTGCGTCATCCATGTATGGATTTCTGGGGGCATAAACGTCGCCGTGAGGCGGGATTCAGGACGCGCGAGCGATAGCGCAAACGTCAAATAGGCAACCCATGCGGCATGCGAATGGAGTTTGTGCGCCGGACACAATATCGTCAGGGGCGCAGAGTGCGCAAAGACGATCTTGGGCGACGATTCGTTTGTCGTTCCGAGTCGTGTTTTGGGCGAATCGAGCAACTGCGTCAATTGTTCGTGCAAAGCCCTGACTTCATCGGTCAAAGCGTCGTCTTTTGCATCGTCGATGGCCACGGTTTCGATGAGCGGGAACTCGTCTTGCCCCATCGTTTGCATGAGTTTGAGGAGAGCCGGGGCACAACCTTGGAATCGCTCGGCAAATAGATTTTGGCGCACGATCGTGGGCAACGATTTGGGCAATGGTCGCGGCTGGAGTTCGTCGTGTGGTTGCGCACATATATCGAGGACTTCGCTCAAGCAAATCATATTGAAATATGCATTCGAATCTTTTGCTTGTCGATAGAGATTGACGAGTGTTTCGTCGGTAAACGTGAGGTTTTCGATTGCCTGGATCGACGATTTCAAACGCCCTGCCATCGATGGAATGGGCACGACGAGGCTATTGAATACAGACGAAGTCTTGAAATGATCGATCTTCGAAACGCTCGGTTTGTTGATCGGTGAAACCGGCTTTTCGGCCTTTGCTGGCGATTTGTTGGATGCATTCGATTTCGATGAATTGTCGGATGCATTCGAACTTTCGGGAGTATTCGATTTCGATGAATTATCGGATGTATTCGAACTTTCGGGAGTATTCGATTTCGATGAATTGTCGGATGCATTCGAACTTTCGGGAGTATTCGATTTCGATGAATTATCGGATGTATTTGAGCTTTCGGGAGTATTGGGTTGTGACGGTTTATCGGCATGATTTGATGTATTCGCCGTTTGCGATATGGGTTGAGTTGCCGTCGTATTGCTCGGTTTTGTAGCGGTTGTATTGCCCACTCGTCTATTATCGACTTTAGAATCATCGACAGGCGTTTTGACGATCGATGGCGAATTCTGTTTTTGTTGAATTTCTGGGTTTCGCAAGAGCGACGAATCGATCGTCAACTGCGTTTGCGGTGCCGATGGGATGCGATTGCGCGGTGTGCTTTGAAATGGATTGAATGCGCTATCGCCGGGGTTTGTATGCGGATCGTATGCAATGTGATGTTTTTGCAATACATTGTATAGATATTTTAATAAATCTGCGAATACATCGTCGTCGTTTTTATGACATTGGAACTCGATGGCGCTAGCCATCCATGTGAGTGCCGATTGTGCAGTTTCGGATTGTTCGTCGTTTGAGCTTGCGTCGTCGTCGATATGCTTTGCAATATTGTCGACGATGGCGCGGATATTATCGACATCGCTTTGTTGCAATAACAACTTGACGAGCGGTCGCAATATATCTCGATGCAGTGGTTCGAGGACAAACGCTTCGAGCAGGGCATTGGTGGCATTCGAAATATCGCCCAAGTGATTGGCTTGGATATCGGCTAAAATCGCGAGGTATGAGGCTCTTGCTCGTGGCGAAGCGGTTTGAGCCATGGCGAGGACTTGTGCAGTCATGGCAGCTTTCTGCCATGACTGCGTTTTGATGTAGAGTTCGAGCAATCGCACGGGCACGTCTTCGACGTCGCCGCCCAGGGCGAGTGCGATTTCGTAGTGTCGAATGGCGTCGTCGTCGTGGTGGAGATAGAAGTGATAGACTTCGGCGATGCGTTTATGAATGGCGCCTTGTTCGTCTTCGTCGCCAGCCAACGTGAGCAAGTGTTGGAAGAGTGGCAAAGCCTCGGGCCATCGTTGATTTTCGAGCAATATGGTGAGCTTGAGATCGACGGCAGGTTTGAAATTCGCCTCGATGCGCAGAGCATTATCGAGGCATTCGATCGCCAAGTTTGGATTTTGTGCAGCGTGTAATATGACGCCGTATTCGTAATGTAGTTCGGTGGCGTCTTCGGGGGTGAGTTCGTCGAGGTGGACGAGGAATCGATGGATGCGTTGTGCGGCTTCGTCCCAGAGTCCCGTGCGATAATCGAGGCGAATGAGATTGTAATTTGCCACGACGTTTTCCGCGTCGATCTGAAGGATTTTATCGGCCGTCGTGCGAATCAAATCGATATCTTCGAGAGCGACGGCATTTTGCAATAAAAATTCTAAAAACGCGACTCTATCGGCTTCGGAGAGCGTAAAGTAATTGAGTGCATTTTGAATCGTATCGATTGCGGCTTGAGTTTCGCCGAGTCGAGTGAGGATTTCGGCCAATATAATCGCTTGCTCTGGATCGATATTATCGAAGTTATTTTTATTAGAAGCGAGTATAATACGGGCGCTTTGTATATCGTCGAAGACGCGGATCAATGTGAGAGCTTGTTGTAATAATAGCGCCGGCTGTTCGATTTTTGGACAAGCATTGACCAAATCATTGCAAAGCGAAACGAAAGCATCGCGGTCTTTGTGAACGGTTGCCAGAGCGATGAGGTCTTCGGCGATGGGTGTGAGGTTTTCGAGCGGGGGGCGCAAGGCCGATAATCGCGAGAACGCGGCGACGGCATCGGTCAAATTGTCGATCTGCGTATTGAGGCGCGTCATCTCGAATAGAATTGTAATCTTTTTATCGTGATTCGCTTCGAGAGCTTCGGCTTGATTGAGCGCATCGATGGCGTCTTGAATGGCATCGATTTGCAATAAATAATGTGCAATATCTTGCCAAACGTCGGCATGTGTCGATCCGGCTTGAGCGGCGAGTCGGGCGTATTGGGCGGCACGATGCAAATCGCGAAGTTGATTTTCTTGCACATCGGCGATCGACAGGGCAATCTGAGCCTTATCTTCGCCATCGTCGGTTCGTTGCAACAACGCCGTTGTCACTTTGCAATACGATTCCCAATGTTTGACTTCGGCATAGAAATTGGCCACGACTTTCAAGAAATCGGGGTCGTCTTTGCCTTCGCGTTCGAAGAATTCGTCGAGCAAATTACAAGCGAGCACGGGTTTATTGATGCGTTCTGCACATATATTGGCCAATAATACGATAGCAATGCGGCGTACATCGTAACTCTTCGCATGAACAGCCATATCTTCGTATTTATCGAGCAAAGCAGCATAAGATTTTGATTGCTCGCAGATATCGCACATTTTATCGTGCAAAAGGCTTATCTTCGCCGGATCGGCATCGATGGCGGCAAACAACGTCAACAATGCTCGCATTGGCATGCGCATGTGTATATTTTGTATATCGGCCAATCGCACGAGACATTGCACGCGCATGCTCGGCGATGGTTCTTCATTGATCAATGCCAACAATGCATTCTCGGCCGATTTCCAATTCTCGAGCGATTCGAGCAAATTCAATATCTGATACCGCGCCTCGAGACAATCGGGATGCTCGTCGAGAATCGCATCGTAGAGATTAATCGCATTATTGACTTGCGACGACTTCGCATATATCGAAGCGAGCATCATTTGATGTTGCAATCGAACATCTTGATTGACATCGATATAGATGAGCAATTGATAATATAAGATTTGGGCATGTGATTTGAGCTGATCGGGGTCGAGCTTGCGCAATTGTTCGGTTGCAAACGGGTCGTTGGGCGTCGTTTCGAGTATATCTCGCAGACAAGTCAGTTTAATGCGTTCATCGCCCAATAGCTCGGCTATTTTGTATTTCTTGGCAATGAGGGCATTCTGCTGGACGGTATCGCCTTCATACATGGCGATGGCGTCGTCGAGTTTTTCTAACATTTGCCTTTGATTTATCGCATCAGACATGTTGAGAACCTGGTCAAATAGTGCTTCGTTTTGAAATACGATATCGATATATGGCGCAAATAATGCCGCCGCTTTCGATGAATTTGGATGTTTTTTGACGAGAGCCGAAAAGACGCCGATTCGCCCATCGCTCGGGGCGCCGTGCGACAAAAACGCGAGCCACGTCTCGACGACGATGCTCCAACGACCCTCGTCTCGATCGGCGATCTGTACGATCCACTCGCGCCAGGCATCGCCGCGTTGTTCGGGATCGACGAAATAGGCTAGTGCTAGCGCCGTTATCGAGTTTCGGTGGGGTTGTTCGGCGTGCCAAGGCGCGGCGAGCGGTAACTCGGTGGTCGCCGGCACGACGGCGGGCAATAGCATATCGGCTAGGTCGACACACTTTGCCATCGTATCGTCGAATTGATCGAAATCGATACACGACTCGAAAAACGCCGCGCATGCCGCCTTCCAATCGCCTTGGGCGGCCGATGCCAAACAACGCCGAAACGCCCCTTCGCGCTCGGCATTCGACGCCTTGGGCGATAGCGTCTGCGATTTCATCTGTAACATGGGCGGTTTGAACACCCCCGAACGCAACATGCGCCCTTGGCCCATCGACGGCGACTTTGCCAAATCGCTCGAAGCATCGCGTGCCATCGCCGGGTTCAATGCATGATGCGTTACCGCTCGTATGGCTTGCGGCGTCGCATCCAACTCGCCCGATTTCGCCGATCGATCCAAATCGAGTCCGCTCAAATCGCCCGATACGTCGCCCGTCCAATCGAGTCCGCTCAAATCGCCATCGGTCGCCGTTGCGGCCATGCCGTCCGATCCCATTGATGCCAACCCGACCGGCGTAGCCCCTGCCAAACCTGCCGCTTGCGGCGTGCCACCTGTGCCGCCCGATCCCATTGATGCCAACCCGACCGGCGTAGCCCCCTCCAAACCAGCCGCTTGCGGCGTGCCTCCTAGGCCGCCCAAATCTTCCCACAATTCGCCAGCCGCTTTCCCCCATAGCTCCGACGCGCTCGCGCCAAACAAATCGCACAAGCTATCGTCTTGCGGATCGGGCGCGACTTCCGACGTATCGCGCAACGGCGTCAACGCAAACGTCGCCGGTTCACCCGACAAGTCATCGATGAGCCCGTGAATATCGAGCGTATTCTGGCGCCCCGTCGTCGCCCCATTATCTCTCGCATCTTTGCCCGCTAACGCTTCGACTTCTGCTTCAAACGGCGTCGACTTTGCCACCGCCAAAAATGCTCGCGCCGTTATCGAAAATCTCACTATCGATTGTTTCTTTGCAGGATCTTGCGATAAATCGGCAAAAACGTCTAATAATATTCGACGATTTGCGGCGCGTTCAAAATCGAGATCTTTGAGCGCCGCTTCGAACAATCGCAATCCTTCTTGGTATCGGTGCGTTGCACACAACCGCTCGATGCGCATGGCATAACAAATCGCCTTTTGCCCCCCCGAAACGACGCCTTGCAAATTCTCGAGCAAATACAATTCGGCATTGACATCGTCGATCGCCCCCACGAATTGCAATATCGTTTCGGCAAACCCCGGATGCGCCTTTGCACAATCAAAAATCCACGTTTGCGTCATCCATATCGCCATCCAATCGTGCGATACCGACTTCGTCATCACGCCGAGCACGGCTTTGTGCAAAAACGCACACGCCAAATCGCAACGATTCCGCTCGGTCGAACACACGCGAGCAAAGATGAAATCGACGTCATCTTTATAGGAAGGCGGCGTTTGAATATAGAGCGACAAGATCGCCGTGTTTGCAATCTCCAAGTCGGCGTTGTTTTCGTCGAGCACGTGCACGGCTCGCGCCACCGTCGGCCGATGGTCGAGGCACGCGCGCGCAATCGCGTATGCAATCCCGATGAGCGCAAATCGGCTCGGACTCCGCGGCGCCGGTTTCGCATCTTCGAGCCAATCGAGTGCCGTCGCCACATCGCCCCAATCGAGCAATATCGCCGTCGCGAGCTCGATCTTCGTTTGCGCCCGCTTTTCGTTGTCGCTCGGGGCAATTTGCGCCAATCGCTTCTCGATTTCCGCCTTCGATTCGAATCGCAAAAGCCGCGCATCGCGAATCGATTGCAACGCCGCCCGAATTTCTTCGCACTGCGGGTCGGCACGATGAATCCGCATCAGCGCAATATTCGCCGCCAACGCATTGTTACGCGATGATCGCGCCGCCTCGGCATACGCTCGCGCACTCTCGGTGTAATCCTTCGCCACGCGCCGCAGCAAGTGCCCCTGGATCATCATCAAATCGGCCCACGTCTCTTCGTTGATGTGCCGCGCACTCCCAGCACCATCTTCGCACGCCCGCCGCGCATCGAACAACGCTCGCACTAACACCGCCGCATTGCGCGACTTCTGCGCACTCGTCACGAGGCCATTCCACGCCTGAAACCGCCCCACCGACGACAGCGCATTCGCACTCAACGCATGGTAATACAACGCCGGCGACGCCCCATAAAGCCCAGAATACGGCGCCACAAACGCCGCTCGGTCGAGATTCTCGATCACCTCCGCCGACACTCGCCCGCCCCCCGTACACACAGCGCGCGCATCCGCGGCAGGCTTGTTGTCGTCATTTAGCACCGATTTAAAAGGCATTTCTGTCGTCATGGCACATCGCTAAGTCGTCCCAATAGGAGCAATACTACGCGTTTGCCATCACAAAGCGGCACGGCACTGGGCTTCGACGAACGCGTTCCAACCCCGCACCCTACCACAATTTCAAATCTTTTGCGAATAATCGCTACGCCCTATTTCTCGGTCGCCCTATTTCGCCCTCCGGGGCTCAATACGGGCTCTCTTTTTTGTCATTTTGTCGCCCTATTTCGCCCTCCGGGGCTCAATACGGGCTCTTGCTACGCTATTGCCCCGGTGGGGCAATACGCTCCGCTGCGCCGGCTATGTGCTCGTTTCACTGCGCGCATACGCCTGCGCTCGGCGGCTATTGGCTTTGCCAATACGCCGCCCTCTCTAGTATCCGCTGCCTTTGATAAACAAGACAATCGCGAGTATGACGAGGCAAATGACGATTGCCGACATGAGAAATGCATTCTGACGACGCTCTTTGATGCGACGTTCGGAATCGAGTCGAGCGAGTGTTTGCGCCTTCCATTGCTCGGGCGTTGGGTATGCAATTGGCGGCTTGGGCTTTTTGGATTTCGTGCCCTTCGTCGCCTGATTTCTGACACGAAATTCAGCACTCGGCGTTTCCGATCGCATTTCTTTCGATGAATCGCGTCGAATGCCATCATTGCCACGAAATTCAGCACTCGGCGTTTCCGATCGCGTTTCTTTCGATTTGCTTGGGCGTTTTTTGGGGGGAGATTCAGATTTGCCAGATTCTACCGACATGGCATTGGAATCGCCAGCGCGCGAAGCCCCCGCTCGGCACGACTTGGGATCTTCGTCGCCCTCGGGATCTTCGACGACGGTAATGGGCAACAAGACTTCGTCGCGCACCCAATCTTCGGCCTCTTCGCGTTTCAGTAACCAATCGCTATATTCGACGTCGCGTCGAATTTTCGTCAAAGCCGTGACGAGTGGTTCGTGGGCATGCAAAAGGTGCGATTCGACTTCGCTACGATCGTTTTGTGGTGGTGCAATCGCCGGCATTACCCCCGACGAATACCCATTGCACAAGAGCCTATTTTCGGCTGGATCGTGGGTTTGTGCATAAGAGAGAACGGCTTGTGCCACGGCGTGCGCATGGTTTGAACGCGTGAGCACGAGCAATATGCGCACGAGCGCTTCGCGCATGCCAATGGGCTCGATGATCAAGTCGTCGAGGCGGGCGGTGGCGCAATAGAGTCGCGAACGGCGATCGCTCGAATCGACGATAAACACGCGCCTCGTGTGCATTAAAAACGGATCGCGCAACATCCGCCCAGCCGCTTCGCATTGGTCGCCCGTCAAAAAGACGACGACGAGATCGGGAACGTCGCCATCGTGCGACAACGCACCGATTTCGCCCAGAGAAACGGCCAGTTTGCATCGCTGCAGAGCATCGCAAAGAGCAGAACGCGCCTCTGTCTGGCGTCCGACAATCCATACCTTTTGTCTTGCGCGATCCATCTTCTCTTCCACTGCCATCGCCCCCACGAGCGAAGCCCGCATCTTTGCCCAATCCACTGCATCCGTCAACGCATCCGATATGCGCCCAATACAGGCGCAATCGAAACGAATGCCCTTTGCCGTGCATTGTGAGTTTTTTAGGCAGGAATGCAAGTTTTTTGTATTGCCTCCCCGATGGCAGTCGCTACATCATAGCAATGTATTAGTTTTGCGGCGCCGTTGTACACGTCGTTTCGACGATGATGTTATTGGCACCGCATTTATAACCTTTGTCGCCTTGGCATATGACATCTTTCGAATCTTTATCTTGCGACCAACAACGCTGTATACCATTGGCATCGCAAATATAATTGCAACGTTCGTCTTTGCCAGTGCCGTTTGTTGCAACGATTTTTTCTTTATCGTTTGCATCTTTCGAAATGATATAACAATGACTTTCGCATTTGCGATTGCTACGAGCGGCGACGCTGTCGGCATCATTTAATACACTTTTATCGACACTTGCTACTCTATCGAGTGTATTGCCCTCGCCACATAAATCGACATTGATCTTATCGTTTTCGATTTTAACGATCGTCGTCCCCGTTTTGCATTCAAACTTCGGCGTGTCGTTTTTATCATCGTCGTCGCTACAAGCAAATGCCGTAAGTGCTGCCATGGCGATCATGGCGAGAATCGAATAATGGGATTGTTTCATCGTAACCTCTTTGATTTATCGAGAATCATCTCAATCGTGTACCTTTTGTGCGATATGCGACATTGCACATAACACTCCGATACAAAACGATTGCATCTTTAATGTGAACAATTGATTTGTCAAAAAACATCGCCATCAAGCGCAGATATTTTTACCCATTCCCTAGTGGTATCACACTTTATGAAGATGGGCGACGAGGACGCCCGCTGCGGCGGGCGTTTATGGCAAGCGAGGGGTGGATAGACATCTGCCTGTGGCAGATGTGATATATTTGGCGCGGGGAACGGGATGCCCATGGAACTGGCGTTATTGATCGAAACACTTCGGCGATGATTTGCGCGCATCTTCGATGACGTCGTTTGGCACGACTGGCGTGATATTGTGCCAATTGGACGTGGTTGCAAAATCGGACTCGAAGATGTTTGCCTTATCGCCATCCCAAAAGAGCCATGTAACCTGTCGAAATTCCGAGTTACGCGTCAGTTTTATCTTTGGCTTTTCGAAGCGCAGTTTGCCACTGATATAGATTCGAACGGTGGCATAAGCCGCACCGTGAAAATCGTTTTCGTAGTAATTGACGCCGATGGCATACCAGCGGCATGGGTTGGGCTTGTCGAGGTTGATGTTTTCGGGCTTAGAACCAGTTTTGCTATCGATATCGAGCGATGGCGACTCGGTTTGCGATCCGACTTTCCAAGTCGGGTTCTTATTATCCCAAAAGACGTCGGTGCCGTTTTTGAGCGTTTCCTCGCCCGTATCGTTCCAACGCCCATCGGGCAAGCTCAAGAAGTGGAGGTCGAGGTCGGCGCCACTGCGGACGACATCTGTTGGCGTGACGCCCGGAACATTCCAAACGAGTTGGACGTGTATCGTTTCGCGCGGCACAGCGTGAATCGTCACGCAATCTTTGTTGCAACTCATCATTGCCTCGCCGTCTTCGACGTTGAGGCAAATCGAGTAATCGCCAGCCAAATCGACGAAAAACGAAGCATTAGGTAAATCTTCGATCGATGCGATGCTAGCGACCGAATCCGTTGGTGCTTTCTCGATAGACCAATGGTATTTGAGCTTTGTGCCCTCGGGGTCGGAGCTTTGCGATCCGTCGAATTCTATCGTATCGAGCGGGGCTGCGTCGATGGCTTGGCTATAAACGCTCGAGCCTTTGATACGCCCTCGTGCGACGGCTTTCGGACATTGATTATTCGAGGCGTTAGCGACGACCGATATTTTGGCATTGGGCTGGAGTGGGTCGTTGCTGATGACGACGAATTTTGCTTGGTCAATGCCTGGAATTTTTGGGGAATAATCGATAGTGAGTGTGGCGCTCGAATCTTTTTCGAGTGGTGCGCCGTTTCCGGTGAGTTTCGACGAAAAGACCGAGCCTCCACTCGTTTGCTTGACCTCGGAGATGGTGAGTGGAACATCGCTACAGCTTTCGAGTTTGACCGTTTTTTGTGCCGTTGTACCGACGCTGACAGATGGTTTGAATTCGACGCGCGAGGGCGAAATGCGCAAGCATGGCGTATCGCTATTGGCGATGATGGGGAGTTTGTATTCGTGATGGATGGGATCGTCGGAAACGAAGACGAGTGAGCCCTCGAGTTTCCCTGTGGCTTGGGGGGTAAAAGCGACTTGGATGTTGAGTGAGGAACGCGCGTTGGCAGGCAAGGCGATGGGGAGTGAGCTATCTTTGGGGAGCGCATAGCTAAACGCTTTGCCGGCGACGAGCTTAATATCGGAGATGGTGAGCGGGAGATCGCCGACATTGGTCACGACGACGGGGCGTGTCGTCGTGTGTCCGACGTCGGTTTGACCGATGATGAGGCGTTCTTCGGCCGATGGAACGACGTTGATTTGCGGCGCAAGTTGTTGCGCAACGACGTCGAGCGTGTAGACGGGGGTATCGGGATCGTTGGAATAGATGCGGATTTTGCCCGTTGGCGCGGGTTGGGTTTCGGTCGGAGAAAACTCGACCGAGACGGGGAACGATGATGCATTGGGCATTGTATGGGGCAAATCGCCAGCTAGGGCTATTTGGATGGCTTGCGAGCCTTCCCAAGTGATTTTGTCGATTTCGAGTTTGTCGCGCCCGACGCTCGTAATGACGAAGGGGAGTGAGCGTTCTTGCCCGACGGATACGCGCGAGAACGCGATTTGGCGGGCAGGCGTGACGCGAATGCGAGCATCATCGCCCGTTTCGAGCTGCGGACCGCAACCCGAAGTGAAGCTACACAAACAGATGGCGCAAGATAATTGCGCAAAAAAGGCGCGATTTGAAGTGCGCCCTCGACGATTTTTATTGTTCCCGAACACAGCCGCGACTCCCTTGGCGATTGCGTTATGATGCCTCAACGCCGCTTGAATTGACCCCTTTGCGCAAAATGCGCAACGTCTTTTAACGTGCGAGTGAAAAAACCTCAAGACAGATTGAGATAGATTGCTCATTTGTCGATTATTGTGTAAAAAAAAGTGCGTTGGGTATAGATTTGCGTTTTGATCCGAATGTAGCCGGTGTTTTTTGCGTTGAGTTGATGGCTTTCGGACGAAATGGTCATTTTGCCCTGAGCTCGCGCAAATCGACGAATTCGAAGAATATTCGTGAATGGTCGATAAATGCCGAATTTAATTCCCACTCCATGACGTGTTGCGTTTTGTCCTTGAAGTTGCACAAACAGATGACGGATACCGAAAAAGTCGCATTGGCAAAACAGCTCGTTCCATGCCCAGCGTGTGACGATGTGCTCGTCGTGACCGATGATGTGTCGCGCTATGTGCACGAGAACTACCCCGATAAGGCATCGGAGGCGTTGTCGTCGTCGTTGTGTGGCGATTCGATGGGTGAACCGAATTTTGCGTTTTGCGAACTCGGCGACGACCGGTTTGCTTATATTTTGAATCGCAGTGCATCGTCGCGTTTCGAGGCGACGGGCGATATTGAGCTTCGTCTTGAGAAATTGCTGCCGAGCTTTGATTCGATTGCCGTTTGGAGTGCATTTGACGGGCTTTTGAACGAATACACGGTTTGTATTCATTTCCCCGTGTCGTCGTCGACGCCGATACCCGATTGTTGTGTGCCGTATATGGAGCCGTGCGACACGTTTTGTCGTTCGTCGGCGATAACGGTTCAAGTTTACAATGCCGATGCGCATCAGACGTTGCGGCAATGGTGTGCGAAGAAAGGGCAACTCGATCCGCGTGACGTTTTGAAAGTGCTCGAAAAGTTGTCGTCGGCACTCGACGATCTGGCAATGCTCGGCTATGACGTGATGCGCATCACCCCCGATACGATCGCGATGAGCGACGACCGCATACGGCTGATGGGGTTGATATCGGTCGGTTTGCCGTGGAATGAGCGTTGTGTTGAGGCGTATCAGCTCGTGGAATTGGCGAGTATAGCGCCCGAATGTCGAGGATTTATCTGTCAGTTTGCTAGCCCACGCCAGACGGTCTATGCGCTGGCTTCGATAGCGTATTATTTGGTGGCGGGCACATTGCCCCAGACGTGCGAGGCACTCGATTACGAGCCGTCGGTGATGCCGCGAGCGTATCATCCGGAGTTTCCGATAGGCTTCGACGAAGCGATTTTAGACGGTTTAAGTGCGAGCCCCGATGAACGGACGTCGAGTGTCGATGCATTGATGCAGCGTATCGAGAAAGAAGAAGACTTGATGCAGAGGCGCGCCGCCGAGCTTTCCCGGATACGGGCGTACGAGGCGTCGGGGAAATCGGGTTGCGGCGCGCCGTGGGAAGGGCTTTGCTATGATGCCGCCGTCGATACGCATGTCGGGATAGCCAAAGTTTTGCGATGCCCCGTGAATCAAGATTCGGTATGGCTAGCGCAATCGGCCGATGCTCAGCGTTTGCTCGTCGTCGTCGGCGACGGCGTATCGACGTCGACGTATGGATCGGGCGATATTGCGAGTCAGATATTGGTGCAGACGGCGGAGGAATTGTGGCATTCGTCGATCGAAAAGGCCGGTGTCATCGATCCGAAATCGTGTGTTGGTGAGATTCTCGAGACGGCAAATGTTCGGATTTGCCGCTATATACAGGAGCATTTTGGAAATCTCAATCCGCTGTCTTCGGAGTGCATGGGGACGACGGCTATCGTCGCGCTCATCGAGCACGGCGTGTTGACGCTAGGGGCATCGGGCGATTCCCGAGCTTATATCGTGCGCAGCGATGCGATGCATTGCATCACGCGCGACCACAATTTGTATACCGTTGGTTTGCTCAATCACGTGCCCGTCGAGGTATGTGCAACGCATCCGCATGCCGGATCGCTCGTGCAGTGTTTGGGCTATAACGTCGACGAATCTGGGGTGCCGTGCAAGCTCGAGTTTGATTTATACGAGATGGCGCTCATCGACGACGACCATTTGATCATCACGACCGATGGCATACTCGATTACGTCGCGTGTGATCTCGGCGAATCGGAGCAAATCATTGGGCAAGTGATACGCCAAGTTGGGAATGCCGAGGGGATTTGCAAAGAACTCATCATGCAGGCGAATTTGGGAGGCGGTGGCGACAATTGCGGCGTAGCACTCGTTTGCGTCCATGGTGGATCGATCGAATCGGGGCTTGGGAAAGCGATCGATCCGTACGATTTTGAGAACTCGTAATCGATAAGCGGGCGAATTTGGTGGGGGGGAGAACGCGTTTTAGGTTTGAGAGAAGCGAGGAATGATGGTGCATTTAGGTGGATTGTTCGCGTTTTGTCGTCGAGAGAAGCGATGAATGAGGGCTTTTTGATGGTGCGAGGATTTTGATCACGAGTCGTCGATTATGCGAGTGATTTTGGCACGCAATGTGCTAAATGGGTTTCTACGGCTGACAAACGTCAACGATGTCTGGCGGCATTTCTTTTGATAGGAGTAACGACAATGAAACGTACAATTTTATCGTGTGTAGTAGCATCGGGTCTTTTGTTTTCGACGCAAGCTTTAGCTGAGACGTCGTCGATCGATTTATTCGTCGGTGATTTCATGGGGATTGCGACGGTAGATACGGTGAAATTAGCGGCGAATTCGATGATCGACAAAGCGATTAGCGACAATGCGAACCAGGGCGATGTCCAAGACGTGCTCAAGGCGTTGTCGGATTACGGCATCGATTATAAGAAGGACATCGGCGTGGTGACGGTTGCGGCGAATGAAAAAGGCGATTTCTGCCTCGCCGTTGATGCGAAAAAATCGCTGAGCGATGCCGTGAAAAAGTACGTCGAGAAAGAAAAAGAATCGCTCAAGACGAAGGATCACAAGGGCGTGACGGTTTATGCATCGGAAGACAGCACGGCGGCACTCGTATCGGAGAAGCGCCTCGTGGCTTGCGACAATGGACTCGACATATTGCCGATTATCGACAATGCGATGGCGGCGAAGCCCAAATTGCTCAAAGATCGCGACAGTGCGTTGTATAAAGCCTATAGCGCGACGACAAAGTCGTCGGATATTCGCATCGGTGCGAAGATGACGCCGACGATGCGCAAATCGTATGGCCATTATTCGCTCGACGATGGTGCAGAAAAGAAAGTGAGCGTGGGCGATGTGCAGTCGGCTTCGCTGTCGATCGATTTCTCGAAGGGGCTCAACATCGAAGTGATAGCGCAATCGAAGGCGGCGGATAAGGCAAAGATGGGCGCCGAAATATTGACGAAACAAGTGGGCGGTTTGTTGTCGGATCCGGCGATGGAACAGCTCGGGCTTGGATTCTTGAACAGCGCCGTGAAATTTAGTGCCGAAAAGTCGTCGCTCAAGGGGACATTGGCTTTGACGAACGATCAAATCACCCAGATCGCGATGTTGTTTACGGAATTGACGGCAGGAGCTGCGCCGGCGAAGTAGCCCGAGGTGAGCGCGGCGTATGCGCGAATGCGCATAGCCGCGGAGTGCGCCGTATTTCGCAGAAATAGGCGCACAAGGCCGTGCGTATGCGCGCAGTGAAACGAGCACATAGCACGGCGGCGAGGTGTATTGCCGCTTGCGGCAATAGCCGAGCAAAAAATGCACAAACGAACGATGTTTGATGTATTTTGATGTTTTTGTATGAAATTCACCATATTGTGGGTTTCGTTGCATAAAAAGCGAAGAATTGGCGAGTGAGTTGCATGTTGCGCGTGGCGGATTATTGACATTTTTTGCGCCAAATGGTAGACTTTTGCGAGTGAAAATCGATGTAACAGGTGTATCGTTTCACGTCGGAAGAGGAGACATTTTTATGGATAAGAAGATATGTTTTGCGGTGGTTTGTGCGCTCGCAGTAGTTTGTGGCTGTGACGACGATGCGGGGCTTGGGAGCAAAGTCGTGGAGACGTGTACGCGGCCGGGCGAGACGAAGTGCACGACCGAGGGCGCGAGGGTAGTTTGCCAAGATGGCGTGTATGTGCCGAGTGCGTGCGAGTCGAATGAGGCGTGCGTGGCGGGCGAGTGCGTGCGTCGGTGCGATGTGGCGACGTTCCCGAAAGATTGCGACGGGAATGTGAGCGTGACGTGCGGGTCGGATGGTTACGTGGTGCGGACGCCGTGCGATGGGACGTGTGTTGGCGGCGATTGTCGGAGCACGCAGAGCGGTGGCAATGTCGGCGATGATTGCGATGCGTCGACGTTTGAAGGGCGTTGCGATGGATTGCTCGATCAGATCGTGTGTCGAGATGGTGTCGAGACGCGCGAGCCGTGTGATAGTGATATGGTGTGCACGGGGAAGCAGTGTAGTCGCGCTTGCACGGGGGATTTGGCCGTTTGCAATGCTGGTGGCAATCGCTTGCTTTGCATCGATAATGTGATCGTTCCGACGCCGTGCCCTGAGTCGGAAGTTTGCGTCGATGGCGCATGTGGGACGACGTGCAAAGCGGGTTTCAAGTCGTGTTCGGTTGATGGAAAGTCGAAACTGTTTTGTGGTAGCAATGGACTCGTCAAGAGCGAGAATTGCCCGACGGGGTTTACGTGCAATGTCGAGTCGGGTGAGTGTACGGATGTCGCCGCCGGTGCCGATTGTACGCCCGAGACGGTTCCCGATCAATGCGATGCCGATGGCAAAGTCGTCAAGTGCGTTGGTGGGAAGATCGAAAAGCGCGCGTGTGAGAGTCCAGATCTGACGTGTTATTTGGGAAAATGTGAAAAGCTGGCGCCGTGTGGCGAATCGACATATACGCCCAAATGTATCGACGGAGGGGCTCGCAAAATATGCAAAGGCAACGCGGAATACATTGAAAAGTGTGCGACGGGCGCGGTTTGCGATGGTGGCGTTTGCCAAACGATATCGACGGTCGAAGAATGCAAAGATGGTAGCGTTGTATGCGTGTCGGAGAATATTGCAAAGAAATGTGAAAACAAAGTCTGGAAACAATATTATTGTACCGTCGAGAACAAAGTATGCAATTCTGGGGTTTGCAAGGATAAATCGACGGATTTAGAGGCTTGTGTTGAGGCAGAGTTTGCACCGAAATGCGATGGGAATACGCGCAAGGTATGCGAGTTCGGTTATATATCGAGTTATGCTTGCGAAGCAGGGCAACATTGCAAAGACGGCATTTGTTATGACGATGTCAATATTGGCGACCCGTGTGACGATAAATTTACGAATCAGTGCGACGACGAAGGTCGGTTGGTCGTATGCAATCAGGGGACGGTCGAGGCGCATTCGTGTGGTGAACGTGTTTGCGTTGCCGGGGCTTGCGTTGATTGTAATAGCACGAATTATACAGCGACATGCGCCGATGTTCGCTCGCCGTTAGTATGTAAAGAAGGCAAGATAGTTAAAGATGCGTGCGCGGCCGATAAACATTGCGAGAAAGGTGTATGTGTCGATAGCCCGAAGGCGGGTGAGCCTTGCGATCCGAATGCGTTTAGCGACTATTGTAGTGCCGATGGAAAGTTGCTCAAATGCGATGGTACCGTTGTCGTCGAACGCGTTTGCGAAGGTGCGACGCCGTATTGTTTGAATCACAGTTGCGTGGCGTGTAATCCGGCCGATGGTACGCAATGCGTCGCGGGAACGGGCGGCGGCGTGGCTTCGATAGTTGCGTGCGATGCCAATGGAACGAAGACTGAAACGGCTTGCGCCGCAGGGCAGACGACGTGTTTTGGAAATGCGTGCGCGCAGTGCGATCCGAATCAATATGCAAAAGCGTGCGATGGCGAAAAGAAGGCGCGTTCTTGCAACGACAAGGGCGAGATCGTCGAAACGAATTGTAATACAGATGGGATTTGTGAAAACGGCGAATGTCGCAAGGCATGTCAAAGTGATACAGACTGTGGCCCGAATCACAAGTGCAATGAAGCCAAGAAGTGTGAATTCGTGCCCGAATGCACGGATATTGGCAAGATTGAGTGTTATGCGGAAGAAGGCAAGGCGGCTATCGTGCGCAAGTGCGAGGGCAAAGGGCTTTGGAAGACGATTGAAACGTGCAAGACGGGCGATGTTTGCGGAGCCGACGACTCGGACGCAACGAAATTCGTTTGCCGAGGCATTGAATGCAACAATCCTGGCCTGAACTATTGCACCGATAATACGCCGACGAGTTGCGTCAATGGGCGGTTTGTAAAAGTTGGGACGGCGTGTACTGGCGAGAATCCCAAATGTGTGGGTGGTTCTTGTCGTGTATGCCAATATGGCGAAACGAAAGGGACTTGTGGAACAGGAGAGACGACGGGAACTTCGAAATATACGTATTGCAAAGAAGATAACACTTATGCATCGGTAGTTTGCGATGAGACGCAGAATTGCGTTCCTGAGAAAGGTTGCGTGAGCAAGTGCGGTGAAGGCTTTGTCGCTACGTGCAAAAACGACGAAACGGTGAGCCGGTCGAGAATCGTTTGCGATAAGAATGGTCAGAAGGTCGAACAGCAATGTGCTCATACAGAGATATGCAAAGATGGAAAATGCGTAGATCGTAAGACAGAAGAGAGTTGCAATGCGTATACGTATGATAAAAATGAATGTATAGTCGATAGTAAAGGTAATGTATATTTAGAGTATTGTGGAAAAGATGGGTTTACTTATGAAAAGTGTAATGATGACCATCCCGGAGATGCCAATCAAGGACAGTTCTGTGGAAAGGTTGGTGACTTTACAGATGTCGGTTGTTGGAAGAAGTGCAGTAGTATAAATGTGACTTATTGTTCGGTTCAATCACTTACTGCTGGAACGATGGGCACCGTCGGTATATGTCAGAATGGGGTTGATTACAAGGGTAACGCAAAAACTGGTATTCACACGAGTGCTGGGTTGTGTGATGAACGTGGCGCTTCGTCTTCGTGTTTTGTCAATGCGAATTCTAAGCTCATTTGGAACTATTTCTCGTGTTCACATTTGAATGACGGTGGTGTGTGTAATGCCCAAACAGGGTCGTGTAAAGACTTTGCCGTTGCATCGTGTTCGACACCATCGGCGAGTTGCAACGGCAATAAGGCCGTGAGATGTGCGCTAGATCCTGCATCGATTAGTGATACAAATCATGATGGTTATGTTCGCATCGAAGAAGATTGCTCGAAGATCGCGCAGGGGGCTGAATGCGTGACTTATACATTGCATGGCATGCCCATGGCTCGCTGTGCATCTGAGCAAGATCTTCAATTCGGTGGCGAACCCAAGACTAAGGAGTCGACGCTAGGACGATGCGATAATAGTGGGGCAAAACCTACGGTTAAGCAGCTCCATAAAACCAATAATAATGGATGGCTTCGCATCGAGAATGAGTGTTCAGGTATTGGGGGATCGACATGCAAAACTGGAGAGACAGACCTGTCTACAAGTAATAAGAAGTATACATTTGCATATTGCGATTAGTCGTTGATATATATGGACTCTTGGGCGCTCGTTTCGAGTGCCCTTTTTTGTGTATATAGACCTCACCCCCGGCCTGTCGGCCACCCCCTCTCCATAAATGGCGAGGGGGA
>SAMEA104315420__coassemble_477_pt1 | contig 25606 bp, 12 predicted proteins | sample SAMEA104315420__metabat2_high_PE_047 | metagenome-assembled genome bin SAMEA104315420 (sample SAMEA104315420) | gut metagenome | biome: Monkey gut; feature: monkey-associated habitat; material: faeces | place: China | collected 2013 | reverse complement strand
CGCCTTTTGCGCCTATTGGCATACGCCAATACGGCGCAATTTTTATGTGGCATGCCCGACAGTCCAAAATCGGCGCGCGTATGCTCGCAAGTTGCCAAAGGCAACGAGAACATAGCGAGCCAACGCGAGCCGTATTGAGCGACAGCGAAATAGGCGAGCCAACGCGAGCCGTATTGAGCGACAGCGAAATAGGCGAGCCCCAAAAAATCAAAAAAAACTATTATGCGACGTAGAAAAGTCGATTCGCGCCAATTTGCGCCAAAGTAGGCAAAAAAACTCATGAAAACCGCAAAAATGTGGTAAGAGTTTGCGCCAATTTTGGGATAGAGGAGGCCCAAAGCATGTCTGATGAAATCAAGCCGACTGCGAATATCGAGCAGGTCAACATAGAAGAGGAGCTCAAAACGAGCTATTTGGCGTATTCCGTGAGCGTCATCGTAGGGCGAGCATTGCCCGATGTGCGCGACGGTTTGAAGCCGGTGCATCGGCGCATTTTGTATGCGATGAGCAAGATTGGCTGCGACAAGATGACGAAGAAATCGGCGCGTATCGTCGGCGACGTCATCGGTAAGTATCACCCGCATGGCGACTCGGCGGCGTATGATGCGCTCGTGCGACTGGCGCAACCGTTTAACATGCGCTATTGCCTCGTCGATGGGCAGGGAAACTTCGGTAGCGAAGACGGCGACCCCCCCGCTCACATGCGATATACCGAGGCGAAACTCGCCAAGAATAGCGCCAGCGTTCTGTGCGACCTCGACAAAGAGACGGTCGATTTCATTCCGAATTTCGACGGCGAAGAAGTCGAGCCGAGTGTTTTGGCGACGCGGATTCCGCTGTTGCTCGTCAATGGTTCGAGCGGTATTGCCGTTGGCATGGCGACGAGTATTCCGCCGCATAACCTCAACGAAGTCTGCGACGGCATGATTCACCTCATGAAGAATCCCGATTGTACAACGCGCGACCTCATGCAATTCGTCAAGGGGCCCGATTTTCCGACCGTCAACACGATTTATGGGCGGCGCGGCATCTACGAGGCCTACAACACGGGGCGTGGCAAGGTGCGAGTGCGCGCACGCGTGACCGAAGAAAAGTACAACGGGCATCCGGCGCTCATCATTCGCGAAGTGCCCTATCAGGTCAATAAATCGGTCATGGTGAGCAAGATCAAAGAAGTCGCCAAAAACAAGATCATCGACGGCATTACGAACGTGCTCGATTTGTCGGGGCGTGGCGAAATCAAGATCATCATCGAATTGCGCAAAGACGTGCCGCCTCAAGTCGTGCTCAACCAGCTCTATAAGCTGACGCCGTTGCAATCGACGTTTGGCATCATCATGTTGGCAGTCGTCAACAATCGCCCCATCGTTCTCACGCTCAAAGAGACGATGAATTATTTCATCGATTTTAGGCGCGATGTCGTCGTGCGCCGCACGATGTATTTGTTGCGCCGAGCCCGAGAACGCGCCCATATATTGGAAGGCTACCGGATTGCGCTCGACAACATCGACCGCGTCATTACGATTATCCGTGGCAGTAGCGACGTTTCGCAAGCGCGTACACAACTCATCGAAGAATTCGGGCTTTCCGAGATCCAAGCTCAAGCGATCCTCGAGCTGCGTCTCCAACGGCTCACCGGCATGGAGCGTAGCAAGATATTAGACGAATTAGCCGCTTTGTTGCAGTCGATTCAAGATTACGAGTGCATTCTGAAATCTAAAGCACGAATCGACGAAATTATCATTGGCGAATTCGAAGAGATAAAGAAGCTCTATGGCGATCCGCGATTGACCGAAATCGTCGATGCCGAAATCGAAATCGAAGACGAAGATCTCATCGCCGAAGAATATTGCATGGTCGTGCGCACGCACCAAAACTACATCAAGCGCATGCCCTTGAGCGAGTATCAGGCGCAGAAACGCGGCGGCCAGGGCAAGATCGGAATGGGAACGAAAGACGACGACTACGTGCGCGATATGTTCGTCGCATCGAGTCACCAACGCATTCTCATCTTTACATCGTTGGGGCGCGTCTTCCTCATCAAAGTCTACGAACTACCGCAAGGGACGCGCACGACGAAAGGGCGCCCCATCATCAATATGTTGCCCAAGCTCGAGGCGGGCGAAAGCGTCGAAACGATTTTGCCCTTGCCGCAAGACGATATCCACGGATACATCCTCATGGCGACGCAAAACGGCATCATCAAGAAGACCGAATGCGCGGCATTTAAGAATGTCCGCAAAAACGGGCTCAAGGCGATTCAGTTCCGCGAGGGCGATAAACTCATCGGCGCGGCACTCACCGACGAAGGCGATACGGTCATGCTCGTGTCGGCCAATGGGTATTCGGTGCGCTTCGATCCCGATAAATTGCGCGCCCAAGGGCGCGTTTCGATGGGCGTGCGCGGCATTCGCTTGCGCGAAGGCGACAAAGTCGCCTCGATGGAGATCATCCACGATCCCGAAAGCGTCATCTTGACGGTCACCGAAAACGGCTTCGGCAAGCGAACCCCCATTTCGGAATATCCCGTTAAAGGGCGTGGTGGGCTCGGGATACGCGCCATCAGCACGTCGGAACGCAACGGCAAACTCGTCGCGGCGCTCGTCGTCGCCGACGATGAACACCTATTGCTCGCCACCAACGGCGGCAAGATCATCCGCACGCGCATTAGCGAGATTCGCATCCAAGGACGCGCAACGGCAGGCGTCAAACTGATGAATACTCAAGAGGGCGAAAACATCGTCGCCGTCGCCACTTGCGCCGAATCCAACGACGATGACGCCGAATTGACGGCACTCCCCGTCGACGATTCTCCCGAAGAAGTCGAAGAAGTCGAAGAAATCGAAGAAATCGAAGACGATTTGACTGATGACGATTTGGCAGACGACGACTTGAGCGACGAAGACGTCGACGACGATTCCGAATAAAAATGGCCGTTCATCGATTATTTTCTTCGATATTGATCGCATGCACGGCCGCACTCGCCGCATGCTCGCCCGCCTCGGGCGACATGCGCGAACGCGAACCGTTGCATTTCGACAAATCGCCCCAAACGACATCACAAAAAAGCGACTCCGATTCTCATCTCGTCGCCGGCACCGAATTAAATTCAGATAATTTAGGTGATACTGAGTCTAATTCAAATGAACTCGGCGAAACCAAGGAAAACTCAGGCGTCGATGCAAACATTGCCCGCGATTCCAAAGACGATTCGAATGAATCGGCCGATAACTGTTCTCAATTCTGCGATCTCGGCAAATTCCGAATCGAAGACCCAACGCGACAATTGAGTTACGATGCGCGTCATTTGGGGATATTGGCATTATGTGGCGATTCGGCGCGCGACGCGCGTTGCGTCGATCGCGCATTGCGCGATGGTGCCGTTGTCTTCGCCGAAGAAGACGGATCCGAGCCCAAGAAGATACTCCTCTATCCGACGCGATTCGAGGCGTTTATCGACGATGCCAGCGCGCGAATCGATACGGCGGCAACCGAAGGGCGTTGGTCGGAATCGCTCGATCGTGTCATTGCGGGCGTCGATGGAAGGCGCGTTTCACCCGAAAAGACGCTCGACAATTTGCGGCAAGCTGTCGTTTCGGGTGCGTCGTCGTTTGCCATCGATATCGAGTCTTTGCCGGCGCGTTCGAGCAATCTCAACGACATTGGCGATTTCAAGCCGACGGTTAAAATCGGCGGATTTCAGACGAAGTTTTCGCGCTCAAAAAATCGCACGCACAACGTCAAATTGGCGGCTAGCGCCGTCGATGGCTTATTTCTCATGCCGGGAGCCGAATTTTCTTACAACGATTGGGTTGGCGAGCGAAGCGAGGCGCGTGGATACCGCGAGGCGCCGGTCATCGAGCAAGGGCAACTCGTCGAGGGCTTGGGGGGCGGCGCCTGCCAAGTTTCGTCGACGATTCATGCCGCAGCCCTGCTCTCGGGGCTCGAAATCGTCGAACGATACAATCATTCGTTGCCATCGAGCTATATTCCCATGGGCATGGATGCCGTCGTCAGCTACCCAACGCTCGATCTCCGTATCAAAAATAATTTCGATCGCCCTGTCGTATTGCGAGTTTTAATCGAAGATACGACGTTAATAGCGAATTTTTATTCCGATACACCGCGTAACTCTAAAGTTTATTTCAGGCACGAAATCGCCGAAGAAATCCCATATAAAGAAGTCATTACGACCGATCCGACGCTCCCACCCGAGACGACGAAGATCACAAAACGCGGAAAACCTGGATATCGCATACTCCGCAGCAGAATCGTCCTCAAAGATGGCAAGGAATCGTTCGAAAAGTTCTACGACGATACGTACCAAACCCAAACGCAAAACGTCACGATATCGCCCGATGTCGTTTATCCACCGCCCCCACCTGAATCTTGATTTCAAACCGCTCTCGGGCGCATGCCAACTCTCCTTTTGGATGAGTAATCGGCAAATAGCTCGCGTTTGCGCCGCCCGATGGGCGGCGGAAAATAGATTCGCCCAAGCGCCGCCCGATGGGCGGCGGCAAAAAATACTCATTTATTCGAGGTTTTTATGATTCCACTACCGACACCGACATCTCATTGGATAGCGCCGAGTCTTTTATCGGCCGATTTTGCGAACTTAGCCGACGAAGTTCGCCGCCTCGAGGCGGCGAACGCCGACTGGCTTCATTTCGACGTCATGGATGGCACATTTGTGCCCAATATATCGGTCGGCATACCCGTTTTGGCGAGCCTTCGCAAAGTGACGACGTTGCCAATCGACGTCCATCTCATGATCGTCAATCCCGATCCGCTTTTGCCCGCCTTTGCCAAGGCTGGCGCCGATACGCTCACGGTTCAAGTCGAGGCGTGCACGCATCTGCATCGCACGCTAAACTATATCCGCGCTCTCGGTTGCCGCGCCGGCGCGGCACTCAATCCGCATACGCCCATCGATTGCCTCGATTACGTCGCCAATTGCCTCGATTTCGTCCTCGTCATGACGGTCAATCCGGGGTTTGGCGGTCAATCTTATATCGATAGCTGTACGAAGAAGATCGCCGCCATCCGCGAGCGATTCCCCAACCTCCCGATCGAAGTCGACGGCGGTATTAAAAACGATACGATCGGACGCGCCGCCCAAGCCGGCGCCAATATCTTCGTCTCGGGTTCGGGCATCTTCGCTCAATCCGACTACGCCCAAGCCATCGACCAGCTCAGAACAAACGCTGCATAGCGTAAATTTACCTATCATTCGCCCGCAACGCGGGCGAATTCTCCCACTCATCACTCTTCATTCGCACGCAACGCGGGCGAATACTCACTCCCATCACTCTTCATTCGCACGCAACGCGGGCGAATACGCCCACTCATCATCCATCATTCGCCCGCAACGCGGGCGAATACGCCCATTCATCACTCTTCATTCGCCCGCAACGCGGGCGAATACGCCCCCTCATCATCCATCATTCGCCCGCAACGCGGGCGAATTTCTCCCCCTCTCCATTTATGGAGAGGGGGCCGGGGAGTGAGGTCAGAGGAAAACGCGGGCGAGTACACCCCCTCTCCATTTATGGAGAGGGGGTCGGGGGGTGAGGTCAGAGGAAAACGCGGGCGAATACTCCCACTCTCCATTTATGGAGAGGGTGAGGTCAGACGAATCTGGCGGGTGAGGTCAGAGGAATCTGGGCTGAGGTCAGATACACTCGCCAGAAACATATGCTTCTTGACGAAAAACTGTCGGCAATATAGTAAAATAGATGTAAGTTTATCTGTGCGCAGGTGCGTCGAAAACTCGATCCACCAAGCGCATAAACTTTGACGTGAATCGAGAAAAGGTTTGTAACGTGGCTTTTGATAAAGAAAAAACCCTCGCCGCTGCTCAAAAATACGCCGATAAAGACCAACACGAAAAAGCGATTCGCGAGTTTCAGAAAATTCTCGACGTAGAGCCAAACGACCTCCGCGTGCTACTGCAGATAGCTTCGAGTTATGAACGCGTCGGCAAAATGGACGAAGCGAGCAATGCTTACGTCAAGATATTTGAGCAATATCGCAATCAAGGGGCGTATCAAAAGGCACTTGCCATCATCAAGCAAGCGCAACGTTGCAATCCCAATTCCGACGATATCGCCATGAGCATGGCCGAGATCTACAGCGCTTTGGGGTTACCACACGAAGCCGTCAACCAGCTCGAAAAATGCCTCGCCAATGCCGAAAAAAGCCAGAATCATCGAACCTATGCCCGCATTTTGCAGACGATGGTCAGAGTCGATGGCGAAAACGTCCAAACCCGAATTCGCTACGCGCAAATGCTCCAAAAAGATGGCGATACCGACGACGCAAAACGCCAATATTCGCTAGCTTTAGCCCAGCTCTTGAGCAAAGAAAAATACATCGATTATATTCAGACATCGCGCGAATACTTGCGCATTGCGCCCAAAGATGCCGAAGTTCTGCAAGCCCTTGCCGGCATCTATATTCGCATGAACCGATTCAACGACGCGATTACGATGCTCTCGGTTTTGCCCTCGAACGAGCGAACGCCCGAAATCCGCGAGCATTTCATCACGTGCTATACGAAGACGGGACGAACACAAGATGCCGTCCGCGAGCTCAAAGACCTCGCCAAACAATACATCGCCAACGACGAACGCGAAGATCTCATCGAATCGGTCTGGTTGCGAGCCCAAAAGATGGCCCCCAACGATCCCGAAATCATCGCCGCCCTCGACGATAGCGAAATCCCCATGCTCTCCGATTCGGCGCTCAGCTTAGTCGACGAAAACGGCATTCCAAGCCGCGTCTATACCGACGAGGCATTCCAAGAAGCGGCGCAAGCGGCTCAAGCCCCACAAATGAGCGCACTCGACCGCATGCTCCAGTCTAAATACGACGAAGCCCTGTTCTACTACAATCGAGGAAACGCCGACGCCGCCCAAACACTATGCATGCAAATCGTCGCCGGCAACGAACAACACCTCCCCGCTCTGCGGCTGCTCGCACAAATCCTCGAGCAAAACAACGACCTCGTCATGCTCGCACAAATCGAGCGAAAAATCGCGCGCGCCCTCTTCGAAACCGACATCGACGAAGCCGTGCGCCACGTATTGAGAGCCGAACAGTGCACGCCGCGCGCCTGGGAAAACTTCAATCTCATGCTCGTCTTTGGGCTCGATCCCGCCCAATACGGCATGCAGGCCCCCGAATCGTCGGGCGTTTCCAATCCGCGCATTCCCGTCGCACAGCTCAATGCCGCCGTCAATTCACAGCCGCCGTTCCATGCTCCGCCTCCGCTACCGCGACGCGCACCATCGGTCAACATGTCGCCCGAGCAATTTGCCCAAGGTACGCCAGCACTCAGCCAGCCCAATGCCGTGCCCGTCACCGGTGCTCAGCGCACGCACGCGAGTTCGGGCGCATTCAGTAGCATACAACAACCACCACAGCGGCCAAATTCGGGCACATTCAGCGGCATTCAACAGCCACCACAGCGGCCAAATTCGGGCGCATTCAGCGGCATTCAACAGCCACCAGAGCGGCCAAATTCGGGCGCATTCAGCGGCGTTCAACAGCCACCACAGCGGCCAAATTCGGGCACATTCAGCGGCATGCCGCAGCGAAGTCATGCCGATTCGGGGAGCTATGCCCAACCGAGCTCGGCGGCGACGCCATCGGTTCCCCAACACGCGATTCCATCGCGCCCGGCGATGCCTAGCGTCCCACCCAAGCCTCATGCCAACGCACAAGGCAATCCACACGACTCGATTTCTCAAATCGGCCGCACGCTCTCCAACGACCTCGATAACGCTTTCGACGGCATTTTTGGCGACGCCGAATCAGAACCCCAAGAGGCTCAATCTCCAAGCGCGACTATCGCCGAGCCGCTCCCGGCTTGGATGCGGCGATCGCAAGCAACGCCAGGGGCGCCGGCTCACGTCCCATCGCGTCAATCGACGCGAGCCACCATCGCCGCACCTTCGACGGCTTTCGAAACAGCCGCCCTGATGGGTTCCGCTTCCAATACCCAAAATCACGCTTTCGGCAACGCGCCTTCGCAACGAAGCATTAGCCCCGTCCAAAACAACGCTTTCGGCAACGCACCTTCGCAGCGAAGCATTAGCCCCGTCCAAAACAACGCTTTCGGCAACGCACCTTCGCAGCGAAGCATCGACCCGATGCATAATCACGCCATCACAGCACGCAGCAACGGCGCAAACGCCGCCAGCTTCGGTTCAGGAGCGCACCGCCGACAAACGGGCAATCTCCCCACCACCGTCATCGAATCGCCAGCGCTGACACAGCTCTCGCCGCCCTCGGCACAACTCTCCCACATCACGCGCCAACCATCCGGCCAAATCCCTGCCATTCCACGCCAGCCGTCGGCTCAAATTCCCGTCGCGCAACCTCAAGCCCCAGTCGGCATTCCACGCCAGCCGTCGGCTCAAATCCCCGTCGCGCAACCTCAAGCCCCAGTCGGCATTCCACGCCAGCCGTCGGCTCAAATCCCCGTCGCGCAAACACAAATCCCCGTCGTCCAACAACAAGCCCCAGCCGGCATTCCTCCACAAGACCGAAAAACTGTCGAAGAGTCGATCCAAGAAATCAACTTCTACGCCTCTCTCATGCTCGTCGACGATGCCCGAAACCTCCTCAACGCCCTCATTCAGAAATATGGCGACGTCGACATCATTCACGACGCCAAACTTCGCATCGATGCCCTCTGAGCATCCAATCCTCTCTAGGCGCCCAAATTCTACGATTTGAGCGCTTTTTTTTCGCTAACTCATCTTTTTGCGCACCACGTGTGCGCCCCCTTGGTACGAATATGGAAAACCTCGAAACACAAAAACGCGCCGATGTCGCCGACTTCGAAGGCAAAACGCTTGCCCAACTCATGGCAAGAGCCATTCATCGCTTTGGCGAACGCCCCTTCTTGGGCGTCAAAAAAAACGGCGTCTATACGTGGATGACTTTCTCGGAATTCGACATTCAAATGCGCAAACTACGCGCCATCTTCCGACGCGAAGGCCTCAAACGCGGCGACCGCGTCGCCATCATCGCCAATAACTCCGTCGAATTCGCCCTCACTGTCTACGCCGCCTACGGACTCGGGGGCGTCGTCGTACCCATGTACGAAGTCCAAAAAATCCAAGACTGGGAATTCATCTTCGGCGACTCACAACCCACTCTCGCCGTCGTCAGCAACGACTCCATCCGCGAAAAAATCGAAGGTCTCAACTGCCCCTCGCTCAAAAAAATCTACACCACGCATCCCTCGACCGTCGCCCCCGACGATGAACTCTCAAAAATTATCGAAAAATCCGAAGAACTCTACGATATCGACCCCGATCTCACCCAAGACGACCTCGCCGATATCATCTACACGAGCGGCACGACCGGTATGCCGCGCGGCGTCGAACTGACCCACAAAAACATCGTCGTCAACGCACGCTGCACCGCCACCTGCTTCCCCATCTACGAAACCGACCGCACGCTCTCGTTCCTCCCATGGGCTCACGCCTTCGGCAAAACCGTCGAACTCGTCATCTTCCCATGCGTCGGATCCGCCATCGGGCTCGTCGAATCCAACCGAACCATCGCCCAAAACCTCGTCGAGGTCAATCCTACCGTCCTCGTCTCAGTCCCAAAAATCTTCAACAAAATATACGACACCGTCCATCTCAAAGCCGAAACAAAGGCCATCACTCGCACGCTCTTCGGAAAAGCCGAAGAAATTGCAAAAAAATCCCTCAAATCGAAACTTTCTCCATTCGATAAGCTCCAACACGCCTTTTTCGACAAAGTCGTCGCCTCGAAAGTCCGCGCCGCGTTTGGCAATTCCCTCCGATTCTGCATCTCGGGCGGCGCCTCCCTCTCCGAAGAAGTCGCCTCCTTCTTCGAAGGCTTCGGCATCAAAATATTCGAAGGCTACGGCATGACCGAACACTCCCCCATCGTCGCCGTCAACACCCCCGGCCACACGCGCATCGGCAGCGTCGGACACCCACTCCCCGAAGTCAAAATCGAAATCTCACACGACAACGACGCACTCGACACCACCGACGACAAATGCGGCGAAGTCGTCATCTCGAGCGCCTCGGTCATGAAATGCTACCACAACGCACCCGCCGCCACCGCCGAAGCCATCGACCCACAAGGCCGCCTGCACACCGGCGACATGGGCTACATCGACGACGACGGCTTCCTCTGGCTCACCGGCCGCGTCAAAGAACAATATAAACTCGAAAACGGCAAATACGTCGTCCCAAGCGCACTCGAAGAAAAAATCAATAACTCCACCGCCATCAACCTCAGCGTCGTCTTCGGCTCCGCAAAACCATACAACGTCGTACTCATCAACCCTACCCCCGAAGCCATCGAAAAATTCAAGGCCGACAACAAACTACAAAACGCCACCAACGAAGAACTCGAAAACAACCCAAAACTCCGCGACCTCTACGCCAACGAACTCAAAGCCACCACCGCCGACTTCCGCGGCTACGAACGACCACAAAAATTCGCCATCATCCTCGACGAATTCACCATCGACAACGGCCTACTCACACCCGCACTCAAAATCAAACGACGCGAAATCGAAAAGAGATTCGCCGACACTCTCGACGCGCTCTATCACAACGCCTAGTTTCAATACTTCGACGATGGCAATGCAATCGTTTATATCAACCTGCGCATTGCCTCCACCGCCCCGCAAACACCGATAAACACGCGTTATCGCGCTTTATACAATTTCAAACGCATATATACCCATCGATATATATATGCGTTTTTTTTTGTGCCTCGCCTATTGCTTCGCAATACGGCTACGGGCCTCGCCTATTGCCCTGCGGGCAATACGGCTACGGGCTACGCCTATTGCCCTGCGGGCAATACGGCTACGCTGCTACGCTATTGCCCTGCGGGCAATACGGCTACGGGCTACGCCTATTGCCCTGCGGGCAATACGGCTACGCTGCTACGCTATTGCCCCTTGCGGGGCAATACGCTCCGCGGTTCGGCTATTTGCCTGCGGCAAATACGCCTCACAAATCTATACACTGCATTCATATTCCAAAAAGCATCAATACATCGCAATTTCCAACCCAAGTGTTCGCCTTTTCCGATTTATTCTCACAAAATAGATGTGGCAAAGACGATCCAGCCGTCGGTAGTGTAAAATTTACATGTAGCGATGATGCTACGAGCGAGATCGCGATTGATTGCGTCGCAACCGACAGTGGCGTCGTTGCTAAACAAGAATATATCAGAGAGTGTGAATGCGATAAAGAAACAGGCATGTGCAAAGATTCGGAATAATCCGATACCGTTGTACTAAAGCGAATTCACATAATAAACAGCGGCGACATAAGTGTCGTCGCCGCTTTTTTGCATTCTATGCAAACAACGTGCAGCCCTCTTCCTTGAATTGTTCGATCTTTGCCAAAATCGTCTCGACATCGACGCCGATATAGTCGGCTAAACAAGCGAGGCAATAGAATTGATCGATCTTTGGACTGCGCAACTTTTTGTTAATCCCAACGACATCGCGCGACAGTGGCGTCGCGCCACATATACAACATTTTTCTATCTTCTTTTTCATAATATTCAAACCATACATCGCCCATCTCCCCCCCCATGCAATCCGACGGGCGCGATATAGGCAATAGAATTTTCACTCTTTCACATGCAATTCGGGCATCGATGTTTTTCGATATTCCCGATCCATGAAACACAGTTGTTTCCATATAATCGTGCGCATGTGAATCGCCGGATCGAGGCAATACTTTTTGAACTCGTCGCGGTCGACGTCGTCGACCGATTGAACGTGCGGGAATAACAATTTGAGAAATCCCGTCGTCAACCGTTTAACGGCTTCTAAGTGCCGAATATCGGCATCTTTCCCGACTTCGATCAAATCGTCGACGATCCGGCGATAACTCCCATCCGACCGCATCAAATGCATAATCGACGTAAAATACTCGGTGTTGAGATTCCACGACGAAGCCTTTTGCTCTTCCAATAGACGCGGCAAATCCCAACCCTCGATAAAGCCATGAAATCGATCGATGAGCGCACTTTCATTGAATACGCTTGGCAAGTATTTCATCATATTCGATTCGATATCCATCGAATCGCAGGGAATGTTCCCCGATATAACAAACCCCGAATCCGATGTAAATTGAACCTCGTCAATTCTCACCGATCGGTTTTCCAAATACCCTTGTAATGCGCCTTGCAATTCGCTTGGATTCGGGAATGTCATCTTATTGACTTCGTCGAGAATGACGCAATCGTGGCATGCGACGAGCCCATATCGCTTTTTGGCAACGTTGTAAAACAATTGCGCTCTCGATACAGTTCCCGTCGAAACTGCCCATACGTTTTTGCTCACTTGGCCATAGAGATACGATTTACCCGTGCTCTTCGGAGCGAGTTCGATGAGATTGACGTTCTTTTCAATAAACGGCAACAGGCGTTTGCACATTCCCATACGCGCTTCGAACGTCTTATAACCCGCCGGATTGTAATCGACCGCCCCCAAGACGACGTCGATCCACTCTTCGACCGTAAACGCCCTGCGCTTCTCCTTATAGACGTCGACATCGAGTGTATAAGGGCAAAAGTCACTATATTTCGTCAAAACGATTTTGCCTTCATCGTCGTCGAGTTTGCAATAGCGCAATTCGATTTGCCCCCAAACTTCCGTCGTTCGAACGAATGATTCGCGGTTTTGTTCCCAAACGTCGTCGGCGATGAGCGTATCTTTCGGCGACAAACCATAATGTGACAAACCAAACGATCGCTTTCCCGTCGCAATGTCTATAACGACCGTTATCTTGGCGAGCAATCGCACGGGTTCGCCATCGACCAATCGTGCTTTCAATGCTTGCCACTGCGTCGGTTGTGGCAAATACGTTTTCACAAATTGTTCGATCTGCTCAAATTTGCAATTTCCATCGGAATCGGCATATTTTTTCGTCAACCAATCGCGTAAAAACGACGTCACGCCAATCGCTTCATACGCTTTCGAACGCGACGGATCTTTTTTCACGATCATGTTGCGGAAGTGTTCCAGCAACTTGTTTTTGACGACATCTTCACACATATATTTCTCCATCCTTCACCGATATTATCAATCGAAGAAGCTGTCTTCGTTTTCGACAAAACCGCGAGCTTGAGCCTCGAACTGCAATTCACCCGCCAAGCATCGCCCACCATCGAAGAGGCTAAACGTATAAATACCGGGCGAATATATACTCGTCGAAACCGAAAAGGTTTTCCCATCGCGGCTCACCGCTTCGTAGAGCCTGCCTGTGCAAGGCCCACTATCGATTCGCAACGACAATCGATCGTGTCTTTGCACCGAATAGATATCGACAATCGCCGGCCGATCGTTATCGACGAAGACTGTCGGCGTCTTGACGATAAACTCTTCTTTGGCGTTCGGATTCCGTATTTCGATAATCGGAACGATGACTTCTTCGATCGTTGCACCGCCATGCACTTCGAATTCACACGATCGTCGCCCGCCAAACCTATCGTAATTGCTGCAAACGAGATAGCTACCGTCGTCTGACTCGATGGCATAGCCCGATTCGATCGCCGCGCGATGGCGATGACAATAGCGCCCATGACTCAGCCCCTCGATCTTTTCGTCTCCAGGCTCCGCACTATAGCGTTTTGAACCGCCATAAATCACGCCCAGGCGCGTGGCGCCATGATCGGGCACAAACCATACACTCGCCACACCTGCCGTCGTCAATTGAACCACGACTTTTTCAAACAACCTATCGATCGCGTCGAGCTCTTTATACAAATGCAACGGTATGCCCTCGGGATTTGTTTGAATACTCGATCGGTTATGTTTAATATCATCGATTTCACCGATATCTTTATAATCTATCGATTTCTCTTTCAATAGCTCTCGCAATGGATCGTAATTGACCGATGTCACCGTTGGCAGTTTTGCCCGAGCCAAATTCGAACTCATGCTAAAGCCATAACGCTTACACTTTTGCTCGATGTAGCTCAAAAACTCCGTCCCGAGCGCGTCGACTAAATACACAAAGACCTTTTCGCTTCGGCTCCATTTCACGATTTCGTCGACGTATATATCGCGCGATGGATACAATGCATAGCGCTTGTGCGTCGATCCTTCGGCATTGACCGTCTCGATAAATGATTCATCGACGCGATTGACGACGACTTGCCGCTTATACGCCTCAAAATACGATTCTATCGCTTTCGAATCTTCTAGCTTCACGCCTTTGCCGCTGTAATTGCTATAGGGCAACAAATAATCATATAACCGAGGTATGACGCGTTTGAGGCGTTCTAATATTGCCTCAGTCGATAGCTTTGCACCATACTTGTTTAACCATTCTAAACCATATTCACACTCTTTTTGCGTCAAATCCGTTAAATCATCAATGGCGCCTTCACCTTTATAACCTATCCATTCACAAAATGTGAATGCTTCTCGCGTTATGCTCGTTCCACATTGGCGCAATAATCTCTTGCGCTCGTCATAATCGCGTTCGAATTTGCCCTTCTCCAATTCATCTTCTGGCACAGAATCATACATGCTGGCAAATTCGCGATATAAACACTCTATAAGGGATTGACCTCGTCTGCCATCACACGCTTGCACACAACGCGCCAAGTATTCCGATTCCGGCCTCCATCGCTTGAGCGCCACCCAATAAAGCCATTTCACATAGTCATCGCTTTGCCCATATTTGCCCAAGCAATCTTCGAGTTTATCGGTGCTCGTGCCAAAAACGCTTTCGATATAGCGCTTAAAACTCCCCACCCGAGCGACGCCCTCATAGACGCGTTGCCATTGCGTAGCCGCCCCCCAGGCGCGATCGAGTTGTTGCAACGAATTATCGCAAAATTGCAACTTGTCGAAACCGTCTTCGATCCACTTGCACGAATACATGCAATTGGGGATGTCACTCTTTTTGATCTTCGACGAAACGACGATCGTCGGCGCGGGGGCTCGCACGCCGAGCCCCGATTCCGAATCGATACTCGTTGGATCTTCGATTAAACCCGGCACTTTTCGAATCCCATTCGCCATTCGATAACCTCTGCCCGCCAATGCCGACTTCGACAACGGCGAATCGCCGTCGACGACGATGATCGACGCAATTGGCGCTGGATTCCCGTTTAATATCATCACGCAATCGCGCGATCGTTCGTCGACGATTTCATTTAAAATCGTCTTGCATTGATAACTCACGACGACGAGCGGATATTTCGGGCGATAGTTGACCAAGTCACGCAATAAGCGCTTGAGCTCTCCCTCGCCCCTAAACCGCCAAAACGTCGTCACGCCGCGCAGCAACAACGGCTTTTGCTGGTTTTCGATAACCTGCCAAAGCGCTTGTTCTGTACACAATGCATCGCTGGCGCATAGCGATTCCAAATCGACGACGTTGAATAACGTCGGCATGAAACGCGAGTAGACGTCGTTCCATAACGCCCCATTGGGCACGTCAACGATGCGCGTGCGATGCGGCGACTGTAGATCGCCCGCTCTGCGAAAGATGGCATCCAGTCTGTCAATACATTGATTCACATCAAATTGATTCAAGTCCATTTCACACCTCGTCATCTATATATATGTTGATAATCATTGTACGATCCGAGGGCGGCGCAAAGCCGCCCCGTTTGTCGCTTTGCGCTATCGCTTATCGTTGATAATGGCTAACCCGACGTTGTAGTTATCCGCGACGAGATCGCGCAGATACTTTCTGAGTTGTTCGAGCGACATGGCGTCGATCTTTTCGAGCGCCATATCCTTGCCCCGCTCGGCATACGCCTTTCTTATCGTGCGCGTCACGGCTTCGCGCGTGCTCGGTTTGACGTGCCAATAATACGGTTCTTCGCCCGTGTTGCGCATCGCTTCGCACAATTCGTCGACACCGACCAACGACGCCCCTGTCTCCATAAACGTCGCTTCGAAAACGGCTTCGCGCTCTTTCTCCGACGCCAAACGATCGTAGAAATCCCCCTCTTCGATGTAGTGAATCGCGGCGCGTATGGCTGTCTCGTCGCGCATCACGTCGCCATTGATAATGGCAAATTGCGATTCAGCCTCGGTTTGCTCGTCGTTGCGGAACATGCACAATATCGGCATTTGATAGCGATTCGACCAATCGCGCGGCGACTCCGTACCCGTCTTTTCGCGCCAAAGATCTTTGAGCTCTTCGAGAGCCGACGCTTTCATATATGCTGCAATAATCCCTTCGCATTTCGATACATAGTCGGCCAAAGGTACGCACCATTGATCCCGTTCAATCTCTTGAAATACATCTTCGATGCAATCGTCGATGCCGTGAGTATCGAACTGCACGATCTGACCAAAAGCATTCATCTGGTATTCTGGTTTGAAAAACTCTCTTAAATCATTTTCACAACCTTTTAATAATTCTATCCATTTATCGCATTTCTTATCATCGAGGTGTACTTGTGGCTGGAACAAATCATAGAATATCGTCAACAATTCGTATAAATCGTCGCCGACGATCGATTTCAACCCCATGTAGGGGATGCGCAACGATCTGAATTTCTCGCGCCATCCTTCGCATACCTTGTCAAATTCATACTCCTTCGGCACAAATGCCGAGCTCAAATCGGCGATTTCGTATTCGCGGATCAAGTCGTCGAGAATGCCATTGACCGCCTTTGGCCCCCAAACCCAGTTTCCTTCGGTCTTCGAAAACCGCTTCTTGAGTTCGTCGACAAATCCACTTTTCGTATCGCCGAGCTTTTCGGCAATTTCGACGAGCCTTCCTTCGCGGTATTCCGTCGCATACTTCACCACAGCCTTGCGCATTTGAGCGGGTTTAAAGAGATATTTCAAATCTTCAATCGCCACCGAGTCATGCGATTGCTTGCCTATTTTAATGGCAATATCGCTTTCCGATTCCACGTGATTGGGATCGATGTTCAAGAATTCCGTCATCAAATCGACGAGTTCGCCAACGGTCTTTTCTCTACTGCGAAGTTTTTCGGTCGACGTGATTTCTTTGACCATCCAAATCGGAGCCAAAAGCCCCTTTGTCGCTTGGCGCATATTCATACGAGCATTATCGACCGAATCATAACTCTCGCCATTGCGTGCAAACAATTTCGCCATTTCTTCGCAGAAGAACCGTATCTCCATCTTGTCGCGCACGATGTATTTATCTTTATAGCGCGTGTCATTGTCGTTTTTGAGCTTTATCACGCCATCGATGATATCGGCGAGTTGATCTTCGCTCATCGGATCGCTCGTCACGTCGTTGCTGACCAAATACGATGGTTGCGCAAAACGCCTCAGCAAGAGTCCGAGCACAAACGCCGTCATATTACACGGGCGAATCCCAAACGGTTTGCGTTCGAGCACTTCGTATATCGACCGTATCGAAACGCGACCATGATCTGCAAATTCGCGCTCGATATGCGCATCGATTGCTTTCCGCATTTCGATGAGGACGTTTTCACACGGCGTATCGCCGCTCTCCGTCCAAACCGACTCGTCGTCGTACCACAATTTGCCCGCCTGCACGTCGATTTTCATCGCATTTGTACTCGACTTATAGCAACCACTCAATTTCATAGAAACGGCACACTTTACGCCTTGTTTTATCGCCGAACACTGCCAAAGCGTATCCGATGCTCTGAAATTCAAATCGAGCGCGTCGCGATACTCATCGCGAGCTATCGATTGCAATTCCGTAAACATCTGTTCGCACGTCGTCACTTTTGTGCGCATCTTTGCGTCGCTTGGCGTCGATCGATAGACGATAAAGTCGCCGCTCCAGATTTCTTCATACCAATGGTTGATAAACTCTTTGGCAATCCGATCGTGACTTTCTGCCTGACTTGGATTTTTCGATTTGAAAAACTGTGCATTCGCTTGTTCTTTGACCCACAAATCGAACTGGTGACTGCCCAACGGTCTCGACGTCGCATCGACGACAATCGATCGCCCGAGTTCGACGTTCGGATCGTTGATGATTTCGCGAATCTGATTCGATTCTTCGTCGGTCTTTGCAAAGGCGACGATGACTTCGTATCGCGACGGATCGCTGGCATTGGCGAGCATCGCAGAGCCTATCATCGATCGGAGTTTCGTCGCCGAGGCCGCCTTGATCGAAAACCGATTCGCAATGCGAGCTGGCGTATTGAGCACGGCTCCGATATCGATGAGATCGGTCGTATCGGTCTTGAGCCGTATCGCATCTTCGACCTTCTTCATCGCATCGCTGTCTTGGGCTCGCGTCATAATATTATACATATCGCCATGGCGAGCACTTTCTGATTTATACAATATTTTTTGCTCGACGAGTCTGGCAACCACCGACATACACTTCGTGCCAAGCCGATCCGAACCTTCAAACGCCAATTTGATCATCTTTTCATTGGGCATAAACCGAGCCGCTGCCGTGCTCGCATATATCGCTTGCATCAACAATATAGCTCGCAATACGCGTTGCGAATCTTCGTCGAGGTCGTGCTCGCTTAACGTCAAATCGTAATAATCTAAGATATTGCGCATCACCTGCACGAGATCTTGTTTACCCTTCACATAGAAGTAATTCCACAACATATCGGGCATGAATAGCGGATCGTCGTCGAGTGGACCGTATTGATTGATATACCAATGAAACCCTTCGAACTTCTCGTCGTCGCTATTCTGAATAAATTCAAATATACTGCGCTGATTCGACGTAAAACACGCAGCTATCGCATTGAGCAAAAGAGCAGTATACGGATGCAACGGGAATATGCCTCGCAATAAATCATCTTCGATGTTGATCTCATTCGATACAAAAGCGCGCGAATCGTGCGTGCGAGCTTGCAACGATGCAAAACAACCTTTGAGTTCTTCTTGCGCGGCCAAATCGCGCGTCCGCGTCATCGATTTGCCCAAGAGTTTGAAAGCTATCGATTCGGGAAGTTTTATCTCACATGGCTGCTCGAATCGATCGAATATCTTTCGGCCGTTATCCTTTTCGCCAAAATAGTGTTTGGCAACGTGCGCGACGATGACCATATAGAACGGCTCTTCGCCCGAAAATTGCAACAAACTCTGAAACCCGCTTAAACTCTGGCGATTGTTCGACAGGTATTCCGAAAACTCGTCCCAAATGAATAACACCGCATGCAATTGGTTGCGCTCGATAACCGATCGAATCCACGATTTCAAACTATCGATATCCATCGCAAACGTCTTAATGCTCTTTTCGCGACCAATTCGTATGATTTGATTGATGAGCGTTTGCTTTTCTTTCGATGTGCCTTCGACGCGCAACTTCGCTTCGATCTCGTCGACCGTCTGATTGCCAAATAGCTGGCTATATTCCCCACTTATCAAACTGCTAAAGTATTGCCGCTCGCTGCCCTTGAGCCAATTCAATATGGCGTCGGAAAAGTCGCCTTCGTGTTCCATACCCGCCGCATCGAGTGCTTGCGATATACTCGTTTGAATCGCCGCCACGAGCTCGCTGTCGTTCGTAATGCTCGACGACGAATCGCGATATACCGTCAATATTTTACCGCGCGTCTTGACGCCATCGAGCCGGTTGAACAGATCTTTGCTCAATTCATTCGGGAATCGATCGAAATACTCCCGTGCATCTTCTCTGCTCGAATCGATGAGCCGTTTCAACGTCAATACGGCATGCGATTTACCCGTTCCATACGCACCGTGTAGCCAAATCGATCGATGCGTTCCCTCGCCTGCCAACGTCTTGATCGTCGTCTTGAGGAAGTTGACAAACGACTCGTGCGGATAGAACTTCTTCCATAAATCTGGGTTCTTCTGCATGATACCGGCGTTTATCGTCGGAAAAAACTCTTCATCGATGCTAAAATACTTGTTATACTTGTCGGTCATTTTACGCCTCCACCACGCGTTTGCCAGCTCTGGCTATGCAGTTATTCAAACAACGACAAAACGTCTTTCGACGTCTTCGTCTTATCCAAATCGATATTGTCGAGATCGTGCGTAAACGACGCATGAATAAACGCCGGATAGTCGATCGATAGCCCCGTCAAAATGCGCTTCATCGTCTCTCGGTCGATATTGAATATCTCGGTCGGGCTCATCCCATCGCTCTCGACATCGTGATCGAGCAATCGCGATAGCGTAAATTGATAATACCCATCGCAATGCTCGGCAAATAGATAGAGACTATACAAAATGACACGCGGATCGGGATTGTGCCATGTCCCGCGGATTACGCTGTGTAAAGTAACATTTAGCCCCTTTTTAGTATACTTGCACTTGCCAAGGCCAATCTCATCCATCAAGACTTTATTCGATGTGAAAATATGCTTATACGAGCTTATGACTTTTTTCAATGACTCCTTCGTCGTGAGATCTTTCAGCAGCAATTTGAGTTCTTCTTCGGAATACTCAATTCCCGGTTTGATATTCTTCATCCACCACTGAAAAGGCGTCGAATAAGCGAGTTCGCACAGCATCAACCCCCAAGCAATTCCGCTGTGTATATTGAGTTTGCACACCAAATACCCAAATGGCGTTATCGTTCGACCTTTCCCCCTGTCGCTAATGGTCAACTTTGCCTCGTTTAAGAATCGGCAGAGATAATCGCCCTTCTTGTTGACTGGCATATAGTCCGATTGCCATAATTCATCTTTATACTTCATAAAGACATCGAGCCATTCACTCTTTACCCCCATATCACCATAATGATTAATGCTATCTTTCACCATTTCTTCTCCTTTCGGCAATTTTAATGAGTTTGCTCGCAAGCAACCCCCAAGTACATCATGACACTTTCGACAATGCACGCATTTATCGCTTATTTCTGTACGACCGTTTTTCATCTCGATATACCCATAAGGGCAATTCACTTCGCATACTCGGCAATAAGCGCAATGCGAAGCCTTCTTGAAAACAATTTTCAAAGCAGCAATAAATGCTATCGAAGACCTTGAATTTCTCGATACTATCGACGTTATCGTGTATTCATCTTCGTCTTTAGTTATCGATACGCGATACTTCTCATTTTTAAAAATGACGTCACATTCAGAATCAGATATAAATTCTACTAACCCTAGCGTTTTGATCCATTGCTTCCAATCATCAGACAAATACTTCGTCCGAACGATAACACCTTCTTTTGTATCATCCATGACAAAGTCCTTTCGCGCAATGTTCAATTCTTTCCCCGAACAACGCGCATTAAACCCCATATTACCCAAAAACTCTTCTGCATCTTCTCGCTTTTTAAAGTTCTTCGACGACGTTTTGAGTATGATATCCGTAAAATCTTCTACACCATAAGCACCGTTCGATGCCCTCGGATAAGCGAGACTGCGCAAATATAAACTCTTCGACGATGCAAGCGGGCAAACCAAGCATCCGACGCGCCCTTGTCCTTTTTTATAAGCCTCATTGATATATAAATGATGCTTATACATATAAATATAGACCTCGGCGGCGCTCCAATCGAGTATTGGGTGGAAACTGTACTGCCCGTTGACTTTGGCGCCAAACGATATTTCGTCGTATTGGCTTCGAGACGCGCTTTCTTCGCCGCGAATGCCCGTAAACGCCATGCCGCGAAAGTCGGGTTTGGCGAGTATTTCTCGGAGTTTGAGAATTTGCGGGGTCGATTTGTGAACGCTACAGCACCAGCGGATGCGTTGGGCCGGAGGACCAAAAGCGTTCCAAGACTCAACGGGCGAGAGATGCGATTGGGCGCGGATGAATTCGATGCCGTTTTGGCGGCACCATGCCTCGACTTCGTCGACGAGATCGTATGTGTCGCTAAACTCCATGCGCGTATCGCCAAAGACGACTTTGAATGCCTTGTGTGGCAGAGCGCGTGCGACGATATCGAGCACGACGACGCTGTCTTTGCCACCGCTAAAGGCAACGTAGAAGACGTCGACGCGCGATTTGTATTTCATATATGTGTGGTAGATGTTTTTGACCGTCGCCTGTTCGAGCGCCTCGAGTCGATCGGCGCTTTTGGCGACCATCGCTTCGACGTCGACGGGGCGCAGAAGCGTCTGCGGTGGTTCGGGCGCGTCGACGATTTCGATCTTGGGCTCTTTATACATACATGCGCCGTGGACTTTGGCGACGAGGCGGCCGCGATACCAATATTGATTCGTCCTCGCCCACATATAGGGCACGTCGTCTTGCATCTCAAACATCCAAGGCATATTCAACATGGCGAGCTCGCGTGCATAGACCGGGCGCACCTCGACAGAACTATCGCCTTGATCGGTCGTGAGCACGATGCCCCCCGTTTCTTCGTCCCAACGATAAGAAAACATCAGCGTTCTCCTCTCAACGATCGTGCCTTTTCGTAGACTTCATCGCGACTATTACTATTCTTATTATACTTCCGTATAATAATACCGTCATTGAAGAGCAACGATTCGGCTTCTTCGGCACTGCGAGGCCAACGCGATTCGTCGAGCTGCGCCAAATAATGCGCTGCCAATTCGTTATGGTTCTTCTTTTCATAGCGCTCGGGGCGATGGCGCCGCACGACGATGCCAAATTTGCCAAGCTTACCGCAAACAACGCTATCGACAATGGCATATTGGCGACTATAGCGATAGATAAACGAACTGAGCTTGTAGTAATTCCAAGCGCCGTGTGGCGCCGAAATGCCATATAATGGCATTTCGAGCAGCCGAATCAAAGTCTTCTCCTTCAAGAACGCGACGAGATCGGCATCGATTGCATCGATTTCGTCGTCGGTCCATGCGATCTTTTCATACGTCGTTTCGTCGATGCGCGTATAATTTTTATATAAAAACTCCGTCATCCTCAGCATCAAAGCGTCCCAGTCATGATTCGATTTTCGCTTGATTTCATTGCACAAATCCACGCCGACGTTTTCGACGCGATTTCGACCACTGAAAAACTCTTCGAGCACACCCGTTAAACTCGCATTTACATCGGAATTCGATTTCGATATACAATTATTTTTGAATTTTAATTCGTCGCCATAATGGCGCGCGAGAAACTCGACGAATAGATCGCGTTTGTCGATGTATTCGAGAAAATCGCGCAAATCATCGTCTCCTTTCGACACCATGGCATCGTAGAGCGCATTACGGGTGAGCACCGACGAATCGCCAAAACAATCCATTATCAATAATCCGATTCGCGCGATCGATTCGTCGTCGCGCGGGTAATCGTCGACGTTTTCGACGTCGATAAAATTGAAATTGCCATTTTGAATCGGACCACAGAGATAATTCCGATTATTATCGCGGATCACATCCTGCAAAACGTCTCGATCGATATAGGGCATGGCGTCGGCAACGGCTTGCAACGATTCGAGCACGTTTTCTTCGACTGCGTCGTAGACGTCGCTACAAACATCGAAATTGCCACTTTCTTTGGCAAAACATTTATCTTCGAAAACGTAGCCATTCGATTGGTAGACTTTTTCGAGATAGCATTTCAATTTATCGACATCGTCGATCGCCCTTAGATCTAATTTATATTTATTCAAAACGACGCTATAGAAGATATAGGGAGCGCCATCGTCGAAGAGCTTTTCGATATAGCTTGCCATGCGTTGGCGAATATCGTCGGGCACCATTTTTTCGATATCGAATAGCTTTTCGCCATCGTCATACGTCGCTATCGATGCAATGGCGCGATCGAGGCGTTCATCGGAGCACGGGCAATCGCAACCATAGCGTTCTCTATAAGATTGCGCAAACTTGCGACGATGCATAAATTCGCCTTTGTTATAACCCGAACTCGCAAATTTCCGTTCGAATATATCGGCGATGCGCGACATTTGTTCGTCGTCGATCTCTTCGACATCGATCGCCTTTGCCGGCACAGCCTCTCGCGGCACTGCCGCCGGCGCGCGATAACGCGCACTCGGCGCCCCATCGCCCAAAGCCGTTCGATCGCGCTCGGCATATATGACGACTTCGTATCGCGGTATATTGGCACGACGGAGGAAGTCTTCGATAAAGCAAACGACATCGTACATCGTCATGTCGTTATCGAGGTCGAAATAATAACCGTAATCGAGCGATGCGGCATTCCTTAACGTGCGCCGCCCTTGACTTATCCACGGATACACATTTTGTTTGCACAAGGCACTCATGTGATATCGCGCTTGTTCGACCATCTTTTTGAGAAACCATAAACCGACGTCGTTTGGACTTCGATCGTTATCGGTACAATCTACGATTTGTTCGCACCACTTCATGCGCGTCACTTTTGCACGATTGACGATTTGCTTCGCTAGCTGTGAATTGAGCGACATTTCGGAAGATTGCAAATCGACATCGACCGATCGATAATCGTCGTCGTTTGCCTCGGCGTGATACGTCGATATCGCATTGGGCGCTTGCTGCGGGATATATACTCGGCCCGAATCGGCGGCGCGTTGCGTCGACGCCGCCGATGTCGTCGTATTGGCGACGCTGCGCACACTCTGCGAATGATATGATCGATTGCGATTGGCATTTTCCGCGACCGCCGGCGCAGAGGCGCTCGGTGTATATGTGCTTCTCGTCATCGTCGGTGCACGTCTCGGCGCCGCGGCCTTTGCTCGGCTCGCCGACTTTGGCATCGCATAAATGGCAATTTCGGACGATGTATAATCGCAATAACGTGCAAATGTCGCCATGACAGCGCACAAATACATCGTCGAATAGTTACAATATATATGCCACCCACTCGACAATTGACATGTCAATATATTGTTTCGCTTTCCACTTGTAATCGGTTCGACGCTAAAATAGTTCGTCGCACTATTGACAAATCGCGTCGATTTACGACTTCGACCAGCGACCTCTCGGAATGTATCGATATAGAGCTCGTCTAGCGCTGGGTTTGCAGCGGCGATTTCGCGTTCGACGATGGCGAGGTAGAGGCTTTTCCAAGAAGTACGATCGGCGCATCGATAGATGCAATCGCCGACGCGACAGAGGACGGGGATCGTACTCTCGAACCGACAATCGGGCTCGATATGTGCAGTATCATATTCGATGACGTCGTCGCCCAATTCGGCGACGTAGTCACTCCAAGTTTCTTCGTCGTAGTTCGAGACATCGATATTAGATTCATGCACGAAACGTTCGAATTCCGTCCAGCGCGTTTGGTATGGTCTCGAATCAAATTCGCTATGGTCGCGAACTTTTGAATTTAATTCACAATCTCCACTCTGGGGGGGGGGTAAAATTCGGCATTTACACATCATCCACGAATAATATTCGGTTGCGATGCATTGTCTTCGTTCAAAATGCAAAGCAACTGAACACGTCACGGGCACAATTTAACCGCAAAGCGTTGAATGATCAACAGAATTTGACAACCTAAATTCTTTTTCACATGAACGCATATCGGATTCGTCTGGGGCATGTTAGGACAATGCGACCTCACCCCCGGCCTATCGGCCACCCCCTCTCCATAAATGGCGAGGGGGTATAGACGCCCGCCGAGGCGGGCATCATTGATTTTGCGAGGGGGAATGGACATCTGCCTACGGCAGATGTGAAAAATTTGGCGAGGGGGAATTGACGCCCGCCGAGGCGGGCGTTTGACCTCACCCCCGGCCTATCGGCCACCCCCTCTCCATAAATGGCGAGGGGGAATGGACATCTGCCTATG
>SAMEA104315420__coassemble_476_pt1 | contig 25625 bp, 16 predicted proteins | sample SAMEA104315420__metabat2_high_PE_047 | metagenome-assembled genome bin SAMEA104315420 (sample SAMEA104315420) | gut metagenome | biome: Monkey gut; feature: monkey-associated habitat; material: faeces | place: China | collected 2013 | reverse complement strand
GTTTGGATAGAGGGGGAGAGGCGTTTGACGGCCGCAACGGCGGGCGTTTGGTGAGTGGGGCGAGGACTTTGATTTCTCCTTTTGGGGAGTAGATGGATTGAGTTCATAGATACATGCAAGAAATACAGAAATTATCAAAGCTATTACAAGAGATCCAAGACATTGCCTGTGTCACGCACGAGGCCGTAGAGCGCACGGGTGTGTGCCCGCTTCGCGATTTTGAATCGGGCATTGCCGGGCATCATCGTGCTTATGACGAAGAGACGCGCTTTACGGTATTGTGGCAGATGCTCATCTATACGTTGCCGAGATTCGAGTTGCAGGCGCGATTCCAACTCGATATGAGCAAGAACACGACGAAAGCCGATGCAGCGCTCATCGTTCGCCAAATCAGGAGTAGCGCGCCGCGCATTTGGAGCTATCGACGATCGTACGAAAGCGGCTTTGTGCACACGGATTTTGGTCCCAGAAAGCACAAAGAACTCGCCATCGACGGTTGCTTGCTCGCCGATGGGCGCATCGTCGACGATGCGCATATCTATGCGCTCGGATGGACGCTGACTTATAACGACAAGATCTATTTGATATGTGCCGATGAACTCGATCGCGATTTGGCTTTTTCGATCGAAATCTTGCACCCCTTCCCGAAACATCTCGACGACGACGAGTTTTGGGAAGAATCGTTTACGTCGATTATCGAGAAAGTTTATGGGACGCATCGATTGACGACGTTTAACGATAGGTTATCGAGCGTTGCGACGGATTATTCGCCAGAATCGCTCTATGCGCGGTTGCAGTGTTTTATGAATGGCGAAATGACGGTTCAATCGCGCAATACGCCATCTATCCATGCGACGGTAGCGATGGAGTCGGGCGAAGAAATCGTGTCGAATGTCAATCGCCGATTGGTGCGATTTATGCCGACGATTCGCCGCCAAACCGAAGTTTATCAATATTTGTTCCGTCGGTATCTCGAAGCCAATGGATGCGATGAATCGGGCGAAATGCCCCACGCACATCGTAGCTTGCTCATGTCGGATCCGCTTGGGTTGCTTTGCTTGAGCGACGACGAACTCGCTCGCTTGGGGCTTTCGCCACGCGATACGATAAAGCAGGCGCTGTCGCTTGAGTCGGTCGATTTGACATGCGTCGAAGACGCATTTGCCATCTATATGCACGAACGCCGTTGGCTCGCTTCGTTCCCATGTATGGATTTGAGCGTCGAATCGCATGCGATGAAATTCGGCATTCCCTACGACGATATCAAGCTCGTATTTTCGCCAGAATTGCTCGAGTTCCGCGTTCCCATTGCACCGCAAGGGGAAGTGCTGAAACAGTTCCAAACGAAATATGGGCTATATATGGCCGACGACGAATCGCCGAAGTTTGGAGAAGCCCTCGATATTTGCATGAGTCGTCAGTTTTCGCGCACGGGCAATATGTCGCAGATTGCCCAATGGATATATAAGGTGTGCGATCGTTGGCGCTATTGTAAATCGGAGATCGAGCTCGTGACGAGTGGGATGCAACGGCGCGTGAATAAGACGACGCAAACGCTTTTGCACAAGGGCTTGTCGCAGTTGGCAGATATATTTCGGAGTCAATGATTTGGGCACGCCCGCGCGTTTCGGAGGAATGAGTTTCGATGGAACGATGCGCATGGCGGTGATAGATGATATATAGATCGACAAATATAGGGCATATATATGATAGATAAGCGCATCGTGGAGACGATAGGATTTGATGCCGATGATACGCTATGGGAGAACAATAACTTTTATATAGAAGTGTCGGAGAGATTCTATGAAATCATGCGTCGGTATTGTTCGGATGCAGAAATACGCGCGGCATTTGTCGCTCGCGAAGAAGATAATATTGCAGAGTTAGGGTATGGTGCAAAAGCCGTGATATTGTCGATGATCGAAACGGCGATAAGATTATATCCGTCGATCGAAAGCCGCGTGATCGAAGAGATCATCGAGGCAGGACGCGTGTTATTTCGCGTGCCGACGATAATGTTGCCCAACGTCTGCGAGACGATCGAGGCATTGCAAAAGAAATATCGGGTCATCATTATTACGAAGGGCGAAGTGAGTGAACAAAGCCGCAAATTCGACAATTCACCGTTGCCCCACGATATTCCGTATTTCATTTTGGGCGATAAATCGCCCGAGTCGTATCGACGATTATTGAAACGCGAAAATATACCGTGTGAATCGTTTTTGATGGTCGGCAATTCGCCGCGTTCGGATGTATTAGCGCCCGTTGAAATTGGGGCTCAAGCGTGTTACATACCGTATCATACGACATGGGCTCACGAAGATATGCCGATCCCCGAGCACGAACGCATTGCAACGCTGAGCGATATCGGCGACTTGCGCCATATATTGTTATAGATATTGGAGCGCGATAGGATCGCGAAGCCGATCGAAGGCAAAGCCGTCGCCGGCATATCGCCGCCCGATGGATCGGGCGATTGTCGAGCTATCGAGCCGCTCGGGAGAGCGGCGACGGTCATGTCTTTGCCCACGAGGTGTACTCAGTATGGAGCTATCTCGAGGGCAAGAAAGGTTGGAGTCACGACATCAACTAGAATAAATAGCCATATTTATAGGAATCAACGAACTGTTTCTTGGTGCCAACTGCGCGGTGTTGCTTACTGGACGCAGGATCGCTGACGTAAACACTGTTGTTAGCGAAACCGTATACCAATATAAAGTGACCGTAGCTGGTCCAATTTCCTGGTCCCATCGATGCTACGAGATATTTACCATTGGCAACACTGTTTAGCGCAGTATTTGCGTCTTTGCTCGCAGCTGTGCCGCCATGATTTGAGAACAACCGCCCCGAAGTACCAGAGTTATATACACGGCAATTTTCTTCCATCGAAAGCTTAGCCGCTTCGGGGATGGATATACCTTTGACGTTTGCAAAACTTGCCGCGCCACACCCCGACGATGAGATAGTAGTTTTACTATGACCATTCGCTCTATATGCTTTATTGTAGATACCCGATATTTTATTGTTGTTAATACTCCAACTTGCAAAATTAGTACCGCCCATTGCAGATTTCATTTCATTATAATGTCTCTGTTCTACATAGGGCAATGTTTTATAATCATATTGCTTTTGGAAACGAGGCTTGGGATTGATGCCTTTTCCAGTAGGCGCATTGTTTTGGCTGGCATAATTCGCCGGTCTTTCATTATACTGAATTCCAGCTTTTGCGGCACAGCTTTGACCAAACTTTCCGTCGGATTCTAGGCCGTATTTAGATTGCCACGAAATGACGGAATTGATGGTATTATTACCCACAATGCCATCGGCGCTCGTTCCGACGACTTTTTGGAAGCTTTTAATGTATGTACTAGAAAATTTCTTTCTATCATACCACCGTTTGGCTTCGGCGCGCTTTTGCGACGAGTTGCCATTTGCGTTCGATTGGCTCGTGTTATTGCTTGGCTTGCTCGAATTGTATGCAATTCCAGCTTTTGCAGCACAGCTTTGACCAAACTTGCCATCTGAAACTAAGTTGTTTTTGGACTGCCACGAAATGACGGAATTGATGGTATTCTTACCGACAATGCCATCGGCGTTTGTTCCTACGACGCTCTGAAACTTCTTGATGTATGCGCTAGAAAAGTTCTTTCTCACATACCACTGTTTTGCTTCAGCTTGTTTTTGTGATTGCGAATTGTTGTTTACCTTCACACTACTCATATCACCAACCCTCCCAAATGATAGTAGATCGCAATTTGCTCATGTCACCATAGCGCTCACTTGCTATCTACTATCGCAGTTCTCAACCCTCGAATGATTCCTTAGCCACTCGGTCAATCGAGAGCTAGGAACCATTCCCAACTCTCTACGCGTATATTATAGATGGCTCGACCTAGTGAGTCGAGAAAAGTTTTGGTTTTTTTTCGACGGGGCAATCGCCGTTTCCATCGGTGGTTTGACCTCACCCCCGGCCTCTCTGGGATGCCCCCAAAAAATGAACCCCGTAGTAGACCGTTATGGTAGGGCGGAAGAAAAGACATAAAAAAAGGTGAGGATATGGCTTTTGTTTGTTAGAGTGGGGTTTGTGTGTGCATTTCATCAATGGGAATGCGCCCATGACATGGGTTCGAAATGGGCTCGTGTTTGGTTCGTTGGGCGCTGCCCCTAGCTTTGATCGCCAAATGGGGAGAAGATGGGGGCAGTCGTCGAAAAATGGAGAGATCAAAGTGGATAGTATATCACTCGACGATGGCGTGCGAACGCTTGTGATAGGGCATCGGAATCCCGATACGGATTCGATATGCTCGGCGATATGTTTTAGCCGGCTCAAGGCGGCGTTGGGCGAGCATGGTTATGTGCCGTGTCGGGCGGGGAATGTGGCCCCCGAGGCGCAGTTCGTGCTCGATTATTTTGGCGTCGATGCGCCGATGTTGGTCGAAAACGTCCAGACTCAAGTGCGCGATATTTCGATTCGCAAGACGCCGGGCGTTTCGCGGTCGATTTCGCTCAAACGGGCTTGGAGCCTCATGCAAGAGCTCAACGTCGTGACTTTGCCTTGTGTGACACAAGATGGCGACCTCGAGGGCGTGATTACGATCGGCGATATTACAAAGTCGTATATGAATATATATGATAGCTCGATTATATCGAAAGCACGTACAAAGTATGCAAATATCATTGAAACGCTCGATGGCACACTCGTCATCGGCGACGCCGAGGCGTATTTCGATTCGGGTAAAGTATTGATCGCCGCGGCAAACCCCGATATGATGGAGAATTATATTGAAAAGAACGATCTCGTCATATTGGGAAATCGATATGAATCACAGCTCTGTGCGATTGAAATGGAAGCCGGTTGTATTATCGTATGCGATGGCGCTTGTGTATCGTTGACAATCCGAAAACTCGCTATGGAACGCGGATGTACCGTGATTACAACGCATTACGATACGTATACGACGGCTCGACTCATCAATCAATCGATGCCGATTCGATATTTTATGACTCATGAAAATATATTGGCATTTACCGAAGACGATTTTGTGACCGATATACACGAAATCATGGTCACGAAACGCCATCGCGACTTCCCAATATTAGATGCCGACGATAAATACGTCGGAATGATATCGCGTCGAAATTTGATGGGTGCGAAAGGCAAACGCGTCGTCATGGTCGACCACAACGAGCGATCGCAAGCCGTCGCCGGTATATCGTCGGCCGATATATTGGCGATTATCGATCACCATCGATTGGGCACGATCGAGACGATGTCGCCGGTGTTGTTCCGAAATCAGCCGCTCGGGTGCACGGCGACGATAATCGCCCAAATGTTCGACGAATCCCAAGTCGATATCGATCCGACGACGGCGGGATTGTTATGCAGCGCCATTATCTCGGATACGTTGTTGTTCCGGTCGCCGACGTGTACGCCGATCGACAAATCGACGGCGCTGCGCTTGGCAAAGATCGCCGGCATCGACATCGAAGTCTTTGCTCGCAAGATGTTTTCGGCCGGGAGCAATCTCAAGGGCAAGACCGACGAGGCAATATTTTATCAGGACTTTAAGCGATTTACGGCGGGCAAAAAGGTCTTTGGCGTTGGGCAAATTACATCGCTCGACGGCGACGAGCTCGAATTGCTCAAGCCGCGCATGATGGAGTTTGCAAAGCTCGCGCTCGATCACCATCAGATCGACATGATGTTTTTCATGTTGACGAATATTCTCACTGAATCGACGTCGCTCGTATGCGTCGGCAATGGCGCCGAACAGCTCATCGAATCGGCGTTTCGATCGGAGTCGTCGGTCGGCTTTGAAGTCAAAGATGGCATTATCGAGCTTCCCGGCGTTGTATCGCGTAAAAAACAACTCATTCCGCTCATCATGATGTCGTTTGGCATGGGCGAATAGTCGCCAAGTGGGGCGGATGGATTCTCTTTAGGAGGGTGTTATGACGAAGCGCATTGTCGCGTGGATTTTAGGAGCATTATTCGTTTCATCGGCTGCCATCGCGGCGCCTGCATACGATTCACCGGCATGGGAGTCGTATATCGAGCAAGGGAAGGGAACGCTCCCCAGTGGCACCCCCACAGGGCCAGGGGCGGTTGCCGGTATTGCAAAAGCCAGTGACCGAAAGAATCTCGCACTCATCAATCATTATTTCATCGATCGCCCCATCGATATGTCGCAGGTTGCGTCGATTCAACTCTCCGATGCAGCGCGCGACGCGGGCATGACGTATGGCACGCAGACGATGCGAGATTTCTTCGATGCCACGGCGGCAAAGTTTAAATCGTTGTCGGGAAAGTCTGTGCCCATCCCCGTCGCGGCGCTCTTGGTCGACAATCCCAAAGAGTACGAATATCCCTACCCTAAGAGGAGTATATCGGAGGTGACTTTGGGATTGATCGCCGTCGATGCCAATAAAAGAGAATTCGCCGTTCCCAATGGCAAAATGTTCAATGGGCAAATGAAAGACGTGCCTACATCGAACAATCTTTGGAGCGAACGGCTCAAAAGTCTCGACGAAGAAATGGCGAAAAAGCGCGAGAGTTGGATTCAACTTGACCCCGATGGAAGGCGGCAATTTGCCGTATCGGTGATCGACGACCAGGACAAAGCTCGACGCGATGAAATGAAGAAAAAAAGAAATGCTCGCGAAAATGCCGAAGAATATGACGAAGAGAAGTATTTAGATGAAATGAAATACATTTTGGCGATGCCGCCCGAACAACAAGGCGAAGCGCTCGAGGCTTTGCATGCCAAATACAATTTGCAAGTCAAAAAGTCGCCAAAACGGGAAAAGGATTCGACGAAAGCAGACAGCGCAAAGCGCATGGATTTGAGGCTGGCAAAGATTTCGGCGCCGGCGATGTGGTGGCTATTCGAAGCGATATTGACGCAAGACGGCGCCGATGTCGTTTCGTTCACGATGTCCGACGATTTGTATACCCAAATGATCGAGACGGCGAAGTCGCTCAAACGCCCGAGCACGAGCATCGATCTATTTCGCCACTCTGTGACAGCGCGTCGGGCGTCGAGGATTACCGTCGTTCTGGGATGCAGTGCTCGCGATCGATTTTTGGGTTGTGGCGAAGTTTCGCCTAAATCCGACGAAATCGCGACTCGTCGTGCGCGTCAGATGCTCAAAGATGTGGCGAATCAAAACGAAGAAACCCAAATTCGGGCACTTCGCATGATCGCCTTGGCACATGTGCCAGGGCTCGAGCGCGATGTCGAACCATTTACCGAACGCTCGTTCTCAAGAGACGTGGCATCGTTGGCAAAACGGATATCGAGGAATGGAGCGGGAGCGCGACAAAACGATATGTTGTTGAAACGCCAATCGGCGAATGAGCGCAAAAATGCGCTTCTCGAGCGCGTTCGCGCCGTAGCACCCGGCGACGTCGAAGATTTGTGCAATAAAGGGAAAAATGACGAATACGAAGCGTGTTTGAACGAAGAAGATTTCGTGCCCACCAAGACGCCTGTCAGTGCCGAGAATAAGAAACAGTGCGAAGAACGCGTGAATAAGCGATTTGGAAATTGCGAAGATAGTGCCATGCCCGACCTTTGTCGCGATGTCCACAAAGAGCGATTGGCAGAGTGTGGCAAATCGACCAAAGAGCGAAAGCAAGAAAACTCGGTGGCACAAAGAGAACGGACGCTCAAAAAAGCCGATCGTTGTAAACGACAGTCGGAACAGGTCTACGATGCGTGTATCAATGCATCGATGGGGGGCTGGGAGCGCGACGCAAAGCCGATGAAGCGCGAAGAAAAAAGCGCAAAGTCGAAGAAAAAGCGCAACGAACGCTAGAGAAGGGGAGCGTTCCCGCGTTGCGGGAACGCGTAACTAACCCTGCGACGGTGCTGGAGTATCGTTCCCGCGACGCGGGAACGCGTCATTTAGCCAGCGACGGTGCTGGATTTTCGTTCCCGCGACGCGGGAACGTTTAATCTATCCAGCAACGGTGCCGGATTTTCGTTCCCGCGACGCGGGAGCGTTTAATCTATCCAGCAACGGTGCAGCTCCTGAGCTCGTCGAGGTAGAAGGCGGCGGTTTCGGGGAGTGCCTCGGATTCGGCTTTCGACAAGTATCGGATGATCTTTTGATCGCTTCGGATGGCGTATTGTTTTGGGTGGCTGGCGATGAGTGCGACGAGTTTTGCTGGATCGAGTTTGGAGTTTTCGCCTGGATCGATGATGATCGAAGTGTAGTTGGCATCCATCGATTTGACGCCGAGTTGAGCGAGCATAATTTTGAGCTCGAAGATATCTTTGAGATTGAAGGCTTCTTGCGGCGGTGGGCCGTATCGATCGATGATTTCGCCGAAGATGTCGTAGATTTGCTCGGTCGTTTCGGCATTGGCGAGCCGTTTGTAGAAGAGCAATCGCATTTGTACATCGTCGATATAGGATTCGGGGAGGTTTGCCGAGACGGGTAGATTGACTTCGGCTTCGGGGAGCATGGGCGTAGCGGTGCCTTGTATGGCGTCGACGGCTTCTTGCATGAGTTCGGCATACATATCGAGCCCGACCGAAGCGATATTGCCCGATTGTTCTGCGCCGAGCATGTTTCCGCATCCGCGCATTTCGAGGTCGAGATACGCGATTTCGAGCCCCGAACCGAGTTCGGTGAGGCGTTCGATGGCGGCGAGTCGCTCGCGGGCGACGTCGGAAATTTCGGCTTCTCCGGTGAGCAGATAGCAATAGGCGCGTTCCGAGGAACGCCCGACTCTGCCGCGAATTTGATAGAGCTGTGCGAGCCCGAATCGCTCGGCATGGGCGACGATGAGGCAGTTTGCCGAGGGAATATCGATGCCCGATTCGATAATCGTCGTGCACAGAAGCAGATCGACTTCGTGGTGGATGAAGCTAAACATCGCCTTTTTGAGCGATTTTTCGTCCATCTGACCATGGGCAACGGCGACGCGCACGCGCGGCACGAGTCGCATAATGCGATCGAGGTATTCTTGGAGCTCTTCGACGCGATTGTGCAGAAAATAGATTTGCCCGCCGCGAGCGAGTTCTTGTTCGATAGCTTGCGCGATGATGGCGTCGGAAATCTTGGCGACTTGCGTGTGGATTGCCAATCGGTCGTTGGGTGGCGTTTCGATAACCGAAATGTCTTTGATTCCGCCGAGGCACATTTGGAACGTGCGCGGAATGGGGGTTGCGGTCATCGTGAGGCAGTCGATGCCCTCGGCGAGGGCTTTGATCTTCTCTTTATGGGCGACGCCAAATCGGTGTTCTTCGTCGACGATGAGAAGCCCCAAGTTTTTGAAAACGACGTCTTTCGACAGAATGCGATGCGTACCGATGAGGATGTCGGTTTTCCCGATTTCGAGATCGGCGAGTATTTGTTTGATTTCTTTTGGTTTTCGGAATCGGTTGAGCGATTCGATGGTGACGGGGTGGCCGTCGAATCGCTTGAGGAAGTTTTCGTAATGTTGTTCGGCTAAGATAGTCGTCGGAACGAGTACGGCGACTTGTTTCCCATCGAGCACGGCGCGCATGGCGGCGCGCATGGCGACTTCAGTTTTTCCGAATCCGACGTCGCCGCAGATGAGTCGTTCCATGGGGCGCGGCGCATGCATGTCGTCGAGCACGGCTTCGATGGCCTTCGCTTGATCGGGGGTTTCTTCGTAGGGGAAACACGCTTCGAAAGCCGTAAAAAATGGATCGCGTTCGGAGAAAGCAAACCCCGCGCGGCTCATGCGCTTCGCATAGAGATCGATGAGGTCGATGGCGAGTTTTTTGACGTTTTGACGGACTTTTTCTTTTGTGCGTTCCCAAGCTCCACCGCCGAGTTTATCGAGCTTTTGCGGGCGATCGGCGCCGGCATATTTTTGCACGCTTTTGATGCGTTGAACGGGAATGTAGAGCTTTCCCGATTCTGCGTATGTGATGAAGAGAAAATCGCCGACAATGCCCCCGACTTCGAGCGTGACGAGCCCTTGATATTGCCCAATGCCGTGGTCTTCGTGCACGACGTAATCGCCGACCTTGAGGTCTTTGAACGAGGCTAGGGCGTGATTTTCGGTCTTCTTTTTCGGCTTTTGCGCCGTCTTTATGCCAAAGAGATCGGAATCGGTGATGATGGCGGCGTGTAGCGATGGAATGCGAGCCCCTTGGCGTAAATCGCCAATATATATCGTCAAATTGTCGCAAGGCGACTCGCGTTTTGTATCGATATCGAATGGACGCGTCGAAATTTGAATGGGAACCGACAGCGGACGAAGCAGCGAACGGATGCGTTCGGCTGCGCCTTGATGATGCGCAATAATGGCAACTTCGCCATAGATGTTCATCCACGTGCTCAAGCATTCGGCAAAATACTTCATAAAATCTTCGCCGCGTTGCGTCGACATTTGCTTGCGCTGAGCGACGATATCGCCGTTATCGATCGAATCGTAATCGAATGTTTGGGCAGTGTCGGAATTTAATTCGAAACTAAGGCCAGAATAGACGATTTTATGCGATTTCATGCGATCGACGATAAACTCTTTCGAAACCCAGTGATCGTCGGGTGGCGCGACGAGTCGCGCATCGTCGAGTGCATGTTTGTATTGTGCCTCGAGTTGTGCGCGAGCATTTTTATACGTATCGAGGCACAAATCGGGTTCGAGCCAGACGAATATGGCGTCTTTGGGGATGTAGTCGAAGAGCGTTTCGGTTTTTTCGTAGAACGCAGGCATTATCGCTTGAATGCCCCAATACAAAATGCGCTCATTGACGGCATCGCTAGCCTTTTTGAGGATTTTCGAGGGCATATCGAGTTGATCGGCCCAAGCGCCGAGGTGTTCGATGGCGTTTTGTACGCTTTCGTCGTCGAAGAGGATTTCTGCAGCCGGTATGACGACGGCATCGGCGCGATCTTGCCGAGATTTTTGCGTTTCGGCATCGAATTCGCGTATCGCGTCGATTTCGTCGCCGAAGCATTCGACGCGGATGGCATGGGAATGGGCGGGCGACCAGAAATCGACGATGCCCCCGTGAATGGCAAAAGTGCCCGGTGTATCGACTTCGGGGGCTTTGACGTATCCGGTCCGCAAGAATCGCGCCTCGAGATCGGCGATATCGAGGCAATCGTGGCATCGCAGCAAGACGGCGTTGGATTTGAGCGCGCTAGCTGGCATACATCGCCGGGCGAGGCTTGCGATAGACGTATAGATGATGCGGGGATTGTGGTCGCAAATCTCGTAGAGCGATCGGATTCGTTGGGCGGTTTGGCGTCGATTTTGCGCAATACCGCTATAAATGCCGGCTTGGATATCGGGTATGATCGTCGATTTTTGGGCGGCGCGATCGACGAAAAAAGCGGCATTTTGCGCTGTTTGCTCGACGACTTGGGCATTGGCTGCGACGACGACGATGGGGCGTTTCTGATATCGTTCGAGTTGGGCGATGAGCAGAGCCGTCGTCGATGGATTGAGCCCGCGCACCGAAAGCGTCGTGTCGTCGTTGAGTGCGCTAAAAAACGCCTTCGTATCGAAGATGTGGAGTTTTTGGAGTCTTTCTTTTTCGCGAAGTTGAATCATGAGAACAATTTGAGACTGAGCAGATAGGGAATGAGCATGGGAAGCGCCCCCCACAAACACAAGAGTATGCCGCAGAATAGGGCCGAGATTACGGGCGCGTGCGACTCTTCGACGTGCAAATAGGGCAATATGGCCGTTCCCATCGCCACGAAAGCCCAAGGCATGGCCAACAGATCGCAGATTTGCGCGATATATGGCACGGGAATGACGCCGACGAGCCCGACGAATAAGATCGGCGTAATGCTATAGGCGACGAATCGCAACGCGCGATCGAAGTGAAACCCAGCCCCCGTGATTGCCGTCGCCGTCGCAACGACCAACGACATGCCCCAAACGAGCACGAAGATGAGAAGCCCCTGAACGACGGTTTGCACGATGAGCGCCGACGGCGCATACTGTGGGCGAAACGCTCCGCCCAAGAAACTCGCCGTTAAACGCAACAAGACGAGGAGCGCCAAATGTGGCACGTGGACGTGCAAAAGTGTCGCCGGGTGCGCATCTTGCCCCTTCCAGAACTTCGACGGGCGCACCAAAACGGTCGCAAAATCGATAAAAAACCGCGATAGCGGATTGCGCGATGCGTATTGAATGTTGGCAACGACCTCGGGCGCATAGCCCGGTGCCGCATCGTCGTATTGGGCATAGTGCACGACCGAGACTTCGTAGTCTTGTTTTGGTGATTCGCCAGCCGTCGATTCTACCGACGCTTTTTCGTTTGAAATTTCGGGTTCGGTTGGATTTTCGGGTTCGGTTGGATTTTCGGGTTCGGTTGGATTCTCGGGTTCTGTCGCCATGTCGGTTTATCGGGAGGAAAGAGGACTTTAGCTGGGCAATAGAAATGGCTGAAATGCGCGCCAGCGCGCCTGCAGTGCGTATTGGCAACAGCCAATAGCACTGCTGCGAAGCCGTATTGAGCGCAGCGAAATAGGCGTAGCCAAAGCCCGTATTGCCCTTTGGGCAATAGGGCGCCAAAAGAGATGCTCTAAAAAAGCAATGTGAATGAAAACGAGATAGAGAAGGTAAAAAGCGAATAAAATACACAAAAACGCCTCGAACTATGCATATAAAACGAGGCGTTTAGGGCTGTGTCTAATCGTTTTCGTGGAAGTTGAGTCCGAGGAGTCGGAAGTCGGCGGCGAGTTCGTTGGCGAGTAGGCGATAGAAAAGGTAGGAACCGAAGCCGGTCCACCAGACCCAGTTGGTGTCGCGGTTGACTTCGACGGCGATGATGCCGACGACGTCGTCTTGCATGCGGATGGGGTAGCAGAGAGCGGCGTAGCTGCCGTTGCCGGTGGGGCGGTAGTAGTCGCTGAGTTTGGTGAAGCCCGTGCCGATGTCGGTGAGGCGGCTGTCGGCTAAGACGCCGCTGGCTTCGTTGACGTAGATGGTCGATTGGAAGTCGACGCGGCCGGATTTCGTTTCGCCGCCGGTGAGCGTGATGGCGCGGTTGAGGCGCACGGCGAGTGCGGCGAGCGACGAGCCCGACAAATGGTCGGTGTAGATGGGAATGTCGAGTTTGGTGAAGTTCGTGAAGCCGTGTGGGGCGGTGAAGCGCAGGGTGTCGCTTTGGTCGGCGTTTTGGCGTCGGTAGCCGATGGCGAAGCACGGAATTTGCGTCGCCTGTGCCATGAGTTGGTTGATGTTTTTGACGAATGTTTCGAGGATGTCGTCGGTCGAGGCGCCACCGGCTTTTTTGAACAACCGAGCGGTGGCGATTTGCTCTTCGCGGACGCATTCGAGGAGCCAGAGTTGTTGCGCCGACAAGCTGAAGAAAGACGAACGGTGCAGATACGTGCCCAGGCGCGTGGCGAGCGTTTCGAGCACGCGCGAGGTGAGTGAGGCCAGCGGCATCGTTTCGAAGAAATTGATGCTCAAGAAGCCCAAGAGTTCTTGCTGACCGACTTCGTTGGCGCACAAAAGTGGCAACAAAACGGTGAGTTTTTCGGCCGGTCGGAACGAATTTGTTGCGACGCGATGGGCGCTTTTCTGAATTTCACCCATCGAAAACCACTCGTCTTCCGAATCGGCTACAAATATGTTGAGCCCAACCGACTTCGTACGCCTGACCTCATCGAATGCGTGCCCGATGAGCCCCGACGACTCGCCATGCCGCACGACGAATTCGAGCGACGACAAATTGTCGTAAGATTTCGATTCGTCACCGGGGGCGCAATAGAGTTTTTCGTTGACGATTTGGAAGTGCGCGGGCCCGACGCCGCTCAAGACCATCGATTCGAGCGACGACGCCAAGATGAGGCAAGCCGAGTGGTCGCTGCCGCACCAAACGGGGATGAGTTCGAGGACTTTGTCGAGGAACTCGCGGGGCGAATCTCCTTCGCATTCATCGAACATCATCCGAAGAGAATTGTGTCGGAACGATCGAATGGCTTCGTTAATTCGTGTTCTGAGCGCAACGGTCAAAATATCTGCGGTGAAGAGTTTTTCGTTTTCGGTGAGCACAAACGCGTGAATGTGCTCGCGCCCGGGCTCCGAAATCGACAAGATGGGGAACGCCGTCATGGACTTTTGCGCCATTTCACACGGCATCGGCGCGGCGATATCTTCGCGACTTCGCGCTTTGGCCGTCATTTGCGCATAATCGGCTGCCGTATCGATCTTCTCGGCACCATATGCCGAGACGCGCAACACGACAGCCGGCATACGGCTCGCTTCGAACCCCACCATCACCGCCACATTCGGAATCTGATGGTCCATCAGCAGCGGCATGAGGTATCGGTGCAGGTGCACCCCCAAAATTTCGACGATAGAATCGGTCCAGGGCGTGAGATAACGGCGATTTTCGCAATTCGATTCGGTCATAATCTTATCCTTCTTAGAACGAAGCGGCACGATTCGGCCTGCCCGAAATCGCGACGTAAAACGATTCCGCCTTATATCACGTTTTTTCGTCTTTAGGCAAAGGCGGTATTCGCATCGCAAGCGTCGATCGCCATTCGAAAAAATCAAATCGTTTTTTTCTTTTCTTTCGTTTTTTTAGATTCTCTCGTTTTTTTCGATTTTTTCTTTTCTGTCGAATTTTCGATTTTTTCTTTTTTTTGGTGCAGGGGGGAAGCGTCCCCCCACGCGTCTATTGGCGTCGCCAATACGCCGCGCCCCCCTCTGCGGGCGCTCAAACGCCGCGCCCGCAACGCCCAGGCTCGAATCGCGCAACGCCCGCGATCGGTGGGCATAGAAATGCGCCCTAAAGGGCGCAATCGCAAGTGCGCTCAAACGCCGCGCCCGCAACGCCCGGGCTCGAATCGCGCAACGCCCGCGATCGGTGGGCAAAAAAAATCCCCCACTCCGACGAGGAGCGAGGGATTGGGAGAGATGCGCAAATCTCAATTACGTATTGCAATACCCACTGACGCAAGAGTAGCTCGCGTTACCGACAGTGCAGTCATTGCTGCTATTGCACGAAACTTTGCAAGATCCACCGGCGCATACCATGCCACTGGGGCAGTCTGCGGCTTTATTGCACGGATAACTGCGATCGAGGCAGGCGCCCTGCGAGAGGCTGTTTGACAAGAATTCGCAGACATAGCCGTTGGAGCAGTATGAATTGTTGAGGCACGACTGTGCGCAAGATTTGTAGTTACCGTAGTCGACACAGACGCCATTCGTTCCGCAATCGTTGTCGGTGCTGCACGTTTGGGTGTTGTTATTGTTGCCACCGTTATTGCCGTTATTGCCGTTGCCACCGTTATTGTTTGGTGGGAACTTGTAGGTTTCGCAACGGTTGTTGACGCATGCTCTCGCGCCTTTGCAATCGGCGTCGGTCCAGCATTGGGGAGCGTCGACGCAACGGTAATCGGTCCAGCAGTTTTGTTGATAGTAGCCGTCGTAGACGCATTCTTCGTACCAGTTGCCCCAGAAATCGCGATATGGGGTGCAGTATTCGGTTTGGACGAATTCGACGCCGTTGTCGCAAACTATATAGGCTTCTGTGTAGCAGTTATTGGTGTCGAACCAGCACGAAGGCAAGAACGCAAGGGCAAATAATGCAACGAGTCCGAGGGCGACTTTTTTGAAATTGTTTGTTACGTGGTGTGTCATGGCTTTATCTCCTCTCGCAAAAGCGGTTTTATCGAAATTCTATCATAAGAAATCTGGGCGCCTTGCAACGCCCTCTCTGAATGCAGAGTTAATGCAATCGGCGTGCCATTAGTCAATTTTGTTTCGTCTTCGTCGCAAAACCGCTAGGAAGGCGACCCAAACGAGAGCGATCCATCCGAGAAAGTCGCCGATATAGCTATAGAGGGTCCGCGAGGGTGGCATCATTGCCACGTCTTGGCGCAAAATTTCTGCGTCATAGATCGACGTTTTTTGCAACAATCGCCCGTTGGCATCGACAAACGCACTCACGCCCGTATTCGTCGATCGCACGAGCCATCGTCGGTGTTCGACGGTCCGCATCATGGCTAGGGCTAGGTGTAGCATGGGTTCGGAAGTCTTTCCAAACCAAGCGTCGTTGGTGATGTTGATGAAGACGTTTGGGCGCAATTTCGAGAGCTTTTGGACGAATCGCGGCAATATATCTTCGTAGCAAATGATGGGACCGATGGCATAGCCGCGAAACGGCATCGTCTCGATGACGTTGCCGGGGGTCAGATTGCCTGCCTCGGGCAAGATTTCGTAGATCCACGACAATTTGTCGGCAAAGGGGATGTATTCGCCAAAGATGAGGAGGTAGTTTTTGTGGTATTTGCCCAAAACGGTGCCGTCTTTGTCGACGAGGTGAGCCGTGTTGTAGAGTTTCCGCGTATCGGCCGGCGCGCGGTAAACCGATGTCATGCCCTGCTCGACGAGTCCGCGTCCTTTTTCGGTCAATTCGACGGTGAGCGTGCCAAAGAGGAGCGCGGCATCGAAATCGCGAATCGGCGAAGAGATGTCTTCGGGGCGTATGAGTTTGATTAAGTCGTCTTTGCGGCTGGCGCGAAGGGGTTCGGCACTCGGCAAATAAAATGTCGTGTCGTCGGGGATGAGCCGCAAATAGGGGCGGCGCATGATTTGCGACTCGTGGTTGAAGACTTCGTTTGGCACGCTGAAACCCGACACAAACGATGGCAAGAACGGATCGAGCGTCTGCCAACCGTTTATCTGCGCCTGTATCGAGAAAGATTCGAATAAACTTCGACGAATGACGGGATTTCGCGAAAATCCTTCGCCAAACATGGCATCGATCGTGCGATAAGCGCGTTCGGCTATCGGTGCGAACTCAGGCGTAAAGATGGCGTCGACTTCGCGCACGATCGGATCGGTCGACGTCGTTTGGCTCCCCCAAACCCACGTCGCTTGATACGACGATTCGGGCCATACGATGAGATCGACGCCTTGTTCCGACAGGGCGTGCGAAAGGCTATGATGGATGAATAAGTTATTGCGCAGTTTGCTAGGGTCTTCTTTTTCCCAAATGCCGATATCGCCCTCGACCATGCCGATCGAGAGTTTTGGGGCTGCCGCTTGCGTCGCATCGACCTGATGCATTCGGATCGGCGCATAGATGGCGGCAAAGCCCAAAAACGCTAGCGCTGCGATGATCGATTTTTTGTGGTATTGGCAGTCGGCGTCGAGGGCGATTTGGAGCCGTCGCGCACGGCGACGCAAAAAAGCCGTCCGCGATACGTCGTAGATCAAGACGTTGAAGGTGACGATGAGTGCCGACACGCCCAAAACGCCCCATATATCGGCTGTTTGGACGGCATAGACGAAATTGTATTGGCTGTTGGCATAATACCACGGGAAGATCATCGGGAAAAACATCTCGATGACGACGAAGAGAGCGATTGCCGTGACCCATGGCGAACGGCTGTCGAATTTTCGGATTCCCCAAGCCCATAGACCGAAGACGAGGCCTTGGAGCGCACAAAGCCCGACGCAGAGCGTCATTGAGAGCCATGTCGGCATGTGCCCGAAATCTTCGAGCATGCCGCTAATCCAATAAAATCCGCCCGTGTTCGTTATCGTTCCGGCGAGCCAGCCGACGAAAAATGCCGACCTCGGACGCAAACTGTCGATCGCCCATAATTCGAAGAATAGAGCAATATAAGCTAGAAAAAACAGATTATAATCTGGATAAGCTAAGAATACGCAAACACCACCAATGCAAGCGAATAAAATGCGAAGCCACCAAGGTAAATCGATGCGGCGATTCGACGGCGCCGAGGCGCCTTTTGCGCTGCACGATTTTTCGGCGCCATCGGGATTTGCCGCGTTATCGGGCGAATTGGGCGAATCGTCGCCTTTTCCATCTATATGGTTACACATCGACGGGTCGAATAGAGATCGAGCTAAACGATCGAGTTTGACGGCCCGAGAAGATGGCTTTTCGTCGTCGCTTTTTGGGGCATTGTGGGCGACATCGTCGCCTTTCGGGGCTGGTTGCGTCATGTTGGCGTATCCGTTTTGGCATCGGTGGCGAATACGCAATGGAGATTACTGTCGGAATATGTCTTTTCGGCTTCGCGCCGTATGCGTTTTCCCCACGATTTGCGCACGAGGCGGAGTTTAAGAGGCGAGAGCCTATCGATGAAGACGTGGCCATCGAGATGGGCATATTCGTGCAGTAGTGCGACGGCGCGAAGCTCTTTGGCTTCTTCGCGGAACCAATTCCCTTCGACGTCTTGGGCTTCGACGATGACATGCCCATACGTCTGCACATCGCGATATAGCCCAGGGAGCGATAAGCATCCCTCGTTCCAAATGATCGGTTGGTCTTTGACGATGATCTTCGGATTGACGTATGCTTTGAGCGTCGATGGCTCTTCGGGGGCGCTCGTATCGACGACGAAAAGTCGCTTGCTGAGCCCGATTTGCGGAGCGGCAAGCCCAACGCCATTGCCTTCGTACATCGTATCGGCCATATCGTCGACGAGCTTCTTGAGCGCATCGTCGAAAGTTTCTACGGGTTCTGCGACTTGCAACAGAACTGGATGCGGATAAATGTATAGATCGAGAATCATATTGCTCCTTAAGCACGGCGTATCGCATTTCGAGTTTTCGGACGCCTATTCGCAAACGCCTTTATAGTGATGCAGAGCCGTATTTCGCAAGAAGATATTTCTGAAACGCATCTACACAAAGGTGCTTTGGCGATGGGGTTTCTCGGCGTTGCGCGCGTTTTTGCGCAGTATTATCCCGCGCAGCTGCCGATAGCTACAGAGCTCGATTTCGGATGAGCGAAAGAAGAACTCGTTGTCATTCGTCGCGGTCTCGTGTTAAACTCGCATATCGTTTTCTTCGTTGACTCAATAAGGAGGTCACACATGATCAATAAAGCAATTTTAGTCGGTCGCCTTGGCCGTGAACCCGAATATCGCTCGTCGCAGAGTGGAAAAGCGAGTTGTCGGTTTTCTTTAGCAACCGACTCGGGCTATGGACAGTCGCGCAAAACGGAATGGCACTCGATCGTCTGCTTCGACAAACAAGCGGAATTTGCTCGCGATTACCTGCACAAAGGTAGCCTCGTCTATATCGAAGGGCGCATCAGCTATGGCGAGTACGAAAAAGACGGTGTCAAACACAAGACTGTCGATATCCTCGCCAATACGGTTCAAAGCCTCGGTGGTAGAAACGACTCGCCCAATGCTGGCGGTTCGTTCGATTCGAATCGCGGCGATTCTTCGTCGTATTCGCAAAATAGCTATTCGCAAAACAGCTATTCGCAGAACAATTATTCGGCGTCGAGCCAGAACATGGCCGACGATGTTGCGCCCGATGGCGGCAATGACCTCGACGAAGCGTCCGTGCCGTTCTAAGATAATCGACGCCCGCAGTCGCAATTTAGCTTAAACAATGGTATGGCGCGTTTGTGGGCGCATGATTGCGATAGCCCCAATGCCCGAAGGCAGTCGCCACTGCATCGAAATCGCTATGGCTATGCCTTTTGGCGCATTATACTTTCTATGCGCGCAATAATCGCGTATGGATAGGTCGCGTCTATGGCTTTCTGATCGCGGCGATTTCGCCTTGGCGGTCGTCCATAGACTCGTTTTGTTTATCATTTCACCCTGTTTTAGGAGAATTTATATGGCGTGTTTGAAGATTGGTCCCGATAAGCGTGGTAATGTTGCAATTTGCGAAGATGGCAAAGTCATCTTTTTTGGAGCCGCCTCGAGTGCTCCCGAACACGAAGTTGCCGAAACGCTCGACGCCAAAGACGCAGAAATCTTACCCGGTTGGGTTTGCTCGCATACGCACCTCTACAGCGCACTTTGCCCATTTGGCATGCCCGCGCCCGAGCATGCACCCGAAAACTTCACGCAAATCCTCGAACGCATTTGGTGGCGTCTCGATCGCGCCATCGATCGCGATATTTTGCGTGCCTCGGCGCGTCTCTACGTTGCCGAATCGCTTTTGGCTGGTACGACGTCGATCGTCGATCACCACGAATCGCCCAATTACATCGAGGGATCACTCGATACGTTGGCCGACGCTTATGAAGAATTCGGTGCTCGTGGTCTCTTGACCTACGGCGCCACCGACCGCAACTTCGGCAAATCCGAAGGCAAACGCGGCATCGATGAATGCGTCCGCTTCGTGCGCGAAAACAAGCGCAAACTCGTCAAAGGCATGGTCGGTCTCCATGCGCAGTTTACGTGCTCCGACGACACGATCCGCTATGCCGGCGAAAAAGCCCGTGAACTCGGCGTCGGCATTCACGTTCACGTCGCCGAAGGTAGCGCCGACGTCGTCGACGCCATGGATCGCGGCTATGAATCGCCCGCCGATCGCATCGAAAAATTGGGGGCCCTCGTTCCGCACTCGATTTTCGTCCACTGCATCCACATGTCGGCAGCCGAAACAAAGCACGCTGCCGATCAAGGCGTTTGGTTTGTCCAAAATCCGCGTTCCAACCACGGAAACGCCGTCGGTTGGCCGGTCTCGTTGCGCTATGCGCAAAGAGTCGCCTTGGGCGTCGATGGCTGGAGCGGCGACATGAACGTCGAACTCGATTTCGGTAAAAAAGAAGCCCAAGCCCAAGGCGACGATCCGATCAACGTCACGCACCGCCTCTATAGCGGCTGGCGCATGATGAGCGATTTCTTCGATGCAGAAATCGGCCCCCTCAACACGATCGAAAATTGCCGTCGTTCGATTCGCACCACCGTCGCCGACCTCAGAATCGTCGACGATAAGGGCGTGCGACATACCGTCGTCGACGGGAAAGTCGTCGTCAAAGACCACAAACTCGTCAATGGCGATATCGACGCCATTCGCGCCGAGGCAAAAGCTCAAGCCGAAAGACTCTGGGCCGAAATGGTCAAATATCCCGAAACATACACGTATCACTACGACGATTAATCGATGACGACGATTATCGTCGACATGCGCCCTGTTTCATTCTATGCAGGGGCGCATGTCGACGCCATGCGCCTCGAATGGTAAAACGGCGGGGCGCATCAAGGGCGATTTTGTCGATTTTCCTTGTAGTTTATTGCGTTTTGTGCATGGCATAAGGCGACTTTGCGCACGCTCGGTTTGGTCGCGCGTGGCGCAAAGCAGAAGTTTAGCCAGCGTTCACTCAGATTTCACACCGATTTGGCGCGGCATAAAGAGGGACTTTGTGCGCGTTCAAACGTTTCATTCTTGAGATTTTAAGAGGTTGATTCATGGAAAAAATTCTCGAAAGACTTGGTTTGACGACAAAAATTGTCGACGAAGCGACACTCAACGATACCGTCAAACGATTTAAAGAGCGCAAAATTACGCTCCCGACGTTCGACATGCTCGCCAATCCGGCAAAGATTCCTGCCGATATCAAAAAAGCCCTCGAAGACGTCGATCCCGATGCCCCCAATCCCCTCAACCTCTATCGCGTTCACTGGTATAACAGCGAAGACCGCAAACACTTCGTCGAAGTCCCCGTTCACCTCGTTTTGACGAAAGAAATCACCGGTATCGATGCGACGATCATCACATTGGTCGGCTGCCTCGCTCCCATGATCGGCTCGCACAAAGTCCTCGCCGCCTACGCATGCCTCGCTCCGCGCGTCATCTTGGGCGCTTTCAACCCGACGAAACACCGCGCCGTTTGGCCCTCGACGGGCAACTATTGCCGCGGTGGCGTCGCCATCAGCCGCCTCATGAATTGCCGTGGCGTCGCCATCTTGCCCGAACGCATGAGCCAAGAACGATTCCAATGGCTCCGCGAATGGACGATGAACCCCGAAGAAGACATCATCGCCACATACGGTTGCGAATCCAACGTCAAAGAAATCTACGACAAATGTAACGAACTCGCCAAAGATCCCACCAACTTCATCCTCAATCAGTTTGCCGAGTTCAACAACCACCTCGCGCACTATTTCTGCACCGGCGAAGCCCTTTCGACCGTCTTCAAAGACTTCAAAAAGACGAACAAGAACGCGAAATTGCGTGCCTTCGTCTCGGCGACGGGTTCGGCAGGCACCATCGGCGCTGGCGACTTCCTCAAAGAAACATACGGATCCAAGACCGTCGCCGTCGAAGCCCTCGAATGCCCGACGCTCTGCTACAACGGCTTCGGCGATCACAACATCCAAGGCATCGGCGACAAACACGTCCCACTCATTCACAACGTCATGAACACCGACTTCGTCTTGGCGCTCTCCGACAAAGCCTCCGACCACACCTTCGCCCTCTATAACACCGAAGCCGGTCGCGAATACCTCGCCACGCGCTGCGGCGTCAAAAAAGAACTCATCGACAGCCTCAAATACCTCGGCCTCTCGTCGATCGCCAACATCCTCTCGGCCATCAAGACAGCGAAGTATATGAAACTCGGCAAAGACGACGTCGTCATGACCGTCGCCACCGACGGCGCCCGCATGTATGGCTCCGAAAAAGAACTCATCATCAACCGCGATTTCAACGGCAAATTCGATATGCTCGACGCCGCCGAAACGTTCGGCGAATACACGAAAGGTTCGGGCACCGAAAACGTCATCGAATTGTCGCAACGCGACCGCGAACGCGTCTTCAACTTGGGCTACTTCACCTGGTGCGAACAACAAGGCATCGATATCGAAGCGTTCAAAGCCCGCGAAGATCAAGAGTTCTGGCGCACCATGCGCGCCTATGTCCCCGAATGGGATAAGATGATCGCCGACTTCAACGACAAAGTCGCCAAGTAATCGATAGCAATATCGTTTAGCGCATCAACCGCCCGCGAGCTCGCCTCGCGGGCTTTTTTTGTATCGTCATGAACCCCGTAGGGGTTTCCGATTGATACCTTCTCGAAATACGACAGATCTATTTCGATTTGATAGCTGCACTTCGATGCTATAGCTGTATTTTGTTGTTCAATAGCTCTATTTCGATGCGATAGATGTCTTTTGATGTGTAATGGTTGCATTTCGAAACGAATAATATTGAAATCTGTGCGTTTCGATACTGTGTTGGTTTGATTCTTGCTTTGTTTCGAAATTTGTGCGAAAGCACAACTGTACTGTGTTCACGACATATATGCCTTCGGCCTTCCAAAGACAGAGAGTTTAGCTATGTTTTGTCTCCATGCAATGTCGTTTCGCCGCCAAATGGCTGTATTTTATTTCATCACTAGTTCGGTGATGTTCATTTCGTGCGACGATTCTGAAACAAAAACGAATAAATCGCAATACAACGATTCCGTACCAAATCGCACTTGCGCAACCGATCTCTCGCAATGCCCAAGTGGTGTCGTTTGTATCCAAGAATCCGATACACATTGTGGTTCGGCATGCGTCAATTGTACGCTACGAAACGAGGTGTGTTCCAATGGGGCATGTATCTGCCCCGATTCGATGCTCCATTGCAATGGCAACGCTTGCGTCGCCGAATCCGATACGGCTTGCGGGCAGTCTTGCGCAAACTGCGTGCTCAATGGCGAAATCTGCATCGATGGCGCTTGCCAATGCCCGAATAATATGCGCCACTGCGGCGAAGGCGGCCAATGCACAGCCGAATCGAATACGTCTTGCGGTGAATCTTGTGCCGATTGCTCGCAGAATGGCGAAATCTGCATCGATGGCGCTTGCCAATGCCCGAATAATATGCGCCACTGCGGCGAAGGCGGCCAATGCACAGCCGAATCGAATACGTCTTGTGGTGAATCATGTGCTGATTGCTCGCAGAATGGCGAAATCTGCATCGATGGCGCTTGTCAATGCCCGAATAATATGCGCCACTGCGGCGAAGACGGCCGATGCACAGCCGAATCGAATACATCGTGCGGTGAATCATGTGCCGATTGCTCGCAGAAAGGCGAAATCTGCATCGATGGCGCTTGCCAATGCCCGAATAATATGCGCCACTGCGGCGAAGGCGGCCAATGCACAGCCGAATCGAATACGTCTTGCGGTGAATCTTGTGCCGATTGCTCGCAGAAAGGCGAAATCTGCACCGATGGCGCTTGCCAATGCCCGAATAATATGCGCCACTGCGGCGAAGGCGGTCAATGCACAGCCGAATCGAATACGTCTTGCGGTGAATCGTGTGCCGATTGCTCGCAAACGTCGTCGGTGTGCGTCGCCGGCGCCTGCATTTGCAACCCAAGCACGCGCCAATACAAGGCATTTGTCGCGACGACCGAAGATTTGCAGCTCAAAAGCGCTCAATACCCCGGCGAAACGCAATTCACACTCGACGATCCCGAAACGACCGATGCGACCAACGCGCTCCCCTATCACGTCTTCGAAGTGCACAATCTCCCCCAAACAGGGGTAACGCGCATCGCATACGAGGGGGCGACGCGCATCGGCGAACGCATCGCCATCATGGCTTGGCAGAGCAGTGAGCAAAAATGGGCAAAACTCATCGGACAGCCGACCGACGACTCGGGCCAAGTCAAAATCGAAATCGACGTCCCAAACGCCCAAAACGTCGACCCAGCGACACATACTTTGCGCCTCATGGCCGTTCAAGAGCTCGCCGCTAACGGATCCGACACGATCATCTTCACGGGCGATACGCAAAACTACACCGCGAGTGCGTTTTTCGTCGATGGAAAGCCAAACGGCATATACAACACGATTATGACCTACGCGCGCGATGAGTATTTGGCGGGGCGAGCCGCCTACTTCCATCATGCAGGCGACATGACGAACAACACATCGGGTGAAAGCATGTTCGAGGTCGAACAACAAATCGCGAGCGAAGCCCATAAGATCATCGAAGACGTCGGCATGCCAAACGGCGTCTCGGTTGGCAATCACGACACTTTCCTCAAGCTCAGCTCGGGAGAGTTCAATATTCGACCGTATTTCGAAAAGACGTTCCCGCCCCAGCGATTCGAAAACTTCTTCTGGTATGGCAAAAGCGATCTCACGCCGCCTAGCCACTACAATCATTATGTGCTCGTCACCATCGCAAACCGCGATTTCATCGTCATCAACTCGGGCTACGACGAATTCCCCTACGATTGGCTCAACGCCACACTCGCCACTTATGCCCACCGCATCGCCATCGTCGGGCGGCACAGTTACTTGCGAAACGGCAAACCATCGCTATTGGGCGATCGCATCTATCGCATGGTCGTCGCCCGAAACGCCAACGTCAAACTCGTCCTCTGCGGCCACACCACCGAACGCGACTACAACATCCACGAAATCCCAAACCAAAACCGCTCAGTCGTCGAAATCGTCGTCGATCACAGCAATTATTACCCATACCCCAAAGGCAAAGGCTCCGAAGGCTACTTGCGCCTCATCTCGTTCCGCGATGGCAAAATGATCAACACGACATATTCGCCCTATCGCAAACAATACCTCACCGCAGCCGACGGCAAAGGCGAAGAATTCACCCTCGATTTCGAGCTCCCCGACACCGAACGCACGCTCACGACACGCGCTTTCTCCGCCGCACTCGTTTGTTCCGAGAATTAATCGTTTTTTTTGGGGGGGGGGCGCCCTATCTCGCTATCGCTCAATACGGGCTCGGCTTTTTTGGCCATTTTGCGCATCTACGGCGTCAGCGTCGCCGCGCGGGCGGCGGGAACGTACCTCAGTACGCCCCCTTGCCCTTGGGCTAGCTTCCTTGTATCTGCATCAAACTGGCAAAAAAGCTATTGAATCGCCCTATCTCGCCCTGCTGGGCTCAATACGGGCTCTTGTCGCGCTATTGCCTG
>SAMEA104315420__coassemble_464_pt1 | contig 25991 bp, 17 predicted proteins | sample SAMEA104315420__metabat2_high_PE_047 | metagenome-assembled genome bin SAMEA104315420 (sample SAMEA104315420) | gut metagenome | biome: Monkey gut; feature: monkey-associated habitat; material: faeces | place: China | collected 2013 | reverse complement strand
TGCCCATAATTAGCCTCCTCGGTCATCGTAGCACGCCGAGCGTGCCACTGGTCGCGGATGTCATTATAGCTTATTGTTGGGGTAATAGCGATGGAGTAGGGAGGCTCGGCGTTGCTGAGGGCTCTGTGTCGCCCGGGGTAAGCGGAGCGAAACCCCAGGACAAACGCGCCCCCCGGGGCGCTGCGGAGCCGTATTGAGCCCCGTAGGGCGAAATAGGCGGAGCCAAGAGCCCGTATTGAGCCCCGTAGGGCGAAATAGGGCGAAAAAAAGCACGGCGTATCGCCATGCGATAGCCGTGCTGCGGAGCCGTATTGAGCCCCGTAGGGCGAAATAGGCGGAGCCCCAAACCGTTATTTATCGGTTACGTTATTATCGTTTTTGTTATTATCGATTTCGTTATTATCGGTTTCGTTATTATCGGTTTCTACATCATTATCAACGACGACGTCATTACCGTTAGCGTCGGTATCGTTTGATGTGGCGGGTGCGATGGCGTCGGGTTTTTTATCTTTTTTGACGGTGGCGTTCCAGATGCGGATGCTCAGGAGTAGGCCGACGACGATGGGCAGTAGCATGCAAGCGGGCCAGATGTACCAGTTGTCGGGATTGGCGGCGAATTCTTTGCCATCGGAGTTGACGTCGGGGAGCAGGTTTCCGAGGAGGAATGCTTGTGCGCCGCTGCCGAGGTAGACGAAAGCGTCGATGATGCCGGTGGCGATGCCGGCGTTTTTGCTGCCGCCGAAGTCCATCGTGGCCGTGCCCGAGAGCATGCCGTGGACGCCGATGACGCAGAGGCTCATGAAGGCGAAAGTGACGCCAAACATGACGTTATCGAGGACGAAGAAGAGGACGCCGCAGCCGATGAGTAGGCCGGCATAGAGGATGGTGGCGACGGGGCCGCGGCGCGATTTGAAGACGTAGTCGGAGATGACGCCGGCGAAGATGCCCGAGAGGATGCCAGCGCAGCAGCTGACCATGCCCCAGTTGTTGAAGATGAAGTCGTCTTCGTGAATGGGGACGACTTTGGCGACCGTGGGGCCCCATTGCATGATGGCGTTGCGGATGAATCCGGAGCAGAATTCGATGGCGGCAATCGTGAGGATGATGGGGTTTGTGAGTAGTTTTTTGAAGACGACGAGGGGGCTATCGGCGGGTCCGGTTTCGCCGCTCGTGGCGTCGCCCGTGTTGAAATCTTCGAGGCCGGCTTTGCTCGGCGTGTCGCGAACGACGGCTAGGGCGATGACGAACATCGTCAGGAGCGTGGCGGCGGGGATGAGGAAGACGTAGTTGACGCCGAAGTTATCGAGGATAATGCCGTTCCAGTCGTAGGCGAAGTAGAGCCCCAGCGAGATGAGTATGCCGAATATGCCGCCAATGATGCCGCGCTCGCGGACGTGGAACCAAGCCGAGTTGACTTTGACGATCGAGACGGCGCCAAAGCTCTGGAAGTACATATTGATCGCGTAGAGGACGGTGAAGACGGCCGTGAGATTGAGGTTGAAGCCTAGGGCGTTGCCGATCGATTCGTGGGCGATGAGGAACCCGCCCATGAGGGCGTTGGCGATGGCCGATCCGATGGCGCCGATGAGCAAAGTCGTGCGGCCGCCGACGCGGTCGCAGAGAGGGCCATTGATGAGGAAGGCGCAACCGTAGACGATCGAACCGATGCCGAAGATATGCCCGAATGTCTCGTTCGACATGAGTCCGGCTTCGTCGAGGGCGGTTTTGGCGACGGCAAGGTTGTAGCGCCCGAAGTATAAGAAGGCGTAGGTAAGACCTAAGATAATCCAGTTCATTCGGCGGCGTTTGATAAAGGCATCGCTATGCGAGATTTCGACTTTTGGAAGTCGGAACATGACGCCGCCAATCACAACTAACAATATGAGAATAGGCAAGACTTCGATCAAAATTTTAGACATACAATTCCTCTTGAGTAATGCGTATGTAAACCCAGCGTGCACAGAAATATCCCGTCTGTGTGCCCTTCATGAGCGCCAGATTTCGGCGATACTCTGCCGTGGGAGAATGAGATTTTGATGGTCATGGGCGGTCTAAACTCGGTGTGTTTTTTTGTGGCGTTTCGACCCTTTGAAACGACCAACACGTTTAGTCCCGTTGTCGCCGTGCATTGCGCCATTGTAGGCGCAAAAAAAAAGCACATCATCGACGGTAACACTTGGCTCACCTGGCAAGCATTACCTTGCGATTACCCGATGGGGCGCAGTCGCTCTTCGGGCAAGTGCAACCACAAGCGCTTCCATGACCAAAAGCACTTGGGCTTAAAAAAAAGGCGTCGTCGTGACTTGCTCAAAAGAGCAAATCGCGTGCGGCGCCCCGATGAAAGAATGGTTATTTAGCCGAGTGAAGCGCTTGGGCTTCTTCGGCGCTGAAGTACAAGATGCGTTGGCAATTCTGGCAACACTCGAGGGAATTTTGCCGCTGCAAGACGATGAACGCTTGCGGTTGGAGGCGCATGTGGCAGCCTGTGCACGTGCCTCCGGAGGCCGAAACGACGGCCTCGCCTGGGCGGCGGCTGCGAATGAATCGATAACGCGCCAAAATTTGCGGCTGAATGCTCTTGGCGAGTTCGTTGGATTGGGCTTGCAACTGAGCGACGCGTTCTTCGATGGCGGCAGCGGCGGCATCGACTTCGCTCTGATTTGCCTCGATGCTCGCGTTGAGAGCATCGTATTCAGCTTTGTGTTTGGCGTTAGCTTGTTCGGCTTCGTCGACCGATTCTTTGAGTTTGGCGATTTCTTCTTCGAGCTGAGTAATGATGCGCTTGAAGTTTTCGACTTCGCGTTCGAGCGCCGCATAATCGCGGGAATTTGTCACGGCGTTGAGCTTGTCGTTGGCGTGGTCGTGGCCTTTTTGCGCACACGAGAGCTCGGTCATTTTGTTATTCAAGAGGGCTTTCGAATCGTCGAGCTCAGCCGTTTGCTTCTCGAGCGTCATACCCAAATCGGCAAGGAGATCGCTATCAGCCTCGACTTTAGCACGTTTCTTGTCGACATCCATGCGAAGCGCTTCTTGCGCCAAATCGATCTTCTGGAGATCGATTAACATTGCGAGCTGCTTATCCAAACTATCTTCTCCAAGGCAAGAATAAATAAACGGCTCAATGCCTATTCGGTAAGCAATGAGCCGTTTTCATGAGATTAAATTGTCGTGCGAAACAATCATTGGCATAATCAAGCTGTATTGTTGCTTTACGCATCGTGTTCGTTTCCCATACGATTCCATGGACCCACAGGGACTTGAACCCCGAACCCGCTGATTATGAGTCAGCTGCTCTAACCGATTGAGCTATAGGTCCGACCGAAAAACCCACACAGGGCTTTCGGAATGCGTCTATACATCGACTCGTCGAGCATGTAAAGATTTTTTTGTCTTTTTTGCATTTTGTCGCATAGTTGCCTACATCCGCTCTTTTCCTGCTCCATTTGCGTTATTGTCTTGCGCCATTTGCGTTCGTTTCCGGCGGGATGAGTGCGGAATAATATGCGTTTATTTGGGGGCGACTCGCCAGAACCCCTACGGGGTTCATTGGGGTGGGGCATTCCTCATAACTCTTACGGGCATCGCCGAACATTTGCGAGGGCGTGGGAGCGGCTAAATGGGAGCGGCAAGCATGGAGCTCGAGCTACCGCGAGCTAGGTTTGGTTGGAGCTAAGCATCAATACACCTTTGCAAGAAACGCAAAAATAAACGATAATCGGGCGAGAGAGTTGAGAACGCTAGGAGGCGAGCAATGGCTAGCGAATCCCCGGTGCAAAGCGGATGTAAAGACTTTTTGATCGACGATGTGGGATTGCGGGCGATCGAGCAGCTCGAGGCATTTCGGCAGATTTCGGTCGCCGTTGGTTCGAAGTCGGATATCTATACCGTCATTTCGCTCATCAGCGACAAGACGAGCCAAATCATGCGCGCCCAGCGGACGTCGGTCTTTTTGCTCGAACGCGATGGCAATGGCGTGGAATATCTCAAATCGATCGTCGCCGATGGTTGCGAAACGATAATCGTGCAGTTAGGGCAAGGGATAGCGGGTCATTGTGCCAAAACGCGTCAGCGGATCAACGTCAAAGACGCCTATCAATCGCCGTTTTTCGACGATTCGTTCGACAAGCGCCATGGCTTCGAAACGCGATCGTGTTTGACTTCGCCGATTTTCGACATCGATCGGAACCTCGTCGGCGTGATCCAAGTCATCAACAAATGTCGCGGAACATATTTTAGCCATGTCGACGAAGATATGCTCGATTCGATATGCGCACAAATCGGGATATCGCTCACGCAACATCGCCATTATCTCGATATGATCCACAAGAATACGGCTTTGCGCGCGGTTCAAGAGTCGCTGCAGAAGCGCAATGCCGAGCTCGACATGCTCTACGAACTCGAGCGCAAAGCGGCATCGGCGCCCGACCTCGACGAGCTGATGCGGCTCATGCTGAACTATTGCACGAAAGCGTTTAATTTGCGCGTCGCGCTAGCCGTTGTGACCGACGAATCGGGGCACAGGCTCTATTCGGTCGATACAGTGGGGGCGACGAATTCATCGTCGACGAGTTCTTTCGACATCAAGCGCCTCGATCGATTGCCGACGTTTTTATCGGCAGTGATTCGGCTTGGTGGCGAATGCATACGGCTCTCCGATGCCGAAATCGAAACGTTGCCCAAGCAATCGGTGGCGTCGCTTGGCTATAGTTTTCGCACGTTACTCATCGCGCCACTCGTCAAAGACGACGACGCCTTGGGGGCATTGATCCTCGGGTCGGAAATCTGCCACAGCGACGTATTTACGCCGGGCGATGCCAAATTGGCATCGATATTTGCGGCGCATATTGCGCCGTCGGTTCGAGCCCACATGACGCGCGAAGCCGACGAAAAAGCCCGACGACTCACCGTTATCGGTCAAATGATGTCGGCAATATTGCACGATATGAAAACGCCTCTGACGAATATATCGGGCTATGTCGGCTTCATCGTCAGGCAAGATGAAAAAGAAAAACGCGAGCAATTGGCCGATGTCGTGACGCGCCAAATCGACAAGATAACGCACATGAGCGCGGAAATACTGCAGTTTGCCCGTGGGCAATCGTCGGTCTTGTTATTGCCCAACGATTTGCATGCCATCATCGCCGAAGCGATCGAATTGTTGCGCCCAGAATCTGAATTGAGACGTATAGATTTGCGTTGCGACGAAAGAATCTACACAAAAATTGCTTGCGACGCCGATAAAATTCAGCGCCTCATCGTCAACCTCGCGCGCAACGCCTTCGAAGCGATCGACCACGACGGAAGCGTCGTCATATCGACTTATGTCGACGAAGCCAAACACGCCATTTGCCTAGCTGTCGAAGACGATGGTCCGGGGATTCCGAAACAGATATCGAAGAACTTATTCGATGCCTTTGTGACGGTTGGGAAAGCCAATGGCACGGGTCTCGGGCTTTCGATCGTCAAAAAAATCGTCGACGAGCACGATGCGACGATCGATTGGGAAAACGTCGAACCGCATGGTACGAAGTTCGTCATCGCCTTCCGCGAGCCCGATAGCTGAGCCGCCTGCGGCGGGCTGGCTGAGCTTTGTCCTGCCGTTGCGATTGCCGCTACCGAGACGGCATAGACGCTTAGAACCGCAGTTGTGGCACATTTACGGTCATAATTGAGCCCGCCATCGAAGTGAGCGTAAACGGCCCAGCAGTCCACGAAATGCATGGATTTGCATCGATCGTACAATAACCGCCATTGCAAATCATCGTATCGTTGAGCAGATCGAGGAGATAGCGCGTATCGCTCGTATATGGACGCAAGCGCGTAAAAGCAAAAGGCGTGGGTTCGTCGACGCCGGGCATATTTGAGATTTCGGGAGTGGGGACGATGTTTGGGTCTGACCAATAATAAGTCGACGAAATGACGGCGTCGGCGCTTCCAAACGAGGCGACGATCATGGCGATCGGCGTTTCGGCAACGGCAAGTTTATCGGGTTCTTTCGTCGGACCATCGGGATCGGGCGTTTCGCCACCACCGCCGCCATTCGATTCGTTTCCATCGCCGATATTGTCGCCGTCTGGACCGCTTGCGGGCGCGATATCATCGGAGAGATTGCGTTTATCGACGATATTGCCTAGGGCATAGACGTTTTTAATCGTGACGTATTCGTCGATAGCCGAGGCGACGAGCGCACAAGGGGCTTCGTTACACGTGACTTGCGACATCGTATAGCTATTGAGAATGCTCGAGTGCGCGGTGGCTTTGGCGATCATGCCCGAAGTATAGGCGTTGCCCGTGACCGTTGCCTCGGCATAGAGATCGATGATTTTCGACGTCTTCGAGAGATGCGAGACGGCGCCCGCCGCGTGTGTCCCGCCCGTAGCGCGGCACAGCGCCCGAGCTTTTGAGATTTGGACATTATTCGCCTGTGCGATGAGGCAAGCTGCATTGTCGTCGATGGCCGTCACATTGCCCTGCGACGAGATATGAGCAAACGACGAAGTTTCGGCTTGGGCGACGATGCCCGCGGCGTTGGATTGCGCCGTGACTTTTCCAATCGCCGTGATATCCGAAATCGTCGTCTTCGTCGCGTGCGCGGCGAGCGGCGCGACGTTATTGCGCCCGACGAGCGAGAGATATAGCGAAATCTCGCGGATATTTGCGTCTTGCGTATGACCAAATAGGGCAATATCGTCGCGTTCGGCATCGCCGAGCGTCAATTGAATATGTGCGGAGCTATCTTCGGTCGCCGCCGATATCGCGTGGAAATTGCCGATAAAAATCGCACTAAACGGCTTTTCTTCGGTGCCCCATCCGACCCATTTCGACGGGGCATCGGCAATGGCATCGCCCAAGTTAATGTCGTTGACAAGGGCAAATGCCTGCATCGCCGAGACTTCCACATCGCCGGCATTCCAAGCATCGCGCAAAGCGACGAAAGTCTTCGCATCGGCAATCATCGTTGCGCAGCCCATTTTTCCGCCGAGAGCGGCGACGACTTCGCTACACGTGCATCCGTCGTCGTCTTTTTTATAGGGATTATTGGGGCATGCATCGTTGCAATTGGGCACGCCATCGCTGTCGTCGTCGGCTAAGTTTTCGGGCGAATCGGGCGTGCCACAGCCACATGTACCGGGATCGTTTTTTTGGGGATCGTTGGGGCAGGCATCGATGCAATCGAGTACGCCATCGCCATCGGTATCGATATCGGGCACGCCACAGCCGCAAACCCCAGGCTTTTTCTTATCGGGATCGTTGGGGCAAAAATCGATCGAATTTACGACGCACAATGGGATGCCCGTATCGGGGTCGAGAGTATCGGGCACGTCGCAACCACAGACGCCAGGCGCCGTTTTATCGGGGCTATTGGGGCAGAGGTCGAATTTTTCTTTTAGGCATGGCGGGATTCCCGATCCGTCGTTGGCGTCGTCGGCGACGCCACAGCCACAAATACCGGGCAATGTCTTGAGAGGATCGTTGGGGCACAAGTCGATATTCTGCGTCAAGCAGAGCGCAATTCCATCGGGTCCTTTCGTATCGGCAATGCCACAGCCACAAATTCCGGGGGCAGTTTTATGGGGGTCGTTGGGGCAAAAATCGACGATATCGGTTTTGCAAGTATAGAGCCCAGTAATCGCATTGAGTACATCGGGGATGCCACAGCCACAAATTCCGGGGCGCGTTTTATTGGGGTCGTCGGGGCAAAGATCGACGACTTCTTCGTCGGGGATCGATGTGTCTCTTTCGCACGAAGCGGCGCCCATAGCGAGCGATAAGCACGCGCAGGCGAGGACGAAATCTCTACAGCTTTTATTGATATAGCGCACACCATACCTCGCTACGCACACCATCATTGGCGTCGGTGCCCCAACGACGCCGCATGGGTTACGTCGTCTGCTCGATGAGATCGATAGCCTTATCGATATCGGAAGATAATTTCTTGATAGTACTCGCGTCGTTGCCTTGTGCCATTGCATCGTTGGCTTTTGTCATGAGCGAATTGGCATGCGAGGCGATCGAATCGGGCAAAGAAACGCTCTGGGTGAGCATTTTAAGCGACGAAACGCGCGATTTCAAACGTGCGATATCATTTCGCAGTGCGACGTCGTTGGCTTCGCTCTCGAAATAGGCGTTATTATCGAGTTTCATGGCGTCGATTTCGTCTTGTGTGAGATTCGACGATCGCGAAATCGATACGTTGTGTTCTTTTTGCGTTTCGAGGTCGCGCGCCGTCACGTTGACGATGCCATCGGCGTCGACGTCGAACGTGATTTCGATATCGACTTGCCCGGCGGGCGCGCGTCGAATGCCGCTAAACGTGAACTCGGCGAGCACTTGGTTATCGTTTGCTTGCGTATGTTCGCCTTGCAAAACGACGATGCGAAGCGATGTTTGGTTGTTTTCCGATGTCGTAAAGACAGTGCTATTGGAGCATGGAATCGTCGTATTTTTGGGCGTAATGACGTAGAATTGCCCACCGTGAATGGCGATACCCAAATCGAGCGGCGTCACGTCGAGCAAGATGTGTTCTTGCCCACCGTGAATGAGCTCATCGGCTTGAATCGCCGCCCCCATCGCCACGACTTCGTCGGGATTGATGTTTTTGGCAGGTGGTTTTTGGAAAAACTCCGACACAGCCGATTGCACGAGTGGCATGCGCGTCATGCCGCCGACTAAGACGACTTCGTCGATATCGCTTTGCGAAACGTTTGCATCCATCAGGGCGATTTGGCAAATCTTGAGCGTTCGCTTGACCAAGTCGATGACGAGGTTTTCGAATTCATCGCGCGTCAACTCCGTATTCAAGTGCAACGCCGTGCCATCGGCTGCCGTCTGAATAAATGGCAAGCTGATTTCGGTCGATTTGACTTCGCTAAGCTCGCATTTTGCCTTTTCGGCCGCGATTTTGAGCCGTTGCATCGCCATCGGATCTTCGCGCAAGTCGACGCCATTTTCGCGAGCAAATCCCAAGACCAAATGTTCGATGATGCGATTGTCGAAATCTTCACCGCCAAGGAACGTGTCGCCCGTCGTCGACAAGACGTTGAACACACCCTCGTCGATCTTCAATATCGAGACGTCGAACGTACCGCCGCCCAGGTCGAAAACGGCTATCGTCTGCGACTTCTGCATTTGCGTGCCATAGGCGATGGCGGCGGCAGTCGGTTCGTTGATGATGCGCAAGACGTCGAGCCCGGCGATCTTTCCGGCATCGATCGTCGCTTGTCGCTGGGCGTCGTTAAAATACGCCGGCACCGTAATAATCGCCTCTGTACACGGCTCGCCCAAATAATCTTCCGCCACTTGGCGCAATTCGCTCAAGATCATCGCCGAAATTTCTGGCAATGAATAGTACTTGTCTTTCATCTTGACGCGAATGTCGTTATGCGGCCCTTCGACGATTTCATAGGGGACGGCATCGATGCATTCTTGCACCTCGGGGTCGTCGATGCTACGGCCGATCAATCGCTTCGTCGAATAGACCGTATTCGTCGCATTCGTAATCGATTGGCGCTTGGCGAGTTGACCCGTGAGCCGTTTACCACTTTCAGAAATTGCGACGATCGAAGGCGTAGTCTTGTAACCGGACTTGTTCGAGATGATAAAGGGTTTTCCGTGTTCGACGATGGCGACACACGAATTCGTCGTGCCAAGGTCGATTCCAATGGCGTATTCCGTCATTCTATCAGTTCCTTAAAACTTACGATGCCTGCAATTTCGCAAAAGCACCCGAAACGGCCTTAAAAATCGCCGCAATGCGTGGCGCAAAAGGTCCTAAATTCTTGCGAAAATAACGGTCTGGGTGGAACAGCTTCGTGCGTTGCATATAAGCTTGGCGTATCGCACTTTTATCGCTGATTCCCTCGTCGATGCCGAGTATTTCATGTGGCGAAAAGTCGCTCAAATTATCGTAGATAAACTCGACGAAAGCCTGCATTTCGGGCGATAAATCGAACTTTGCATCGAATAATTTAGGCGAAAACCGCCGAAACGCCGAAAACAACCGCTGCGGAATATAGGCGGCACAAACGTCATCGGGGAATTGAAACGACGGCATAGCCGGCGCACTCGCCACGGGCAACACCCCCGAAGCACTCGGTATACTCGGCGCACTTGCCGCAGCATTCGACCGCGTCAAGCCATGCCGAACCGAATCGGTGGCAACAGGCGACACGGGCTGGCGGCGCACATTCCCCATCTGCGACGTCCCTGCACGCCCACTTCCCGACGCCGTATTTCGCCACGTCAAGAAGCCCAACAACCGCAAATGGACATACGCCTCGGCAAGCCGCTCTCGCGTCGTTGGCACCGTATCGAGAATCTCATCAAACGTGCGCATCCCATCCGTAAAATCGAGCACGACCCAGTCTAGTGGCGTCAAATCGCGATAATCGGGCGCCTCACAAGTGCAACGTTGCGCCACGGTCTGCGGATCTATGTGTAAGCCATCTCCCATCAGTGCCTCGATTTCCTACGCGTTATCGATTCGACAAAAACGATAAGCCGACATCCGTCTTAATGTAAGCGTAGATGCAGTTTTTCGCAAGTATTTGATGAATGTGGGAGGGCTATTTCGCTAACGCTCAATACGCCCTCTCGGCCAGCCTGCTCGGCAGGCTGGCTAGCACGGCTATTTCGCTAACGCTCAATACGCCGTGCCGCCGTGCTATGTTCGCAGCGCCTGCGGCGCTTTGCGAGCATACGCACGTGCTTTTTTGACGAGCGTCATGGCCCAATTTTGGAGCTTCGATCGCATTTCTATCCATATCAAAACGACAAAACCCGCCCTGCGGGCGGGTTAAAATAAACCAAGTACGACAAAACCCGCCTTGCGGGCGGGTTAAATAAACCAAGTACGACAAAACCCGCCTTGCGGGCGGGTTAAATAAACCAAGCACGACGAAACCCGCCTTGCGGGCGGGTTAAATAAACCAAGCACGACGAAACCCGCCTTGTGGGCGGGTTATATTAAACCAAGTACGGCGAAACCCGCCTTGTGGGCGGGTTTCGCCCCATCCCCGCACTGGGGATGGGTTGATGGCTAAGCAAGCGAATTATTTACCGGCTTTTTGAGCGGCGGCTGCGGCGGCTGCGGCGGCTGCGGCAGGATCTTTCGCAACGGCTTTAGCGGCTTTTTCGGCTTTTGCCTTAGCGTCGGCAGCGGCTTTTTCGGCTTTTTCTTTATCGGCCTTTGCTTTAGCTTCGGCGTCGGCTTTGGCTTTTTCGGCTTTCGCTTTTTCTTTTTCGGCTTTTGCTTTTGCATCGGCAGCGGCGTTTTCAGCTTTCGCTTTTTCTTTTTCGGCTTTTGCTTTTGCATCGGCAGCGGCTTTTTCAGCTTTCGCTTTTTCCTTTTCGGCTTTTGCTTTTACGTCGGCAGCGGCTTTTTCGGCTTTCGCTTTTTCTTTTTCGGCTTTTGCTTTTGCTTTAGCTTCGGCGTCGGCAGCGGCTTTTTCGGCTTTTGCTTTTGCCTTGTCGGCTTTCACGTCTTTAGCGGGAGATGCGGCTTTTTCGGGAGCGGCAACAGGAGCCTTCGTGTCGCTTACGGTTTTGCCATTGCCATCGACGGTGATGAGTTTCTGAACGGCATCTTGTTCGAGGATCTGGAAGACGACGCGACGGTTCGTAGCGGCGGCTTCGGGCGTTTCTTGTTTTGCGCCAGCGGGGAGCGGAATGATCGGTTGTGTCATGCCGTAGCCCTTGTGCGTGAGTCGGCTCTTTTCGACGCCCAATTTGACGAGGCGATCGTAGACGGCTTTAGCGCGTTGTTCGGAGAGTTTTTGGTTCTTCGCAGCCTTGCCGCTGAGGTCGGTATGACCTTGGACTTCGACTTTCTTAATGCGCGGATTGTCTTTGAACGTCTTGGCGACTTCTTCCAAGAGGCTGTCGGATTGTTTGTCGATCGTCGCCTTGTTGAGTGTGAAGAGGATGGCTTCGTTGATATGGATCTTATCTTCGGTTACGACGACGCGACGCGTCACGCAGCCATTGGCATCGTCACCAGCTTCTTCGGCGCAGAGGTCTTTGCCCTTGCAGCTGAATTCGTTCTGGAGGCCCTTATCGTAGACCCAAGGATCGCAGTAGCCGTCGCCATCGGTATCGGGGTTGGGGCAACCTTTCGTCGCTTCGCCAGCGGCGTAGTCGGGGCAGAGGTCTTTGCCCTTGCAAATGTGGGCATATTTATCGGAGAGACCTTTTTCGGAGACCCAAGGATCGCACAAGCCGTCGCCGTCGTTATCGACATCGGGGCAACCGTCATCGTCCATGTTGCCATCGAAATCTTCGGGTTCGTCGGGGCATTGATCGGCGCCTTTGCAGACGTGTGCATATTTATCGAGCAAGCCTTGTTCGGCGACCCAAGAATCGCAGATGCCGTCGCCGTCGTTATCGGGATCGGGGCAACCATCTTCGTCTTCGAAACCGTCGAAATCTTCGGGATCGCTTGGGCATTGATCGACGCCCTTGCAGACATCGGCAAACGTTTCAGACAAGCCACGTTCCGAGGCCCAAGGATCGCAGATGCCGTCGTCATCGGTATCGGGGACGGGGCAACCGTTGAATTCGGGCGCTCCGGGATCGTCGGGGCAATCGTCGATGTCGTCTTTGACGCCGTCGCCATCGCTATCGCCGACGTGAACGACTGGCGTTGCGTAATCGCCAAAGCGGAAGCCGATGGCGATGTTGGGGCCAGCGTACGACAATTTATCGGTGTCGAGATCGTTGCTGATATCGCGAGCACGCGAATAAGCCGTTGCATCGGTGCCGAAATCTTTGAGATAGCTAAACGCGACGCGCAAATAGAGCGCAAAGATATCGCAGAGATAGAAACGGGCTTCGATGAACGGACGAACTAAGAGGGCGTGACCATCGTAATCGTTGATTTTGCTGTCGATCCACGTTCTACCATAGCCCAAGCCGAGACCAACGGCGAATTCGTAGAACGAACGACGAACGCTAAATGCGGGTTCGATACCGGCATAGCCGTAATTGAAGCCAGGATTCGACGTGTAGAGCGATTGGTAACCACCGAATGCGCTGAGGCGCAAACCTTCGATCGGCGTCCATTCGACGTAGAGTTCGTGTTCGGCGACGAGGTTGACATCGAAATAACTCTGACGGCTCGGTTTGAGGAGGTAATCGTTCCAGTTCGACATATCGGTGAACGTCATACCATATTGGAGACCAACACCCCACGACGGAATGAAATTGTAGCTACCATCGGCGCTGACGCGTTCTTCTTTAGCAACCTTTTCGGAGGCCTCGGTCGTTTCGTCGGCATCGACGACGGCTTCGGTTTCTTCGACATCGGCAATCGCGACGGCATCATCGGCGTCTTCGGCGACGTCTGTAGCTTCAACAGCTGCTTCGGGCTCTTGGACACCGGCAACCGTTTCTGCGTCTTGAGCCATAGCATCGGTAGCAAATAACGCAATCACTGCAGCAGCTATCATGTAACGAAGTTTTTTTCCCATGTTACTTCCCAATAGTCATTGCCCTGCTTGATTCAGGGACGTTAATTACAAGAACATAACCCTTCCATCGCCAATGCGTATGCCCGAGAGCCATTAGCTTCTTCAACAAGACGATGGAGTATAGCGTGCACATACTATACGCAATAGATACGTTTTGCAAGAGTTACGCGAAATTGTAAATTTTTATTCAGGAACGATCGCGCCACGCTCGCCATATTCATCTATGCTCAAGCAACTAAAACTCGCCATTTCAGCCACTTATAGCCGTGTAACAAAAAAGTTCGACATATCAGATACGAGTCAAAACAATTGCCTCAAACTACTTAAAGCAAGCCGGTCCGACGTAACCAAATAAGTCTCCATACTGAATATATCGCCAATTATTCGACGAGATGACGCGAGATTTTGGCTGTGGCAATGACATCCCCTTGATGGCATCGGCAAATTGCGCCCCTGGTCCGAGTTTTGTGGCGCCGTTTTTTACCCACAGACCGCCTTTTTCGAGCAACCAATCTTCTTCGGTCATCGCCACGATCTTGATCGACGCGCCAGCCGGGACTTCTTTGACGAGCCCAAATCGACTCGCTGGGCCTTCGCGCATGATGCATGCTCGCGGTGTTTTGGCCGATTTCGGCGCATTTGCCCCGGCAAAGACGTTGTCTTTGCGCCCGTAGAGTCGTTTTTCGGTCAAATTCGTCGATTTTGCGGTTTTAGCCGTCGTTTCGGCTTGCGCGACGGCTGCGACGGCGGGTTTTGCATTGCCATTGCTCGGTTTTGCGGCGATGGCGCCTTGAGCGGCTGCGGCTGCGGCTGCGACGGCAGCTTGGTCGATAGCGGCTGGGGCATCGCTAGCCTCGTCGTCGCCCAATTCGGGGATGGCAAAGGCGTCTTCGTCGAAGTCGTACATTTGTGCGATGTTTTCGTCGTTATAGTTATCGCTGGCGTCGTCGATCGGAATGATGGCAAAATTCTCGTTGCCCGCGACGCCACTTTGGCTCGCCAATTCGGCGACGGGAGCTTGGGCGACCGAGCTGTCGGAATCGCTACTGCCGAGAGCCGATGCCAAAATGCCGATGGCGCCGACGGCGCAAAGGCAAATCGCGCTAACGCCGATGACTTTTTGCTTCGAAATGTCGCCCGAACGGACATCGGAAGCGAATCGCTTGGCGCGTTGTGCCGTCTTTTTGAAGGCGTTTTTGACCGTATCGATGACGAGGTGGAATCCACCGCTTGGCGTGCGAGCAAATGTGCCCGATCCGGTGGGCATAGGCCCCGATGTGGCGGCTTCGGATTCGTCGGCGATGAAAAAGCTATCGCTCAGATTGGCATTTGTCGCCGAAGGCGAATCCATGTCGACTTCGAGCGACGAAAAATCGTCTTCGATATCGGGGAGCATATCTTCGGGATCGAAGTTATTTTCGGGCGCATTTAATTTTTGGAGCAAAGCTTCGAGCTCGCGGCTTTGTCGCGTCGATGAATCCGAGCTCGCGTTGGCGACTCTTGGGCTTTCGGTAGAACGCGACAAAACCGAGGCACCTGGCTGTTTTGCGCGGCGTTCGATGCGATCGTTTTCCGACGAAATCCGTTTAAGGCTTTCCAAATCCATACGCGCGGCGGGTTGTTGTCGCTTTTGTACTTCTGGCAATGCCGATTCCGAGACACTCGCTCTTTGACGGAATCGCATCACTCCCGACGCCGCGCGAACGGGCTTTGCCGTGACGTGTTGTTCGATTAAACGCTTCCCACAATACATACAAAAGGTATGTTTTTCGACCTCGGCTCCACAATGCATACACTTCATTTGCGACCATCCTTAGCAAGCTGATGCGCTCGTCTTCACAATTATCCTCGAATCCGAGATAGCGACCTGTCATGCGCTTGCGTCTAATTATGGCTCGTGCACACGGGCTATCCCAACTCAACGTAGAGACGAGTTTAATGCCTCTGAGATAAGTGTAAAATTTTTGGGTTTTTGATGGGCGCCCCTATTGCCCGCCAGCAATAGGGCGCCTAGCGGAGGCGTATGGAGCGACAGCGAAATAGCCGCAGCCGCGGAGCCCGTATTGAGCCCAACAGGCGAAATAGGGCGACAAAAGCCCGTATTGAGCACAACGGGCGAAATAGGGCGACAAAAGCCCGTATTGAGCGCAACGCGCGAAATAGGGCGCCTAGCGGAGGCGTATGGAGCGGTAGCGAAATAGCCGCAGCCGCGGAGCCCGTATTGAGCCCAACGGGCGAAATAGGGCGACAAAAGCCCGTATTGAGCGCAACGCGCGAAATAGGGCGCCTAGCGGAGGCGTATGGAGCGGTAGCGAAATAGCCGCCGCCGCGGAGCGCATTGCCCGCTAGCGGGCAATAGCGCAGCCAAAGTCCCAAAACTAGCGGTATTTGGGGAGTTTCATTTTGTGGCCGATGAACGCGATTTCGGCGGGGAGTAGGATGATGGAGATGACGAGGGCGGCCCCGATGGTCGTCATGGTGAGGACGCCGACGCGGCTGATGGGGTCGAAATCGGAGAGGAGGAGAACGGCGAGGCCGGAGCAGAGGAGGAGGTTGGACTGTATGATGGCGCGTCCGGAGCTGCGTAGGGCGACGACGAGTGCGTCTTCGACGGTGCGTTCGCCGCGGAATTCTTGGCGGAATCGTTGGATGACGTGGATGGAGTTGTCGACGGCGAGGCCGATGCTGATGGTAAAGACGAGTACGGAAGTCGTGTTGAAATTGTAGCCGTAGATGGGGAGGAAAGCGAGTGTCATGGCCAGTGGTAGGACGTTTGGCAAGATGGCGACGACGCCCGACCAGAACGACCGGAAGGCGATGAGGAGGATGGCAAATATGATGATAAATGCCGTGAGTAGCGACGAATAGAGGTCGCTCATGAAGTGGTCGAGACCGAGTGTCGAATTGTATCCGATGCCGGTGAAACGGGCTTTTGCGCCCGTGGCGGGGAGCGATGATTGGATGGCGTCGTCGACTTTTTCGAGCGTTTGTTGGGATTTTTCGTAGCCGTTGTCGGGGATGCGCAGGGAAATGTGCATGCCTTGGGCGTCGTCGGTCATGAAGCTGGCGTATTGTTTGGGGTTGAATCGTTTGATGCCGAAGAAGACGGCGTTGAGTTGGGTTTGGTTGGGTGGTGTATCCCAGTTGACGCCGGTTTCGGCGACGATATCGCAGATCGATATGCCCGAGATGATGCCGTCGATGGCGACGATTTCTCTTTGGAGTTTGCAGATCGATGCGAGTCGTTCGACGTTTCTGAAACCGTTTGGCTCGTCGATGGTGAGGTCGATTTCGACGGGGAGCATGCCGCCGAGGTGCTCTTCGATGAGGGCATTTGTCATGCTCACGGGGTGGGTATCTTGGAATACGTCGTTGACTTTGCTGTTGAAGCGTATTTGCGAGGCGACGCCGACGCAGGCGATGAGCAAGATGATAGCTGCCGCCATGATGAGAGCGCGATATTTCACCGTAAAGTGCGCTACGCGCTCCATAAAATTGTCGAATAGCGTCGGTTTGGGAGGCGTTTTTTGCGCATTTTGAGCTTGTTGCGCTTCTTGCGGCGCAGATTCTTGCGCATTAAGGGGCAGAACATGCTCGCCGTTTTCCTCGCCATCGGGGACGACGTCTTTTTTTCGTCGAGGATCGAGGTTGATGAGCGATAAGACTTGGGGCATGAAAAAGATAATGGCGACGTAGATAAACATCACGGCGAGTGCCGTAATAAAGCCAAATCCGTTGAGAATTTTTGCTTTTGCGACGAGTAGGGATCCGAATCCGATGCTGGTCGTCGACGTCGTCAGGAGCGAGGCGAGCGCCATGCGATAGACGCCATCGACAATGGCTTTCGTCTTGTCTTTGCCCTTTCGTCGCTCGTCGAGGATTCGGAATATAATATAGATGCCGTTGGTGACGCCAATGACGAGTATGAGCAATGGCAATGTGTTGTTGATCATCGTCACGGGCATGTCGTTGATGACCATGATCGAAATCGACCACAAGATGACGCATCCGATACATGCCAAAGGCATAATCGCTTGCCAGAACGATTTGAAGATGACGATCATCGCAATGACATATAACAGGCCTACGACGGGCCATAGATGCAATTGCTCGCGCTTCATCGTGTCGACGGTCATGGCTCGAATATAGGGCAATCCGCCATAGGAAATCGCATACGCGCCGCGGTCGCCATCGCTTCGCCATTGGTCAATTTTCGCTTCGATTTCGCGAAAAACGGGCATAAAAGCCTCGGGCGATGCATTGTCTTCGGGCAAAGAAATCGTAATGAGCGCATGTTGACCATTTGCCGAAATGAGGTTTCCGCGCAATAGATCGGATTTTTCGACGCGCGATGCGATTTTTTCGACTTGATCGGTCGATAATTCGCCATCGGGGATGAGATCGGGCAGTTTTCCGCGCAATAGGGCTGCGGCGCCAGCATCGCTGCTATCGGGGACTTTCGACAAGCTATAGGCACCCGATATGCCATCGACAGTTTCGACGCGTTCGGTCAAGTCGCGCAAATCGGCAAGCGACTTTGCATTGACGATCGATTCGGGTGCCGAAAAGACGAGCAAAAAGAGATTCGAATTGCTGCCGTATTTTTCTTCGAACGCATGTTGATAGGCGATTTCTTCGTCGCTAAATTCGAGCATAGCCTCGGGGCTAAAATCGAATCGTAGCTTGGGCAATTGCGTAGCTGCCAAGAGCGATATGAGAATGAAAAAGCCGATGACAAACCATCGCTTCGCCAAATTAAATTGGAGTACGTCCTTAAAACTCATCGTCGTAGAAACTCCATGACCCAAATATGAAGCGTTATCGGTGATTCGCACGCCATACTATCCAATTGCACCGCAATTTATCGTGCGCAAAAACCACAAAGAGACTACGAACGATGAAATATTTTTTTTATTCGTTTTTGTACCGTGAAATTTCCATGACAATTCTATGCATGGGAGTTTTTTGAGGGAGAACTAGCCCCCCACACGCGCACCGCCAAAGGCGAATGACTCACGGATTATGCCGTTGGGCGCCATCGCCTTTGAGCGCCATCGCCTTAGGCCGTGTAGTCATGGGATTGGGCGGGTATTGGGCGATGTTTGGAATGGCATTAAACCCCGTCTGGGCTCATGCGCGTGATTTCCATTTTTTGGGAGAGTTTGACGAAGGCGTAGATCGTGCCTGGATCTTCTATTTGAACGCGGTAGAGTTCGACATCGGCAGTCCGCGGAGGGAATGGGAAATGGACGTGTTTTCCTTTGAATAATCGATCGATATCGTCGGGGGTGACGATGAGACACGGCGTCGAACGGAAGATTTCGCACGGTTCGATGAGCATCGATTCGATATCGTCGCAAGCGCAAATTTGATCGAGAGATTTGGCGCGATCGATGGAAATGTCGCACGAACGCGTGCGAACGAGGGATCGGAGTGAGGCGGCGGAATGGAGTTTTTTGCCCAAATCGCGAGCTATCGATCGGATATAGGTGCCTCCCGAGCACGTGATATCGACGACGAGTTCGGGCATTTGCCCAGGGCGTGTGCGATACGAAACGACGTCGATATCGTAGATTTCGACGAGTTTGGGATCGATTTCGACGTGGCCACCATTTCGCATGACTTCGTAGGCGCGAGCACCGTCGACGTGAACGGCAGAATAATCGGGGGGCGTTTGCCAAATTTTACCGCGAAAATCGGCGAGCGCCGAGCGTATAGCTTCGATATCGATGTGTTCATAAGGCGCAGTTCTGATGATATCGCCTTCGGCGTCGTCGGTCGTCGTCTGCGCACCGATGCAAATCGTCGCGCGATACGATTTCGTATCGCTCAAAAAAAACTGCAACATACGCGTCGCGCGACCGAGGGCGACGACGAGAACGCCCGTTGCCAGCGGATCGAGTGTTCCACCGTGCCCAAATTTAATGCTGCGACGCTTGAGCGAAAATTTTTTGTTGAGCCGACGCAACACGTCGTATGACGACAGCCCGTATGGCTTGTCGATGATGAGAAAACCATTCATAGGCTGTAGCCGTCCTTATTTTTACTTTTTCGATTTGATGTCTTTGTTTTCGAGATAGTACCGGAGAGCGGCTTGTAAATTGATGCGAGCGTAGTGAAGCCGGCTCATGACGGTGCCAATTTGGATATTGAGAATATCGGCGATTTCTTTGTACGAAAGCCCATCGATATCGCAGAGCGTGAGGGCGGCGCGTTGTTTTTCCGAGAGCGTATCGAGTGCCGCCGCAATTTTTTCGCGCAACTCGGCGCATTCGCAAGCGCGTTCGGGATTGAGCCCAATCGGCGGCGTTATCATGCCATCGCCACTGGCGTAATTCGCTTGAAAATCGTTGTCGAATTCGGTTTCGGCAGCCGTACGCTTTCGTCGATATTTGTCGATAGCCAAGTTGTTGGCGATGCGAAATGCCCAAGTCGAAAAATTCGTCCCCGGTTGGTATTTGTCGATGTGCTGATAAATGCGCACGAAGACTTCTTGAGCGAGTTCGTAGGCATCTTCGCGATTGCGCACGATTCCATAGACGATACCGATGATGCGGTCTTTATATCGCCAATAGATCTGCTCAAAAGCGGCTTTATCGCCGTCTTTTATCTTTAAGACGAGTTGTTCGTCGGTCGAAGAATCCATAGGAACTCGTGCGTAGCCAAAAACAACCCCCAAAGGCGAGCAAAAGCGCGCTTGGGGGCTCAATACAAAAGATATGTCGACGATTCGTATAGAACGCGTCGAACTAACGACTAGAACGCGTCGAACTAACGACCATACGAAACGGGTAGCGAAACGCGTTTAACCGTGCCGCCAAACGGGCGGAATTTAATCGAAGAGAGCGATGAAATCAAACACGCACCGAGCTCGCCGGGGATCGACGACGAGAAACTACGCGTCGTACCGGTTTGGTTGATGACGAAGTCGATCTTTCCCGATACGCCACGGCCGCCCGCGTATTTGGCAAAGCAATCGGCTTGTTTTCGATAGACGCGCGGGCTCATGACTTCTTCTTCGATTTCCCAATCCGAGAGCGGTTCAAGTTCTTCGCCATCTTGCCCGGTGAAGACGAACGTATCGATTTCTTCGCCAAATGGATTGTTGGCGCCAGCGCCACCAGGTCGTTTGCGTTTGCCGGCGAATTTTTTGCGATGTTCGGCTTCCCAAGCGGCGAGTGCGGCCTCGCGCTCGGCTTCTGTCGCCTTTGGATCGAAGAGTGCTTTTGCTTTGCTATCGTCCATATTGAGCGAAACTTCTTCGATCTTCGGAGCTTCGAACGTCTTTTCGAATGGGGCAAACGCGCCGGCGACGTCGAGGGGCTTCGGTTCGGGCAATAGCAACAAGATGATGAACGGAACGCATGCAAAGGCAGCAATGACACCCAAAACGATGACGGCGCCACTGACGCCCGCCGCTTTGACGCGTTTTTGTTTTTGCAACTCTTGTTCGGCTTTCACTCTGCGATTGTGGTCGCGCGTTGGGAGGTATTCTTCGATCTCCTTTTTAAACTCGTCGATCGAGCCCAAGTTTTGGTGTTTCTTCGTCTGGGTGTTGAACATCCCCGTCGATTCGTTGATTTCGTCGTCGTAGAATCGCTTCATGATGGCGGCATGATCGAACGGACCGTAATCGACGCCATCGCGAACGAAGATCCAGACGTCTTGACGGACGGCTCGCGGTCGTGCACCGCTCGAACATTTGTCGAAGAGATCGGGCTTGCGCGGCGCCACCATGCTCGGATCGACGACGGCAAAATCGCCACTGGGCAAGAGAGCTCGCAAATCGTTGACCCCGACGACGATCGACGACAAATCGTTATCGGCAGGCGCATCGACAGCCGTTTTGAGCGTATCTTTGAACTCCGCTATCGTCGCAAATCGCGCGCTCGGGTCGTCTTGCGTGCCTCGAATGAGCGCTTCGCGCACCGACGACGAAACGCCCGGAATGCGCGCGATAAACGCCTCGACTGGGCCATCGGTGAAATCGGCAATCGCCATACTGCTGAGCAATTCAGCCATGAGCACGGCCAACGAATAGACATCGGATTGCGCCGTTGGCTCGCCTCCCGCCCGAACTTCGGGCGCGACAAAAGGCGAATTCAAATATCGGGTTTTGACCTCGCTCGCTAAGCAATGCTCTGCAATCCATGCGCAGAGAAAATTCGCCACGCGAATACGACCTTGATTGGTGACAAATATCGAGGTGGGGCGGAGTGATCCATAGAAATAGCCCTTTTTGTGCAAGAGCTCGAGGCCGAGGCAAATATGCGCCAAAAAACTATAGGCGACTTTGAGCCCCAATATCTGACCGCGTCCGCGGCGCACAGCCAAGTGATTGTCGAGCGTTTCGCCGACGACGGGTTCCATCTCGACGCAACTCACGCCTTCGACGACTTCGAAATCTTTGAGGCCAGCAATGCTCTTGTGCTGAATCGTGCGCACATCCGAGGCAATGTGGCGGATTTCATCGCAACGCGCGTCGTCGCATTCAATGGCGAGAAATTCGACGAGCCGTTGTTCTCCACACGACGAATCTTTGACAAGCGCTAGCGTTCCAAGCGCCGTTTCGGCCATCACCGCTTCGATTTCGAAACGATCTGCAAAGACTTCTCCCACTCGAAAATTCTGATCCATTACTCTTTATCCGTCTGTGTTTGCTCGACGCCTGTAGGCGTAGCGCTGTTTTCACTGGGCGTTTGAATGCGAGTGATATCGAGCTCAACAGCCCAGCGCGCCGATTCTCGGCGCAACGAAACGGGGATCTTCGCCCCGTCTTGCATGACAATATCGACGATTGCCCTCGATTCGTCTTCGCTTTGAACTTCGAATTTCTTATATTCTCGCGTCGAGGCAATGACATGCCCTGCGCGCAACATTTCGCTCGGTTCGCGTTTGCCGTCTGCATGCACGGCATTGAACGCTTCGGCGCGCTGCGCCAGGGCGTTCTGCGCTTCGTCGGTCAGGCAACCCAATGCCTTTGCTTCGTTTTGTGCATCGAGCATCTGCAAATACTGCTTGACGACATCGCGCGGATCGTCACTGAGACAGGGATCTTTTGCAGAACAAGCGACGAGTCCACACCCGATAACGCATGACATCGTCGTGATCCATCGTCTCGTTCGTCTATCTTTATGCATGTCTGCCATCGATCTCCTCAAAAAAAGCGACTTCGCTTTAGACTTTTATGGCACGACATACAAAAACCGTCAAGAAACGCTTTACTTTGCGCGATTCAATCGCACAACTTTGTCGCTGGCGTTCCCTCGGCGCTTTGCTTTTGCCGATTCACTTCACACGCCCGTGTGCCCGATTTGGGGGCTCTGGCCTTCCCTCGGCGCTTTGCTTTTGCCGACTCACTTCACACACCCGTGTGCCCGATTTGGGGGCTCTGGCCTTCCCTCGGCGCGATTATTTCCCACAAACGAGTCGTCGTATCTCGTCTTCGAACAAGACCTCGGCTCGCGTGGAATCGCTCAATTTGACGACGACGCCGATGCCGAATTTCGAATGTTTGATGACATCGCCGACGACGGGTTTAATGCGGATGGAGTAGGGTATCATCTCGGATTCATCGATGTTCGTGTGGCGGAGCCAAGCGGCATGACGCGCTTCTTCGGTCGATAAATCTTCTTCTTGTGGCACGTCGTCTTCGAGGCCATCGTCTTGGGCATCGTCGCGAAGATGCTCGAGATTGCATTCGAGGCATTTGACCTTCACGCCCCCTTCGCCCACCTGAATATGCGGCTTGACATCGCCACAATTCGGGCACCACTCCATGATATCGCTATCGTTCGACGCTTCATACGACTCATCGTCGCCATAACCGTCGTCGCGTTCATCGCGATCGCCGCCTTCCTCGCGTTCCTCTTCTTCGTAATTATCTTCGATCATCGATCACTCCAAACAATGTGATGAAAACGTGAAACTCATGCCTAGCGCATGAGCGCGCGCCTTTTTGCACAAGCACATAAACTCGTCAATGGCTTTATGCATGCAGAATGACTTTATCGATCTTCGATAAAATTCAAGAGAATCAATAACCTTTGATCATCACGACGCGCGTATCGATTCCGACCTCTCGCGTGCTCCCGATGATAATCCCCGTGCAAAACTTCTCGCGCGAATCGACGACGAGTATTTCGCCAATCTTTCGAAGCGGCAAATCGGCTGTCGTATAGTCGCGATCGCCATAGTATTCGTCGAGATCGTCGCGTTCGGGGAAGATATGCATCTCGACTTCGCGCCCCAAAACCCAACTTTGCTCGTCTTCGCGATGGATTCGTCCGTTTCGCAAATCGTTTTTATCTTCCTCTTGGGCATATTGCGTCTGCGTATTTTTGCCGCGTTCGAGCAAACTCAAGCCCTCGCGTTGTTCGAAGACGACCCATCGATTCCCCGGCTCGACGCCATCTTCGCGCCCGCGATTGATGATGACGAATTGCTCGGTTGCCAACTGCGTGATGATGTCGATCGTATCGATGACGCGCCCCTCTTGGCTCTTCGTATTTGGCGTGTTGAAGACCGAAAACGTGAGGTCTTCGTTCGGAATGATGATCATTCCGCGTTCGATTTCGCGCGATGCTTGGGTAACACGAGCCGTCGATAACGTATCGTCGTGCGCATCGATGATCTCGATCGTCCCTTGGCGAATGAGTTTCACCGCCATCTCGTCGCCATCTTCGTTGATGACGGGTTTGGATTGCGAAAAGACCGTAAATTTCTGACCATTCTTGACTTTTTTGCGCATCTCGATGTCGACCCAGTCGACCTGGACTTCGTCGCCCGGCGCGATCATGTGCTTTTCTTGGTCGGAATAGAGAATATGCCCCATCGTATCGGGGAGTTTATCGAGGTAAAATCCCGGCACGAAGAACGATCCCGATCCCGCCGACTTCGTCGTCACGAATTCCGTCTTCTTCTGCTGTGCATCGACCGGAGCCGTCGTCAACGCCGCCGCATCGGCATGCGGTTCCAAATATATCGTGTCACCCGGATATATCCAATGCGGGTTCGTCACCTGCGGATTATACGACCACAACGCCGGCCACATAAACGGATCCGAAAGGTACTCGCTGCTCAATTGCCAAAGCGTATCGCCATCGACGACTTTGTGCGTTCGCGTCTGCGCTTGTTGTGGCTTGGGCGTCTCGATCTTGCGCACAAGCGATGTATTTTGGCCTTGTACGCGAGCAATTCTGTCGGATTGCATCACACTGCCTGAGGCGCCTTCGGCTGGCTCCGCGCCCGCTTGCGCAAACGCCGTCGTGGGAATGGCAACGAGAGCCGCCAAAAAAAGCACTGTCGTTCGATAGCTTCGGATCATTTTTCGCTCCGCTTAAAAGTTAAACGTCATATACGTCGTATACGCCATATACGTCTAAATTATACCCTGATTATACCTTGAAATATCACACACACGTCGGTCAGGGATTCGCCAACCGCATCGCTTCATATTTTTCTTTGCCAATGCGCGCCGCCTCTGTCCCGGGGTAGGCATTCATCAAATATCGCAACATATCGCGCGCAGAATCGGTCTTGCCAAGCCGCTGATACGTCAGCGACACTTTGAGCAACGCATCGGGCACTTTATTCGCATTGGGGTATTCCTGCACGATCTTGTGAAAATATCCAGCCGCCTCGTGGTAAAGCCCCTTGCCATAATAACACTCTCCAATCCAATAGAGCGCATTATCGATATACGATTCGTCGGGATGCGCCGCCAAAAATTTCTCAAATTTCGCTTGCGCCTCGTCGTAATTCCCCTGCCGATACAAGTCGATGCCCTCTTGGTAAAACAGCATCGGCGATTGAACAGCGCCAGCCGCCCCAGCCGACGAACCTGCCGCCACAGCCCCAGCCGACGAACCCGCCGCTCCCGCCGCGCCAGCCCCCGACGTTTTCGACGGCAATCGGTCATTGGTCACGACGTTTTCATACGGTTGCATCTTGCCCGACGCCCCAGCCCCCGACGTTCTGCTCCGTGAATTGCCAAAATACGACCGTTTCTTCTCTTCCGAAATGATGATTTCTTGATAGACGTCATCGTCGTCGGGCACGACGCGCTCAAAATGCGAAGAAACGCCATTGTCGGGCTCTATCTTGACGACTTCTCGCGCATCGATCGACGTGCGCCGCGTCAACATCGAAACGCGGTCTTCCAACTGCGTCACTTGCTTCTCTAACGCCGCCACTTTCGTCTTCTGGCGTATAGACTGCGCCTCTAAATCGTCGATGCGACCTTGCAAAGCGACGACATCTCGCGCACTCAAATTTCCGCTTTGGGCCGCACATCCACTTGCGATGAGCGCAACGCCCAAAAACAACCACTTCATTCCCGTCTCTCCTAGCACAAAGGGCATAAAGCAAACGTCGCGCTGCTTATACATCAAGTCGCGCATCATGGCACATTTTCGAGTTTTGGGAACTTTGGGGGTCGCCCTATTTCGCTTGCGCTCAATACGGGCTCTGGGTCGCCCTATTTCGCTTGCGCTCAATACGGGCTCTGGGTCGCCCTATTTCGCT
>SAMEA104315420__coassemble_461_pt1 | contig 26180 bp, 16 predicted proteins | sample SAMEA104315420__metabat2_high_PE_047 | metagenome-assembled genome bin SAMEA104315420 (sample SAMEA104315420) | gut metagenome | biome: Monkey gut; feature: monkey-associated habitat; material: faeces | place: China | collected 2013 | reverse complement strand
CTCTGAAATAAGTCCCAACATCAATGACAAACAGCTAGGTCGGCTGAATAGTTACTTTTTATAGGCGATGACCATGCGAGTGACCGATGGGAAGCCGCCGAAATCGGAGTTTGCCTCGCTGAGTCCTTTGGCGAGTGCTTTTTCGATGATCGGCACGAGTGCGGTCATGGGCGCAGAGATGTACTGCAATTTGTTCTCGAAGGGCACGGTTTGTGCGAGGTTTTGTGCATTGAGTGTTCTAAAGTCACCCTCTCGCATCGTTCCCGAATTGATGATCCCCAAATCGGGCGCGACATCTTTCTCGGCGGCAACGATATAATTAAAGTAGCCAGTTGCAATGATATTCGTGTTATACGTCGTGTGCGATCGATCTTCGTTCATCGTCGATGCAACGTAATGATCGAAAACAAAAATATTCGGATATACAAATTCATTCATTGCCTCTTTGCACGAAATAGACGACGTTGCACTATTCATACACGCCCAGAATGACGATGCAAGCGCTAACCTATTGTCATCTTCCTGACTCATTTTTGCAACAATATAGGGCGAAAAAGCACTTTGACAATCCGAATACGACTTATAAACTTTCGCTGGATGATACGTGTTACCACCTTGCTCTATAACATCTGTTGATTGGATGGCATTGACCGATGTATATACTTGGGGTATTTTAGCAATTCCCTTAAAATAATCTTCACATAGCGTATCATATTCTTTAATTTGATTGTCATCGGTATGTTTGGAATTGTGTTCAGAATGATATATTTTTAGAGATGCGTCGACATTTTGAATGAGATCAAGGCATGCCTCGTAATTGGGATTCGACAAATCGATAACATTTGAATTATTCGATGGTGAATGGTTACCGACTTGTACGATCACATCGTCGAGAGGCGCCATGACAGGAACGATTGCAAGTGTATCGACTTGCGATCGGTAAGCCGCAGCAACACCACTTCCATTATGCACATCGTCATTTTTCACCGCCTTGGCCGTAAGTCTCAGCGTATGACTACCCTGCCCTTGAATTTGAATGTAATAAATCGGATGATCGACACCGCTTTCTACTTTGTCGGGAAAATGTAATTGTGAACAATACCCACTGGCGAGAAGCTGATTTGTACATGGCTTCATTATCCCTTTACCTTTGCCTGCCGTGAGGTCATGATCTGATATAAAATCCTTGGATGTGGTATTCTGGGTTCCTTCGTTTCTTACCATTTTCCACTTGAGACCATGCTCGGGGATATGATTGGCTTGATCAGAATAATAGGCAACGACCGACGGATCGGCTGTCGCCTCACCGATGATGCCGATAATGCCTTCGAAAATTTCGAGACGTATCGCATCGATGATCGCAGCATATTTCTTTTTATTCTCTTGCTTCGACAAATCGATCTTCGCCACAGAACGGGTGCCAAACTCCGCTTCGAGTCGTTCAATCGGAACGACGATCTTGCTATTGCATTTGTATTCATAGTCGTTGGATTCTGTCTTACCCGAACTGACGGAGTCGCCAATGACCGGTTTCGTCAAAGAAAAGATGGCGTTCATGAGATTGGTAAATGAATCGCTACCCGTCAAGATGTGCCCGAGAATGAAAAAGGCGCGAGCGTTTTCGTTATAAGCCTCTTCGAGCTCGTTGATGACAGAACACATTTCGGAATCGATGCTGAGCGTCCCCAAAGCGCCCGCTTTTGTCGTCGAAATAATCGACGAATCGAGTGCACCGACAAACGCCACGCGCAACTTCTCAGATTCTGAATCGTCGGATGACACGGCGATGTTATAATGCGTTAGCCACTTTTTGCCTTCCGATTTATCGTCTAAATTCGATGCGACGTATTCATATCGGTAGCGTTCATCATCGTTACCCGACGTCGCCATTTCGATGAGTGGCGACAAATACGCCATGCGCTTGTCGAAATTGTGATTGCCAAATGTATCGACGTTTAATCCCATGAGGCTGAGGATCTGCGGTGTCGGCAAATCGTTAAACGTCGCCGAGGCGGCTTGTGATACGCCAAACGAATCGCCATTGCCCACGTAAACCTGCGTTTTACTCCCCGAATCAGATTTGAGAGAATCCCATGTTTTTCGCATCGGTATGGCGCCTCCCGACACATAATCGCAGCGATACGCCGCAATCGGTTCACTCGGCTTCAATTTGTTATTGATCACCTTTGCAAGCACTTCGGCATCTTTACCAGTTTCATCCGAAACCTCATGACACACGATATTTAAATGTTCTAGGAACGGATAAGGCTTAAACGATATCGCTGATCCAGCATTATTGACAGTTACGCCAAGATCCGAAACAGCAGTACCGAGTTCATCAATGACGACGCATTTCCCTCCATCACAAGGCTCACCCTTATAATATAATGTACCTTCCGTCGTTGCACTAAAGCTCGACAAATCGTAAACATTCGATTGATTTGCATAAATATATAACGATTCTCGCTCGGGTAGAATATGCCCGCCCCATTCCGACAAAACCATGATGTCGAATTTGTAAACATCGCCATTTGCGGCGTTATCGTATTCTATGACGATGTTTTCGGGTGCATAGCACGAGGCGATCGGCAAGCAACAGGCGACCAATCCCAAAAACAATACCTTGCGCAATGAGCTCTTTTTCATGATCCATTCCTATATCGGCAAACGACGAGAATACGCATTGCATCGAAGAGATGCCCCCAGTGTGATATTTTATCACCTTTGGCGAGCGATGGGAATGGTCTTTATGCGATTTACCGCATGTGCGCCGCCGAGCAAGCGCGCATGCGGTGATCGTTTCGACGAAACTAGCTCAATTGACGGCACACGACGTCAATTGGATTTCATCGTCATTGTTATCGGAATTGCATTCGACAGTCGTGCGCCCGCCATCGCCGTCGTCGTTTGTCTTCATGCGAATTCTCAAACCGATGGCGATATCGTCGGCGGGCAGCGAACACGAGACAGCCAAGCAGCCGCCCGTCGGCACATTTTCGCTCGTATAGGCGGTGCAATACTTTTCGCCCAAAGAGCCATCTTCATTGACCTTGTAGAAAGATGCTGGCATTTTGGCACCGACGGTCTTTGTCCCGCGATTGCAGACGACGCCATTGAGGACGATTTCTTGCCCATATTGCGCGCAGACATTTTCTTTATCGAGTTTGCCCGTAATATCGGGCGCGACATTTGCCCCCTGAGCGCCTTGCGCATTGGCGCGATAGTTGTTTAAGCCCTTGGTTAGGAAATTCTGCACCCATTGCGTCGCTTTTGGAATCGTCATATCGTCTTTGATATTCGTAATCGAATAGGGGAATTGATTCCAAATGTTACGCGCAGCGACCCAACGGTCGTATCGATCGCGCATGACGCGAACGCCGGCGAGTACTTCGGCTTCGGAGCCCGTTTTGCGAATGGCGCGACATACTTTCGGTGACGATTCATCGCCATCGATTTGGCGCATACACCCGTATTCGTCTTTTACAGAGCCATCGGCATTTTTCCGCCAATTGCATTCGGCATCGGATTCACAAACGCAGAAATTGTTTTCACATCGATTCGACGTACAATCGTTATGATATTTGCATCGAATTCCGCGATGCGTTTTGTCGTACTGTGAGCAACCGCGTTGCATGGCATTGGCAGGCACGACGATTTCAGCCGAACCGTCGTTGTCGACGTCGGCTATCGTCGGCATTTCGTATGCCGTACGACTCGATTGTTTCGACGAAAAGAGCACTTCGCCCGTCTTTCCATCGTAGATGCGCGTATAGCATTCGTCGGCATAGACGACTTCGATTTGTCCATCGCCATCGAAATCGAAAACAGCCGATCCCGTCGTAAACGAGGAATCGTCTTGGTTCTTCATTTCCCAGAGGTAATTCTGTTTGGCGCATTCTTTGGGCAATTGATTGTCGGCATTGGGTTGGCACCGCGGATCGATGACGCGGTAATAATCGCCAAATGCCACACCGATTTCGGGCAACGTATCGCCATCGAAATCGCCAATCGTCGGAGCTCCACCGCCATAGAGATTGGGGATGTGCATCACGCGTTGAACGGACTTCGTCGTCTTTCCATCTTTATCGGTAGATTGTGCGAGGGCGAAAATCGAAAACGAAGCCGCACCGCGCCCTGCTTCAATTCCCGATGTCGAAACGAATTCGGCAATGCCATCGGTGTTGTTCCAATCGAATGCCTCGGGCGTAGCCCCGACCGTACCAATATCGGCAAAAGCGTGAAGCACGGCTTTATCGGATTGACTTCCTTTGCGCGTGTATTCGGGCGCCCAATATTGTGCCGTTATCGCACCTTTATCGTCGCGTTCGACCGTCCATTCGTAGACATTTGGTCCGTAGCCCACTTCGACAGACTTTCCGTGATAATCGACATAAACATTCGACTTTCCGCCCTCCGAAATCCATTCGATTTTGCCGTCTTTATCGATATCGCCGACCGTGGGAAACTTCGATCGTCCGTCGAGGGGGAGATATTGAAGGCCGTTGAGTTTTTTTCCGGTTCGAGCATCGAGGACTTCACCCGCAGGCGTGAGTAGCTCGGCGATGCCGTCGTCGTTGACATCGTGAAGTGCAAGCCCTCCCCAACTAAATTGAGTCACGCGCAGTTTCGTGCCATCAATTGTAGCATTTCCCGTAATATACCAATCGGTGACGTATTTCTTGAGTTCTGGATTCCATTTGAACTTGACGATACCGCCACCATCGCCTGTATTTGTCGAAGAATCTTTTTTGGGTTGATGTGGTGAACGCTGTGCAAATATCGAAACATAGCCCGTATCATCGACGACGCCGACGGCGAGCGCGACACCCGCTGTCACATAATGATTGTCGTCGTATATATTTTCAATCACTTTGCAAGATTCTGGATCGACGAGTCGAATGACACCAAATTGGTATGCTTCATCGACCGGTTGCCAAATACCACTAATAAACGATGTAAAGATGAGAGTGTTTGTCGTCGATTTGGGATTATGTGGTGTTTTGGCGACGAGTACGGGCGTGACGACGCTTTTGGACTTCGGATACGGATCGCCAGTCTCAGGCCCCGTCCAATCGCACTGCAAGTCGGCTTCAAAGAGCCCCGGTTCGGTCTGATAAACACAAGCATCGTTCATATTGAGACGCGGTCCCATGCCGTAGGGAATGCAGACGTTTTTCGTTTCACACGACTCCGCCGTACAACAATACGTATCGGCTTGACATTGACTATCGGATTGGCATTCGGCTTTTGCGATACACAATCCCGAAAAACAAATATCGCCTTGAAGAGGACAGATATGCGTTGCATCGCAAGTTTCATCGTTTGAATACATTTTGCAAATGCCACCATCGCAAATGCCACCACGGCATATATATTGAGACAAATCGCACGCTTGCCCAAGATCTACGAGTTGTGCGCAAATGTCATCGCCATTGCACATCAATCCATCGTTGCACTCGTAATAAAGACCACACGACTCGCCTTCTCCGACGTACTTCAAACACATCGACAAATCGGGGGCGCAAATTGCGCCATCGCGACAAATCACGCCATCGCCGCAGGTAGCGCCCAATTCGCCCCATACACCGCACGTGCCTTCGATGCATTCTCCCGTCATACAGTGCGAAGCCGCATCGCATGATTCGCCCATCGCCGCCTTTTTTAAGCACTTTTTATCGACACAAACCTTATCGATACTACACTTTCGCTTGGAGTCGCATTCCCCATCTTCGATCGGGGGCTCGGGTTTTGCCCCTGGGTCTTGGCACGAATTATCGCGGCATTCTAAACCATCGACACAGTCTTCGCTCGTCGAGCAATCGCCACCGACGTCATTTTTAACATCGCCCTTGCCATCGCCGACGGGTATCTCCTTCGCACTATCGTCAGAACACCCACTGGCGAATATCGCCAACAATGCCATTGCCCCAAAAAGTCGCCTCATTTGCCTTTCGTTATTCATTCATCCTCCGAATACCTACACACGAGGAAATCGATCAAATTTCCTACACGACGTGTTCCCTTATAGCTTGAAATCACACACTTTTCCATTTTAATACAATTGGCGTCAACGCGAAAAACGATTGCATTGAGTCGATATCGATGCCCCATCTATTTTTCTTGGAGCTCAATTTTTTCGATCGTCGTTCGGCTGTACTTTTGTGGGTGCAGAGCGCGATCGATGAGGCCTGAGTGGACGATATAGGCTTGTGTATGGGTAGGCGCTGGGCCAACGCTGAGCCCGACGAGTTCGCCTTGACGCGTAAACATGGGGTAGCCATTGCGGGCGACGTGGTTTGACGTGGCGTAGGTGTGGGACTGTTGGAGCGAAAAGACGTGTTGCGTCAGTTGTTGATAGGTCGATTGCGGTTGGAGCAATAGGAAGGCGACACCGGGCAAGATGTCGTCGTTGGCGGCGAAATCGTATATCGAAACGGGTTCGATTGCGGGCAATCGTTGCGTCGAAAGGATGGCGACGTTTTGAGCGTCGTCGCGGTATTCGAGTTTTGCTTCGTAGTTGCGTTTATCGAGTGCGACGGTAATCTTTTTAGCGCCAGTGAGCCAGTCGGCAGTTGTGAGGAAGTAGTGTCGCTTCGCATCGGATTCGCGTTTTGGTGGGGTTTTGTCGGCAAATGGGCTCGACGATCGACGATATGAATCATCGAAAAACGAATGTGCATTATTGGACTCGGGCTTGGCGGTGTCGTCGCTGGCGACAAATTCAGGATCGATGACATCGGTGAGCGCCGAGGCAGAGACGGCGACGGCTGCGCCGTCGAATACGCGAGTGCCTTGGGCCAGAGGATGCACATTATCGCCTTCGGCACGAACGACGACGACGGCTTTTGCAAGGCGACGTTCGAGCGCCGTTTGTTCCCCATAGGTCATCGCCATATCGCCGACATGTGCTTGCGAAACGCCTGGGCGCCCCGGCACAAACGTCGGCAATTGGGCATGAACTGTTTGGCATAAGCCGATTGTGCACACGGCATTGCCCAATATACACAATCTGCAAAGTACGCGTAGATGGAGTTTCATCGAGTCCTCGTTCGTTTGATAGCCTAAGCGTGCACCATCGCAAGCGCGATAGCGCGGGAATGCGCCGCTGGCGCATTGCCCCCAACAATGCGAAATATGATGCAAGATGGATCGGAATGCAACTTTCCGACGCTCGATTGCGATAACGCTAGCTGCCGTGGGGGGATTTTGGTAGGCGGGCGACAGGCAAGGCACAGTATGTTGAATGAGAGGATTTTGTTGCTTATCAGACCCAATTAAAGATATATTGGATAATGGGGATGGGTGTTTTCGAAACTGGTGTCTCGAAAGGAATGCGTGTAGTGAATAAGAATCCTCAAATATCCAAACTCAATATCATCCATTATAGGGGTATTTGCAATTTAGAGCTCAAAGACTTAGGGCGCGTCAATGTATTTGCAGGCGTGAACAATAGTGGCAAAACGACGATTCTCGAGGCGATTGGGCTATTGTCAAACCCCTTAGAGCGCATGAATTTTGCCAAGTGGGCATTTATGCGCATTTTTCAATCTCGTAGCCTAAGTAAGCGGATGGTCGATTATCTCGAATTTCTATTTGCAGGGAATCGTACAATTCGCATTGAGGCGACTATAAACGATAAAACATATAATGTTGAATATAATTCAGACGTATTAACCAAAAGTGATGCCTCGGGGCAGTTGCAGAAAATGGTAAAAGTCGTGGCTTCATTACAAGGAGAATCAGGCAGCAAACGAGAATCTTTTACATTTCGCAATAACGCACGCGGTAGCTATACAAACGGTTCTGGGCTGTTTAATGCCAAATGTATTACAACACACGGTAATTTTTATCAGAACAGTGTAACCTATATTTCGGACTCGATGCTGAATCAGAAAAAGAACTTGTTACTCGATGTCATACGTTCATTTGATACCGATATCATCGATATTATGCTCAAAAACGACGATATTCTTCTTCACAGCGAATCCATAGGAGTGCAACCACTCTTCAGCTATGGTAGTGGTTTGCAAAAAGCCGTCCTACTTGCAGCCTGTCTCATCAGTGCCGAGAATAACGTCATACTCGTCGATGAAATCGACAGTGCGATGAATCAGACGGCTTTTCCCCCCGTGTTTCACTGGTTCGTTTGCAAATGTCGAGAATTAAATGTGCAAGCGTTTGTGACGACACATAGTCTTGAAGCCATCGATGCCATCCTAGATACCGCTAAGTTACAAGACGATATTCGCATCATCACCCTACGCAAAACACCCAAATCTCATCGCACCATTGCCCAAATGCGTACTGGGGAGCAAGCTCGTTCCGATCGAGAACGCTTTGATATGGAGATGCGCGTATGAATACTAGCCCCATACGAAGCGTTTTTCTCTGTGAAGGGAATGATGATGCTTGGTTCCTTTCATACTACCTTCACAAAGTGCATGGATGGAACACAAAAGGTGCTAATTGGGGACATGCAAAGGTTCCATGTGATATCGACGGACAACACGTCATATACATGATTCATTCTGACTCCAACAATTTACTCGCGATTAAATCTACGAATGGACAAAACAATCTCAAGTCATCGGCAATTGATATATGGCATTTTAACGAATGTACGCCATACGATCCTATTGATAATTTGATAGTATTTCGCGATTGTGACGATCGCAATAGTGATTCATTACTTCGAGAAATGCAAACATGGTTTCCTTGCAATATACATTTAATAAATAACTCAGTCAGCAGTATTTTGATTAACGATGAATATGATCAGACCTTTAACATTCTTCCTCTAATCATTCCTTTTAATGAACCAGGCGCCATAGAAACATTGCTCATTCAATCCATAGCCGATGTCGACGATGAAGGACAATTTATTGCCAAGCACGCATGTCAATACATCGACAATGCAAAGGCAAAACTATCGAGATTTCTCACGACGCAACGATCGATAATTAAAGCTAAATATGCTGCAGTCATGGCTATTTACGATCCAACGCACACAAGAGATGCTTTCAATCAACTCATGATGAGCACGCCATGGGAGAACAGTGCAACGATTCATCATCATTTGTACAATGCCGTTGAACTTATCAATCGTCGCATCACAGATACACGATAACAATGCATAAATGGCGAGAGGGAATGGACATCTGCCTACGGCAGATGTGACAAATTGGGCGAGGGGGAATGGACATCTGCCTACGGCAGATGTGACAAATTGGGCGAGGGGGAATTGACGCACGCCACGGCGGGCGTTGTTGATTTGGCGAGGGGAGATAAGCGCCCTGAATGGGCGCCAGAATACAGCCCGGGGTAAGCGTAGCGCAACCCCGGGATGACAAAAGCCCGTATTGAGCGATAGCGAAATAGGGCGCGCCTGAGCCCGTATTGCCAACGGCAATAGGGCGACTTAGAGCCCGTATTGGCGCAGCCAATAGGGCGACCTAGAGCCCGTATTGCCAACGGCAATAGGGCGACCCAGAGCCCGTATTGAGCGATAGCGAAATAGGGCGACAGCGGAGCGTATTGCCCCACGCTAGTGGTGGGGCAATAGCGTAGCTACCCAGCTGCAGATTCGTCGCAAACGAAATCGATGATGGGTGGCTTGTCTTTGTAGATGTTTTTGAATGCCACGGAGAGCATGAGTTTGATGCGGTTGAGTTGGTTGACCTCGCTGGCGCCTGGGTCGTAGTCAATGGGTGCGATGTTGGCGTCGGGATGGAGTTCGCGGAGGCGTTTGATCATGCCCTTGCCTGTGACGTGGTTGGGGAGGCACGCAAATGGTTGAATACAGAGGATATTTTTGACGCCGTCGTGGATGAGTTCGATCATTTCGGCGGTGAGGAACCAACCTTCGCCGGTGGAGTTTCCGAGTTGGAGGACGGGTTTGGTGAGTTCCATCATGGCGTGGATGTCGAGTGGAGCGGTGAATCGTTTGCTTTGTCGGAGGGCGTCGAAAGCGGGTTTTTGGTAGTACTCGATGACTTTGATGGCGGATTTTGCGATGAGCATAGCTTTGAGCGAAGTGCCGAGTCGCGTGTAGCCGAATTCGGAGTCGGAGAGTGAGTAGAGGAAGAAGCCCAGGATGTCGGGGCAGACGGCTTCGGCGCCTTCGGCTTCGAGGATGTCGACGAGGTGGTTGTTGGCGTCGGGGTGGTATTTGACGAGGATTTCGCCGACGATGCCGACTTTTGGTTTGTTTTTGGGCGTGATGGGGAGTTGGTCGAAATCGCGCACGATGTCGCGGCATGTTCGCGCGAACGTTTCGAAATCGGCGCGTTGCATGTTCGACTCGCAGATGTTGGTCCACTTTTCGTAGAGCGCGTTGGCGGCGCCTTTTTCGTTTTCGTAGGGGCGAGTTTTGTAGAGGCATCGCATGAGCACATCGCCGTAGACGAATGCTTGGATGGCGCGGTGTAGGATGGGGAGATCGAGGTTGAAGCCGGGGTGTTTTTCGAATCCTTGAGCCGAGATAGGTACGACAGGGACGTAGGCGTAGCCGGCTTCGGCGAGTGCTTTTCGGATAAAGGCGACGTAATTGGTGGCGCGGCATCCGCCGCCGGTTTGCGTGATGAAGACGGCGGTTTTGTGCGTGTCGTATTTGCCCGATTTGAGTGCGTGAACGATTTGGCCCGTGGTGAGGATGGTAGGGAAGCAGGCGTCGTTGTTGACGTATTTGAGACCTTCGTCGACGACGGCTTGGTCGGCGCGTTCGACGATTTCGAGGTTATAGCCTTGGGCGTGGAAGACTTTGGCTAGGATTCGGAAGTGGATGGGGCTCATTTGCGGTGCGATGATGGTGTAGTTATCGCGCATTTGTTTGGTGAACATGCGCGGTCGTGGCCATGCATCTTTGAGCGCGGAGATGGGCGTAGGTGCGGTGTAGGGCGCGGATTGGCGTCGGTTGCGTTCGTCGAGAGCGGCGATGAGGCTTCGGATGCGAATGCGAGCCGCGCCGATATTGCTGCCTTCGTCGATTTTGAGTGCGGTATAGATGCGTGAGTTTGCCTGGAGGATTTCCATGACTTGGTCGGTCGTAACGGCATCGAGCCCGCAGCCGAAGCTGTTGAGTTGTATGAATTCGATTTGGGGCTGAGTGGCGGCAAATCGTGCGGCGCAATAGAGCCTAGAGTGGTATGCCCATTGATCGACGACGCGGAGTCGGGCGCCCGTATTGCCGCGCCAAGCGACGGCGTCTTCGGTGAGGATGGCGATATTGTGTGCGGCGATGACGTCGGGGATGCCGTGGTGTATTTCTGGATCGATGTGATAGGGGCGGCCAGCCAAGACGATGGCACGAATGCCGTGTGCTTTGGCATAGGCGATGGCGCGCGTGCCTTCTTCGCGGATGTCGTTTTTGTAGGCATCGCGTTCGGCGAGTGCGGCGCGGACGGCGCGACCGACTTCGATGGGAGAGGCGTTGCAGAGGTGTTTGATAACGGTATATAGCCGCGCACCGAGATTTTTGCGGTCGTCGAGATTGATAAATGGGTGGACGAATGGAATGCCCGACTCGCGCAGCGCCGACACGTTGCAATTAATGACTTCGGGGTATGACGTGACGATGGGGCAATTGTAGTGATTTGTCGCCGATTCGACTTCGCGTTCTTCGTAGGCGACGCAAGGATAGAAGATGAAATCGGGGGCTTGATCGATGAGCCAAGCGATATGGCCGTGTGCAATTTTTGCGGGGTAGCATGCCGATTCCGAGGGGATTGTATCGATACCGAGTTCGTAGATTTTCTTCGACGACTGTGGAGAAAGAACGACGCGGAAGCCCAAGGCGTCGAAGAAGGTGAACCAGAACGGATAGTTTTCGTACATATTGAGCACGCGCGGAATGCCGACGGTACCGCGCGGTGCATTTTCGGGCGATCGCGGTGCGTAGTGGAACGTGCGATCGAATTTGTATCGATAGAGATTGGGGACTTCGCTCGATTTTGATTTGCCGAGCGGTTTTTCGCAACGGTTTCCCGTCATGAATTTATCGCCATCGCTAAAGGCGTTAATCGTGAGGAGGCAGTTGTTGGTGCAACCGCCGCATCGGCGCATCGATATTTTGTAGCTAAAGTCGTGCAAGGCTTTGCCGAATCGGAGTTTGCTCATCGTTTGATCGGCGGGGCAACGCGATTGGGCGATGATGGCGCAACCGTAGGCGCCCATGAGGCCTGCGATATCGGGGCGATGGGCTTTGAGGCCCGATATGTTTTCGAAAGCTCGCAAAACGGCATCGTTGAGGAATGTGCCGCCTTGGACGATGATTTTATCGCCAATGGCATCGGTATTGCGGAGTTTGATGACTTTGTAGAGGGCGTTTTTGATGACGGAATAGCTCAATCCTGCCGAGATATCGCCGACGTTAGCGCCTTCTTTTTGGGCCTGTTTCACGCGAGAATTCATGAAGACGGTGCATCGCGTGCCCAAGTCGACGGGATTTGGTGCGAAGAGGGCTTCGAGTGCGAAAGATTGCGGTGTATGTTCGAGCGATTTGGCGAAAGTCTCGATAAAAGATCCGCATCCAGAAGAGCAAGCTTCGTTGAGCATGATGCTTTCGATGACGCCGTTGTGCAGGATCATGCACTTCATATCTTGCCCACCGATATCGAGGATGAACTCGACGCCTGGCAAGAAAGATTCTGCAGCGCGATAGTGGGCAATCGTCTCAATTTCGCCTTCGTCGACGTCGAGGGCTTTTTGGATGAGCCCTTCGCCATAGCCCGTGACGCAGGCGTTTGCGATGGTGACGGACGATGGGAGTTTGCTTTCGATATCGCGTAGTATTTCGATCGTCTTTTCGAGGGGTTTCCCTTCGTTAGATCCGTAGTAATCGAGCAATATTTCGCGGTCTTGCGACATGAGGACGGCTTTCGTCGTCGTCGAACCGGCATCGATACCCAGGAAGGCTCGGCCGGAATAAGTCGAAATATCGCGTCGTTTGGCTTGGAGGCGGTGATCGGCGAGGAATTGTTCGTATTCGCCTTCGGAGGTGAAGAGCGGAGCGAGTCGCGGGACTTCGGTTTTGGCATCTTCGCCGTAGGATTCCATGCGTTTGAGTAGATCGTCGTATTCGATGACGGCGCCACGTCGCCCGATCCGCGATGCGCCGAGGGCGACGAAGATATTGGCTTGTTCGGGGATGATGACGTCTTTTGGACCGAGTTTGAGTGTTTCGATGAATCGTTGACGCAGCGATGGGAGGAAGTGGAGCGGACCGCCGAGGAAGACGACTTTTCCGCGGATGGGGTGGCCGCACGCCAAAACGCTGACCGTCTGATTGACGACGGCTTGGAAGATGCTCGCGGCGATATCTTCGTGGCGTGCGCCATCGTTGATGAGCGGCTGGATATCGGTTTTTGCGAAGACGCCACATCGCGCGGCGATGGGATATATCATTTTATAGCCGCGCGCCAATTCGTCGAGGCCTTTAGGATCGGTATCGAGTAGCGACGCCATTTGATCGATGAAAGCGCCCGTGCCACCGGCGCATGTGCCGTTCATGCGTTGGTCGATCGTGGCTCCGAAGAAGGTGATTTTGGCATCTTCGCCGCCCAATTCGATGGCGACATCGGCTTCGGGGATGATTTGTTCGACGGCATGGCTCGCCGCGATGACTTCTTGACAGAAGTCGAGATGGAGTCGTTCGGCGACGCCAATGCCAGCGCTCCCCGTCACTTCGATCGTCATGGCAGGGGCTTTGAGTTGTGCGCCAATGTCGCGCAAAATCGTGAATACGGCTAGCCGTATATCGGAGTAATGTCGGCGATATGTCGAGTATCGCGTTCGGTAGCGGTCGTCTTCGACGACGGCTTTGACAGTCGTCGAGCCGATATCGAGTCCGCAGTGTAGTATTTCATGCATCGTAGGTGCCTATCGTGGATTGCGTCTGCGATGGACGCGTCTGTTCGGTGGAATCGCGCGGCATTGCCTATGAGAGCTTACACAGATTGCATCCGCTATGGACGCGTCCGTCGTTGAGTTCGTCAGCAGTAGCTTTGCGAATGTCGATGATTTCGACGTCAAAATGGAGTGTTTTCCCAGCCAAAGGATGATTGGCATCGACGTAGATGTCTTCATCGCCGATGTCGACGATCCAAAGGGGGAACGGTTTACCGTCTTCGGATTTTGCCGTCATACCAGCGCCGATTTTAAACACCGTTCCCTCGGGGAAAATCGATTTTGGAACGGCTTGTGGTTCGCCCTCGCGCAATCCATAGGCATCTTCTGGGGCGACATCGACGTGGAATCGGTCGCCGACGGATTTTCCGTCGAGGGCTTTTTCGAGTCCGGGCAAGATCTGACGATGCCCGTGCATATATCGCATGGGATTATCGCGCGTCGCCAAATCGAGGACTTCGCCGGCATCGTCGCTCATGACGAAGATGAGCGATGCAACGGTATCGTTTTGGATGGTATTCGTTTGTAGCGATTCTTTGGATTCTTTAGATTCTGTGAGCATGGGAAATACGATAATGATTCAGTTTCCCCTCGCCATTTGGAGAGGGGAAAAAAAGCGAGCAAAACGTGCTCGCGCGGGGGATGATTGAGGGGGAAAAGCGAAAAACCTAGTGGTTGATACACCAAAAACTCAAGCTGCCATTGAACATCGACGTGAATACGCTGGAATTAGCCCGTATTTTATTGAAATAGAGCCAATTATAGAGGCGATTGACGCCATATTCGATGGGTTCGAGGAATCGGTCGACGAAGTCGACCCATTTTGCCGTACTGCACCATTTATCGATGCGCAAGATTTGCGTGGCGAAAGCCGTGAGTACGGAGAGGAAGTAGACGAGGAGCTTGAGAGCGACGACTGCGCCGATGGCGACGACCATGAGCACGAAACGCAAGATGATTCCGCCGGGGACGAATGCGATTGGGATCGTCGCTCCACGATTATCGTCGCGGTAACTGGCGACGATCTCGATAGTTGCGATGACATATTGGATGGCGATGACGACGATAATCGCGGCTTGTAGAGAGACGTGCGACGCCATCATCGTTTGAATCGAGAAATGTTCGAGTGCGGCATCGGCGAGCAATACGCAAGCGACGATCATAGCGGATTCGCTGATGATAGCGGCGAGAGTGACGCGTTTATCGCATGCCAATTCATATCGAGTCATCGTTATCACCGCCTATCGCCAAGGGCCATTGCCGGTGTAGACAAATGGGTGATGTTGGGCATTGGGATCGTGATTTGGGTAATCGGAGCGATAATGTCCACCGCGGCTTTCTTTTCGCTCGAGCGCGGCATGTGTGATGATGCGAGCGGCGTCGATCATATTGCAGAGCATGAGCGATTGAGGATTGCGAGCGACGATTTCGTCGAAGACGTCGAGTGCGTGTTTCATGCCCGATTCGGTGCGCACGAGTCCGACGTCGTTCCACATCGTCTTTCGCAGGAGGTTTGCATCGGCGAGTTCATCGTCGGTGACGAAAGTCGGACGTTGGAGTTCGGGGAGAGTGGCGATGGCGTGGCGTTGTCGCGTCGCGAAGCTATTTTCGATATCGACGCTGACGCGAGCTCCAAAGACGAGTCCTTCGAGCAGAGAATTGCTCGCCAAGCGATTTGCGCCATGAACGCCCGTAGCCGAGACTTCGCCACAAGCCCACAAGCCATCGATATTGGTTCGTCCGAACTGGTCGACGCGGACGCCGCCCATGTGATAGTGCGCGGCAGGCGATACGGGGAGCTGATCGGAGCGCGGATCGAGCCCTGCTTGCTGGCAAAAGGCAAAGACGGTTGGAAATTTTTTCGGAAACTCGTTGCCGATATGGGTGGCGTCGAGGAAGACTTCGAGACCTTTTTGTTGTTGTGCCCAGATACCGCGAGCGACGACGTCGCGCGGCGCGAGCTCGGCGTCTTTATGGATATCGCACATGAATCGGCGACCGCCGGCATAGAGGATGGCGCCTTCGCCGCGTAGCGCTTCGGTCAGGAGTGGCAAGGGGTCGAGCTTCGTATTGAGTGCAGTCGGATGGAATTGGACGAATTCGACGTCGCTGAGGACGGCGCGGACGCGAGCGGCAATGGCCAAGCCATCGCCGACCGATTCGGCGGGGTTCGTCGTGAATTGATAGACGCGCCCAATGCCGCCGCAAGCCAAGACGACGGCTTGTGCCTCGACGACGATCGTATCGCCGCCGCCGTTGATTCGCCCATAGAGCCCCGAAATGGCGCCGTTTTGGTCTTGGATGAGATCGGCGACGTAGCAGTTTTCGACGATTTCGATATTGGGGCATTTTTTGACAGCCGCCACGAGGGCGCGTTCGACTTCGGCGCCCGTGCTATCGCCATTGGCATGCAAGATTCGGCGGCGGCAGTGAGCGGCTTCGCGCCCAAACGACAATTCGCCATCGGGCGTGCGATCGAATTGAGCGCCGTTTTCGATGAGTTTGCGGATTTGTTCGGGGCCCTCGGCCGTGAGTATATCGACGCAATCTTTGACCGATAGGCCATCGCCTGCCACGAGTGTATCGGCGGTATGGAGATCGGGGGAATCGTCTTTGCCCATGGCGCAAGCGATACCGCCCTGCGCAATCGGCGTCGAACCGCCTTTGCCAAATTCTGCCTTCGTGACGACGACGACTTTGCGTTGAGAAAGCCCTAATGCCGCCGATAAACCTGCAATTCCGCCGCCGATAATGGCGACATCTGCACTGATTTTTTGCATTTGTTTTTTACCTCATCCAATTGCACTCACGAGCGCAACTGCGATTATTTCGTCTTCCTTTGCGCCACAGGCGCAACTGCGATGATTTCGTTTCCCTTTGCGCCACAGGCGCAAAGGCGATTTTTCGATCGGTCGAAATGTTGCTACGGAGCAGCGATTATCGCGATCGAGTCGTATTTAACGGATAACTGCGAATTTTGTTCGACAGAATTGCGCCATCGATCATGGGTACAGCGCTCGAAATGCCCAATCGAGGCGAGCCATAGCCTAGCTACAGTCTATATGCGTCGGCGATTGGAGCGAGCAGTTTTACACCGTGAACGAGCAATTGTGGATCATTTTTTATTCCGTCGTCGCGGCAATCGTGCCGAGAGCCAAGAAGATCATGCTTAGCAGGACGAGCGCCAAATCGATAGCTTTAGAACGAATATTTTTTTCGCGCAAGACGAGTGCGGCGTAGGCAAACGACACGACGACGCTAGCGCGTCGAACCATGCTGACGACGGCGATGAGTGCGCCATCGAGGCTGAGCGCATAGAGATAGGCGAAATCGGCGGCCGATAAAAAAATCGATATGGCGGGAATCGTCCAAGCCCAATGAAATGGCTGCGATTGTCGGTGGCGCCACCAATACGTCATGCCGATGGTGCCCATTATCGCGCATTGATAGAAGTTGTAGTAGGTCTGCACCGCCATTCGGTCGAGCCCCAGGCCGCCGGCCGCCGGGCTGGCCATGAGGTGTTTATCGTAGAGCCCACAGCAAGCGCCCAAGATACAGGCGGCGGCGACGGCGTAGATCCAGCGATTATGGCTAAAGGCGATGCCTTCTTTTTTGCCGCTTCGGCTCAGGAGGTAGAACGCCACGATAGCGGTTGCGACGCCGCACCATTGTAGAGGGCTGAGCGATTCGGAAAACAAGACGACGGCGCCCAACAAGACGAGGACGGGGCGCGTCGCATTCATCGGGCCGACGATCGAGAGCGGAAGATGTTTGATCCCGATATAGCCAAAGAACCACGACGACAAGACGAGGATCGATTTGATCGCAATCGCCAAGTGGGATTGGAGTGGGATTTCGGGCACGTAGAGTGCGTCGCCGGGTGCCCATAGACCGCTGAGCGAGAGCACGAGAAACGGCAGAAAGATGACGCTCGAAATGAGCGTATTTAAAAACAAGACCACGATGACGGCGTTATCCTTGAGCGACTGCTTTTTGCAAACGTCGTAGAACCCGAGGAGAATGGCCGAAATCGTGACGAATAGGAACCAATGCATCGAAGTGCGCGACGAATCTAGAGGATGCTCTTATAGCCGACGGCGACGCGTGCGCGATTGAGAACTTCGTTCATCTTGACCGAGGCGCGTTGAGCGCCCGAGCGCAAGACGTCTTCGAGCGTATCGGGATGGTTCATGTAATCTTCGTAGATTTGGCGCGGTTTTTCGGTCATTTCGACGAGGAGATTGAACAGAGCCATCTTTGCGTGCCCGTAGCCGAACCCCGGCGTTCTGTAGTTTTCTTCCATTTGTGCGATTTGTTCGGGGCTGGCGAAGAGTTTATAGAGTTTATAGACGTTGCAGTTTTCGTAATCTTTTGGCTGATCGATGGGAGTCGAATCGGTGACGATGCTCATGATTTGTTTTTTGAGCGTTTTGACGGGATACATGAGGTTGATCGTATTGCCGTAAGATTTCGACATCTTTCGCCCGTCGAGTCCGGGGATCGTATGCAAAGTTTCGTTGAATTTGGCCTCGGGGAGGTGGAAGACTTCGCCGAAGGCGTAGTTGAAGCGTTCGGCCATGTCGCGCGTCATTTCGACGTGTTGGACTTGGTCTTTGCCGACGGGAACGATATCGGAATCGTGGATGAGGATATCGGCGGCCATGAGGACTGGGTAGGCAAACAAGCCGTGACATTCTTCGCCGGCAGTACCGCGATCTTTGGCAGCTTTCCAGGCGTGTGCGCGTTCCAAGAGCCCCATATTCGTCATGCAGCTCAAGATCCAAGCGAGTTCGGTGACTTGTGGCAAATCCGACTGTCGATAGAATATGCACTTGTTGGGATCGAGCCCAAAAGCGAGGAAATAAGCCGCGATTCCGTGAGAATATTCGCGCATGCGTGCGGCATCGTGAACCGTCGTCATGGCGTGATAATCGGCGATGAAATAGCGACAATCGTATGAGTCTTGGAGAGCAATTGCCGGCAAAATCATGCCGAGGTGATTGCCAACGTGAGGTGTCGATGTCGGTTTAATACCACTGAGCGATATCATAATCTGTCCTTCTAGCCCCAGCAGATGGGGAATGAAAAAAAGAGCACGGCGTATGCGCGCAACGCATGTGAGCACATAGCCGGGCAGCGGAGGCGTATGCGCGCAAGGGCGGCACGCCCGAGCACATAGCCGTAGCAAGAGCCCGTATCGCCGCCAGGCGATAGGGCGCGCCTGAGCCCGTATTGAGCGGTAGCGAAATAGGGCGAAGCCAGCCCGTATTGAGCGGTAGCGAAATAGGGCGGCACCTAGAAATCGCTATCGAACATGAGGTTTTCGATGACTTCGGGGAGTTTTTGCGGTTCGAATCGGACGAGGTCGAGGAATTCGGTGAGGAATTTCATGGTTTGGCGTGGATTGGCGAGTTGGCCTTGTTGTGTGAGAGCGTTGACGACGTCGGAGAGGGGTGCTTCGATGCCGTCGGGGATGACGGCGCTTGGGTAGGCGTGGCGGTAGAGATCGACCAGGTGGGCGGTCATTTGGAGGTAGTCGGGGGCGGTGAGTTGGTTGAGGAAGCAGATGTATTGCGGTGCGAGTGCGTCTTGGAGCACGCGAATGCCGTCGGTGTTGGGGGTCATGGCAAAGACGAGGTAGAGCCCTGGTGTGTCGGAGTAGCGCGTGGGGAGCTCGCGTTGGATGCCGTAGCCGCCTGTGAGGAGTTCGTCGCTCGAGCATGGGAGGTCGCCTTCGCCTTCGGCGCAGACGGCGTGTGACCAAGCTTGGAAGAGCGATTTGGCGAACATTCGGTTTTGCGATGAAAGTAGCGAATAAAATTCGGCTTCGTCGAGGACGACGACGAGACCGGCATAGCCGACGTCTTTTGCGAGTTGAGAAATACCGTTGATAATGTAGGCGTAGATTTTTGCCCAAGGGCGGTAATCGAGCAGCGAATAGATTTTTGGGAATCGGCCGTGAATTAAATTCAATTCGTCGTTGATGTCTTGGTTCGATTGCGTGGGGTGTCCTTCGATCCAATCGATGAGCATGTGTCGGGCGGTTTGTATCCAGGCGTGTTTGTCGCCGACGTGTGCGGGGAGTCGGAGGTGTTCTTCGTCGGCGAGAGCTCGCGTGTAGGCGATGGCCGGGCTGAGGTAGAGGTGCAGCCCCATGGCGAGTTGTTCGCGGACGCTTCGCGGCATGGGCTTATCGGATTTGATGGCGAATTTTTTGAGGACTTCTTCGCGATTGGCGGCTTTTTCGAGAAGCGGCGCGATGCCATCGAGGCTTTTTGGGCGGTCGGGGTAGATGAGATTGCGCAAGACGGCGTGATAGATGCGTTTTGGCTGGGAAGGCGATAATTCGGCGTGATCGAGGGTGACTTTTGAGACGAGGAAATTTTGCTTGAGCGCGATTTGTTCGATGAGCTCGAGCATGTGCGATTTTCCGAGACCGTAGTCGCCCAAGAAGGCGCGGCGCGCTCCCGATACCGTGGCTTGTTCGAGATCGCGGCGAACGACGTCGATTTCGACGTCGCGCCCGACGGTCGATTGCTCGAGATCGGAGGGCGGTACGACGCCCAGGCGCATGGCTTCGAGCGTGAGGGCGGCGTGAAGGCTGTCGACGCTCTGAGGCGTGTGATTTGTCATATCGCAAACTACCTTAAATCATACAAAAACAGGCGCACGATGTGGCGCATGGGCTGATGCAACATGGACGCCGTAAAACGGCGATCCCCCGTGAGCGGTGTGAATGCTCGGGGGGAAACAGATGAGCCATCCGAGAGGCTTGGGAATTGCTCGGAATTGCTCGGGGGCGGCGTATCGCCCGAGAGGCTCGGGATGGCTTAGAATTGCTCGGGGGCGGCTTTGAGTGAGACTAGAAATCGTCGAAATCGTCTTCGACGTCTTCGACTTGTTCGACGGCTTGTTGTCCCGACCACATGAGTTCTTTGGCATCTTCGGGCGTGAGTGCGATTTCGCCCTCGGCGAGTTGCTGATAGAGGAAATCGACCCAAGATTTGACGAAGAGTCGTCGGTGATTGACTTCGAAGCAAGCCTCGGTGCAGGCTCGCGCGAGGAGTTCGGCGTTGGCGGCTTGCGTCGCATGGTTGAACGAGACATCGCGAGCATCTTCGAAGACTTCGACGAGTTTCGTACCGAGTTGTGTGAGGAGGTCTTCGGGTGGGAGGTCGAGTTTTTCGAGGTCGATGAGGACGGCTTGCGGGCTTCGGACGCTGAGCGCCACGGGCGATTTGAGCCGCTGATAGAGAGCCGGATAATCGGGCACGACGGTGCGCATAAATTCGGGCGGAACGGCATACATAAAGAGCGTATGCGGCAATTGATGGCGCCCGCACAAGTCGACGACTTGGCGCAAATTATCGCCGATAATGTGCGATCGCTTCGTACTGACCGACATATTGCGGTCGACTTCGTCGAAGAGCAAGACGGTTCCGGGCAAGCCCAGGGCGACGATCATTTGGAGCAAACTGCGCATCATCGTGAAGCCGTTCGATCGCGTAATCTGTTCATAGACGCCGCAATCGCGCAATTCGACCGTATTGGTCACGTTTTCACCTAACAACCAGGCTTCGAGCATTTGCTCGCGGTGATAATCGTTCTGCAAACAAGCCAACGCCAAATGCGCGACCGCTTGTCGGCACGAATGGCTCTCGCACCATACGCGCATGAGCTTCGTCGTTATCCATTGTGCGACGTCGGATTGTGGCTGGCGCGACGAGGCGGCAGCTTCTTCGAGGCGCTTATCGACGACGTGGCGCACGACGTTGCAAATGCCCAATTGCGGCGGCTCGAGGATCGATTCGGGGCGAAGCATGAGGTGATTGGCGACGTTCTGATAGACTTTCAGTGCGTCGTCGTATGGGCATTCGGCTGGCGACAATTCGACGAGCGACGTCACAAAGCCGTATTTCCATGCCAATTCGCGAACGCAGTGCAAGAAGTGCGTTTTGCCGCCGCCGAAATACCCTTGCACGAGCTTAAAACTCGATCCTTGCTTGAGCAGCGACTGGAAATATTCGTGTTCCAAGACGTTGAGATAGCTCTCGTTGCCGACGTTGATTCGACTCAAACCGAACTCGGGCGGCTGACCGCCTTCGCCCAATCGTTGGATGATATGCGATGCGATGAGTTTGTTCTCTTCGTTTGTAGTCATGTCGCTCCCTCTATGTTTTGCACCGATAAATGCTCGCGCGTTGCGCCCGCGCCCTTGCGGTGACGGATCGCGCGTTGCGCCCGCGCCCATATTTCTATTTTCTCAATACGGCACCCGCGACCGCAGCCCTTGCGGCGACGAATCGCGCGTTGCGCCATTTCCCATATTTCTATTATTCTCAATACGACACCCGCGACCGCTGCCCTTGCGGCGACGGATCGCGCGTTGCGCCATTTGCCCGAGCTCACGAGCCCATCCATTCAAATGCTCACCGACTCAAATTCAAATGCTCATCGACTCAAATTCAAATGCTCATCGACTCAAATTCAAATGCTCATCGACTCAAATGCCCAAAAACAAGACGCCCGCGGGCGAAGAGATGCGCAAAAGCTCTGGCAAAAATGCGCACCATTCTATTCGCGTCGGAAACACATCGTCAAATAATATTGTCCCTCGGTCGGTCCCATCGGGATAAAGAGCACATTTGCCTTGTTTTTCGTGCTCCCGCCCGTTGCCGTCCCCAAATCGAGCCGGTATCCGTTGTGTGCGATGAGCCCATCTTGTCGCAACTTTTGGATTTGATAGGCGAGCAAATATCGCGGGAATTGCGTCACCTTCTTGAGTTGAACCGCATGCGGCCAAATCCACGCCATCGGCACCAATACATCGACGATATCGATGCGCTCGCCAGCGGGCTTGCCATCCTTGAGCAAAACGATGTCGTAAGCAGCTTTAAGCGCTTGCCAAAACGATTTCGAATCAATGCGAGCCGCTCGGAATTGGTCGAGCAATTCCCCATAAACATTCCAAATATCGCTCGGATCGAGCGACGATTGCGCCATTGGTTCGCGAGCATACGACCACGTCGTCTTACATTGCTCGAAATTGACTTCGAGCGTGAGCGGATGAACGTATAAAACGAGCGGGCTATCCGATACCATCTTGATTTGATCGGGCTTGGGCGCCGTCGCATTGAGCCCAGCGATCAAGTCTTGACGCGCCGTCGTGCGAAGCGTTCGCAATCGGTCTTCGAGCCCGCGAATCAACGCCGCATAGCTATCGGCACCGCCATAAGGCGCCAAATCGGCGTGCTGTATCGCATTCAACGCATCGGCCACGTAGTCTTGGCGATTCAAGCTGGCCACGTCGCCCATCTTGTCGAGCGCCTTGGCAATCGGTTTCGATGCCGCCACGACCTGATTGACCGTTCTGCCCATCTGTTGAAGTGCAGACCAAAGCTCCGCATCTGTCTCAAACATATCGTCTCTCTATCTCCTCTAACATCCACCAGCCGCGATAATTTCCCTCGTCGCCCGCGCTATCGCTGCGCTCTGCGCAAATCGTCCTCGGCGTTCCAGCCCTATTATCTCGGCATCCAGCTCCCCAAGCCAGCCCCCGCTCCCCCATCAATTATCATTGCCAAAATAAGGCACATATCATTGCCAGAATAAGGCGCAAAGTGCCTAAGAGTCGTTCTCCTTGTCGTTTCCGATGGGTGCTTCTAATCGCGGTGAATTATTGCGCAAAACTTCATACGCCACGCGATTGCCATATTGCGCATTGCGCGAGAGCGAAGAATAGGTCAAGAATCGAATATCGTGCGAGTTCTTTTTCGAATCGGGCACCGACTCGGCATGATATCGGGTCGCCGCTACGTCGTGCAAAAACGCCGCCAGCGCCGCATCGCCCGCGCCATTCGTATTGCGCAACTTCTGCGGCCCGCCCAAATACGGGTGAATATGCGTAAACACGCGCATCGGATTTGGGCAAAAATGACGCATCACGAGCCGGCTATATTCGTATTGATTGTAATTCTCAATCGCGCCGCTATGCAATCCATCGCGCGTCGCCCGCTTGACCGATTCGTCGGTATAGCCGCACATCGTCAACCCGCGCGCCCCCTCGGTGATGAGCACCGCATCGGTGCGATCTAATAGAGCATTGCCCGCCAAAAGCGGATCCGAAAACCCCGTCAGGGCCTCCGCTTCGCGGGCATTCATCGCAGCAATATTGACGTATTTCTCTAAAATCGACAAAATCTCGTCGTGCATCCGCCGCACAATCGTGCTCGTCCCCATGCCAAACGCCACCGGAACGCCCGCATCGTGGGCAATCTCCATCATCCGCAACGCCGCCTTCGCTATCGGCCGGTTCGGATTCGCCAAGCAATACACACTCGTAAGCACCACACTCGCTTTGCGCACCACATCTTCGGGCACATCGTCGGGGCCATAATTGCCACTTATCCCCGGCGCCACCGCAAACGAACGCTCACCATCGGGCGTGAAACACGTCACGGCTATCCCAACCTCGCCCACTATCGGTACCAAATAATCGAGGCTCACCGCCTTCGGCGTCTGCGCCACATAGGCAAATGCCGGCGTATGCGGGTGAATCGTCTCGGGAATCGCCCCCAACAAAATCGCAGGCTCCCCCGACAAATGCGTGTAATTGCACAGCGTATTCGACGCCGTCCCACCCGCTGCATAACGCACCTCGAGCCCCAACTCGCGCACGCGCTCCAACAAACGCGCTATCTTCTCCGCCGAAAATTGCACGCTTTCGCCACATATCAACCCCAACTCTGGCAACAACGACTCGGGGCAACCATGTATCTCCAAATCTACGATGACTTCATCCAGACCGAGCAAATACCACGGTTTCGACCACTCATTCGTGGCGATCGTCGATTTCTTTTCCGTCACAGGGAAATAATATTTGCCCTTTCGGATACCCGGAAAACGCATAGCTTCGTCCTCTCTCAACGATAAGTCTATCCGCTCTGCCACGTACAGAACGGGCGGAAAAAATAGCCCAAATTCTAACGTAGTTGCAAGTAGATTTAATACCTACATGGGAATTGCCAATGAACAATTAGCAATTAGCAATTAGCAATTAGCAGTTAGCAGTTAGCAGCGAGCAATGAGCCATGAACCATGAGCAATGAGTTGTTAGTGGCTAGTGGCTAGTGGCTAGTAATTAGAAACTGTGGTTTAATTTCCAATTGCTTATCGCTTTGGTAATGAGCAATAGGTCATGAATAATGGTTGGGGGGATGGTCAGTGGATAATGGTTAGAAACTGTGGTTTAATTTCCAATTGCTAATTGCTAACTGCTAATTGCTAATTGCTAATTACTAACTGTTTTGGTGGGGGAAGTCTCCCCCTACGCGCCTCTCTTGCGCGTCTGTCGCCATCGCTTTGCTTCGCCCACCGCTCGATCGCCCGACGCGCGCGACGGCGCTACCCCCTCTGCGGGGGACCCCCCCGCAACGCCCCCGAACAGCTCCTCACCCCTATCTAGTCATTCGGACCTTTGCAGAAATTACCGTGCCCATTTGCATCTGGCAAAACACACGTTTTTCCGGCCGGGCACTCGCTATCGTTACTACATCCACAAGTCGTCAATCCTGCTGGACATCCGTATCCGATAACGGGATTGGCATCTGCACAAGCCCACGAGTCCTCTGGGTAAAGCAATTTATTGCCTTCACAGACGCCATAATACCCCATACCATTTAATACGACGCAACTCGGTCCGCCATTTGAATCCGCTGCCTTCAAACAGAAATTCACGAAATCGCACTTCCCATCGGTACAAGCCGAATGGCACGGATAAACCTTCTTCTCGACGACATACAACTCACCACCTATCGCCTTAGCGCAAACCGTCACTTCCGACTCATGCACATCGCCCGTTTGTTGGCAAGTCGCATTTTCGCCCTCTTTCGCGCTCTTTCCGCAGGGGCGGTGGCATTCGGCTTTATTCTCGCCAACTTTGAAGCACGTCGTCTTCACGCCGTTTTCTTCCTGGCAAGCCGTCATAGGCCCCCACGTTCCTCCCGCCATGCACAACTCGACGCCTTGGCTATCGCCGGCAACACAACGCGTAATCCCTGGGGTGCATTTATTCGGATCGACGACGGCATCTTTGCACTCTAAATCGGTCTTGCCCTCGACCGCTTGGCAAGTCATCGATCCGTCTTCTTTACAATTATCGCCCGGATTTTTGCCCTTGCACGGATCGTCGATCTCGACGGGCTTGTCTTCGCATTGGAGGCCCTCTTTGCCCTCGACTTTTTGGCACGTCTTCGTGCCATCGGCGTTACACTTATCGC
>SAMEA104315420__coassemble_459_pt1 | contig 26228 bp, 14 predicted proteins | sample SAMEA104315420__metabat2_high_PE_047 | metagenome-assembled genome bin SAMEA104315420 (sample SAMEA104315420) | gut metagenome | biome: Monkey gut; feature: monkey-associated habitat; material: faeces | place: China | collected 2013 | reverse complement strand
GCCGCAATACGACTCACCTTTGCGCCTATTGCCCCACGGGCAATACGGCGCCGACATGCACAAAAAAAAGCACAGCCATTGGGCTGTGCTCAAAACTGCGCTTGCAGAGCAATCATGCGAATAAATCTTATTTCGATTTAATATCGTTGGGCAAGCAATAGAAAGCGGCCGTTCCCTTGATCCATTCGACGCAAGCGGCTTCTTCTGGGCACGTCGTCTTGCACGAGGCGCCGGCTGGGCAGTTCAAATAACCACCAGGAGCATCGGTGCACTTCGATTCATCGGCACCACTCTTGAGGCATTCTTCTTTGGTCGGAACGCAACGATGCGTGCAAAATGCATTGCTATCGGAGTAGATACCGCAAATCAAGCTGTCGCAATCGAAGACGTAATCGGCGGTGCATGTCGCAACGTTGTTTTCGCCCTTAGGCGCACAAGCCGCTTTGTGTGCCGACGTATTCGGAATCGAGCACGGACCATATTCTTCGGGAGAGCAGGCGCACACGCAACCGGCCAAAACCAAAAACAACCCAAGATTGCGAAGCATATTCAATTTAGACATTCTCAACACCCCAATGTCGAAGAGTCAGCGACGAACGTGAAAGACACAAACGCATTAAAGCGACCGCTATTTAACCCGATATCGCCAAATACGCAAGATAAAAGCACGATAATACACATCTATTCCGCAAAAATATGCGGCGCATCGATAGCTAGAAGAGCGACTTAAACTTGAATTCCGTTCGCCCAAGGCGAATCGTATCGTTGTCGATGAGATCGGATTTCGTGCACCGTTTTTGGTTGACGAAAGTCCCATTCATCGAGTCCAAGTCGGTGACTTGGAAGTTCCCGTTTTCGTGGCGAATCGTGCAATGTTTCGCCGATAAAAATGGGTCGGTGATGACGATATCGCAGTCTGCAGCAGTCCCGAGAATGTTCTTGCCATCGTAGATTCGGAAATCTTCGCCTCGATGATTGCCGTTTTGCGCCACGATCCAGCCGACGACTGTGCGTTGCACGGCGTTGAGTGCATCGAGATTGAGCGCGACCGTCTTTTCGCCCGATTCTTGTGGCATGGGCATGCCGACGACGGGTTGCGGAGCCGCCGGTCCACTGCTGACTTGCCCAACGGGGGTGCCACAAAACGGGCACATATCCCAGTCGGCTTGAAGTCCAGAACCGCAATTCATGCACGTAATCGCCATATTTTGCTGGCGTCTATTTCGTTTCCCTTTTCCCATTTTTGCCGATTCCTGTTGTTTCGCCGAAACATTTCCCACGGGTACCATTTGCGATCCGGGGGCATTTCCCGCGCGCGCGACGCCTGCCGCACCACCGCCACGCGGCATTTGACCGCCTGCCGCACCACCGCCACGCGGCATTTGAGCACCAGCCGCGCCAGCCGCACCACCACCGCGTTTTTGCAGATCGGGAGCGCCGTCGGTCTTCGTACTCTTCAACCCCGTCACGCCATCTGTCGTCTTATACGCCTTCTGCTCGAGGTTCGTCATGCCACGCATCGCCTTCGCCTGTACGCGACCTATCGTCTGACGTCGTACTTGCGCCGCCATGCGGTTCTTGTAGCGATTCGCCGATGTGCGAAACATCGACGTAAACATGCGTGTAAAGAAATCCATTCTTTCCTCTCGTCTCCATAAGAACTGGGAAAATCCAGATCCCAGCCTTTTATAACACGGTTATCGCTCTCTGACAAGTCAGTCAAACGCGCTCAAATTCAATCGTCGAGCGGATTAATCGTCTCATAGACCGCTGCATCGGCGGGCGGTTCGGGTGCCGTTTCACCAGATCCGCTCGACGATTTGCGCGACTTGATACCTCCGGGCAACGTCGACGGCGTGAGCCCGAGTTTCTTTTCTTGAACTTGCACGGCTTTTAAGCTGAAATCGAGCGCATCGCGCTTCGATCCTTCGTATTTGTAGACTTTGACGCCAAACACGCCACATTGACGCCCATCGCGCCAAAACGTCCAATGAACATATCCTTTGCCATTGTTCGACCGCATTTCGTCGGGGATGGGCACTTTGGGCGATGCGTTCCAAGCGACGTGTATCGCTTCATTGTCGTATTCTGTGATACCACTCGATCGAACCATCCGCACATCGACGACTTCACCCCGAGCATTGATCGTTATTTCGACGACCGCCTCGAGATCGGGATCGTTGAGACGGCTCCCAGGGCTGCGAAAAACCGTATCGAGCCGCAATAAGTAATCGTGTGCCCATAATCGATGGATTTCTTTGTGCATGAGCGCCAAATACTCGGCGACGTCTTTTTGATGCGACAGAGAATTCCCTTGCTCGCCTTGTTTGATCACGGGGCCCGCCGGATTGTAAGCCGCTTCGTAGCGCGATTTGGCGACGTTTGCCGCTTGAACAAAGGCGTTCACATCGCGAGCTTCGAACGTTTCCCGAGCGATTTGAGCCGACTGTTGAACGAGCGATGGCGCGAGATTCATCGGGCCTATGGTCAAGTTTTGCGGCGTCAATATCGTCCCCGTCGAAGCCGCTGGCGTCGGCGCCGTAGGCGCAATTGCCTCGGTTATCGCCGCAGATTGCGGCGTTTCGGCGGGCTGCGGCGGTGCCTTCTTCTCGGGCACCGGCTTCGATTTCTTGGGCGGCGCTGGCGCCGGCTTCGACTTCTTAACCGGCTCAGGCGCCGGCTTCGGTTTCGGGCTCTGCGCACTCGCCGCAGCCTCTTGGTTGACCTGCGGCTTCGACGGATCGTAAACTTCGGCAGTAAATATCTCTCGCTGTTTGTGCACGATCTCGAACTGTGCCCGATATTCGCCCCCCGCCACGCCATCTCCCGATGGCAGGCTACCCAAATACTCGCCATCGAAATACCGCGGTTCTTCGACGATCGTCGTTTCGACGACGATTTCATACGTCCCGTCGTCGACAATCGCATCGAACTGCAACGCGTAGGGGCGACTTTCGTGCAAATGACCTGCCGATACGAAGTGCCGCCCCGTTTCATCGATTCGATACAGCGACGCCGCCGCGCCGTTGAGAAACTCGGGCTTGTGATCAAAATAAACCGTTGGCACTAGCGCTTGTGCCGGATACAGCTCGACGACTTCGTCGGGCGATGGAACCATCGCCGATACCGTGACCGATAAATCGGGCGTGAGCGACCACGATATCACTCCAAAAATCAACACATGGATGACGATCGCCAATCCCCATGCGACTACCCATCGCTTCGGGCGCGGATGTTTGTTCTGCGATTCCATGCGCCTAGTGAGCCATCTTCGAAGTTATAGACGCGCTTTGCGCGATATCTCGGCGATCTCTTCACCGCTCCAGTGCTTGCCCTGGCCAATCCCCGGGCATCGATGCGCCGTTTCGTTCCAGTCTGCTATCGTCGATAAATTGCATCGCCAAAACGGAAAATCGCGACATTGCGACGGACGTACTTCGTAGACCGTACATCCCTTGTCGAAAAAAATACAATGACCATCGGGAAAATCATCCCGCGCTGTATAGGAATCGCGGTATGGCCACATGTATTCCCGAATGATCGTTTCGCGATCTAAATTTTTCGTCCTTCCCAAATGCTCGACGAGCTTCTCAAATTCCTCGGGATTGAAATAGACGATCCCTGGCTCTCCACAACAACATTGCCCGCATTGTGTACACGAAAATTCGAGACCATCGCTCCAAAAGCGTTTAATCTTCATTATTTCTATATCACTCCGAATATTATTCCAATGAATCGCCACCCAACCGAATCTCAAACCACTGCCTCGGCGTCGCCCGTTGGCGACATTTCGGGGTGCGCAATGGCAAGCGCTAAAATCGGATGGATATCGGGCGACGCCGAAGCAAAACATTGCTCGATACAAGCCGATATCGTCGCCCCAGTCGTCAACACGTCGTCGACGATGACGAGTTGCGCATGCGGAATCTCCGAACGACGTTCAAATGCGCCATCGAGATTCTTGAGCCGTTCGTCGTACGACAGCTGCGCTTGGTGCGGCGTATGCCGCGTGCGCACGATGAGATTATCGGCGAGCTGTGCATCGCAACCGATCGATTGAAGTCCCTTAGCGAGTACCGAAGCAAACGTCCAAACTGGATCGAAGCCTCGGCTTTCGAGGCGATTGGGATGCGGCGGCACGGGGACTAAAAGTGCATGTTCTGCAATGAGTGGCTTGATTTCTTGAATGCGATTCGACACCAAGCCCATTAATGCGCATTGAGCACTATAATCTTCGTGATATTTCCATCGCGTGATGAGGTCTGAGGCTGGTCCTTCGTAGGCAAAAAAAGCAAATGCCTTATCGGCGCTACGCGGCACGACGACATGGTGCGGTTTGTCGATCGCATCGAGACAGCATTCACACACCGTCGTGGGCGATTTCGAAACGAGCCCGTCACAAGCCGCACATCGCGTCGGCCAAAACAACTCAAACAGAGCCTTGAGCGTATCGCTGATCGCCATCGCCTTGCCCTCATTTATGATAAGGTTCTTTTTTGATGATCGTCATCGCCCGATAAATCTGCTCATAGACGAGCACCCGAGCCAACTCATGCGGAAACGTCAACGGCGAAAGGCCAAACACGATATTCGCACGCTGGCGCAATACATCGTGATGCCCAAACGCCCCACCGATGGCAAACGCCATGGGGATCGACTGTGCCATGAGCCCTTCGATGACTTGCGCAAATTGCGTACTCGACATGAGCTTGCCGCGCTCGTCGAGGACGAATAAATGCGAGCCCTGCGCCACCTGCGCCATGATCTGACGCGATTCTTTTTCGCGGATCTGGAGCTCCGATAACTTCGGGCTCAGCTCGGACTTGAGCTCGACTTCTTGCAACGGCATATAGTGCTTGATGCGCCGTAGATATTCATCGGCTGCGGCACGATACGGCGCAAAACGCATTTTGCCGATAGCGAAAAGCGTTGCTGGCATAGGACTAGAAACTGGGCTCGTCGTAGATTTCGTCGGTCATGCGCAAATCGGCAGGAATGTCGACGTGCAAACGCGGCGCATCTTTCCACAATCCTTCGATATCGTATTCGTTGCGCTTGTGACCGTTGAACACGTGCACGACGACATCGGCGTAATCGAGCAAAACCCATTGACCGTTGGCAAGACCTTCGTTGCTAATGCACTGACGCATATCGACGACATCGGTATCGATACCCGTGGCAATACCATCGACATGGCGATCACTGCGCCCCGAACAAACGACGAGGAAATCGGCATAATCGCACTTTCCACGAACGTCGATAATGACGGGCTCGATCGCTTTCTTGTCGATCGCGGCGTCTACACATGCTCTTGCAACTTGCTCGCTCGTATACTCTTCCATTCTCTCTCCAATATCAATGCGATCCGCGCCTTGCGAACCGCATTTCACATACCCCATTTCGCACCAAAAAAAAAGGTTTGAATCTCGCCCTCCCCAAGTCCGATCGACGCTCGCCGCGGCGCATTCATACCGCTGCTATGCCATCGAACATCAAAAGACTTCGATTTGCGGCACGTGTTCTTCGTCGGGCAAGATGATCTTAAACGTCATACCGCCTTCTTCGCGCGGCTTGACAAACAGCTGCCCATGCATTTTGATCAAATTCAAACGCGCTCGCGTCAACCCCATGCCGCGCGCCGGTGCCCACGTCGTAAAATACGGATAAAACAGCTTCGGCAAGTCGCATGGCGCGACGCCGCAACCATTATCGCTCACTTCGATGACGACGCGATTGGGCAAAACGCTGGCGCGTATGCCAATGAATTTCGACGATATATCGCCCGGTTTCCGACTCAATGCCCGTAGCGCATTTTGAATGAGCTCGTGGATCGCTTGCCATAAATAGGCAAAATCGCCCAATACACTCGGCAACGGGCTGGCGATTTCGAGTTTGAGCTCTGCCGTCTCGTCGATCTGCGTCCGATTGTAATCGACGACGTTTTGGATGAGCATCGCCAAATCGATCGATTCAAAGTTCTCGATCTTCGTATTGCAAACGTCGCCTAAAGCCTGCAAACCTTGAATCGTCTTTGCCATCGTCTCGATCTGCGACACTGCCGTTGCCAAATACTCCGCCATGAGGTTGTATTTTTGCGAAACGTAGTATTTTCGGAATTGTGCAAACGTCTGAATGAGCTCGATCGTATTCTTGTGCAACTCGGGCGTAATCCGACTACACGTATCGCCAACTTGCGCATAATGCGATTCGATCTGCTCGCGGATATCTCGATCGCGATTGCCGACGAGCATCGAAACAAACGACATCAACTGATAGAGCGTTTCGGCATCGTCTTGCGTAAAATAATCGCGCCGATTCGACGTCAGAGCGATGCTGCCTGCCGGAAACGTCTCGAAGACGATGGGCACGAGGATGACCGATTCGAAGTTCGCATAGAGCACCAAATTCAACGCATCATCGCTGAGCTCGGAACGCGATCGACATACGGGCTTGCCATCTTTCAAAAACGCCTTCACGTTGTCGGCTTCCATGTCGATTCCCCGATTCGCCATGTGCGCCAAAGTTCCCTCGGCGGCGACGAAACGCGCGCCATCGTCGAAGATATGCCACAACACCGCCCCATCGGCGCCAAATAGCCCCATAAACGTGCGCACTATCGGCGTCGCCACGTCTTTCGACGTCCGCGCCGCCTTGATTATCGTATAAAGCCGTCGATATACGGCATGAATATGCGCCTCGCTGCGTTCGGGTGCGTGTTCTGCCCCCGGCAAATTGTCAAAATACATGACGACTTCTCCTTGCTTCCCCTTCGTTGAATGAATCCACGCCCGCCGATACCTTCGCCGATGCTCGACGCGCCATGCGCGATACCATCACATAAGAATCGCCCTGTGCTCGCTCCAATATAGCCGCCTCATTCGCATCGCGCGGATCGAGTTGTGCCACCGCAGCCGCTCGAATGAGTCCATCCGAATCCGAAGAAAATTCTTTAATATAGCTACGAGCTCGAACATTATGCGACAAGCCAAGGCTTTCGATCGCCTGCATTCGACGATATGGCGCACTATCGCCCTGCGCAATCTGCGCGATCTTTTCGACGCTCTGATCGGTATCGGTCAAGGCAAACAGGCGCATGGCGTATGTCGATCGCTGCGAGTTGCTCGAATCTAACCATGCTTCGAGCTGTGGCGCAAGAGCCCGAGCCAATCGCGACGCAAATTCGCGCTGCTGCGCGTCCTCGACCGAGAGATAGATCGGCGACGTCTGCACGACGAAATCGCGTAAAAGCCGCAATTTCGGATCATCGTTGCCCGATTCCGATTTGTCGGGCGATTGCGCTATCGAAACGGCAACCGCCTCGACCGCCTTCTCGTTTGCCGATAACCACGCATACGCGCGCTGAGCTCTCGATTCATCGCCCGATTCGACCGACATCGACTGCTGCGCAAAATCGCCCAACAACACATCGATATGCACGTTGGTCATATAATAATGCGACGGATCGTTTTTGATAAACGACCCCAATATTTCCGACGGCGTCATCTGCGTCAAATCGACGTCGCGATCGCGCGATACGATCATGTTCAATGCCATCTGACGCGTTTCGTGCGAACCGCTCCAAATTGCAGTGAGTAATCGTTTGGCCGCATTTTCTTCGTCTAATCGCACAATCGACCAAAGCTGATACGGTTTAATATCGCCATCGTCGAGGACTTTGATCGCATCGTCTTTGACGTCTTTGCGCTTGTGATAAGCCAAAATCCACGCCGCCGCCGATTTGACCATCGGGCTCGGATCGGTGCGCAATCGATCCGCAATCGCATCGAGATGCATCGCTTGCCGACCGAGCCCAATCACCGCCAACGCCCGAAACGAATCGATACTGCTCCCCAACGACTCTTTGAGCAAAGCAACTGCATCGGGCGACGCAATCAGCCCCAACGCCCAAAGCGCATATTCGCGAATCGCTCGTTTTTTATGCGGCGCCAAACAATCCGACAACACGGGCACCGATGCCGGCAACTGCGCATGCGCTATCGCACGGATGGCTTGCATTTTCTGAGCATCATCGAGCACATTACCCGAACTCGATTCGATCTTTTGCCCTAAAACCTGCACTACCGACGAAGAACTGAGCCATTCGCTCAATTCCATCGCCCTCGATACCATCGACACATCGTCCGACAAAAGCCCCTCGACAATCGTCTGTGCATATTTGTCGGCGAGCCCGCGCATTTCGTGCCTAATGCTATAGCGCTGCGCCGATTCGCGCGTCTGCATCGCCAACACGAGCGGGCGAACTTGCGCATCTGCCAAATCGAGCAATATCGACAAATACAACGCCTTATTTCTCTTTGAACGCAAGAGCGGCAAAAACTTCTGCGCCATTTCGTCGAGCCCACCGCGCCAACTCAAATCGTCGATCGCGCGTTGTGCCGCTCGAAGTGCAAGCGCCTGATCGCGGCTTTTCGACGCGATTTCGATGTAAATCGCATCGGCTTTTTCGGTCTGCGCCAATATCGACAAACACGTCGCCTGCTTCATGGCGACGGCATCGCTATTGGCATCGATTTGTCGCGCCGTTTCGTAGGCATTTATCGCATCGCGATATAACCGCATCTCGACGAGCACATCGCCCAAGCGTTCGTGCGTTTCGGCATCGTTTGCATCGAGTTGCAAAGCGCTCTCGAGATGCGATCGAGCCGATTCTAACTTGCCTTGTGCCAAATCGACGTCGACGAGTGCCAGCGCTACATCGCGCTTATCGGCCTCGGATTTCACCTCGGTCGCCGATAACGCCGCCTGCGCCTTGTCGAGCTCACCCGCCGCCATTGCGACTTCGACGAGTGCTGAACGCACCGCAAACGCCGATCCGTTCACCGCCAAATACTCCTCCAAAGGCTCGATGGCCTCGGCCGGCACTTGTAGCGCCAACGCCAACTGTGCAAAAAATGTATATTTTGCTGCATCGGCCGCCGTCGCATCGCCTAGTTTGCCGCGATACTGCGCCAAAGCCTTGCGAACCGAGCTCCGCACTTCGATGACCTTTGCCATGCGTTGCGCACAAACCTTTTGCACGGGCGGCGTCGCACACGACATGGCCGTCGCTTCGTAGATCGCCATGGCCTTGTCGTAGGCACGATTGCGAGCCAAAACATCGGCATATTGCATCTGCACTTGGCAATCTTTCGGATTCGCCTGCGCATATTTCGCATACAAAACTTGCGCCTTATCGGGCATGTCGTGCTCGTCGTAAATCCGCGCCAACGTCTCGAGCTTTGTATTCGAATCGACGGGCACATGTTCGATTTTTTGCCAAGTTGCCAGCGCCTTTTGCCGCTGCCCCGCCCCCTCATACAAGCTCCCCAATATCTCCAAAGCCTCGATATCGGTCGGGTGCTTTTTCACCCACGTCTCATAAATCGCCAGTGCCTTTGCCCCATAGCCATTGTTTTGGAACGCCTGCGCCACGCGGTGCAACGCATCAAAATCGTTCGCAAACCGCTTTGTCGCCTCGTCTAAAACGCCTATCGCCTTGTCGATCTGCCGATTCTGAATATACGCTTCATACAACGCAAACCGATAATCGAACACATCGGGTGCCACCTGAATCAAAACCCGCCGCGCCTCGAACATCTCCTTCAATTTGCCATGGCTGCGGTAAAAATCGACGATCTTTTCGCGCGCCTCGGTCCGCTTTGGTGCCGCACTTATCGCCTTCGTCAACTGCGCCTCAGCATCATCCGCCCTTCCAATTTCTTCATATAAATCAGCGAGTTCCATGCGTTGGTCATACGTCGGCGTGGCCCATTGTTTTTCGAGTTGCGCAACGATTTCGGCAACCCTCCCCTGCCGCCGATAAATATCGATCATGCGCACGGCCAATTCACGCTGCATCCAATGATTCGCCCCAACTTTCGCCGAAGCCTGCCGATACGCCGCCAACGCCGCCTCGTCGTTGCCCTCATCTTCATACAACGCGCCAATTTCGAGCACCATCTGGTCGCGCTCCCCCGCCGACGCCGACGACAACTTCGCCCCCGCCTCTAACGCCTCGCGCGCCTCGGCATACATCCCGTTTTTTGCATAAATCTGCGCCAACTCGCGGCGCAAATACAACGAATTCGGCTCGATTTCGATGAGCTTCGCAAAACACGTCTTCGCGCGCACCATATCGCGACGATACAAAGCAATCTCGGCCAATTCGCGCCAAATCTCTTGCCGTTCATCTTTCGTCGGTTGCAACGCCAAAGCCGCCTCATAAGCCGTCGTCGCCTCGTCGTAATTGCGATTCTCGCTTTCCGCCGCCGCTATCGACATATACGCCAACGGCGTCGCCTTTATCGCCAACGCCCGCCGATACGCCGCCAACGCCTCGTGCGTCTGCCCACCATGCGCATAAATGTGCCCCAAAATCATCGCCAAAACATACGAATTTGGCTTCGCCGCCGACTTTTTCTCATACGTTTCGACGAGCTTGCGATACGCCGCTCCTTTGCCAACTAGCGCCATCAACTGCGAAAACGCATACGATTTCTCGGGCGACTGCTCGGCAACCTGTTGATATCGCTCGATTTTTCGCGCTTCTATGTCGCCATCGCTCGCTCGCCAATCGCTTTGCGCACTCGCCTCGCGCACTGGAATAAATTCGCCCACCACACCAAAACACAGAATCGACGCCAATAAAGCCGCTTTCCTAGCGAATAAAATTCCCATAAAACACCAATTCCTCGTTTCAACGTACTTCGACATGCTTTTCGCTTGTCAAATTTTTTTGATTTGTTTTGGCTGCGGCTATTGCCCTGCGGGCAATACGCCTACGCGGCAGGGCTATTGGCATACGCCAATACGCCCTGCTCGGGGGCTACGGCTATTGCCCTGCGGGCAATACGCCTACGCGGCAGGGCTATTGGCATACGCCAATACGCCCTGCTTTTGGGGGCGAATCGATCATGAGATGCGATGCGCACGGCGAATCATCGACCTTTCTATCGATTAAAATTCGACGCCCAAGCCGAGTTGGCCATAAAAATAGCCCTTAAACCCGGCTTCGACTCGAGCCGTCATCACATCGAGGAATTTGAACTTAAAGCCAAGCGATACCATGACAAATCCCACGACGGGGGGCACCCCCGTGACGGGAACCGAACCGGGCTCGTGCGGGCAACTCGTCCAATTGTCGTTGCCCGACACACACGAAGATCGAATGGCGTAGCTCTTGGCATCGCCCAACAATACACCGCCCCAAAGGCCACCGCCATAATAGAACGCCGCCCAATCGGCCATATCGATGATGTGATACGCCGCGATTTCGAGGTTGATCATGCTCATGTCGTTGTGGACATAGTCGGCCAACATGGGCGAATCGGCGTGGTCTTTGTCGAGCCAATAGGCGTCGCCCGTGCGAGCATTGACCCACGACAGCGAAATGCGCAATTCACACGGCACGCGGAAGCGCAAAAAATAATCGAGCGCAAACCCCATACTCGCCACGCCATCCCAAACTTCGCCGTGGTATGCAAACCAATGGTCGAGAATGCCATTGGGCACGCCATTAAACGACATGGCGATTTGGAATCCATGGCCAGCAACTACACCCTCGCCCTTATCCTCACCGACCGCCATTGCACTCGACGCGGTGTCTTGGACATCTGCATCGGCGTCTTGGACATCTGCATTTTCGTCTTGGACATCTTCATCGTCGGCTTGTTCAATGCCATCGTCCGGAGCTTCATCGCCGTCGTCTTCGATTAAAATTCGTGCATTTTCGTTATCTGTCGAAGTTTCTTGCGCCATGGCGAAACTCGAATGGACGAGAAACACAAAACATGCAAATAAAAGGGCTATGCGATATCGAATCATGGAATCCCCACTAAAAATATTTCGATGAGTTGTGCAAGACTATTTGCACCTATCGATGCATGACAAGTCTATCCATTTTAATCCATAATGGGATGTGTTTTCAATGAGCAAATACGCCCTAGCGCGATAGAGCGAGTTTTGCAAAGCGACGCTGATGTGTCGATGAATCATGCAAAAAAAGCCGCACAGACGTGCGGCTTTCACTATCGGCTAAAGGCAGGAATTATTGGGCGCTGACGCGTTTCGGGTATTCGATGACGAGTTTGCGACCAGCCTCGGCTTTCTGCAAGTTGATCTGAATCGGCGATCCGGTACGCGTTTGGCAATAACTCGATTCGTAGTCGATGTTGTAGTCCGTCACCTCGGTATATTTCGTGTAGGAAGCATCTTCGGACGAAACGATTGGCGCATCTTCTTTGATCGTGCCGATGTTGAAGCGGAATTCGTTGCAGAGGAAGTATTCGCGGTCGGTACCAGCCCATTTTGCCGACGTATTGCAACCATAGAGGCACGGGCATGCAGCTTTTGGTTTGTCGAGCGGTTCGTTTGTGTAACCTTTGCCGTCGTCTGTGGGAACGTTGCAATCTTTCGGTTCACACGTCAACGGCGCCGTGTCGGTGCACAACGTGTTGACGGCTTCGCCGATACGCTTACCGATGAGACCGAGCACCGGACCGAAGTTCGAGTTACCGCCGGGATTGCTCGCTGCGCAAACCTCTTCTGTGGCAGCCGACGACGTTTTGTCGGTCGACGCAACAGAAAATCCTTCGCGACGGCAACAAATCGGTGCGTAAATCGGGTCGTTTTCGAACATTTCGGCAAACCACTGATAGCGGTAGCTCGGGTTGCCAGAATTGTCACACCATTTATCGGTAACGCCAGTATCGGAGCGAACACCGCGGTCGCGGTTGATGACGTTTGCAATGATGACGTCTTGTTTGGCAAAGCTACGCAAGAGTTCTGTTTCTCGTTCCTGTTGATCTTCTTTGCCTTTGAGTTCGTCGAACTTTTCTTTGTTCGTCGAGCGATAATAGTCTTTGTTCGTGCCAATGACGAGCTTCAAGACTTTTTCGAAGAAGAACGATCGCGAATTGAGTTTATTTCGGCATCGGCCATCGGGGCAATCGATACTCGTCGACTGTTTGCATTGAGTAGCGAATGTTTTGTATGCCTCTTCATCGCTCATGCTCTCGTTTGCTTCGCTACGATGGCTCTTAATGCAGTCGTCGTATGCTTTTGTGAGGGCTTCGCGAGCCTCTTTATCGCCTTGGACACACCATTGACGCGTCGTCAGACTTTTGCCGTTGTACTCGATGACGTTACCCGAGGCGAGTCGCAACGACGAGCCAGATGTGTTATCGTTCACAACGCGATCTTCGCGCGTCACGGTACAGCTATCTTCGATATTTCGCTCGGTTTCGCACATGTTGAGGTATTTAGATGTGGCATTGTCGGCAAATTTCGAGACGCCATCTTCTTCGAGGACATCGCTACAATCGTTTTCGTCGGTGACGAAGACGATCGTGAGGATCGACCCCTTGCGCTTAAACGCCGACGGCATGTCGTTTGCCGTGTTTTCGAGAGCGGCAACAGCCGTTGCCAAACCGCGCTCGATGCCAGCCGTTCCACCGCGTTTTGCACCGACGAGAGCTTCACAACGGAACAAATCTTGGATGTATTCTTTGCGCGCATCGCCTTCGAGTGCGGCGATATCTTCGTCACTCGACGAAATAAAGCGGCGCTCGCTGCCGAAATATTTCGCACACTTGGCGGCAATTTCGTCGATTTTAGCGTCGTTATATCCCTGCGCATCTGCGAGAACTTTGCGAGGCGACACGGTATAGTCGCTCTCATTCACCTTACCCTTCTTCATCATCTCGGTTTCGAACGCGACGTTTGTGGTGCCAAGCCACTCGGTCGTGACGACGGCTAGGTGGAAATCGGCGTTAGCCGCGATGAGTCGGTCGAGGAACTTGCCGAAGTTCTTGTCTAAGTCGCGCTGTTCTTCGGACATGGAGTTGGAGTTATCGACGACGAACAAGATATCGACGGCACGGGCAGAACCCGAGCTGAAGTTCTGCAATTTACCGGCACTTAAAGATTTCGAAAAGGGCGATAATTCGTGTTCGTTACAAGCAGAACCCGCTACCAACGCCGCCGTTGCCGCAACGATACAACCTGCTGCCATCAATTTATTTTTTAACCGCATTCTCGGACTCCATTATGTTCCAAATCTCTCGATTCGCGCCGCTCGCGTCGAAACTTGTTTTGGCGCACCTTAAACCGGACTCCAGTTTAACACACGATTGCGCACTTGTAAAGGTTGCGTTTTGCATTGCGTATCGTGCGCTATGCGCCCCATGCGTCCAATGTATTCATCGCGATATGTGCCGGCGGCAAGACGGCGACGGCAGGATTGGGCTTTGGAATGGGAAAGATTGGCCAGGGCGTTGCGGGCGCGGCCATAGCGCCCGCATCAATGCACGGCGTATGCGCACAGCGCAAGCGAGCACATAGCCGTGCTGCGAAGCGTATTGCCCCCCGTGGGGGGGCAATAGCGTAGCCAAGCTGCGAAGCGTATTGCCCCCCCACTGGGGGCAAAAGCGTAGCCAGAGGCCGTATTGCCTGCGGCAATGCGGCCCTGCACAAGAGAAGGAAATGCTACGTTTCTTCGCTCATTTTGATGAATATGCCGAGTTTTTGTCGCAATTCCGAATAACGTTCGGAAATATTGAATTCGAGTAGCATTTGGATTTGCGGGATCGACGTATACGACAAGATCCATTGCGAGGGCGTTGTGGAGAGTTGGATGTCGGGGTTGTTGCGGCGGACGATGGCGGCGAGCGACGATTTGAGGTCGAGGCAGAACGCGTGCGCGATGTAGTTGTCGAGGGTGATGAGCGCCATTTGCATGGCGACGGGGTCGAAATTGAAGGCTTGAACGCCTTTTTGCGAGATGAATTCGATGATGTTGCGGCGGATGTTGCGCGGGATGAACGATTTGATGCGCGAGAGGATGTCGGGGGAGGTGCAACTTTCGTCGTAGAGGCCGATGAGGCCTGAGACGAGCATGGAGATGTTTGTCGAGGGCAGAATGACGAACGGCATCGTGCCGAGTTTGGTGTGAAGTAGCGCCGATGCGAGGTGGAAACGTTGCTCGCGTTCGGAGGCTTTTTCGAGTGCGCGGATGTTGAGAAGTAGCGTGTTGCGCATGTGCGGTGGTTTGGAGAAGACGAATTTGTCGCACTGGCAGAAGTTGATTTCGGGGAGGATGGTGCCCATGGCGGTGGCGATTTCCGATGCCATTTGTACGATGTCGGGGTAGGCCGAGGCGGGCATCATGTCGAATTGTGGGAAGTCGAAGATTTGTGCATATTCTTCGCTCATGCTGAGCAAACGCTGAATATTATAGTTAATATCGGCGGGCGAGACCGAATATATTGCTTCGGACGACATGATGCCGTGTTGTTTTGGCGCGCGCTGAATGTAGGACTTTTGAAGGGATCGATTGGGTTGGAATTGTGGGTCGAGGACTTCGAGGGTTTGTTCGACGCGTGCTTGTAGGTCGTTTCGGCCGGCGTTTGTGGCGATGTCGAGCATGACGCGGTAGGCGTCGGGGATGAATGGCGAAAGACGCGCGGCGGCGGTGGCGAAGTGCATGGCGTCTTTTGGAGAAAAGACGTGTGCGGCCATGAGCTGTGTTTTGAACGAGTTGGGTGCGAGTTTTGCGGCGGCGATGGCGTATTTATCGGCTTCGAAGCGCATGTGTAGCGGGCCGGCGTAGGCGCGAGCGGCAAACTCATAGATGGCGATGCGCAATTCGTCGGTAACGTCTTGAATTTCGAGGATTTTTTCGACGAAAGCCAACGTAATAGCGGGCTGATGATTGTAGCTCAACCATTTGGCGACGCTGTCGAGCGTCTTTGCAGAATATTTCACGCCTTCGGCGATTTGCTGCATGAGATTCGGTATTTTTTCGTCTTGCTCTAAGTATTGGTAGATCGTCGCCATTTGTAGCAAGATTTTGACGTTTTTGGGTGGTTTGACCTTGCTATTGAGTCGTAGGAGGAGTGCCAGGGCTTCTTGGTATTTGCTTTGCGCGATGTAGAGGTCTGCCATATTTTCGATGGCGTTGACGTCGTCGGGCGATGCTTTGAGGACTTGTTCGAGCAGAGGTAGAGCGGCCTCGGGGCGATTGAGCTTGTGGATGTAGAGCGCGGCGAGCTGTTTTCGGGCGTCGACGAGCTTCGCCGGTGGGACGTTGTCGAGTCCGACGAGGATTTCGAGGGTATTTTTGGCGTCGGCGAAGTGTCGTTCTTGGACTTCGATATTGGCGAGTTTTTGTAGCACGTCGTAGTTATCGGGTTCGATTTCGAGGATTTGTCGGAGTTTGATGACGGCTTGTGTGGGGTTATTGAACTCCTTGAGGTAGATGTCGGCCATTTCGAGGTATCGCATGGCTTGATTTTCGCGAGAAATCGATCGCGTATGGATTTGCATGATGCCGTCGATGGCGGCGGAATCGCGTTTTTTACGAAGCAGATTGACGAGTTGGTCGCAGAGTTCCATTTGTTGCGGCGCGAGCATGAATGCTTGTTTGTAGTATTCGATGGCGGTGTCGGTTTGATGGAGTTTTTCTTCGGCGACTTTTCCGGCGTTTGTCCATGCGATGATGCGCATGGCGATGTTTTCGAGGTTTTGCGCTTGTAGCGCCATGAATCGGCAGTAGAGGTTGTCGTTGTTGAGTTTTGCCGCCATGTTCGTGGCGATGCGTATAGCGGGCAAATGCGACGGGTTATCTTCGACGATTTTGCAGACCATCGAAAACGCCTTTTGTGGTTGTGCGTTGTAGATCGTTTCGGCGATGGCGAGTTTGAGCTCAGTTTTGTCTTCTGGGAGAGCGTAATTGAGTCGTTTTTCGAGGAATGGGACGAGATTTGCGCGGCAAGGTTCCATGGCCTCGAGGCGTTCGTTTGCGATGATGTTGTCGGGGTCGAGAGCGAGAGCCGATTTGAGCGCGGCGATTTCGCCGTCGGAGACGTCGGGTTGAGTGGGGAATTGGTGGGCGATGAAAGCCGCCATATTGTAGAAGAAGACGGCGAAATCGCGATCGCTCGTATTTTGAGCGCGTTCGGTAAAGAGCGGCGGCAGCTCGGCATAGAGCCCGCGTCGGTATTGCGCCAAAATGAGCATATAGGCGACGCTCGTCGCTTCGGGCGAGAGGGCTAGGGCCAATTCGAGCGGATGGATGGCATCTTGTGGCGATTTGAGTATCCACGTGCGCAGATAGGCAATCGTCATGGCGCAAGTGCTCTTTGTGATTTGGTCGCGAGCCGTATTCGTATAATCTTGCAACATGTTGATGAGTGGCTCGATTCGCGCCGTAGCGGCATAGAGCATGGCGAGCAAGACGACGGTGGGCAAGTGTGTCTTGTCGGCGGCGATGGCCATTTCGAGGATAGAGATGGCGCTATCGATATCGGCAAATTGCGTATACGTTTTGAGGGCGACTTTGAAGAGCGTTCGCGCGCGATCGGCCGGTTGTTGTAGACCTTGCGCGCGCCGGATAGCCAGCTCGTAGTAGGCGACTTTGTCGTTTGTCGTTTGGTAGATAGTTGCCAGTTTTGTGTAGGCGATGGAATGGTTGGGCGAAAGGTCGAGAATCGCCTCGTAGCAAGCGATAGCCGATCGCGTATCGCACAATTTGTATTCGTAGACCGTCGCGGCATTGAAGAGGACGACGATTTTATCTTCGGGCTTTTTGAGCGTATCGACGAGATCTTTGGCGATGATGACGTATGTCTTCCAATCTTGAGTTTGGTTCAAAATTCGGAGCAAGTCGCGATAAATGCCAACAAAATTCGGCGTTTCGTCTTTGGCTTGCATTAAGAACTTAAACGCATAGTTGGGTTTGTTGAGTTTATAGCTACAAACACTTGCCATGCGCATGAGGAGATCGCGTCGAGCGGAGGGGGAAGTGAGGGTATTTTTTTCGGCGACGTAGATGTCGATGAGTTTGTTCCAATTGCGCGTGCTCATGTAGATTTGTTCGAGGCAATGGAGCACGTGGACGTCGTCGGGGAATATCTCGAGGTATTGATTGTAGTAGATGATGGCGTTTTCGTATTGCCCGAGATTGTAGTGGAAGATCGTGGCCAGCGTGTGGAGAATCGATGCGCGCAAGCGAGCGTCGAGCACGACATCGAGTCGCGCCAAGTAGATTTGTACGAGGCCGTTGTAGTCGTTTCGCGCCCGTAGAATCGTTTCGAGGTATTCGAAGGCGATGCGTTGATCGGGGTCGAGTGCTAGCGCGCTTCGGAAGCAAGCTTCTGCGTCGTCGATTTTTTTGAGTTCGTCGTAGCAGAAGCAGCCCAGGTGCGCGAAGCGCGATGCGCCTTCTTCGCTATGGGCTTGTTCGACCGTGCTTTTGCGCACAGCCATTGCCTCGGGAATGGCATCGGTGACGCGCAATAAGAAGCAGTAATAATCGAGGATGATGGGATCGGTGACGCCTTCGTTGTAGATCGTGCGCAAATAGTCGCAAGCCAGGCTCTGGGCGTGGCCATTGATATCGGCGTTGAGAGCTCTCATGAGCATGAGTTCGTTGCGTTCTTTAGGCGACTGGGCGAATTTGAGCAAATCTTCGAGAATTTTGTCGCATTCGCGCCATTTCGCAGGATCGAGGGCGTAGTATTCGAGGAGGAGTTCGAGGGGGAGTTTGTCGTTTGGTCGGCATTTAATCGCCTGATTGAGCGCCGAAATCGCCCCTTCGCTGTCGGATAAGAGGTCGAAGGCGACGGCACCGGCCAAGACGAAGACGGTATGCGACGAGGCCTTATCTTTTGTCGCTTGGGCAAACGAAATGCAGTGCTCGTAGAACGAATGGTAGGATTTTTGGCGCAACAGCACGCCCATCGCGTGTTGATAGGCATAGAGAGAGCCGGGATCGAGCGATAGGACTTGGAGATATTCGTTGAGCCCAGCGGCTTTGCCCGGATCGAGGCTACTTTGGATATCGGCCAATAGCGTATGGCAAACGATTTTAGCTTGTCGGTCGTCGGTGAGCGAGACGAGTTTTTCGAGGATTTCGCAACAATCGTCGAACCGCCCTTCGAAGAGGAAGAGTTGGAGCAGAGTGAGATGCGCCGAAATGCGTTTTGGCGCGAGGGCGACGGCACGGCAGAGCATGGCGATGCCGTCGTCGCGTTGGGTTGGGCCCGAGAAGTAGACGATGAGACCGCATTCTTCGAGCAAAATGGCTTGTTCTTCGGGCGACGATGTCGAATCGAGCGCCGATTGCAAGAGCGTGACGACGTCTTTTGGCTTGTTATAGGCTCGCGCAATGCGTCGCAATTCGTGAATCGCCGTCTGGCTCACGTGATTGGCTTCGAGAGCCTTGAGATAGCGGACATAGGCGAGTTTTTCGTATCCGGTGTGTTCGAGGATGCGGGCGATACAGAGCTGAATGGAGCATTCACGAGCGCCGTCGCGCGTGCGCATGTGCGTGATTTCGTCGTCGTATCCGGCGATGATATCTTCGAGCTCATCGGGGAGCGATTCATGGCGTTCGAGATGGACGTTATCGGAATGTCGAGCCGTGCCGACATCGGGTTCGTCGGGCTCGGGGAAAGTCTGGGGCGCCGAAAAGAAGGTTTCTCTGTTTTCGCTTTGCGATGGGGGGGCGCTCCATTGTAGCGGCATTCCGTCTTCGTCGAGTGGGCGTTGTTCGTTGGAGATGGCTGCAGGCGGCACACCGCTATCGGATGAAATCGTGGGATTTCGGCGTTTTTTGGTGTTTTCTTCTTCGCCCGCGATACGGCAAGATTGCCCAACTTCGACAACAGCCCCCGAGTTCGGTGCATCGGCGCCCGTGGGCAAGCTCGATGGATCGGATGGCGTTCGCGAAGGCGGTTTGATCTTGGGCGCAACGCTACCGCATGGCATGGGATTGGGATCGGATGGTGCGCTTTCGGGGGCTTTTTTCGATGTAAGGGGCAAGACGGGTGGCGCCTTGCGAGCCGATGCGCGCGCAAGCCCTAGAGTATTGCTGATGTTATTGTCGCGGCTGCCCTGCGATTTAACCGACGCAAGCCCCGGAAAATTGCTGCGATTCTTATCGACGACGTTTTCTTGCGATTTCGGCGAGGAAATACTGGGGATGCTACTACGATTTTTATCGGCGACGTTTTCTTGCGATTTCGGCGAGGAAATACTGGGAATACTACTGCGATTTTTATCGGCGACGTTTTCTTGCGATTTCGGCGAGGAAATACTGGGAATACTACTGCGATTTTTATCGACGACGATTTCTTGCGATTTCGGCGATGTGATCCCGGGGATACTACATTTATCGTTATCGTCGATCGATCGCGTTTTGGCTTTCGTCGGCGGGATATTGGGGATGCCACTGGATCCGCGCCCGTCACTCACCAATCCGCGATTTTGGGCTTGATTGAGCCCGCTGGGATTGGGTAGCGGGCGACTTTGAACTTTATTCGCACCGCTAGGATTCGTCAGAGAGCGATTTTGTGCGGGGTTCATGCCACTTGGGTTGGGTAGCGGGCGATGTTGAACTGTATTTGAACCGCTGGGATTGGGCACGGGGCGTTTTTGCGCCACGTTGGCACCGCTGAGATTCGACAGAGAGCGATTGAGTCCAGAATTGGACGCGGCATCGGATTTGGGATTGCCCATGCTCGACGAAGACATGTCGTTTGCGTCGCGCAGCGACGCGGGGATTTCATTATCGACGCGCGTCGGTTTTCGACGTTCAGCCGTAATCTCGCCTTCGGCTTCGATATCGTCGTCGATGAGTTCGACGTTAATGGCGTGTTTTTTCGGAGTGTCGAGCTTAGCCGATTTGGCGTCGTCGTCGACGGGAGCGGGTTTGGCGAGGACTGTTTTGCGCTTTGCAGTACCATCTTCGCGGCGTTTTTCGGAGGAATTCTCGACGCGTTCATTCCGATTCTGGGACGATTTATCCGTTTCCTTTTGATCTCGTTTAGGATTCGACGGTTTGTTCGATTCAGCCATGAAAAAACTCCGTTAAAGCAAACTCTTACGAATATATGACCAATTCAAACATACTATCAAATGTGACAATAAATCTCACCATTTATTCAATAAAACCCCATCGAATCGCGATAATAGTGGTGAAAAAGGCGCGCTATTTGTGCTATGAGGCGGCCGTTTTGTGCGATCGGCGCGAGTCGTCGCACCTCGAAGATATCGGAATTTTGACGATTCCGTCCCTCTCAACATCTATTCAGAGCACATTGAGATGATCGAAAAGAACTACAATCCGACTCAAGTCGAATCTCGTTGGTATAAGTTTTGGACCGAAAAAGGCTACTTCAAAGCCGATGAAACGTCTGAGAAACCGCCTTTCTGCATCGTCATACCGCCCCCCAATGTGACGGGCAAACTTCACATGGGTCACGCCCTATTCGTGACGATTCAAGACTTGCTCACGCGTTATAAGCGGATGCAAGGATTCGAAGCGCTCTGGCTTCCAGGCACCGATCACGCAGGCATTGCTACGCAAGTCATGGTCGAGCGCCAACTCGCCAAAGAGGGCAAGACGCGTCTGGAGCTCGGTCGCGAAGCGTTTCTAGAGCGTGTTTGGGCGTGGAAACGCGAGAAGGGTTCGAATATCATCGAACAACTGAAGATCTTAGGCGCATCGTGCGATTGGGATCGCGAGAGATTTACGATGGACGAAGGATCGTGCCGCGCCGTGGCCGAAGTCTTCGTTCGCCTCTTCGAAGAAGGCCTCATTTATCGCGATGAACGGCTCGTGAACTGGGATCCGATTGCCCAAACCGTTCTCTCCGATCTCGAAATCGACAACGAACCCGAAAACGGTCATCTCTGGCAAATCCGCTATAAAGTTTGCGATAGCGATGAATCGATTGTCATCGCGACATCGCGCCCCGAAACGCTCTTTGGCGACACGGCGGTTGCAGTGCACCCCGACGACGAGCGCTATCGACACCTCGTCGGAAAACACGTCGAGTTACCGCTTTGCGGTCGAACGATTCCCATCATTGCCGACCCGTTGGCGGCCGATCCGGCATTTGGAACGGGCGCCGTCAAGATTACGCCTGCGCACGACTTTGCCGACTTTGAGACGGGAAAACGCAACAATTTGCCGCGAATCCAGGTTATCGGGCTCGATGCGAAGATGACCAATGCCGTGCCCGAAAAATACCGCGGCATGACGCGCGAGGCGTGCCGCGAAGCGGCTGTTGCCGATCTCAAAGAGGCCGGGCTTTTGGTGCAAATCGTCGATTATTCGTTCACGCCTTCGCGCAGTCAGCGTTCGGGCGCGCTCGTCGAACCGCTTCTGCTCCCGCAATGGTGGGTCGATGCAAAAGTCCTCGCCAAACCCGCTATCGAAGCCGTCGAAACGGGGAAAACGCGCATTACCCCCCATCTCTGGGAAAAGACCTTTTTCAATTGGATGAACAACATTCGCGATTGGTGTGTATCGCGCCAACTTTGGTGGGGGCACCAAATTCCCGCCTATTATTGCGAAGAATGCTCGAAAGGTCACATTCACTACATCGAACGCGAAGGTCATAAAGACCCCGATTTGCGCATCGATAACGTTGCCAAACCGATCGTATCGCGCACACGCCCCGAGAAATGCCCCGTTTGCGGTTCGACGCATCTCATCCAAGATCCCGACGTTCTCGATACGTGGTTTAGCTCTGGATTATGGCCGTTTTCGACGCTCGGTTGGCCCGATCAAACAAAGGCGCTCGAAAAGTTCTATCCGACGAGCGTCATGGAAACGGGGGCCGATATCATCTTCTTCTGGGTCGCCCGCATGATGATGTTCGGCATTCATTTCATGGGCGAGACGCCGTTCAAAGACGTCTATTTCCATGCACTCGTTCGCGACAAAGCGGGTCTCAAGATGTCGAAGACGAAAGGCAACGTCATCGATCCGCTTTTGCTCATCTATGGTTGCGATCCCGATTCGGTTCCCGCCGACGAGAAGGCGGCCTCTCAACAGCTTTTCGACGATTACCCCAAGGGGATCGATCCGCAGGGAGCCGATGCGCTGCGCTTTTCGTTGACGATGCTCGCCGCTCAAGGACGCGACGTGCGCCTCGATATCAAGCGCATCGAAGGCTACCGTGCCTTCTTGAACAAAGTCTGGCAAGCTTCGCGATTCGTCTTCATGAATATCGAGAATAGCGATGCGTATTCGGCGATTTCGACACAAGGCTGTAGCGAGCCTTTTGCGCCGAGCGATTTATCGATGACCGACGCATGGATCCTCGACGGACTCAATCGTTGCGTTGCCGATGTCACCGCTCAAATCGATGCATTTAACTTCAACGAGGCGGCGCAACGCATCTACGATTTCTTGTGGAACAGCTTCTGCGACTGGTACATCGAGCTTTCAAAAGTCGTGCTCTATAATGACGATCCGAACGCCGAAAAGGCAAAGCGCACGACGCGACTCGTTCTCATCCACGTACTCGAAACGCTCTTGCGATTGCTCCATCCATTTGCCCCGTTCATGACCGAAGAAATCTGGCAAGCTATTCCCAAAAAAGAAGGCGCTCCAGAATCGATTATGATCGCCCCATGGCCCAAAGAAAACGCGGCTTTCTACAATCGCGAGCAAGCCGATAAAACGCAAACGCTCATCGCCATCGTGTCGGCGATTCGAAACATTCGCGGCGAAGCCAATATTGCTCCGAGCAAGGCCATTCCACAAATGTTGGCGCTCTGCGACGACCCCGAAAAGCGAAAAATCGTCTCCGATATGGCATCGGCCATACGCCAGCTCGCCAAAGTCGACGCCATTACCGTTGCCGATTCTAGCGCACAAAAGCCCGCTCCCTGCGCCATTGGCGTTGCCGACGGCGTCGAACTCGTCGTTCCGTTTGCCGATCTCATCGATATCGACGAAGAACGCGCTCGACTTGATAAAAACATCGCAAAAGTGCAAAAAGACCTCGATGCAAGTGAGCGAAAATTGGGCAATCCCAATTTCGTGAGCCGTGCAAAGCCCGAAGTCGTTGCCGTCGAACGCGAACGCATCGAAAAAAGCCGACTCGAGCTCGAAAAACTACAAAAGGCTCGCGCCATGCTCAGTTAAACACACTATGCGCCGCCTCTAGCGGCGCCCACATACGGCACACAATATGTACCCAGATCTACTCGAAGTATTCGGCATTCAACTTCACGGCGTCGTTTTCGAACGCATCCTTTGGATCGCAATATGCGTTTTCATGCTCTGGGGCATCGCGAGCAGTGTGCGCCTATTTCGCGCCGCGCGAAAAACAGAGGGCATTATCCAAGGCGTTCTCGTCGGGGGTGTCCTCGTTTGGGCGGCGAAAAAATGCTTCGCTACGTTCGATCCCAGCTATGTATTGACGTTTTCGACGCCAATCGTCCTGCATTCCTATGCCTTTTGCATTATCGTCGGCATTGCCCTAGGAATTTGGACAGTTCGAGCACAAGGGCGGCGACTTCACTTCGATCCGAATGAATTATCGCGCCTCTGCTTTCTACTCATCATCTTCGGATTTGTCGGCGCGAGACTCGCTCACGTCGCCGTCGAATTTCCCACCTATTGGAATTCCTGCTTCGATCCTGCTGCCGCGGGCTTAGCTCAGCCCAATTGCATGCGCGTGCTCGATATCTCCGAAGGCGGACTCACGTTCTATGGCGGCGTCATTGCCGGAATGCTCGTCCTCGTCTGGTTCTTCATTCGACGCTATCGACGTGGACAAGATGCCGCTACGCTCTCTCTCATCGATATCCTCGCATCGGCCCTCGCCATTACCCATGCTTGCGGACGCATCGGCTGTATCGCCGCTGGTTGTTGCTGGGGCGCCGTCACCACGGGGTCTTTCGGCTTGCGCTACCCAAAGGGTTCGTTCGCCTATAATGCACTCTTGAACGATCCACATTTCCACGACGAAATCGTACAAAACGGCGTCACACCACTCATGCACGCCTCGCAACTCTACGAAGCCTGCTCCGAACTCGCCATCTATGGCTTGCTCTGGTGGTTGCTCTCGCGCCGTTCAAAACCCGGTATCATGGCGGGCACATGGCTCGTCTCCTACGGAATCGTGCGTTTTATCGTCGAAATGTTGCGCGATGACGCCGATCGCGGCTACTTCTTCGAAGCCGTCTGGCCAAAAGTCAACGCTTTGCTACACATTTCCAGCGATCACCCAACGATACTCACGACGTCTCAAGGCATTGCCCTCGTCATGATCGCCTTGGGCATCATTTTGCTCATCTACTCTGCAAAGAAAAAGCGTTGTACGCCTCCAGAACCAACCACTCAAAGCACGACCGTCGAAGACATCACAGAGCCCAAAACGCCCGACGTCATTGATCTCAAATCGGCTATGCCCGATATCCAGTCGATAGATCGAAAGATTGAAGAGCAAAAAGCCGATACTCAAAAGCCCGAAGATCAAAAGACGATTGCGCAAAATGTTGAAAAACCAATAGATGATGCAAAAATCGACGATGCTCAAAAAGGCGATACTCAAAAGCCAGAAGAGCAAAAAGCGATAGCGCAAAATGCTGAAAAACCTAAAGATAATGCTCAAATCGACGATGCTCAAAAAGATGATACTCAAAAGCCCGAAGATCAGAGTTCTGAGTCATAACCCCGTTTTTCTTTTTTAGTTTAGAGTTCTGTCTGAGCAGTCGAACGACTGCTCGCAACAGTAGTGATAACACGAAGATATGAAATCGACCGATATTCTCCATAACGATTGGAGCGAAATCTTGCGCGACGCCTTCGAAACGGAGTCGTATCGGAATTTGCTCAAATTCCTCGACGAAGAGTATTCGACGCACAAAATTCATCCCAATGAGTGTGACATCTTCAATGCACTCCATTGGACGCCATATCACGCCGTCAAAGTCGTCATATTGGGGCAAGATCCCTATCACAACGACGACCAGGCGCATGGGTTGAGTTTTTCAGTCATGCGCCCGACGCCGCCGCCAAAGTCGCTCGTCAACATCTACAAAGAGCTTCGCGACGATATCGGCTGCCCGATTCCATCGCACGGCGATCTAACATCTTGGGCACGCCAAGGCGTCTTGATGCTCAATGCAATCCTCACCGTTCGCCACGGTTGCGCCAAATCTCATCAAGGCAAAGGCTGGGAAGCGTTTACCGATGCCATCATCGATGCCGTCAATCGAAAACCCGAAACCGTCGTCTTCATTCTATGGGGAGGCAAAGCCAAAGCCAAGCGCAGTCACATTACGAATCCAGCGCATGGCATTTTGTGTGCGCCCCATCCTTCGCCGCACTCGGCTTTCCGCGGTTTTTTTGGCTCGCGTCCGTTTTCTAAGACAAACGACATACTCACTGCCCACGGCATAGATCCCATCGATTGGGCGATACC
>SAMEA104315420__coassemble_449_pt1 | contig 26712 bp, 15 predicted proteins | sample SAMEA104315420__metabat2_high_PE_047 | metagenome-assembled genome bin SAMEA104315420 (sample SAMEA104315420) | gut metagenome | biome: Monkey gut; feature: monkey-associated habitat; material: faeces | place: China | collected 2013 | reverse complement strand
GGAAATAGGCGGCGCCAGTGGCGTAGCCGTATTGAGGCGTGAGCCGAAATAGGCGTAGCCGACGCCGTATTGACCGCAGGGAAATAGGCGGCGCCAGTGGCGTAGCCGTATTGAGGCGTGAGCCGAAATAGGCGTAGCCGACGCCGTATTGACCGCAGGGAAATAGGCGGCGCCAGTGGCGTAGCCGTATTGAGGCGTGAGCCGAAATAGGCGGAGCGCGGAGCGTATGGCGAGCCCGGGGGGGGGCGAGCCGTGCGCGACGCCAGAAGAGAAGTTGATGTTGGCGGTGATGAATGCCGCATGTGCGCAGGAAGTGGTGCGCGGGTTGCGTGAAAAAGTAGAGTAAAAACAAAGTGGTACAGCCAATTGTTATACAGAAGTATGGGGGGAGTTCGGTGGCGACGATCGCGAAGATCGAGGCGATTGCGCAGCGCGTGGTGGCGAAGCACGAGGCGGGTTTTGGCGTGGTGGTGGTGGTGTCGGCGATGGGTAACACGACCGATAACCTGCTGAAATTGGCGGCGGAGATAACGGATGTGCCGCCGGCGCGAGAGCTCGACATGTTGCTGAGCACCGGTGAGCGGACGACGATGGCGTTGCTGTCGATTGCGATTCAGAAGTATGGTGCGCAGTCGATAAGTTTTACGGGTAGCCAGTCGGGGATAATAACGACGGACTCGCATGCCAATGCGCGGATTATTTCGGTGCGGCCGTATCGGATTCAGGACGAGCTGGAGCGCGGGAAGATAGTCATCGTCGCGGGGTTCCAGGGTACGAGTTATAAGAACGAGATAACGACGCTTGGGCGTGGCGGTTCGGATATGACGGCGATTGCGCTTGCGGGTGCATTAAATGCGGTTGCTTGCGAAATTTATAGCGATGTCGACGGTGTATACACGGCAGATCCAAAGATTGTTCTGGATGCTCGGAAATTAGATGAACTTTCTTCGAGCGAGGTTTTGGAGTTGGCGCAACATGGCGCGAAGGTGTTGCACGACGATGCCGTGATTTATGCGCAGCGCCATCAGATTGCGTTATATGCGAAGAAGTCGTTGTCGGACGATGGTGGGACGTATATTCGCCCCGATGGTTGGCCTGCATTTGCGTTGGAGCGTAGCCGGATAGCGCCGATAGCCGTGGTGAGTGCGAAGCGTGTGGCGTTTGTGCGATGTGCGGGTGGATTGCCCGAGTGGTTGACGCGAGCCGAGGGCGTGAAGGTTTTGCATGCTTCGTTTGGCGAGGCGGGGATGAGCGCGTTGATCGACGTGTGGAATTGCAACCATTTGGCGCAAGTCGAGGCGGATGTTGCGGCTCAGGGTGGCGCGTGGCGCGGAGATGTGAAGAATGTGACGCTCGTTGGGATCGACATCGGGCGGATGCCCGTTTGGATAGAGCGCGCTTGGGTGGCGGTGGCAGAGGCTGGGATTGAGCCGGTTCATGTCTTTACGGAGGCGAATGCGTTGACGTTTGTCGTCGGGGAGGGCAATGTGGTGGCGGCGTCGAGGGCTTTGCATGGACTCGTCGGTGGCGAAGTTTCGACGTAAATATTGCCGATAATTGGCGGAATATTTGTATATGTAGGTGTTATAATGGATATTCTGCGTTTCATTGAGTATTTTTCTGAATGATAGAGAGCGTTTATTGGGGTTAAACGCGTGAAATATCGCGATTGTTTTCGTTTGTAGTAGAAACGGCGCGGGATTCCCTTTACAATGAGCCGATCTTTTTGATGATGGCCTCGGAAGGAGATTTCATGAATAAGAAAATAGCTTGTATGTGTGCGGCGATCGCCATGTTGGTCGCGGTGAATGAATCGCGAGCCGAGGGATTCGACACGCGCCAATTTTATACGATAGCGGGAACGCATGGCGTCTTTAGCGTAGAGTCGGCCAAGACGATGGAGCACCTCGATTATAGCGTCAAGATAATGGGCGATTATGCCAGTGTTCCGTTGCGGTTTGAGGTGCCTGCGGGGACGGTCGTTTCGTCGTCGCAGACGGCGCAGATCGACGGTGTGTTGTCGCTGACGTTGGCGGGTGCGATAGGCATTTTGGATTTTTTAGAAGTCGGTTTGACGTTGCCGTTTATCGCGTATGAGAGTTTTAGCGATCCGTTTCGGACGATTAACTCGGTTCGCGTCGATGCGCCCGAACGCGGCGTGACGGGCGACATGCAAGTTCGCGTGAAGGGCGCGATTTTGCAAGATTTGTCGGGGTTTTCGCTTGGTTTGGGTGCGATATTTTCGCTCCCAACGGGGCAGGAAAAGGGGCTCGTGGGCGATCGGTCGTTTTGGGCGCGGCCGTACATCGCGATGGATTATGAAATCGGCCCCGTCGAAATGATGCTCAATGCGGGATTTACGTTTCGTCGGAAAACCGAGTACCTCGATTATACGTCGTCGCATGGGTTTAATTACGGATTTGGCATCAATTATCATGCGGTCGAAGATTGGCTCGATGTGAAGGGTGAGATATATGGCGAGACGCCGATGTCTTCGAAGTCGCAGGAGTCGAATCATCAGTCGGCGGAGTATTTGTTGGGGTTGACGGTGAAGACGCCGATCGATTTGAGCATCGATTTGGGGGCTGGTGCGGGGATTGGATCGGGTGTGAAGAACCCCGAGTATCGGGTATTGTTTGGTTTGACATACGCACCGAATAGCAAAGATAGCGATGGCGATGGGATCAAAGATCGCCATGATCTTTGCCCGCAAGTGCCGGGTGTTGAAGAATACGAAGGTTGCCCCGCCCCCGATGTCGATGGCGATGGGTGGTGTGATGTATGGGTCACCGATCCGGCATTGGCCGAGCATTTCGGATGCAAGATGACCGATAAATGCCCCGATGTGGCGGGTATTTCCGAATTCGAGGGTTGCCCGAATCCCGATAGCGATGGCGATGGCGTTTGCGATCGTTGGGTGAGCGAGACAGAGGGTTTGTCGTTTGCGTGCACGGGGATCGATTGGTGCCCCGAAGTGGCGGGCGAGTCGGCGCATGATGGTTGCGCGAATCCCGATAGCGATGGCGATGGCTGGTGTGATGCGTGGATAACGGACGAGAAGATCGCCGAGCACTTTGGATGCAAGATGACCGATCGGTGCCCAAATTTGCCAGGTGTCGACGATTATAGCGGTTGCCCCGAAGCCGATGGTGATGGCGATGGTTTGTGTGCGCCGTTTGTCGAAGAACTCGGTTTGAGCGATATGTATTTCTGCACGGGCGTCGATAAGTGCCCCGAAGAACCCGAAGATTTCGACAATTTCGAAGACGAAGACGGTTGCCCCGACCCCGATAACGATGGCGATGGCATTTGCGATCCGTGGGTTTCCGAAATGGGATTGCTCGAAAAATACAAAGACGTTTGCCGAGGCATCGATAAGTGCCCCGACGAGTCCGAGACGATTAACGGCTATAAAGATGACGATGGTTGCCCCGATAAAGGACGCCAAATCGTCTTTGTACTCGAAGATAAGCTCGAAATTCGCGACAAGATTTATTTCGACAACAATCGAACGACGATCAAAAAGAAATCGTATTCGCTGCTCGACCAAGTGGCGCACACGATCTTGGCGAATCCGAAGATTACGAAGCTGACGGTCGAAGGGCATACCGATGATACGGGATCGTATGAGCACAACTTGACGTTGAGCCGCGGGCGAGCGCAAGCCGTCGTCGATTATCTCATCGCACAGGGGATTTCGCCGAATCGATTGTCGGCGATTGGATATGGCCCCGACAAGCCGATCGATCCGGCGAAGACGAAGAAAGCGCGGGCCTTGAATCGCCGCGTCGAATTCGTCATCACCGAGAAAAAGTAAGTTGTTTGGCGATTATCGATTTTTGGGGCTCTGCATCGTGCGGCGTTTGTCGCGCGAAGCAGGAGTCTAGGGCGTAGGTGGCTATGGCAAAAAAAAAGTTGACCGAGACGGATAAGGAACAATCCATGACCCAAGCAGATGGGGAGACTTTAGAAATAGCCCCGAAGAAGCGAACGCGTCGCAAAAAGACAGAAGATATCGGAGGCCAAGAGCCGAGCGACGATCGCGGATCTGAAGCGTCCAAACTCAAAGAATCGGACGAAGTACCCGAGCAGGAAGGCGCGAAGGCGCCGAAAAAGCCGCGCAAGGTGGCGATATCGGCGTTTGAATCGGACGAATCGCTAGAGTCGGTCGAAGTGCTGGAATCGCTCGAAGTGCCCGAGGTGGAAGGCGCGAAAGCGCCGAAAAAGCCGTGCAAAGGGGCGAAATCGGCGTCTGAATCGGAAGAATCGCTAGAGTCGGAAGAATCGACGGAGTCGGTCGAAGAGCCCGAGCAGGAAGGCGCGAAAGCGCCGAAAAAGCCGCGCAAGGGGGCAAAATCGGCGAAGAAAGAAACTGTTGCTGGCGATGCACAAAGTGACGATATTGTCAATAAAAATATTGATAATAATGGTGTCGAATCGCCGAAGAGCTTGGAAACGTCGACCGATAATGAGGATAATAAGGGAGCCGAAGCGCCGAAAAGCGAGGAAACGTCGAGCGACTCGACAGATTCTGGCGATGTGAAAGATGGGGAAAGAGGGGACGCGCAAGCTGCGAATGAAAGCTGGGCGGCTGCGCCGCAAACGACGACGAGCAAGCGCAAGTATGCCTATACACAACGCCATATACCGCTCGATTACGTGATGCCCAAAGCTAGCGCGTTAGCGAATGAAGTGGGGGGGCGTCGTGCCGCCGATGACCATCGCGCCGAATCGGTCGATAGCGTTTGCGATGGAGCCGATGAATACGAGGGCGATGATAGGGTTGTCGAAGCGCCGTGGAATAATGTCAACGTGCGCTTTTTGATGTATGCCAATTATCGCTTGCTCTACCCGCCGACGACGCGATTGATGCGAACAGTTGGCGTCGTCGTGTCGCGCCGGGATTACGAGCTTTTGAAGCGCCGGAACTCGGGACGTCCGACGGCTGCGCCACAAGATTTGGCACCTGCATTGCAGGATGCGACGCGACAGCGTCGAGCAGGCGTGAGATTGCCCATGTCGCCATTGCGCCGGCAACGACTTTGCGAGTGGCTTCGCGCGTCGGATGTGATGGCTCAGTTTGAAGTCAATCTCACGGAATTCAATCGGTACCAGCTTGCTCAATGGTTTGTCGATCGATCGGTCGTCGCCCCTGTGCCGGGCGAGGACTATTTCTATACGCCGCCGCAAATGCGATCGAATCCGGGGTATCATTCGTACTATTTGCTGTTGCATGCCGACGACAACGGCAATGAGCCGCAGTTTTTGTTGCCGCCGCAAGAGACGCTCGAACTCGATGCTCGCATTGCCTCGGTGTTGGAGATGTTCGATGCTCCGTTGCGCCCATTTGTCTATCCATCGTCCGATCGCGATGCATGTTATCATGCGCATGTCGTGTCGCACGTGGCTCGCATGACGGGTCTCATCGGCGATTGGATTCGATGCCTCGATCTCATCAACGATGGCGTTCATGGAGGTCCATTCGATCTCCCGCTTTCGAAGTTGTTTATCGATCGATTTGAACGCATCATGACGGTCGACATTGCCGCTGCCGCACAGCAGGGATTTGTGCTTCCCGATCGGGAATTCCAAGAGCGGTTCGATCTCAACAATGGCGACTTGATCATCTTGTGGATTCTCGTCTCGATCGAACTCGATAGCAACGTTCGGAACGTCTTCGACGAATCGTGGAGAAACCAGCGCATCATGCCGGTGATGTGTCCGTGGTTCCTCTTGCAAATGCTCGCGTCGAATGCTTCGGAGCGTGCGGCTCTCCTCGATACGGTTTCTCCGTCGAGTCATCTCGTGTCGCTCGGATTTATCCGAATTACGCCCAATACATCGCCCGTCATGGGTTTGTTCTTCGAACTCGTCGTCGCCGAACAAATCAAAAACGCATTTAACGGGATTCGTTCGTTGTCGATTTTTCCGTCGCTCTTTGCCGAATTGCTCACACCGCACTTTAGCGACGATACGTTTATGGCGAAGGTTCACCTCAAGGCCCTCGACATTGTACAAAATTTCATCAATCGTCCGAATCTCAGTAGTGTTGCCAATCTTGAACGCGAGAATTTGAATTTTATTCCATCGATGGCATTTCTCGTCGAAGGTTTGCCGGGGAGTGGTCGCGCGACGCTCGTCAAGCTCATCGCATCGAAACTCGATCGTCCCGTCATCGTCGTGCAAGGCTTCCACCTCACGACGCTGGCATCGGGGGAATGCGACGATATATTGCGAGCCATTTTCGTCGATGCGATGGTGATGCAGGCGATCATTTGCATCAAAGATAGCTCGTCGTTCTTGACCGATGAGCGGCTCGCCGCGACGCTTGCGCGTCATTTGGCAAGATTCCCCGTCGTCTGCGCACTGTGCGCCGATTTGGCGGTCAAGACGTTGCCCGTCATCGAGCCCTATATTACGTTTAAATCGAAGATGGATGCCGATTTGCGCGATACAGCCGCCGCAATGTGGCGGCAACACGTCGCCTTGCCCTTTAGCGATACGGGGGCTATCGACGTCGAATTGCTCAGCCAACAAATGGCACTCCAGCCTTTTCAAATCCAGAAGGCGACGAAACTCGCCTATTATTCGACCGATTTCAACTCAAGCGATCTCGTCGAAATGACGAACGACAAGCTCGAGCGAGCAGCCGCCGTCCAAGTGACCAAGAACATCGGAAACTTGGCATTTGTCTCGGATCCGGAGATTACGCTCGACGACGTCATCGTCAGCGATGATATCATGACGAAGATCCAACAAATCATCGGGTCGGCGATTAACCGTCGTCGCGTCCTCTATGAATGGGGACTTTCGAAGCGGATTCGGCGCGGTACGGGTGTTATTGCGCTCTTCGACGGCGAGCCCGGAACGGGTAAAACCCATAGCGCCGAAGCGATTGCCAAAACGCTTGGGCTATCGCTCATGCGCATCAATATCGCGACGATGGTCGATAAATACATCGGTGAAACCGAAAAGAATTTGACGACGATATTCGAGCAGGCTCGCCCCGATATGCAGCTCTTGCTCTTCGACGAAGCCGATTCACTCTTTACAAAGCGAACGTCGAATGTCTCGAAATCGAACGATCGCTATTCGAATATGAGCATCAACGTCTTGTTACAGCTCGTCGAACGATACGAAGGCGTGAGCATATTGACGACGAACCTCAAAAACGCCATCGACCCGGCTTTTGAACGTCGAATTACTTATAAGGTTTATTTCCCAATGCCCAAAAAGCCCGAGCGCGAGCGGCTTTGGCGATATATGTGCCCGCCCGATATCAAGACCGCCGAGCCCATCGACTACGAATGGCTTTCGGATCTCGAACTCAGTGGCGGTGAAATCAAAAACGCCGTTTTGACGGCAGCTTTCCGCGCAGCGACGAAAGGCGTCTTACTCGATAGCGAAATACTCTACGATTCGGGCGTGAGCGAAGCGTCGGCCGCCGGACGCGTCATGCGGCGATACGATGAAAATAGCGACGATATGTTCTCATGACGAATATTCTTCAAGGAAATGTCGTCGATTTCGACGACGATTTTAATGGCATCGTCGTGCTCGACGACGGTTGCAAAGTCGCCATCCCCGGTGCGATCGTCGGCGAAACGGTGCAGTTTCACATCGAGCACCGTAGCATGCACGAGCCCAAAGCTTGGGGGCGTTGCGATGGGCTCGTCAAAACATCGAATGCTCGCATTCTCAAGACGAAGTGTCGCACGTGTTGGCCAACCGCGGGTATGTGTGCCGGATGCCCTATCATGCACATCGACGACTCGACCCAAGCACAGATGAAACGCACTGCCGTCGAACGGGCACTCGCCAAAGCCGGCATCACCTACATCGACGAAGTTCCATTCGTTCGCGCCGATAGCGTATTTCACTATAGGAATCGCACCGATCTCGTCGCCTCCGAGATTCGCGGACGGCTCGTTTTGGGGTCGTATAAGCCGCGTTCTCACGACGTCATCGAGACGAAAGTTTGCCCCATCTTGCGCCCACCGCTCAATCAAGCCTTGGCGTTTATCGTCTCGACTGCTCGCAAAATGCACATATTTGCATCGAAACCGGGGGTATTCTTTGCCACGGGGGCTTTGCGCTATGTATCGCTCTTTGCCAATGCTGATGGCAAAGTCCTCGTCGATCTCGTCGTCAATAGTGCTTATGGCAAAGTGCCGAATTGGATTCGACCATTTGCCAATAAGTTGAAAGAATTTTCGCCAATTGTAGGTGTATCTTATAGTATCAACGATTCTGAGAATAACGCGATACGTGTTTCGCCATCGACTGTCGTTTGGGGTTGTGCCGCGATCGAAGAGAGACACGGCGATGTCGTATCGCGTTTTTCAGCGTCGGGGTTTACCCAGCTCAATACCGAAATGGCGGCTCGGATATATCGCGAAGCGGCGGCTTGGTACGACCGAAAACCCCACGTCGTGTGGGATCTCTATTGCGGAGCAGGCGCCTTTGGGCGCACATTTGCCCCGAGTCGGGCGCTTTACGGCGCAGAATTTAGCGCCTCGGCCATACGATCCGCCATCGAAATGTCGAAATCCGACGACTTCGAGACGCATTTCGAAGTCATGAATCTCGATAGTCAATGGCCCATGAACTGGGCAACGCCCGACGTCATTTGCCTCGATCCACCGCGCAAAGGCTTGAGCCCAAACGTCGTAGCGCACTTGCGCCAAGACGGGCCCCCGACGATCATCTATATGAGTTGTCATCCGGCGACGTTTGCTCGCGATGCCGTTGCGATGGCCGATCGCTACGTGATTCAAAAAATCGCCGCTTTCGACATGATGCCACAAACGAAACACGTCGAAGTTTTGGCACTGATGCATCGCAATTGATGGGCGGGTGAGGACTAAAATCCCCCGCGGCTAGAGTGAGAATTTCTTTTGGATAATAAAAAACCCGCCCAAGTGGGCGGGTGGGGGCTTTTGAGAAGAAGAAGCTAAACGATCTGGCCGCCAGGAGCAGGCAAAATCGTCCCGTTGACGACGGGACCGGGAATCGGGCCCGTCGGAGGCGGCACGAATGTCGGGATGTTGCCCTGACCGAGGACATTTGTCACCATCTGCGACGCCAACCAAACAGAGAAGCCGAGTGCTGCCGCATTGGCGATCGCTTCGAACACGGTTTTATAGAATTCGTCGTTGGAATTCTGTTTGCATTCGCCGTCGAGGTTGTCGATCATCGCATCTTGTAGCTTTTTGGGCACTAAGATCGAGCTCACGCCGAGCGACGGGCAAGCGATGAGTGGCCAAGGCGTATTGGGCATGGGAGGGGCAACGGGGGCAGGAAACGCGGCAAATGCAGGGTACCACGGCAAGCCTGGCAACGTGACTTTGTCGACGTAATCGTTGAGGCATTTTTCGATCCCTTTGCCGACGGCATCTTTCCATTTGTTGTAGTGCTTGAAACTCGCATTGGAGGCGTGCGCAGGGAAGGCATCGAAGAGCTGTTTAAACTTTGCCGTTGCCGCCAAGCACTTCGTTTGCCCAATAATCGACGGGCCCATGATCTTGACCTTACTCGGTTCGAAATGCAACGTCGGGCGCCATTGGTTAAACGCCGACTCACACGCCTGAATCATCGTGTAAATGAACGATTTGTAGAACGCCGTATTCGTCATGGCCGATGTGACGTGATACATGTGTGGGTCTTGCGTCGTAAAATACGAGACAAACCCATCGGCAGCCACGCTCGGACCCCACATTCGGTCGGTCACGCCGCGTTTGTAGTTATCTTCTTCTTCTTGACCGCCGTCTTGCGGTCGCTTCCAGCTGTCTTCGGGCGGCATCTTGTGCTGGTGACTCGCCACGGTCAAGTCCGCTATCGCATAAAACGGTGCTAATACTAAGTTCGGCATATCGTCTCCCCTCTCGGTTAAAGCGGTTATCCTCATGAACGCGCATCAATAAACCATCGCGATTCTATATGCAAAATCGAATCCTGTCCACGCATATAGCGCCATTTTTCTTCGACTTCGCCGTCTAAACTTGCGAATAAGAGGCGATTTTTTTAACCTCTATGTGGTATGTGTCGCACACGTGGCACGATATCATCGCCCGTTTGAAGTCTGTGCGTTGTCGCCAATGGGATTGGCGTCGTGCGCGTAGCTTTGGCGATGGGGGCATGATCCCCCATGTGGCTTGTGGCACGGGCTTTGGCGCACTCGGCGCGCTTCTCTCTTCATCATCGACATTCTTTCGACAGGGCGTTTGAACGCGCAAACACGATATATGGCAGATACTATCCATTTTACCGAAGGTTCCATCGTCGAATTCGCCGACAAGGCGAAATTTATTCTAGCTATTGTCACTCAGGTCGAAGAAAAGTCGAAAAAACTTCGACTTTCTACCGAAAATAACGGGCGCGACTTGTCGATCAATCCGAAGCAAGTCCAAAACAAGCTCCCCGGAAGGGTTTCCCCTCAATATCCGCCATCGCAGATCGCCTCCGAGCTGTTGTCGATTAAATCGCGAGCCGAAGCGATGGCGCTCACGCTCGACCTCGAAGAGCTCTATGGACTCCTCGACGAAGGCGCCGAAATTTCGACCGAAGAAATCGTCGGGCTCTTGTGCGACGAAGACGATGCCGTATCGCATTTGGCCGTCATTCGAGCGATGCGCAACGACAAGTTCTATTTCAAGACGATTCAACCCGGCGTCTACGTCAAACGCCCGCAAGACGTCGTCGATTCGCTCAAACGCCAAGCCGAAGCCAAAGCCAAAAAAGACAAATGGATCGCCGATTTTGCCGACGAAGCCGCCAAAGTCCTCGCACTCGACGACGAGAGCCGTGAACAAATCCTCGAAGATGTCGTCTTGCCAAACTCGAATGTTCGGGATGCATGGCATATCGTCGAAGATTATGCACTTTTTGGCACGGATTCCAAAGAACGTGCCGATGCCGAGATCCTCATCGATGCCGTTCAAGATAGGCGCAATCGGGGATTTGCGGGCACGGCAAATCTGCGAGCCCGAGATTTTTTGCGCACGGCAGGGTATTGGAACAAGCAGACGCATATTGCATTGTTGCGACATAAGATCGACGCCGCCTTTGCCGACGACGTCGAAATTGCCGCCAAAGCCATCTACGACTCACGGATCGACGAAACGGGCAGGCGCGATCTCACCCATCTCAACGTCTTTTCGATCGACGACGCCGAGACGCTCGACGTCGACGACGCCTTGTCGCTCGAATTTTTGGGCGATAATCGATACCGTCTCGGCGTTCACATCGCCGCGCCTGCCGCCGCAATCCCCTTCGATTCCCCGATCGAACGCGAAGCACGGCACAGGGCTTCGTCGATATACCTCCCCGAAAAATGCATCCCCATGATGCCATTTATCGTCAGCGAGAACTGCCTCAGCCTATTGCAAGGCCAACGGCGACTTGCCATGTCGTTTTTCATGACTTTCGACGACGAATACAACCTCGTCGATTCCGAAATCACGCCATCCGTCGTCATCTCAAAGCACAAACTCACCTATGAATCTGCCGAAACGATGCTCGAAGAAGGCGACGATGCGACGTCGGATGAATTGCGAAAAATTCAAGAAATCTGCGATTTCTGTGCAGAAAATCGCCACAATTGCGGGGCTATCGACGTCGATTTGCCCGAATTCAAGTTCAAATACGATCCCGATACCGACCGTTATGCACTCATCCCCATCGACGGTCACATGATGAGCCGAACCCTCGTCGCAGAGTGCATGATTCTGGCAAATTGTCTTGTCGCTGAATTTTGTTCGAAAAACAACTTGCCTACGCTCTATAGAATCCAGCCCAAGCCGACGAACCTCCCGACGCAAGAAACCCTTGACGAGATGCCAAACGACTACGCACGCGCCTATGCGTTGCGTCGCTGTCTCCAGCCCGCCTCGACGACGCTCGTGCCCGGGCCCCACGCCGGCCTAGGCGTCGAGAAATATACCCAAGCGACGAGCCCATTGCGGCGATATGCCGATCTCATGTGCCATTATCAGCTCGAATACTGGTTTGCACATGGCGCGCCGCGCTTCGATGCCGAATCGTTTAACGGGTTTCTCTCGGAGTCGTCGACGGGGCTCGATAACGGTCGCGCAGCATCGCACGAAGCCTATCGCACGGCAACGCTCAAATACCTCGCTCAATGCGCCAAAGATTCGCCCAAAGCCCCGATCGATGCCATCGTCTTGCAATACGTCACCGATCGTGGCGATGTTGCGCAAGTCGCCTTGATTGAAACGCAAATCCGAGCCAATGTCTCGATCAAATCTCGACTCCCCATCGGCACGCTTTGCCGAGTGACGATCGAAAACGTCAATCCCGATGCCGATGCGATTTCGCTCAAATTCGACGCCTCCGATAACGCTTAACGCAACGATCTAAGAGTTCATGTCTATGTTCCTTCGACATTCTGTGGCGTCGTCGTCGAGACGCGCCTTCTTTGCCGTCTTCATCGTCGCCCTGATCTGTTCTGTTTCTGCTTGCAAAACGAAAACTCAAAACGACGATAATCAAGATCTATCGAATCATGCTCAAGAATCTGCTCAAAATATAGAATCTTCTGCAAATCCAAACGGTGGTGCCCCCGATCCCAATTCTGTCGAAAACGCCCAGAATCCAAGCGATGCCGCAAATCCGATCGATGCCGCAAATCCGGGCGATGTCGCAAATCCGAGCGATCGAGATATCGCCGACAAAGCGATCGGCGAAGGCGCAAGCCCCGAAGCGATCGGCGCTAGCGCGGCAGAAATCGCCCTCGAAGCCCCCTCGCTCTCCGACGAAGAAGCCAAACAACTCGACGAAAACTTGCGATCTCTCAAAGATCCCAATGCAAAAAGCGCCGATTTCGACGCCTATATGGCGACGATTACGCAGATAAAGCCCAATCCCGAAGCCACCTTGCGCTTTATCTATGCATACGAAACGCGCTTTGGCGCCTCCGAACGCACCACCGATCTTTATCAAAAGGCCATCGCTCGGCATCCGGTCTTGAACGCCAAACCGCGTTATATCAAGCCGGGCAACGAAATATCGGGCATGAAGCGATTGGGCGGCGGTAGCACGCTCGTCTATAAATTCTATAAAGACGGCAAAACGGTTGCTGCATTCAAACCGCTCCAATCGCGCTACCAATCGAATTATCGATCCGAAATCGCCGCCTATCGGCTTTGCCCAGCGATGAAATGCGGATTCGATGTCCCGAAGAATTTTCACGTCTATTTCGATTTCAAAGAGTTTTCGGGGCTCTACGCCCGCAATAAGGCAAATGTACCCTCGGAATTCAAAGAAATCATCCCGACGAAATTGCCCGATAACGCCTATCGCGTCGACGGCACCTATAAGGAATGGATCGCCGATTACGCCGAATATCCCATCGAAATGACGTCGATCTGGCAACCGTGGCTCAACCCCGGCACGACGCGCGAATCGCTCGATGTGCCACTCGACGACGTCTTGAGCGAAATCGCAAAGAAACACCCGAGCCGGCAGGTCTATGCGCAAAAACTCGAAAAACACGTCGCCGGCGTCACCCAATACGACCTCGCTCGACAAATCTCCAATCTCTTCGTCTTCGACTTCCTCATCAACAACTGGGATCGATTTAGCGGCTTAAAATCGCTCTACGGCGTGAACTGCCAATTTGCCCATGGTCGATTCATGTCGATCGACAACGGCGCGAGCTTTTCTCAAACGCCAAATCCAAAACCGGAAAAAAATCTGCACAGAATTCAACGCTTTTCGAAGCTCACCTACGACGCCATCGCGGCTTTCGACCGCGATCAGCTCCTCGACTACCTCTTCCAAGAACCGACGACATACGAAAAGCAAAAGTTCGAGACTTTCTGGAACCAGCGCCAAGCATATCTCGACTACGTCGAATCGTGTATCGAGAAGAATGGCGAAAGCGAGACGTTTTTCTTTGAGTAATAGCCATGGAATCGAATCTCCAAGATTTTGTCGTGCTCTTGTATGTGTTTTGCACGTTTTTTGCGGCTTGCGTCGGGTCGTTTGCCAACGTCGTGATCTATCGCGTCCCCAATCACCTCTCGATCGTTTCGCCACCGAGTGCATGCCCGAAGTGCGGACAAAGAATTAAACCCTACGACAACATTCCCGTCTTGTCGTGGCTCATTCTGCGCGGTAAATGTCGCAATTGTAAGAATAAAATTTCGATTCAATACCCAATTATCGAATTTATTTGCGCCATGTTTGGGCTCTATCTTTGCCATACGACGTTTGGGGCAAATGCGCAGTTTTTGCTCGAAGACGGGATATTTTGGCGCCTTTGCGTCCATTTCTTCGTCATGCTCGTCTTTGCCGTGACGTGTCTCATCTTAGCCGTCATCGATATCCAAAAGACCGAGATTCCGCCTGAAATCGCCCTCCCCGTCGCCGCCTTTGGGTTTGGTGCCTCGTTTATATTGCCGCAAACGTACCCGTTTAACGAGCTCATCGGCAATGTGACGTGGATCGACAGCATCGTCGGCGCCAGCTGTGGCGGCGCCATCGTCGTGCTCATCATTGCAGGCTATTACCTGGCGACGAAGCGCATCGGCATGGGCGGCGGCGACGTCTGGATACTCGTCATGATCGGGGCTTTCTTGGGCTGGGAATCGCTCCCATTCGTATTCTTAGCCTCGAGCGTTCAGGGCATTATTGCCGCCGTCGTTGCCATCGCCTTGGGCAAAAAACAACAGACCGACGACGAACGGGGATTGTTCCGAAACGCCGTCGCCAACGAAATCAACGACGCGCCACTGCCCGAAGAAACTTCGAAGCTCGCCATTCCATACGGCCCATTCCTTGCACTTGCCGCCGTCGAATACATCGCCATCGGCAAATGGCTCTTGCCCCTGATGACGGGGGGCATGATTTCGCCCTCGGGATTCCAAATGCCATAGACGCCACGCGCGCCTAAATTTCGGCGTTTCGGGGCTTTAATTTTCTAAGCAATATGGCTATATATCGACTGCGCTACTTCGGTAAAAGTGGCGCATTTTTATCTTTTCTGCAGTGAGGCGCTTAATCGTGAACGCAAAATTCATCGGTCTTTCTTTCTTTGTCGCTTTGTCTCTCGTCGGTCTGTCGGCTTGTGGCGATTCCGATAATAATGCCGATCCGACTCCGACAAAACCCGGCAACGATAAATCTTGCCCCGGTTCGTTGTTACTCGCCAAAGATGGCACTTGCGTCGTCACGTGTGGTGCCGATCAACATGCCGAAAACGGCAAATGCGTCGATGGTGCCAAACCGATCGTTTGCGGTGCCGATCAACACGTCGAAAACGGCAGTTGCGTCGATAACGATAAAAAAGACGATAACAAAGGCGACAATAATAACGACAACAAAGGCGATAACGACAATAAAGGCGATAACGACAATAAAGGCGATGACGATAACAGCGGTAAAATCGACCCTTGTAAAGACGTGAAATGCGATAGCGGCACTTGTCAACAAGGTATTTGTGTGACGCCCGAGATGAAAAAACAAGGCGAAGATGCCAAGAACGAAGACCCAGAAGAACTTATCGAATGCGACGTCGAATCATTTGTCGAATTCTGCGATGGCAATCGAACGGTCTATTGCGATCAAGGCATTGTCCAAGCGGGGGAATGCGACGAAGGTTGCGCCGTCTACGAAGAAACCTATTTTGGGCGAAAGAAAATTCAATCGGGATGCATCGATGGTGGATCTTGTTCAAAACTCGACGAGTTCAAGCGAACGTGCTCTCCTGCCGTCAAGAATCAACCTTCCCAAGTTTTGGCGACGGCATGTCAACGCACGGTATCGAATGAGCTCAAATACATCAGCGTCGACGGCTATTATTGCAAAGGGAATTGCGATGCGAAGGGCGAAAAATGCCAACCCATCGATGGCGAATGCGACCCCTACGATAAGACGGAGTTCTCGTGCAACGGCACACAGCTCACGCAATGCTATCTCAACAACAGTCTCAATGGGGTGAAGCGCACGATTCCATGTCAAAATGCATGCGTCGTCGTGTCGGGGATTGCCATGTGTGGCATGCCGTGCGAAAAAGAAGGCGATCGATCGATGGCGTGCGTCTACGCCGAGGTGACGACTCAACAAGATTCGGGCAAGATGGTTTGCGTCAAAACCGATAGTGGTGATCTCTCTGCCATTTGGACGCGCGACTACACATTCTGCGAAAAATCGTGCAATACGAATACGGGCGAATGTAACGATTAGCGGGGGAGTTATGCAAACGAACGAGAAAGATGCACAGAGCGGGCGCGATATACGCGTCGCCGTCATACCCGTCGCTGGCAAGGGCACGCGATGGAAACCGATAACGCGTAGCGTGCCCAAGGAACTGTTGCCCGTCTGGCGCCGCACAAGCGCGAGCTATGCCTTCGAAGAGGCCGTCGCCGCCGGATTCGACGAAATCATCTTCGTCATTTCGCCCGATAAATTGGGCGTTTTCGAGCACTTTCTCCGATTCGACGCCTCCGATCTCAGTGCCCATTTCATCGATCAATCTTGGGCCGACCTCCACGAACGCGTCAAAGTTCGCGCCTGCATCCAGGAGCAACAACTCGGGCTCGGCCATGCCATTCTATGCGCCGAACAAGACGTCAATGGGCGACCGTTCGCCGTCTTGCTCCCCGACGAAGTCCTCATGCAAAACGGGCTCAAAACCCTCGTCTCAAAAACGCCCGCCGTCTTGCTCATGGAAGTCCCCTTCGAGCAACGCGCCAATTACGGCATCGTCAAGTGCGAAAAACTGCCCTCGGGCGACTTGCGCATCGACGATTTAGTCGAAAAACCCGCCCCAGAACTCGCGCCATCGTCGTACGCCATCACCGGGCGATACACGTTTACGCCCGAGATATTCGACCACCTGCGCAACCTCCCCCCAGGCCACCACGGCGAAATCCAACTCACCGATGCCATGAAAACTTATACACAAATCCACCCCATCACCGGCGTACTCTTCGACGGCACGCGCCACGACGTCGGGCAACCCATGGGGCTACTCACCGCATCGCTCGATTTCGCCCTGCGCGACCCCCAATATAAAGACGCCGTTCGCGACTACGTCAAAAAACTCATCGCGGCACAATAAACGCAAAATAAACGCTGAATAAACGCAAAATTAACGCATCGGGGCAGAATAAGCGAATCACAAGTGCGGGCTCAATGCCCGCCTTTTCGATATCACCCAAACGAGGGCTCGATCCGATCTACGTTGATTTGAGCGACGGCAAAACGCCAGCTCGCCAAGGCCAGATTCGCCGCGCCACGTCAATCGCCCAGGCCCCTGCGGGCTGGAACCGATTAATCCTTAATCTGAATCGATTCCATCGCCTTGCGACACGCTGCAATCGCGCTAGCGCTATTTTCGCTCTGCGCATCGTAACTGCACGTCATGACATAGGCATTGCTACTGGCCGGATACAGCACCTGTTCCATCTTGACGGCATAGTTCAAAACGCCATAACTCCCCTTGATGAGCAACACATCGACGTCGTTGATCTTCGATTTTTCTACCGATTCGAGCACAAAATTCTCGAACATCGCGCTGTATTGCGCCTTGAGCACCGTCGTCAACTCCGCGATGAGCTCGTCCGAGAGCGGTATCGCCTCGCCAATTGCAATGACATTGAGGTTGTCTTTAAACGATTTCGCATCGGCGGCATCGGGCGACGACAAATCGATAAAAATCACATCCGACGTCGGGCGCGTATAGTGCTCGCGGATGTTATTCGGCAAGCGATTGAGCTCTTTTTCCGACAACATACCCGCCACGCGCAACCACCCCGCAGGCGGCGTAATCACGAACGAATCGCAATCGACCGGCGCACTCTCCTCCGCAAAAGCCATGCCCCCAAACAGGAGCGAACACAAAACACCTGCAACCACAAATCCACGTTTCATCTTCAAACCTTTGTCCATACGACTCCAGACAAACAAAACCGCCTCATATCTTACTATGCAACGCGACCAACTGTCAACGTTTTCGCTCATCGCCAGTGCACCTGCACGGCCCGCCTTTGTTCGTCGTCGACGGGCGCCCTGGGGCGCCCATCTGCCGCCGGCTACGCTATTGCCCGCCCCGCGGGGGCTGGGCAATACGCTTCGCAGCTACGGCTATTTCGCCCGGGTGGGCTCAATACGCCTACCGCCTTTTTTCGTCGTCGATGGGCGCCGATGGTCGCCCATCTGCCGCCGGCTACGCTATTGCCCGCCCCGGAGGGGCTGGGCAATACGCTTCGCAGCTACGGCTATTTCGCCCGGGCGGGCTCAATACGCCTTCGCCTTTGTGCGGGCGCTCAATCGCCGCGCCCGCAACGCCCCAGGCTCGATCCACCGATGGCGCGATATGATCGCCTCGTGGCGCGGTGGGATCTCTGGGCTACCGCATTGACTTTTTCCGTTGAAACGCCATGGTGGGGAATATAATAACCCCAATCCACATAAACCCATCTATTCCCCCTCTCCATTCATGGAGAGGGGGCTTGGGGGAGTGGTCAGGAGCGCGATTGGTGGGCATTGCGGGCGCGTGAGTGCTCGTCGTGGAGAGAAGGATGAAATCGGAGAGCTGCATAGGGCAGAGAAAGATGGCACAGATGCAAGCGGGATTTCGGGGCATATTTGAGCGAAGTTTCACCACGATGGACGATTATTTCGAAGGCGTGCTCGTGCCCATATTTGGGCGGGCGCATTTCGTGGCAGGCTGCGACGACTACGTCGAGAAATATGCAGATTTGGGACGGCGAGCACGAGAAAACGGCGTGGTGGCCATGCGCCATGTCGGGACGTTTGGCGTCGGCGGGCGAGATTTAAAAGTCTTCGAAGTCGTCGTCGACGATCGGGCAAATATCCGTCGCGATCGCATCGGGATACAAAGTGTCGTGCGGTCGTTTTCAGATGTCTACGATCGGGCGTGGATGGTGTTTCATTACGAGAATCCCCAAGGGCGATCGTGGCGGTTTAGCTATGTCGAAAAGCACGGTTCTGCCAAAGAGACGACATCGATAAAGCGGTATACGTATCTCTGCGGCCCCGGTTATGGCGTTCGCACCGCTGCCCAACGCCTAGCAAAGCTGGCCGTGCTCAAAGACATTCGCATCGACGACACGGCAGAGGCATTTTCGGTGCAAGCCGTGACGAAAGAGTTTTATACAAAGCTGTATCGCTGGTATGAATGGGCGCAAGATGAATCGTTTAACGTCACGTTTCCCAGCGCCCAAGCTGCGAATGAAGATGACCCTGCGACGATTGAAGACGGCCGATCGAGGCTCAACGAGCATCTCATCCGATTGATCACGCGGATCGCATTTGTATGGTTTATCAAACAAAAACACTTCGTCGCCGACGAATTGTTCGATGGCGAGTTACTTGGGCATGATATCAAAGATTTCGATCCCATGGCTGGGAAAGATGGCGAGGGTTGCAAGCCACAATGCGAATCGGCGACGAATTATTACCATGCCATATTGCAAAATTTATTCTTTGCAACGATCAACATGGCGATGGATGGGCGTCGATTTGCCAACGATGACGACGATTCAAAAACGCTATATCGCTATGAAGAATTGTTTACCGACGAGGGGCGCGGCAGAATAGTGAATTGCTTTGCCCAAACGCCATTTTTGAACGGAGGATTGTTTGAATGTCTCGACGAGTGCGAAGCAGATTCGAATGGCGATCGCCGCGTAGACCATTTGCATATATGCGATGGATTTAGTCGAAGAGACGATCGGCGTGGCGATAATTATGTATATCGAGCATTTATTCCAAATATATTGTTTTTTAGCGAAGACGAACAATGCCCTGGCATGATAACATTGCTCAAACAGTACGATTTCGCGGTCGAAGAAAGCACTGCCGACGACATCGCCGTCGCTCTCGATCCCGAACTCCTCGGGAAAGTGTTCGAAAACCTACTCGCCAGTTATAATCCCGAAACGCACAACACCGCTCGGAGTGCAACGGGATCGTTTTATACGCCGCGCGAAATCGTGCGCTATATGGTCGAAACGTCGATTGGCGATCATATAAAAATGAAGATCGCGCAAAATAAGTCGTTAGACATTGCGCCCGAAGTCGTCGATAGACTTATAAAAGGCGATGCGAGCCCTGCCGAATTGACGGGAAACAAAGAAGTCATTCGCCAAATCTTGTTCGATACGAAGATACTCGATCCGGCATGTGGATCGGGGGCATTCCCGATGGGGGCATTGCAATGTATGATCGAAATCTTGCACAAACTCCGCCCCGATGCCGATGGCGAAGATGTATATATGTTAAAGAAGCGAATGATCGAAAACTGTCTCTATGGCGTCGACATTCAGACGATGGCCGTACAGATTACAAAACTCCGATGTTATATTTCGCTCATCGTCGAAGCAGAAGCCGACCCGAGCCAACCCAACTTGGGCATTGATCCGCTGCCCAATCTCGAGACGCGGTTTGTTGCCGCCAATGCGCTCGTTCCTCTCGATATAAAGGCGAATCGGCAGCCATCGGATGTCAATTTGAATGTGCAAGAGATGAATCGCGAAAAGATCCATCTCAATTGTATTCGACAAGCGCATTTTCATGCGACGACGCGCGAAGAAAAGACGCGATTGCGTCGAGAAGATAGATCTGTGCGCGAACGATTGGCAAAGCTATGGCGTGATAATGGATTGGTCGCTAGTGCCAACATCGATCGCTTTGTGAATTGGCAACCCTACGATCAGAATGCATCGTGTGACTTCTTCGATCCAGAATGGATGTTTGACGTGGGCGATGGATTCGACATCGTCGTTGGTAACCCGCCTTATGGGGCCAAAATGAGCAAAAGCGAGAAGTCGTTGTATAAAAAAGCGTACAAATGGTTATTCAAAAAATACGATATTTATATGGTATTTTTTGAACTCGCTTTTCGCCTTTCAAAGGGCATTATTTGTTATATTACGCCCGATAAATGGTTGTCGAAATCGTTTGGAATCGTCTTTCGACGCGAGGCGATGATCCCCTACATGACGCAAATCGTGCGATTGGGGAGCGATATTTTCGATGAAGCATGTGTCGATGCGATAATTTCAATATATCACAAAAAGGGGAGCAAGGAATTATCGATTGTCAAGGCGATTTCGCACGATGAATATAGACTTGCAAACGCGATCGAAAAAGCCGATCTGAAAGAACCGTATTGTATCGATGAATATTTTCAAGGAGAATTGCCAGCGATAATCGAACAAATCGAACGGAATGAGCATAGTTTGGGGGAATATGCAAAGTGCGAATATGCGTCGGCATCGCCAGCCGATGCGTATCGGTTGAAACAGATCATGATGTCGAATGGCGATCCAACCGAACGCCAATTGAAGATCATCAACACAGGATTGATAAGCAAATATACGAATCGTTGGGATCGAAAAAAGATGAAATATCTCCACGAGAGCATCGAACACCCAGTCGTCGATATCGACGATTTGAGTGCAATGTTTGGCGAAGTGTATGTGAGCCGGATGAGAACGCCGAAGTTGATCTTAAAGGGATTGAATCTATTAGAATGCGCCATCGATTTCGATGGCATGATAATGTCGACGGTGGCGACGCTCAACATTCGTTCGGATTCAGCCGATTTGTTATGCGTCTTGGGGAGTATTATAAACTCAAGTGTTATGACGGAATATTGCAAATCGAAGTATATATCGAGCAGTTATTGCGGTGGATTGCTATTTACGCCCGATATGATCAATCGCTTGCCCGTGCCCGATTTGAGTGATATGGGGCAATGGCGCGATGTCGTGGATCGCGTGGTGTGTTTAATGAGCAAGGGGGGCGATAGAGCCATTGAGGCAGAGTTGGATGCAATGATTCGGTGCCGTTTGATCGGCGAGTGATAATATTGGCAACGTGCGATCTGCGCGGCTGCCAAGAGCGAGTGCAAAGTGTGAACGACCGAAACACAGATGATGGCTTGTGTGTTGGGGGCGTATATGTGTGTATAGGTGCGTTTTGCGTTAGAAAAACTCCGCATGCGGATGATTTTTTTTTTTTGATTTTTTGTCGAGAATGAGCTAAACGCGACGCAGGTTGTAGCTTAGCCGTTGCAGTCTGATGGGTTAGAAAAATCTCATCGCCAGTAGGCGGTGATCGCGTGGGGTTGGATTTATGTTGCAAGAGAAGTCTATAGTATTGGCAGTGATCTCAACAGTCGCATGTATGGCGGGGTGCACGCTTGAGTCGCTGGAGTGTTCTGAGTTCGATGCCGCACAGAATTGTCCGGAAACGACGGTATGCATTGATCACAAGTGCCGGCAGGCGAAAGAGGGCGAGCCGTGCAAGCGGCATGATCAGTGCGAGGAGAAGTCGCTCATTTGTCATGAAGGCAAGTGTTCGGTCGGTTTGCGGTGCGCGACGAAGAAGAATTGCAACGACGACGAGGCGTGTATCGATGAGATCTGCAAAAAAGTTGGCATTGGCGATCGATGTCAAGACGATACGATGTGCCCGGGCGAGCTCAAGTGCATCAACGAGCAATGCCTGCCTGGGAGTCGGTGTGAAACGAAGCAAGATTGCAACGTCGACGAAGTATGCGTTCAAACGCTTTGCCAAAAGACGATAGCGGGCGACGCGTGTACGAAAGACAAAGAGTGCTCTGGTACTATGGTTTGTGTCGATAATATATGTGGCAAATTGTGTCAAAAGAATGAAGATTGTAACGCTTCACAAGAGATTTGTAGCGGATACACGTGCAAAGCGACGAAACAGGGAGATCAATGCGCCTCGCACGATGATTGCGCTGGGGAGTGGTTGTGTATTCATCAGAAATGCACGCATGGAACGCCATGTCAGGGTAAGGACGATTGTCGCGCCAATCAAATGTGCTACGAAGGTTTATGTGTCGATGGCGGTGTGGGGGCAGAGTGTATAGACGATGCCATGTGCATCGATTCGATGATATGTTTGGACGGGCATTGTGCGAAGGAACGGCGTTGCAGTGTCGATAAAGATTGTATCAATCTGCAGCAGTGTGGCAAAAACGGTCTATGCTACAATAAGATCGAACGGCAAGGCGCGTGCAAGTCGGCGGCAGATTGCGAGGAATCGCAATTGTGCATCGATAATACGTGCACGCGTTTTGTGAAACGCGGATGTAGTAAGGAGAGGCGCGACACGGTGTCGTGTCTGGCGGAGTCGATAATCGAGTATTGCGATCAAAAAGGCAATAATACGATATTGTATTGTGGCGCATCGAATCGTTGTTATGCCCATAACGAGAACGCATTTACAGCGTTTTGTGGTGCGAAATGCCAATCGGGTGACAATGGCTTGTCGATATGTTCGCAAGATTTGAATGCCAGAATCGAATGCGTTGCGAAGCCCAATTCACCCATTACCCATAAGATCACCGATTGCAAGAAAACTGGGGAAACGGCGCAATGCTCTAATGCGAATATCGAGAATGAGCCCGGCAAAGCGGAGTGTTTGATTTCGGATGGTTGCGTAGATAGGACTTTTAGGTGCAACAAATCAGCAGGTGAGACGTATACGAATATCTGTTTGCATCAATCGTGGGTACAATTAGATAAGTGCAACAAAGGATGCAGCCAAGGTGAATGCTCTTGCTCGCAATATTTTGAGTCATCGTGGAATGCCGGAACACAACCTTGGGATCTCAAGCTTTGTCGAGATAATGACGTGAATTCTCATTCTTATCGATACTATAGAGTATACGAAGATAGCATTGGCTCACATCCTTTGCGGGATAAATTGCGAGCAGTCATCGAAGCTTACCCAGGGTTTCTTCAATGCGCGACGTCCGACACGGCTTGCATTTCACGTTACAAGGAGAAATATGAGCGTTATAAAGGTGTACTCGCCAAGCATTTGATTGAGAATGCAGGTGTTGACATGTGTCGCCCCGGGATCGATTATTACCTCAAGCAAGAAAAGTATGGACAAACTGCGCTCGAGGCCTGTGAAGCTTTGCATACACCATCGAGTGAATACGAAAAGTTATATGCAAAAGCATATACTGAAGCATGCGAAAACCTTCCACTGGATAAGACAAAGATGATCGACTGTACCAAACCACCTGCGCTTTCGGCATATAGCGTTGTCCCGGTCGGAGGCTATGATATTTCGGATGGTGGGAAGTTTGTTTGTTATTCGGGGAATTTGCTGTATTCAGGGGGCGAGCAGAAGGATGGCCTTCGTCGGTACGTCTATTACCCGAACTGCAAAGATGCCGAAGAGTACCCCGTTTATGGGAAATATAAGTGTCTGGCCGATATGCCATCATTCTATTACACGAATACTATCAATATGTATATAGATAAACTTCAGACGATGCCCGTGACTTGTCAGAAGGGAACTTGCCCATTTGTGACGCTCGACGAGGCGGATGGAACGAGTACCTTTATCGGTCTTTGCCCATCGGGGACTGTTATCAAGGGCTGCAAGACAGGAGAAAAAGCGCTATTAGAGTCGCTTGAATGCATACCGAAGGCGTAATGCACGGCATGGATTATAAGCGTCTTTTGCCCGACAAAAGCAACAAAATCACTGAATTGGTATCGAGAATCGGTGTGATTTGTGCGTGATTTGCACTGTCGCGAGTTGCTGCACAATCACCGTCACGCAAGGAGTGTGTTATGGCTCGTAGATTGTGTTGGTTTTTAGCAGTATTCGCGACTATTTGGCTTGTGGGGTGCAACGAAGACGCTACCGAAGGTGTGAATTATTGTGGCAATGGCGTCATCGATGGCGATGAGGAATGCGATGGCACGGTTTTTGTGCCAGGAGTAGACGTATGTCCGCAAGGAATGTTGCGAACGAGTGAGAGTTTCAAATGCACATCGAGTTGCCGAGTCGATATATCGCGAGCGTGTAACATCGATACTTGTGGCGATGGGATCGTCAATGGGTTTGAATGGTGCGATGGTAGAGAGTTCGCCGATGGAGCCAAAGTTTGCCCCGATGGGATGCTTCTGGTCGATAGCGGTGCATTTGTCTGTACCGATCGTTGCCAAGTAGACTTTTCAAAAGCGTGTAAACCGAGTTTGTGCGGGGATGGAATCGTCAACGGGATTGAACAGTGCGATGGCACGGCTTTCGCTGAAAATTTGAATTGTCCCGATGGGCTTGAGAAGATCGTCGGAGGTGCGTTTAAGTGTACAGAAACGTGCCAACTCGATCTGTCTCAGGCATGTATGGTGCCGGTGTGTGGCGACAATGTTTTGACGGAAAAGGAGGGCTGTGATGGAGAGCTCATAGCCGAGTGGGCTAGAGAGTGTCGGCCGGGGTATCGACACATAGGAGGTCGAGAATTTAAGTGTTTGGATAATTGCCAAGTATCGTACGATAGTGCATGTGCGCCAGTCGATGCATCGCCTCCAAATTTGTATTTTTCTGAAATTCAAATGCTTCCCATGCGGTACATATATACAGATGGGGAATCGGTTAAGTTGTTATTTTTGGAGATAGGGAATGTCGGGAGTGCGACAAATCTTCGCGACTGTTCTGTCGTCGGGCTTGAGCCAGTTGCAGAGATCGGTGGAGAGTATCATCCAAAGGCAATTTTTGAAATACCATTGACCGAGTTTTCCCTTGGTACATCATATAAAGATGAATCGCAAGTCTATGGAGTATGTATAGAGTCGACAGAGGGATGGTTCGATAGTCAACTGATCAAGACGCACTATACAAGAGAAGAAGAATGCCAAGTGATTGCGGGTAATGCCTCTAATTCAAGAGATAAGTGTACCTTTCATTGTTATGAGCAAGTTGACGCAGATGGCAAAAAAAATAACTGGACAGATGGTGAAATCAAGGATGCCTTGAATACATGTGATGATGGTTGTAGCGCGGCTTGGTATTATTTAGACGAAGAACGCGATAAATGTCAGCGTAATGTGTTTTTAACTGAATTTTTGAATTCGTGCAACGTGATTGCTGTGGATCCTGGTATTGCACTCAAATACGATGGCAAGAGCAAAGTTGAATTTGCGAAGATGTTCAAATCGGCCGAGGGCATTGGTGGCATTGGAATACGGTGTGGGTCGAAGATTTACGACGTTTTGACGTTGGGCGAAATTAGTGAAGGATCGCGGATGTGTAAAAAGCGTGGCGACTTGACGACGATAGAGCCGACGGGGGCGAAACGCGTTGGAAACGAAGCAGCACCTTATGATGAACGAGAATCTTATTGGCTTTATACGCATCGTTCGGATCTGTCATTAAAAAGGGCAATGTGTGGTGATATATTGACTGTTGTCAACTAGTTGATAATGGCATTATGGAATTGGAGATGGGGGTATGCGCCCGCGTTGCGGGCGTTATGGAATTGGAGATGGGGTTATGTGACCTCACCCCCGGCCTGTCGGCCACCCCCTCTCCATGAATGGAGATGGGGAATTGACGCCCGCGTTGCGGGCGTTATGGAATTGGAGATGGGGAATTGACGCCCGCGTTGCGGGCGTTATGGAATTGGAGATGGGGGTATACGCCCGCGTTGCGGGCGTTATGGAATTGGAGAGGGGGGGGAATAGGCAGATTTATAGAGAAGATCGGATTGTATGAATATGAAACGGTGGTTATGTGATTATGATTATGAAATGGTTGGTTATGTGATTATATAAATAAGAGTAGAATGTATGAATATATAGAATGTGCTGTATAATTGTATGATATAGCCAGGGCGTTGCGGGCGCGGCGAGTGAGCGCCCGCAGAGGGGGGAGCGGCGTATTGGC
>SAMEA104315420__coassemble_427_pt1 | contig 28289 bp, 18 predicted proteins | sample SAMEA104315420__metabat2_high_PE_047 | metagenome-assembled genome bin SAMEA104315420 (sample SAMEA104315420) | gut metagenome | biome: Monkey gut; feature: monkey-associated habitat; material: faeces | place: China | collected 2013 | reverse complement strand
TGGCAATACGGGCTTAAGCGCGCCCTATTTCGCCCGTTGGGCTCAATACGGGCTTTTTATCGCCCTATTTCGCCAACGCTCAATACGGGCTTTTGGCGGCTATTGCCCGTTGGGCAATACGCCGCCTTTCCGGGGCTGCGCGACTTCCCGGGGTTGCGCTACTTCCCGGGGGGGGGGCGCTACTTCCCGGGGGGCGCTACTTTCCGGGGTTGCGCTACGCTGACCCCGGGCTGTGTTCTGGCGCCCCTTCAGGGCGCGTCCATTCCCCCGTCACTCATCAAACGCCCGCATCGCGGGCGTTTTCCCCATCGCCATTCATGGAGAGGGGGCCAGGGGGAGAGGTCAAATTCCCCCTCTCGATTTTTTCAATATGTCGTCAATTTCTTGAACGCATGTGTGGATTGTGGCAGAATGTGACGATCGTCACGACGCTTTTGTGTTAAATAGGAGTGTGCTTGACTTACGTTTGTATTCTCTCAAAGGGATAATTGAATGGGTGAATATCGTTTAAAATCTGGTCAGAGTTTGCCGAGTTTAGGTGGGGGTTCTCTGCCAAATCTCCCTAAGATTAACGCGTTAAAGGGCAATACGATAGCGCCTCCGCCGCAGTCGTCGAAGCCGGCACGCCCGTTGCCATCGTATGCATCGCTGACTATACCCAAATCGGGAGCGCCTGCAGGGCGTTCGTCGACGTTGTCGAAAGTCCCGACAAAACTCGGTGCCACGACGAAGCCCGTTGCTGCCGAGCCAAAAGTCGAGCACAAACCCGAGACAAAACACGAAGAAAAAACGGTCGATGCCGAAACCGTAAAGCCCGATTACGAAGGCTTTAGCCAAGCCGACGATGCCCCGACCGAAGTGGGCAGTGCCGATGCACTGCTCGCCGCGATGAATGGCATAGATGGCTGGGATGAAGTCTCTTCGCTCGGCGAAAACGGCGTTTTGGGCACGCAGACGATAGCCCAGTCTTTCGAAGAAATTTCCAATACACTCGCTCAATGCGAAAACGACGACGACGATATCGACGAGCCCACGATGGTGACGACGTCGCCATTGCTCGATCTCATTGACGACGATGGCGAATTGCCCTCGGAATCGGTCGAACAAGTGCACCAGGCTGTTGCGCCATCGGTTGCTGAAATGCCCAAAGCCCCATCGGTTGCCGAAATGCCCAAAGTGCCATCGGTTCCCGAAATCCCCAAAGCTCCTGCTATCGTCGAAATGCCGGCGGCACCACCTGTCCCCGAAGTGCCCAAGACGCCTTCTGTGCCGCAAATGCCGCAGGCGCAAGTACCGCCTGTGCCATCGGTTGCCGAGATGCCGCAGGTGCCGTCGGTTGCCGAGATGCCGTCGGTTGCCGAGATGCCACAAGTGCCTGCGTCGCCATCGGTTGCCGAGATGCCACAAGTTCCGGCGTCGCCGTCGGTTGCCGAGATGCCACAAGTGCCGGCGTCGCCATCGGTTGCCGAGATGCCACAAGTGCTGGCGTCGCCATCGGTTGCCGAGATGCCACAAGTGCCGCCTGTGCCATCGGTTGCCGAGATGCCGCAAGCTCAAGTCGCTCAAAATGCGCCCGATGCCGAAGCCGGCGACATGTCGAATATGTCGGACGAAGAGCAACTCCAAGCCATCCTCAATTCGATGACGCCCGAGGAACGATTGGCATACGAAACCCACTGCTTCGAAGAGCAGGCTCGCGCTGCACAAGAACGCATGGCTCGCCAAAAAGAGCTATACGAAATGTATGGAGAATCGTCGCCAAATCGCACGAAGACGCCGGCCGGCTTGATCATCGGCATCGTCGTCCTCGTCTTAGGGTTGCTCGGATTTGTCGCCTATTTGGCGGTCTCGGCAAATGAACCCGCCAAAGACGAAAAAACTGCCGAAGAACAATCGCAAGAACAAGAAGCGCCCGTGGTTGCCGCCGATCGCGCAGATCTCGAAACGTATAAGGTTTCTGTGCGCATCGATGGGGCGACGTCGATCTTCGTCAATGGTCAAGCCGTGGCGATGGGCGATGTCGATTTCGTCAAAGGTCGCAAGAATACGATTATCGCATACGCGCCGCACATGGTGCCCTATTTCGCGACTTTCTCGGCCGATGAAACAGTCACAGCCCCTATCGAAGCGGCGCTCGAATCCGATGTGCTCTACGAAAAGGGACGCATCGATTTTAGATTCACCGACGCAGAACAAGGAAAAATGCGCTACACGGCGCGTTTCGACGGTCAGCCGTTGTCGAACTTCCCCACGACGATAACCGATGTCGTCTTAGGACGCCCGCATATCTTGACGATCGAAACGCCGTCGCTTGCCAAGCACATGCACATCATTTGGCCCGACGATCGCGACAATACGGTGACGATTCCCGAGCTCAAACCCGCCAATATGGCGCTTCGCGGCACCGAGTGCACGACGAAGAAGATGCCCGCCTCCGAAAAGAACTACGCATTCTCGATTAAAAATGGCAACACAACGGCAAAACAGCCCATTATTGCGACGGTGACACCTGGCGACATGATCGAGTATTCGGTCGCGCGCGAGCATCGCAAAAAGCTCGATGTTGCCATCATTCCCGATGGTTTTGGCACGCTCATGCTCGATATGACGCTTTTGCGCAAGTCGATTGGTGAGTCGATCGTCGTGTTTCGTCGTGCCGACAAGGGGGCCGACTATCGCGTTTGCATGCGTCGGGCGGGCGAAGTGATTTGCCCGTCGATGGATGCCGAAACGACGGTGCCATCGGGCAACGACTGGGTATTCTTTGCCGTCGCCGGAACCGAGCTCAATGCCGTCGTCTTGCGCGGTACGCAAAAACAAGAGCTCCAAAGCTCGCGGAAATACACTTTCGAAACGCAACTCGATAAAAATAAGTCGTTCTCGTATCGCCAAGTCGGATACCAATCGACGAAGAAAAAGAACTAAATCATCGCCACTTTTCGCACCAGATTGCCAATTACCGCACGCTGGTGCGTAAAAGAACGTTGAAAGTCTCTTTTGGCATCGTTATACTCCGCGCGCTGGGTTTCATGTGAAATATGGTGCATATATGAGTCTTGAAACGGATAAAAAGCTAGAGCAGGCAGGGAATGCCGTTGATATTCGTGCTCTGGCCGACTACGAATACGATATCAATAAGAACGATACAGATACGATCGACTTCGGTTCCGAAATCGATGCAAGCGAAGTCATCTCATTCGATTCTAAAACTGGCGAAACACACGGTGGATCGAATGAATCTGAGCAAGAATTGGCGAAAAAAATTCAAGAATCGACCGATACGGGGCTCAAGCCCGTGAGGCATCAGGAGTCGACGCTCTTGGTCGATTCGCCATTGCTCGAATTGAAAGAAGAGATGGCTGGTGAGCGCGTGGCGTCGGATAAGTCGTCGCATCATTACCTCGTCTTTTTTATGATATTTGCGGGGCTTTTGGTGCTCGTCGTCGCCATTGCCATATCGCTGCAAGTGGCAGAAACCGACGGCGACTACGATAAGTATGGCAATGGTAGCGCGTTGCCGAGGATATCGCCAAGGGGCGAAGGGCTGACCTACCACATGGCTCCGATATCGGGCGAGCCGCGAGCGGGCGATTACGTCATCAATGGCGTGGCACTCAATGCGCAGTTCCCGAACCCCGAAGATCGCCTCGGTGTGCAACTCGTCGACGAAGTCAAAAATACGCTCATCGTCTATGCCGATGGCTATGTGCCCTATACGATTTCGGTCGATCCAGATCGCGATTTCGTCGATTCTCCGTTGAGCTACATGCTCGAATCGAGCGATACTTATCAGAAATCGAACTTGACCATTCGAGCGCCCAAAGGCGCCGATCTTTCGAGCTCTGTGTTGTATGTCAATGGCAAATCGCTCATCGCCAAGCCCGAACAGACGGTCGAAGTCGTGAGCGGGTTCCCCGTATTCATTCAGTTGAGCGACCGAAACGACAAGGGCGATCATCTCCACGTCGTTTGGCCGACGCGGAGCAACGAAACGGTACAATTGCCCGAGCTCGAGAGCATCGACAGCGCGCGCCGCGTGACGGTATTCAAGATTTCGGTGCCAAAAGATTATACGCGCGATGAATCGTTCCAGTTACTCGTCACGGCCGAGGGCACGACGACGACAGTCGCTGGCACGCGCCGTTTGGCCAAAAACGAGATGATCGAAATCAAGATGAATAAGAACGGGCGTTATCCATTCGATATGATGATCAATTCAACGCCATTTGGTTCGATTACGATCGATGGTTACATGCAGTTGTCGTCGCGCGGGATTGCAAAAGTTCGCTTCGGCAAAAAATCGTTGCCCAATACGACGTTGTGCTTTAGGCGTTCGAGCGAGTCGATATGTGCGCATCCCGATCAAGAGACGATCGTGCCAAGTGGGCGTTGGGAACTCGTCGCCTACGAAACGAATCCCGACGGGAGCAAGTCGTGGTTTACGAATTCGACGTATGAGACGATTTCGGAAGATGTCGACTACGTGTTTACGTTGAAGTCGAAAGAGAAGATATTTAGCTATGAGATGGCGAAGTCAGGGCGCGAACGCTCGCGCTGAGAACTTCGATCTGTGTTGGCAAGGGCGCGTAGCGCCCACAGGCACGGCGTATTGCGCAGCAATAGCCGTGCGCGCGGGCGTATTGCGTAGCAATAGCCGCGCACTAGGGCAGGGCGTATGCCGCCCGTGGGCGGCATAGCCCTGCGGCGCATAGCGCAAGCGATGCGCCAGTGGCGCGTATGGCGCCGTGCGCCATAGCGGCCACCCGTTTGCCATGCCGCATTGGCGGCTTGGCAAACGGAACAAAGCACGGTATTGGGGAAAAATCGTCGTGGCAATGGTTTTAGACGTGCGAGAACGCGTGCAAATCGGCACGTATCGTGCACAATAGGGCGTTGCAGGGCGGTGTAGCTCGCGCGGCGCTTGGCGTTGAGCAAAAGCCGCTTGTGCGTAGATTGCATGCTTGCCAAAGTTGCGCCGTTGTGGTAATTGGCGCGTTGGGGGTATGACCACTGAGAGGAGTGATGCGATGAAAAAAGTAATCAGTGTATTTGGATTTGCAGCCGTTGTGCTTTTCGCGTCGCAGGCGATGGCGCAAGAAAAAATTACGGAAATCAACTTCGAAGGCGACACGATCGAGGGCGATTTGATGATGCCGACGCAGTCGAATATTGCCGTCAAGGAGTTGGACGAATTGAGCAGCTTGATTCGAGCTCGCGAAGATTTCGTCGACGAAATGCGCAAAACGGTAGACGAACTGTAATTTGATGCGATAGGCAACGGAGCAATCTCGAAAAAGAGGAAATTCGACGATGAAATTTGAAATTCTTGGTCCCAGCAACAACGTCGTCAACGTTGTAGAGACAGAGGCAAATCCGATTCGCATCGGTAAAAATGCGAGTTGTGAGTTGTGCCTAGACGATGCGAGCGTGTCGCGTGTGCATGCCGTGATAGAGCTGACGCCGCAGGGTTACAGGCTTTCCGACCGCATTAGCGTGGGCGGCACGTTTCTCAACGACCAAAGGGTGGAATCGAGTAAACCTGCGATGATATCGTCGGGTGCGGTTTTGCGCTTTGGCAATGTATCGGTTCGCGTCGTGTTCGATGAAGTCGCCGAAGAAGAAGCCGCTGGTGCGACGTTGGCGGTCAATGCGCCCGATTTAGAAACGATGGCGTCGCAAGATGCTGCGCCGGCGGTCGAGGCTGCTCCGCGTCCGTCGTTGTCGATGGCGCCTGCCGTGGCGGTAGGTGGTGTTGCCGCTGGTGTGGCGGCTGCCGCGCCCAAGCCCGGTGGATTTGCCGGCGGTGGTTTCACTGCCGGATCGAGCAATGCCAATGCTCCGGTCACGATTATTCGCAAAAAGAAACGCGGCGTCAGTTTCGAACGCCGTTTCATGTCGAATCGCGGCAAGTCGAATTCGTGCGTGCTCGAAGTCGCCTTTGTATGGCGCGATAACGTCATCAGCATCGACCAGTACGAAGCGAAAAACGGCAATACGGTGTCGGTTGGCACCGACAAAAAATGTTCGTATCAGCTCAATACGGGCATGAATTCGCAGAATTTGGTGTTGGCAAAGTGCATCGGATCGAAGTGGCAACTTTGCTTCAATACGTCGTTTAAGGGTTGTATCGTCCAAGGCGATTCGAAGCGTCCGTTCTCGGAGTGCAGTACTTCTGAGTTCAGCGTGCCGACGACGTCGTCGATGGTGCCGCCGGGGTCGCTCAGTTGCGAAGTCACGGGAGACGTTCGCGCCAAATACGAATTTGGCGAAGCGGTCATCATGATTCGCTATGTCGACAAAGCAGTCGTTGCGGTGCCGTTTTTGGCGGGCTTTGAATGGAGCAAATACGGCAACTGGGTCGCCTCGTTCTTGATCCATGCCGCTTTGTTCTCGGTCATCTTGTTTGCGACCGACCGCGTCGATGCGTTGATGGTCGACCGCATCATGACGGCTTCGAAGTTTGCGACTGTCATCGAAACGCAGGTCGAAGAAGAGGAAGAAGCCGACAAGCCCGACGAAGAAGAACCCGAAGAACAAGAAGTCGAAGACGAAACCGATGTCGCGCGCGATGCCGCCGATACGCCGTTTGCCGCCAATACGACGAATAACAGCGCTGCGGGTGGCCCAGGCACGGGCTCTGGCATGTCGAAGGGCGAGGCCAATGCTGCCGCTCAAGCGACGGGTTTGTTGGCGCAATCTAACGCCATGAACTCGATGTTGGCGGCTGGTATGGATATGAATAGCTTCGATAACCTCGATTGGTCGAGCTTCGACTCGTCGGCGCAAGCCGCTTCGGCGGGCTATGGTCTTGGTACGACGGGTACGGGCGGCGGTGGCGCAAGCCTCGGCGGATTCGGCGGCGGCGGCTTCGGCCCCGGTGGCGCAGGTGGCGGCGGTGGCGCCATTCAAGCGGCTGCGCGTTCCTATAATGCCGACATGGGTAAAAAAGGCGAAGCCAAACCACAAGTCAAAATGAAAAACCCCGAAGTCTCGGGTTCGCTCGACAAACGCATCATTCAGAAAGTCGTTCGTCAGCACCACGGCGAATTGCGCGCTTGCTATGAACGCGAAGTCGCCAAAATCAAAGGCCTCAACGGCGTCATCACCGTCGTTTGGTTGATTTCTCCGCAGGGCGCTGTCACAAAAGTTATTCTGAAATCTTCGACGATGAAGAACAAAAACGTCGAAAAATGCGTCACCGATTCGATTAAGTTCTGGCGATTCCCGCAACCGCGCGGTGGTGGGGCAGTCCAAGTCGAATATCCGTTCGACTTCCAAGTCAACTAATCGCGTTTCGCTTCAATCCCCGTCCCTCGGACGGGGATTTTTTTGTTTTTATTCTCGTCGCGCATTGCGCACGCCTTCAATTGTTTTTCGATAGCTCGATACAGATGTGACGAAGTGACCTCTCCCCCGGCCTATCGGCCCCCCCCCTCTCCATAAATGGAGAGGGGGAATAGACAGGTTTATATGGATGGGCGGCCTGGTTCCCCCAGCGATGGGGCGGGGCTACTCGCCGCCTCCCCCCTAAATCCCCGCTATGATGTTTCAACAGAACAAGTCAATGCGGTAGCCCTGAACGCTTACCAACAAATCGCGATATGGCGCCAATAATCGTCGACAGACGTGCCCTTTTCGGTTTGGCATTCGTCGTATGATGGTCGCGATGGATGCGCCTTTTGGCAAGATTCGACGATGTTTGACTCGTCTGGCGATTGGGCGATGCAGGCGATTTGTTGCCAGAGTTGTGTGGTGGCGGGCAGTGCCGTAGGCGATGCGCTAAAGTATTGGGATCGTTTGGCAATCGCCGCAAAATCGCCAATTTGAGCCGCTTGCGCGACCCAAGCTAATCGGCGTTTCGTCGTCGTACATGGCGATTCCGATGCCGATAGCTCTGTATCGATCCAAGTCCCGATTTCGACGATTTGTTTCGGCGTGAGGTTGGCTTCGAAGGCGTCGCTATAGGCGACGAAGAATTGAGCTGCTGCCGTTGGCGCAACGGCTGGGCTATACGATTGCATCGCTTGTGCAATGAGTTTTTTATCGGATTCGCCAACGATATCGGCGACTGCCGTAAACGATTGATAGGGGAGTGAAGGCGTCTTGAGCATCGTTGTGCGAATATAAGATTCGAGCGATTCGCGATCGATTGGAATGGAATTCGATAACTTGAGCATTGTATCGAATGAATGGATTTGCGGATGGACGATTCTCGGTTTTTTATTCGTCATTCCCTCCGAAAACCGGTAGGCGCGTTCGTAGTCTCCGAGCGTCCATGCCGTCCAAGCGGCGATCATTCGTCGCGGTTGTGTGATGGCGAGTTTTCGGGGCTTCGTCCATTGTCTAAACGTCTTATCGAGCTTTTGTCGTGCTTTGCCGCGGAAATGCGTCGTTATCCACGTATAGAGTTCGCCGTAATTCTCCCAAAGTGATTGGGCTTGCGCCGCGATTGCTGGGTTCGAATCGGTTGTGCACGATTTGTATTTTATGAGACGATCGACGAAATTATCGCGATAAATTCGCTTTAGCTGTTGTTCGATGGAATGGAGTTCGGCAAATCGATCTTGTGACAAGGCGACGAGATAGATCCCAAAGACGGTGCAAAATGCATCGTCTGGGAGATGTTCAAATCGGTTTGCGAGCGATTCGAGAGCTTGCGATAGCTCGATGAGTCCGCGCGATATCGCCGCATTATCTTTCGTTCTCAGTGCCATGGCGAGTTGGCTTTCGATGAGCCCGAAATCGGTCTTTGAGCGATAGGGGATTGTGGTCGATCGGCAAACGATGGCGTTTTGAGCTGTATCGGGGCGCGGCGTACACTTTTGTGCTTGAGCGACCGAATGCGGCTCGGAATCGCCGATGATAGCGTGTTTGTCGCTTATCGTCGATGGCGTCTGAGATGATGGGGTAGAAGAATCGATTTTGGCAGGGCTCTCGTTAATAGCGATAGCTGTGGCTGTAGTAGAAGAATCGATTTTGGCAGGGCTCTCGTTAATAGCGATAGCACTAGCGGTAGTAGAAGAATCGATTTTGGCAGGGCTCTCGTTAATAGCGATAGCCATGGCAGGCGTAGAAACGGGGGCTATTGGGATTGGTTCAGGCTTTGGGCAATACAATTCGACATGACTATCGTACGCAGCAGGTTCATTTTTTAAGACGTCGAAATCGAAAGCGATATCGACGATCTTTTCTTCGTCGGTTTGTCGACAGACGATGCGCAGGGATTGGGCATTTGGCGCACGCCGCAGCGATTGATACGAGGCGTAGAGATTGCGAGCCGTTATCGTCGCGTCCGAGAGGCTTGCGTGCGCTATCAATTCGGGCAAGATCTCGATATAAATGGCGAGTTTTTCTTGAGCGGTGAGATCATCGGAATTGAAAAAAGCATCGAGTTCTTCCGAGAGTAGGTCTTCGCGCGTCACGGCTTGATTATCGCGGATCTGTTTCATGCTATCGATGCCAAATCGAAGAGCCGTTTCGGTGTCTGGCGCGTATCGCTCGAGCGAGTCGATGAGCTGTGCGCAATCGCCGTCGGCGCACTTTATCGTCGCGCTACGCTGACCATCGGTCGTGGCATCGACGGCGATTCCGAGCGCTTTTATCAATTGTTCGATATCGTCTTCGTTCGCGCCGCGCTGGGCGTCTGAATCGCCTTCAAAACGGCTGCCCTCGCAAGTTAGCGCCATGGAGAGCTTTTCTTTGAAGCACTCCAGATGCGACGATAAGTCTTTTGCACATTTCGCGTGCACATCTTCGTCGATTTGCGTTTGCGATCCCGAGTGATCGTCGGTCGATGGTTCATTGGCGCAAGCCGAAAAACTGAAAAAAGTCGCCGTCGTGGCGACTGTCGCACAGATGATGTCGATGATATGGTGATTCAATGTTACTTGCCGATGTCGTGAGTCTGCCACCTAGCGCGGCTAGGGCAGGATGAATCGATAAAGACGGAGCACTCCCCCCTCTATAATGCAATTTATAGGCATATCCGAGTCGTCGCAAAAAAAATCACCATGAGACAAAAATTCTGAACAATTTTCAGAAAATTGCCTGCTTATAAAAGTACGGACCAATATGCGCATTGCGCGACAACAATGGAGGTGTCTTATGGTATGTGTTTCTCGAACAAATGTCGATGTCGTCACTCGGTCTTATTCGAAGCTCGAATTGATTCGCAACGCCGGGCGAAAGCCCTTTGCCTCGAGCCGTTTCAAGCGAATTCAAAAGCAAACCCAGCAAATCCAAGAAGAAACGCATCCGCTCGAATTTGCAGGACGCGTTTCTCTCACGCGCGAAATGATTTCCTCGCCCGAGACCGAAGACGAACTCGCCGTCGGCGATCAAGCTCTTCCGTCTACGTCTGAACCCCACAAACACCCCGAGCCGACGATTATCATCGAGTCGATCGATCAGATTCCATGTCATCCCATGCCAAAACGGCAAAACTGCCCCCAAACTCATCCATCTAGCCCCCAAACCGAGCCATCTCGCATCCAACCTAACCCATCCATCCCCCAAACCGAGCCATCTCGCATCCAAACCAATCCATCCATCCCCCAAACCGAGCCATCCTGCGCCCAAATCGAAGCGCCAGAACGATTCAACGACGACGATTTATCGCTCGAAGATACGGCCATGATTGAAATCGCTCACGACGTCGATTCGACGACCTCGACGCCGATGCACGACGAAGAATGCTACTACGGCTCATATTCATCCGAACTCGCCATGGGATGTGTCATCGGCGGGCGATATGAAATCCTTTCGGAAATCGCTCGAGGTGGCTATGGAATCGTCTACCGAGCCCGCCAAATCGGCGTCGATCGCATCGTCGCGCTCAAACGACTCCGATCGCAAAGCGATCCGGGCGTCGTACAGCGATTTTTGCTCGAAATGCAGATCATCAAAAACCTCGTCCATCCCAATACGGTCCAGCTCATCGACGCCGGCATGGACGACGATCACATGTATATCGTCATGGAACATATCGAGGGCGATTCGCTCTATCAAATCCTCATGAGCGAAAAGAAAATGTCGCCCCTGCGAGCGATTAACATCATTCGACAAGTTCTCAAGAGCGTCAACGAAGCCCATCAACGCGGCATCATTCATCGCGATATTAAACCGTCGAATATTCTCATTCGTAGAGTGATTGGCGAATGCGATTTCGTAAAAGTGCTCGATTTTGGAATTGCCAAGTCTAAAAATACGTCGAATATGAATATTACGCGATCTGGTCATGTGATGGGAACGCCGCATTACCTAGCGCCAGAATCAATTCTCTTTGGCGAACACAGCTGTCAGAGCGATATCTTCGCCATTGGGCTCATCTTTTGCGAAATGGTCACGGGCATTCGCGTCCTCAAAGGCACGATTGCGCAAGTGACGAAATTCTTGACCAACGACAACCCCATCTACATTCCCAAAGAATACGACGGCACGCCACTGGCGCATATCATGCGAAAAGCCCTAGCCAAACACCCGCGCGATCGATACGCCTGCGCCGACGATATGATCCGAGATCTCAACGAACTCGAATATCTCATCGTGCGCAATAACGGACTCATCGCCCCGGTTGGCGTCAAAGAACGCCGCACGGTTTCGGTTTTTTGGCTCATCGCCTGCGTATCGATCGCATTTATCTGCTTTATGCTCATGGTTGGGCTACTCATAGCCATGAACTACGGATGGCTCTAAACCTCGCTTTTCACGTGATTCATGAGCCAGTCTAGTTCATGCTCATAGTTGCGCTACTCATAGCCATGAACTACAGACGGCTCTAAACCTCGCTTTTCACGTGATTCATGAGCCAGTCTAGCACCTCGCTATACCAGACAAACGAATCCGCCGGATCGATCACCCAGTGCCCCTCGTTCGGGAAATAGAGCAATCGACTTTCGACGCCTTTGTATTGCAACGCCGTAAACAGCCCTACGCCCTCCGAAATAAAGCATCGGAAGTCTTGCTCTCCCTGAACGACGAGCGTCGGCGTCTTGAAATTCTCGACGAATCGATGCGGCGAATGCCGTTCATAAGCCTCGGGCGCTTCGTAGGGCGTGCCTCCAAATTCGTAATCGCAAAACCAGAGCTCATCGGTAATATAGCCCGACATCTGCGTATTGAATATGCCATCGTGGCTCACCAATGCCTTAAACCTATCGGTGTGACCCATGAGCCAGTTGATCATAAATCCGCCAAACGAGGCGCCAGCTGCCGTCATCCGGTCGGCGTCGATCTGACGATACTGCGCCAATACGTGATCGACGAAAGCCATAATCGCCGCTGGGCAGTCGTCCGACCAATGTTTGCTAATCGCTCGCGTCAAATCGTGACCATAGCCCGTCGACCCATGGGGATTGCAAAAGGCGACGACTGCGCCACGCGATGCAAATAATTCGACGTTCCAACGATAGTGGAACGAATCCAAAAACGCCCCTTGCGGGCCGCCGTGAATGAGCAAAATGAGCGGATACTTTTTCGATTCATCGAATCCAGGCGGCAAAACCACATAACCTTCGATGTCGATATCTTTATAGCGAAAGATCGTTTTTTGACCTCGATTCATCTCGACATCGCCGATCGCATCGCGACCAAATTGCGTGAGGTATATGAGCTTTTCTTGCGATAAAGACTCACGATATACGTCATATTGGGGAGGGAACGGAATAAAATTCGATAACTCGACGAATTCGGCGGGGCATTCGAGCGATTCGACGAGGGCGACGACGCGCCCCATGCCCCAGGTCGATGTAAAATGCGTATAAGTCCTGCCCTGCGTCAATTGCTCGATGGCGCCACTGCGCAAATCGAGCTTGTACAAACTCGAATGCGCAAAATCTTGCGCACCAAAGAGCAAAACATCGTCGTCGACTTGGACGTATTCCGAAAACGATCGCTCGAAATCTTCGCCATAAATCCGCGTCTCTTGCGATTGCATATCGAAGACTTTGAGCCGCACGGCATCGGCTTCGTAGCCAGGTGTCGCCATCGAGAGGTATGCAATCCGGCGATTCGTCAAGAATTTCGGCGCCGTATCGCATCCGTCGGTCGTCGAAATTCGGCGTACATGGTCGAGCGTCAATCCATCGAGGTCGCCCAAATATATCGAGTTATTCGTCGATCGCGCGATCATCGCATCGGGGTTCTTCACATAGACGACGTGTTTCCCATCGGGCGATATATCGTAATCGCACCCAGAATCGAGGGCTATCGGCGGAACATCGGCATCTTCGGGCGTGATGTCGGCCATTGCAAGCGACTCGACATCGACGATAAACAGGTGATTGCGGCGGTTTTCGGTCCACGAATCCCAATGGCGATACATCAGGCTATCGGCAACACGAGCTCGTGCTTTGGGATGCTGGAGCCCATATATCTTTGACAACGACGGATGCTTTTTCGTCGCACTATATTCGGCTTGTGCCGCCTCGACCATGTAAACCTGACGCGTAAAGATGACGCGCGATCCATCAAACGTCGAAACCGGATGCGATACGCCGCCCACGCCCATCGTTATCTGACGCGCCTGCGTTCCATCGGCATTGGCTCGCCAAAGTTGGTCGTCGTGCACATAGAACAGCGATTTCCCATCGCCCGAAAACGCCAAGTCGTGCGCATCGGCCGCCACATTGCCCATCGCGCCATCGACATGAGCCTTCGCCTCGAGGTCGAATCGCATCAATACGCGCGACGATGTGTTGCTCGGCAAATCGTAGTCTTTTGCCACCACCAAAGCCGTCTTCCCGTCGGGGCTCAAGGCAAATTCACTCGGGCGTCGGATCTTGAACAAATCTTCAATCGTCAGTGCGCGTTTCATCTTTTCTCCAAATTCGCTCTCGCAATCGGGCGAGAACGCAAAAAATCGCCTGTCTTTGGGCAAAAAAAAACAGCCCAAATAGGGCTGTTTAATGAATATGGGGCGTACTGGGTTTGAACCAGTGACTTCCACCGTGTGAAGATGGCACTCTACCGCTGAGTTAACGCCCCAAACGATTTCGACGAACAAGTCCATCGAACGAACGCGCTTTTAATGGCAATATTCGGTTTTGTCAAGCAAAAAACGACACCACCATCGACTTTTACTGCAGAACGCTCGCCCCGTCGCCCTTGACCTCCGCCACGTTCTGTTAGATAATGCCCGCGGATTTCGCGTTAGCTCAAAGGGGCTCGCCGTGCGCCTATGCGCCGCTCCAATGCTCCGATTAAAGGTTGTGTAGAGTATGGCTACAAAGTCGTTTCAAGATTTTTTATCTCCGACAAAACTATCTTATCTCGATGGCAAACCGACGACGTTACACCTGCGCAAATGCCGCATCGTGACGCAACAAATCGCTAACCGTCGCGAATGGGTCTTCGAACACGGCGTCATCACCATCGGATCTCTCGACGACAACAACCTCGTCATCAAAGACGACACCGTCAGCCGCTACCACGCAGAAATCATCCAAGAAGACGACACCTACATCATCCGCGATCTCGAATCGACCAACGGCACTTGGGTCAACCAAGTCCGCATCAAAGAAGCCTACCTCACCGAAGGTTGCTCGCTCCGCTTCGGGCAAGCCGAATTCATCTTCCAACCCCTCGACGAAGAAGTCGCCGTCGTCCCCTCTAACGAAGAAAAATTCGGCGATATCATCGGCGGAAACGTCAAAATGCGAGAAATCTACGGTATTCTCGAAAAAATTGCGCCAACCAACGCCACCGTCGTCATCGAAGGCGAAACGGGCACGGGCAAAGAAGTCATCGCACACACGCTACACAAGATGAGCATGCGCGCCAAAAAGCCATTCGTCGTCTTCGACTGCGGCGCCGTCCCCGAATCCCTCATCGAATCCGAACTCTTCGGCCACGAAAAAGGCTCGTTCACCGGTGCCATCATGTCGCGCCAAGGCCTATTCGAACTCGCCCAAGGCGGCACCATCTTCCTCGACGAATTGGGCGAGCTCAGCCTCGAGTTGCAGCCAAAACTCCTGCGCGTCCTCGAACAGCGCGAAGTCCGCCGCGTCGGCGCCCCAAAACCCATCCCCGTCGACGTCCGCGTCATCGCCGCCACCAACCGAAAACTCGAAGACGAAGTCCGCAACAACCGCTTCCGCGAAGACCTCTTCTACCGCCTCTCCGTCGTGCGCCTCTTCCTGCCGCCCCTGCGCGACCGCATCGACGACCTCCCTCTCCTCGTCAAACACTTCCTCAAAAATTCATCCTTCAACCGCGACGCCAACGCCAACCTCAAGCTCCGCTCCATCTCGCGCGAAGCCTTGCAAGCCATGACGCTCTACACATGGCCCGGCAACGTCCGCGAGCTCCTCAACGTCGTCGAACGCGCCTGCTCACTCGCCGATGGCGATTGCATCGAACTCGGCGACCTACCCGAACACATCGCCAAATGCCTCGATTCCGCCGCCAACGACAAAGCCGCACAAGCCATCGCCGCCGCACAGCCCGCACCCACCGCCATCGCACCCGCCGCACAGCCCGCTCCCGCAGCCGCAGCCGTCGCTCCCGCCGCACAAGACTTCTCCAACATGTCTTTTAAAGAGGCAAAAGAAGAATGGCTCGCTTCGTTCGAAGGCGAATATATCCGAACTTTACTCGAAAGAAACGGCTATAATATATCACAAGCTTCGAGAGAATCCGAAATCGACCGAAAATACTTCAGAAAGCTCATGAAAAAATACGGCATCTCTGCCGACGGCGCCGACGCCTCCGATGTTGACGACGATTGATGTAGGGCGCGTTGCCTATTTGCTCTGCAAATACGGCAACGCCTTTTAGGGGGCTATTTGCCTGCGGCAAATACGCCCCCTTTTTGTGTGGCTATTTGCCTGCGGCAAATACGCCACACTTTCGCCGGCTATTTGCCTGCGGCAAATACGCCCGGCGCGTTGCCTATTTGCTCTGCAAATACGGCAACGTTTTTCCCCAATATAGCTCGCCTCTATCGCTCTGCTCCGTTCCCAATCGCAAACTCAGCCAACTATCGCCATTGGCGATCGGCACGATGCGCAAGCCCCTAGGCATCGTATACACCTCATCGCTCGCCCCCTTTGCAATGTGGATCTCGTCGCCCGCAGCTCGACGATACAAAAAACAGCCATCTGCCTCTTGGCCACATATCGGCGATGCATCGACGATGTCGTAATCTAATGCCCGATGATCGCACTTCTCCGCGTTCAACGCATCGCACTGCGCACGCGCATCGCCCCCTTCGCTCGCCGTTGCCCCATCGCCAAATGCGACATTGTCGTAGCAGCAATTCGACGGATTAAACGATACAGCCCCTTGGCGTTTCCGATCGAAGACGATGAAATCGGCTGCCATTTGTCGGTTTGCCACATATCCCGCCTTATCGCTCCCCAAAGTCCGTTCGATTTTATACAAAAAGTATGGCCAATGCGGCTTATCTCCGATTCGCGCCACGCGTCGCACGATAATCGACCCGTCGTCGTCGGGCAGCGCGCCAACGATGAGAGGCACGTGTTGATCGCTACCGGCGACGCGCGACAATTTGTTCGATTCGACGACGAATAAACCGCGCTCTAGCCCTCTATCGCCGCGCGGTCGCGAACCCGTCGCATACAATTTCCGTGGCGCATCGCCAAAAAATGCACATCGACTCCCCGGATCCGGCACAAATCCGCGCGTCTTGACCGTCCAACTCCCATCCGAAATCGCTGTTCCATCGAGTCCAAAGCTATCGACGACGATAACCGATTGCCCCGACGATTTCCGCTCTATCGTCGCCACTCGAAACCGCGTCGCGCCCACGTCGATACACGATATCTGGGCATTTGCCACGACTCGAACTTCGCGAAATACACCGCCTTCGACCAGATAAATACACGCATTCCCTTTGTCGTCGTCGGCGGCAAACAGCACCTTATCGCCCGAAATCGGCGCATATTGAATCGACGAGGCAATAAAAGTCCTCTCTACAAGCCGTTCACCTTCTATCGACACTTCTATCGAACGACTCGCTTTTTGCGACTTCGCCTCCCGTGCCTCTAACGCGCCATCGCCCAAGGCGCGGCTCTCCGATTCTAGATTTGCGCTTGGTTTGGAATCCGAAGAACCTTCGGCTTTCGCGTCGATTTTCGCATGATTTTCGACAATTTGCTTTTGCTTTTGGGCAATATTCAAATCGCGCTTCGGCACTTCGTCGCTGGCGTGATGCGGGCTTTGCGTCGAGGCATTCGAGCAACTCATGGCGCAAAAAGCGATCGATAAGGCAGCTAGAGTAGGGCAGAGTGGGCAAAAGATAGACTTCATAGGGGCGTAGCCTCGAGCGGGATGGGGGCAGTTTTGGTACAAAAAAAGGGCGATAAAATCGCCCTTTGAAAGAGATGGTGCGCCAAGATTAACGCGACATGTAAACCGAGACAGGCAAGAAGATGCTGACGCCAATCGTACCCGTCAAGAAGTTCTTAAAGCGCGATCGGTCATCGGCAGGATTGCGCGAGAAATCGGCGTATTTCGTCATGTAATCTTTGAACTCGAGGTTGAGTGCGATGAAGTTGTTGAAGAAGAGGCGAACGCCCAACCCGATGACGCCGGCGAATTTCGGACCTTCGAGCCCCGTGTTCTTCGCTTCGTTGCAGATGGCACCACCTGCAGCACATGCCGATCCCATCATGATGGCACCGAAACCGGCGTAGATGTGGAAGTCGTAGTTCAAAATCCACGAGAACAAGTTGAACTTACCCGTCAGCGGTGCGTAGTACAAGCCGACGTCGAAGTTCATCGTCGGGCGAGAAATCGCCAACGATTCGCGGACACTTTTATCGTATTCGTCTTTCTTTACGGCTTCGACTTCATCGGAATCGATGAAGATCGGGTTATAGAGGAACGAAACCCCCAAACCCAAGTAGTTCGTAAAGTAATACGAGAGGTTAACACCAAATCCGATCGATTGATAAAACGATTCATTGATGCCGAATTGCGCCATCGGCTGAATCTCAAATCGCCCCGATCTCAAGAGCATCAGGTGTCGAATGGGGTCGCCTTTTTCGAGGCTAGACATGCCCTCTTCTTCGTTCCCTGCAAATGAGGTTTGAGGTAAACCGAATCCAAACAATATGATCAACGCCAGAAGGCTAATCCATCGCTTCATGCGTAGTCCCATCCTTTATCTTTGACCGTCAAGTCGAGCTAGACAGGCCGTTCGTTCAAACACCAAAGACACAAAAACCAACCATTGATTTCGACTTACCATTCGGACTTGTAGTTCCACGAAGGCGGCAACCAGAATCCGATGCCAATACCGGCTTGCCAGTGCGTAAACACGCCCTTGCGATTTCCGATATCCTCGTAGTAAATCCATCCTTTGAGGCCGATATTGAGACTAAGCCATTTCAAGAGATACCAGCGATGGTCGACGGAGATGAGACCTGCACCCACAAAACCATTGGCTCGCGTATAGACCGCACCACCACCGAGCCCCAGCGAGAAGTCCCAGTGAATGACCGACGAATTAAAAATCGAAAACTTACCATAAATGGGAACGAAACCCACGACGCCACCCACGTAGCCATCGACTATCGATGTCGTCGGAATCGCATCGGTCGCGTCGACGATGTCGTTATACGCATCTGAAAGCCCATTCGTCTGGCGATCGGCGGCTCGCCAATCTTGCCAACCACCATACACTCCCACATAGAGCCATTCTAAGATGTGATAATTCATCTGACCGCCGACGCCTACCTGGAACAAGAGGCTGTCGTTTATGCCGCCGTAGAACATCGGAGCCATCTCAAAGCGACCGCGACGCATAAAGGGCTTGCGCTGAATGACGACGATCTTGTCGTTAAATTCGCGCTTCTTCTTTTGATCTCTGACGACGATACGGCTACTCGGCACGGCACTGCCGTCGCTAGCACTCCCCTCGCTCACGCTATCGGTCTCTACCGACGCAGATGAGTCCGATTCCTGGCTCATTGCCAGACAGGGCATCATCATCATTACCAATGACAATATCACTACACTGAGGACACGGCGCATCAAAAAGCTCCTCATCGTACCATGGAGTCCATGGTCCAGGTTACTGACAGCTGCACTCTGCGCATTCACGAAAGTGGGTGGCAGACTTCCACTGCAACCTTTGCAGGGTCGGTCACCTCTCTACCACACTTTCGCATATTTGTGCAACACGATAAAAATATTATGAATGAGATGAGACGTTTTCGTCGTTAAAAAGGGCTTCTACAAACTCATCGGCTTGGAATGCTCGCAAATCGTCGATCATTTCGCCTATGCCTATGTAGTGAATTGGCTTCTTGAACTCCTCGCAAATGCCCAATATCACGCCTCCTTTGGCCGTCCCATCGAGCTTCGTCAAAATGATGCCCGTGAACGGTATCGCTTCGCCAAAATCGCGAGCTTGGATGAGTGCATTCTGCCCATTTGTCGCATCGAGTACGAGAATCACTTGGTGCGGCGCACCTTCCATCGCTTTGCCCGATACCCGGTATATCTTCTTGAGCTCTTCGACCAAGTCTTTTTTGTTGTGCAAACGACCTGCCGTATCGGCTAATGCAATGTCGTAGCCATTCTCCGTCGCATATTTAATGCCGTCGAATATCGTCCCCGAAGGATCAGCGCCTTGCTTATTCTTATAGATACCACAACCGCAACGCGTTGCCCATTCGTCGAGCTGTTCGACAGCCGCGGCGCGGAACGTATCGCCCGCGATGAGCAATACTTTCTTGCCCTCGGCCGTCAACTGCGCCGCCAGTTTCCCGAGCGTCGTCGTCTTCCCTGCGCCATTCACGCCTATCGTCAAGATGACATGCGGCTTCTCGCCGCCGATCTCGAGTTTCTTTTCGCATCGCGACAATATCTTGTGCACTTCGTCTTTGAGCAATGCCATCGCTTCTTTGCCATCGCTCTTGTCGCGCAAATGCTCTGTCACGCGCTCTAGCAACAATTCACTCGTCTGAACGCCGATGTCGGCAGTAAACAAGATTTCTTCGAGCTCGTCGACGACGTTGCTCTTCATTTGACCCTTGAAAATCTTGCCTATCTGAGCCAAGAACCCTTGCGATCGCGTCGTCTTCAACCCATCGTTGAGCGAACGCTGCGATTTCTTATCTGCCGATTCTTTATCGTCCGATTTTTTGTCATCCGACTTCGCCTCGACGGCTTTTTTATCGTCCGATTTTTTGTCATCCGATTTTGCGTCGTCTACTTTTTTATCGTCCGATTTTGCGTCGTCTACCTTTTTATCTTCCGATTTGGGCTCGACGGCTTTTTCGACGTCGGCTTTTGCGTCCGCCTTGTCGGTGTCGGATTTCTTTTCGGCGTCGTGTTGAGCTTGGGCATCGTCCAAAGTGGCAGAACAAGCGGGTTTTGCGACTTCGGGCGCGCCAGATTCGTCTTCGCTTAGCTCAGAGTTTTTTTTTCAGCCTTTTCGTTCAGCCGTTTCGTCAATTCGTCGAGTGGGTTCGAGTCGCCATTTTCGGCACTCTTTTTCAAGTCGTCGAGTGGGATGAGAGCCGAACCAAGCGTCGGGAATACCGTCGCATTCGATGCCTTGGGGGCACTATCCACATCGAAATCCGAACTGCCAAATATATCGAGCGAGCTGTTTTTCGACCCAAACAGCGATGCAAACACGTCACTCGTATCCGAAGACGATTGACCAAAAAGATCGCCGAGTGGATCGTCCGATTTCTTCTCCTCGACCTTTTCTTCGACTTTATCTGTCGCTTCGTCGGCCTTTGCATCCGATTCGCTAGCTACGGCTTCTTCTTGTACTTTTTCTTCTGTTTCGCTTTTTTCTTCGACTTTTTTGTCGTCGTCTTTTTCTTCGATCGAAGATTCTGCCATTTCCTTCGCTTTTTCTTCGGCCTCTTCGCGATCGTGGATCGCCTTGTCGGTCTGCGAAGCCGCGCGACGTTCTTTTCTCAATTCGCGCAATTCTTCTTTCGATTTATCGGCCGAAACGGCTTCGCGTTTGGCGACTTTGATTTCGGCTAAAGACAACTGTTCTTTATCTTCGAGCGCTTTCGCGCCTGCGTCTTTCGAACCACTCGCGTCTTCAATCGCCTTGTCGGGCGTTTTATCGGCTCCAAGGCGCTTCTTCGGCGCAAACATTAAGACGATGGCTAATATGACAAACGCACCAACGATGCTCCCTATCAAAACCCAATTCGGGTCCGATGCAACTTCGGTGGCTTGTGCTAACATGGGTAGTGCTGACATTTCATCTCCTATGAAACCACAAAAAACCGCTTCAATTACTACTATGTATTGCCGCGATCTGTCAACGATTTCGCACGAGTCGTCGATACGCCTCGCGCACATCGAGCGCCGAAGGCGCAAAAACCGCGGCGTATGCACGCAACGCAGTGAGTACATAGCCGCGGTGGCGGCGCGTAATGAGCCCAAGGGGCGAGTTAGCGCCGTGCGTAGCCGTATTGAGCGTGAGCGAAATAGGCGAAGCCGCGACCGTATCGCCCTTTGTGGCGATAGGGCGCGAACATCGAACGACGATATCGCGATGCGCCAAAATAAAACTATTGCCATCGAAGCGATTGTGTTTGTAAATTCCGCGCAAACGAATCGCCGGCGACGGCTCATCCCCAGCTGCGGCGAACTATCGACGATATTTTATTCAATTATCCGAAATCTAACCATTATATTCGCATAAAATCCGAATTATCTTCGCAAAACTACGGAGGGCGCGAATGAGCGAAAGCTATTCTGCAAAAGATATCGAAATACTCGAAGGCCTCGAGGCGGTCCGTCTACGCCCGGGCATGTACATCGGTTCGACGGGGAAAACTGGGCTTCACCACTTGTTGTGGGAAATCCTCGACAACTCCGTCGACGAGGCGATGAACGGCTACGCTCGCACGATTCGCGTCACGCTACACGAAGACGGATGCTCGCTGACCGTTGCCGACGACGGCCGAGGCATCCCCGTCGATATCCACCCGCAGGCCAAAGAAAGCGTGCTACAAGTCATTCTCACGAAGTTGCACGCCGGCGGTAAATTTAACAACAACAATTATAAGACGTCGGGCGGGCTCCACGGCGTCGGTTCGAGCGTCGTCAATGCGCTGAGCTCCGATTTTCGCGTCCACGTCGAGCGCGATGGTGGCGTCTATGAGCAGCGCTACAGCAAAGGGGAGCCGCTTTCGCGCGTCAAACGCGTCGGATCGAGCCGCATCAGTGGCACGACGATTTTTTTCCGCCCCGATGCCGAAATCTTTGGCGATATCCACTTCGATTCCGACCTCATCCGCGAGCGACTCGAAATCAAAGCCTACATTCTCAAGGGGCTCGAAATCGTCTACGACGACCGCGTCGCGCAAACGAAAGAAACTTTCCGCTTCGATGGCGGGCTGAGCGACCTCGTCACGCACATGCTCGCTCAAAACAAAGTCAACATGATTCAGAGCGAAATTTGCATGCTCAAACGCGACGAATCGCAAGGCAGCGTCGACGTCGCACTCTGCTGGACCGATTCCAACCGCGAGCAAATCCAGAGTTTCGCCAACGCCATCCCCACGCCCGACGGCGGCACACACGAGGCCGCCATGCGCGAAGGCATTGTCCGCGCCGCTCGCGACTACATGGAATCGCACGACCTCATCCCGCGTAACGTCTCCATCATGCCCGACGACGTCCGTTCGGGGCTCTATTCTGCCATCAGCCTCTTCATCGCAAACCCGCAATTCCAAGGCCAAACAAAAGGTCGCCTCGGCAACGTCGAAGTCCGAAACTGGGTCGTCAACGCCGTCAAAAGCGAAGTCTCGACCTTCTTCGCCACTCACGCCAAAGCCGGGCAAGAAATCGCCAAAAAAATCGTACTCGCTGCGCGCGCTCGACAAGCCTCGCGCGATGCCGCCGAAAACGTGCTCCAAGGCGGAAAAAACGCCAAGCGCATCAACCTCCCCGCCAAACTCGCAGAATGTTCGTCTCATAACCCAAAAGAATGCGAATTATTTATTGTCGAAGGCGATTCGGCAGGCGGATCTGCAAAACAAGGGCGCGATCGTCGAATTCAAGCCATATTGCCATTGCGCGGCAAAGTCCTCAACGCCGAAACGGCCGGATCGAACAAAGTCTTCCAAAACCGCGAGCTTTGCGACATCGCAAACGCCCTAGGCTGTGCCCTCGGCAAAGATTGCACGCTCGAGCACTTGCGCTACCACAAAGTCATCTTGCTCGCCGATGCCGACAGCGACGGCCACCACATTTCGACGCTTCTGCTCACATTTTTCTACCGCCACATGCGCCCGCTCATCGAAGCCGGTTGCGTCTACATCGGCCAACCCCCGCTCTATCGCGTCGATATCGGCAAAAAAACGTACTGGGTCCTGGACGAAAAAGAACGCGACGCCGTTTTGCGCAAAAACCACAAAAAAATCGAAGACGTCCAAATCTCGCGATTCAAAGGTTTGGGCGAAATGATGCCCGCCACGCTCTTCGAAACGACGCTCAATCCCGCCACACGCCGGCTTCTGCGCGTCGAAATCGCCTCGGGCGAGGAAGACGAAACCGAAAACGTCGTCTCAGAACTCATGGGCCGCGACGCCGAACCGCGCTTCAAATTCATCATGGCACACGCACAAGAAGCCCAAGATCTCGACTTGTAATGGCATTTTCTGCAACGCCAGTGCGGCAGCCACTATTCGACGTGGCAAAATTCGCCCATCCCAAGCCTATGCCGCGCTGAAATGCGCCTTTTCTGGGCTTTTTTTTTAGCTTTTTCTCGCCTTTTCTAACCTTCTTAGTCTTTTTTAGGGGGCTTGGCTATGTGCGAAGCCGCTTCGCGGCTCCGCGCATACGCCGCGCGGCGAGCCTATGGCGCTTGCGCCATACGGCTCGCTTTTTTTGCACGCCTATTGCGCAAGCGCAATACGGCGTGCGGGTGCGCTATGCCGCCTGTCGCCTGCGGCAACAGCCGCGCATACGCGCACCTTTTCGGGTGGGGTAGCCAGACCAAACTTTTTTCTTCTTGGCACGTCATATGCATTTATTCCAATTTCAGAAGACTTCATCGCGAAGTCATCTCTTGAGATTTTATAACCGCTAAAATGGGAGATATAACGATGAAACGGTTCCAAGTATTATTGCTCAGTTTGTTCTTGTGTGTATTGCCGAGTGTCTGTTTTGCCGAGATCTCGCTTTCCGATCTCGTCGACGTCGATACGAGTTTATCGGTCGAACTCATGCCCGATATGCAAACCGACATTGCCTATGGCTACGGTCCTGGTCCGGGGCCGGCTCCTGGTCCTGGCTATGGCCCCAGTTATGGTCCTCGCCCCGTCGTTCGCCACTATAATACGGCGCCAACTGTCGTCCATCATCGCACAGTCGTTCGCCGTCAGGTTCGCCCCGTCGTCGTCGTCGAACAACCTGCGACGGTCGTCGTCGCAGCCCAACCGGCACAAACCCAAGCCGTGACCCAAGTCGAATCGCAACCCGTCGCTGAAAGAGTCGGATCCCGTTTGGGGTTCGGTCTTCGCGGCGTGGGCATGCAGCAAGGTCCCGTGACGCTTAGCAATGCGGGTGTCGATCAAGTCGAGTCGCAAATGGGCGGCGGTATCGGTCTCTACATCAAGTATCGCCCCATCCGCTGGGTCTCCGTCGAATTCATGTCGGATTTGCTCTTCGCCAAATACCGCGATGAAGATGGTCTCGTGAAACCCTTAATCCAAGGCGACCTCAACTACATCCGCGTCCCCGTTTCGGCAGGTCTCCAAATCCACGTCTTCGATTACGGTTCGCTCGACGTCTACGGCGTCGTTGCTGCATCGGTTGCCTTCACCACCATCAACGACGGCGACGACAACGTCGATCAAGACGGTCGCTTGCTCCAATTCGGCGGTCAGTTTGGCGCGGGCGTCAGCGTTTTGGCTGGGGCACTCGAAATCGGCATCGACGTTCGATATACCATCGATCAAGCCCCCGATGAATTCGGGACTCGTCATGTCAACGTTGGCGTCGACCACTCCAGACCCGTCCACGGCATGATTTTCGCCCTCAACTTCGGACTCGGGTTCTAATCCGCACATCATCGTTCCTCTCATCGTTAGCGAGATGACGCATTTGCAACATCGTTGTTGCAAATGTCGTCATCTTTTTTTGTTTTTCGTTGTCATCGTCCTCTTTTTCGTGCGACAATTCTCTCGTTCTAACAACTGAAAATCAAAGAGGAGGTGGCGACAATGGCAAAGGCTCCCCGAAAAGGCATCTATATCTTGTTTTTCGCAAGAGGAACTGCGAGAAGCATACGATAACATGACGATTTTCTCCGATGCGGTGGCGAATGCGTTTTTTAGCGATGTATTCACGACGCAACACGTCATTCGTGCGGTCATTGAACGAGACGATTTGATCGTCACCAAAGTCAAGACGCAAAGCAGCGTCGACAATGAGCACGGTCATTCCGTCCGCTTCGACGTCTTAGCTAACGATTCCGAGGGCAATTTCTACAACATTGAGATTCAAAATGCCTCTCACGACAATTTGTTGGCGCGTGCTGATTTCTACGGTGCATCGATCAAAATGCGCTACTTTAAGAAAAACAAATCGTATTCCGAAATGCCAAGAGTTTACGTCATTTTCTTCGTAAAAGATGGGAAATACTGCGACGATAAGCTCGTGAATCGATTTGCCTTAAAAGACGAAGCAAATCGCGACACAGGCGTCGGCACGCGCATTTATTTCGTAAACGGCAGTTTGCACGATGATTCGCCAGTTGGTAAGATATCTCACGACTTCTCGTGCAAAAACGCCAGTGAGATGAAAGACGAAGTCGTTGCCAATCAATTCTCAACGATTAAACAAGCGGAGTTTAAAAAGATGGAAACTTTTATGCAAAAGGTCTTTGATGAAGGCGAAAGACGCGGCGAGATGCGCGGTGAAAAACGCGGTGAAAAACGCGGCGAGAAACGCGGCGAAAAGCGCGGTCGCGAAGAAGGCGAGAAAACAGGAATCATCAAGGGCAAGCTCGAGCAACTGAAAGAGATAACTCAACGCGTGATGGCGTCGATGAACACCACACTCGAAGAGGCGATGATTTACCTAAAGCTCAATGACGACGAGAAATGCATCCTTCGCAGTTCTATGGCTTAGTATCGCGAAATTGCCCCTGCCTACTGCGCCAGCAGAGGCAAGGGATTGAGGTTTGCTCCCCGCAAACGCGCTATTTCTTCTTCATCAATGGCGATTGATTATCGACGCGAGCCCATTTCCCCGCGCGCGCTTCGTTGATGAGCGACCGATTGACCGCTTCGCAATACTGCGCCCGGGCAGGCATCCCAGCCTTGAGGTGCGGCATCAAAACCTCATAAATGGCCTTCGAATCGAGGTCTTTGACTTCGACGAGCTTGTCGGTCGCCTCAAAAACCGTATCTTCGCTAGGCGTTCTTACCACTTTGATATAAGGTTGGGCGGTGCCACTGATCACTTGCCAATACTGGTGTTTTGACGGCTCGCCCCTGACGGACGATGGCGTTAAAAATACGTCTCCGGGCTTCAATCCGTATTGGAGATATTGCGCCTCGGTGATGATGGGATTCTTGAACTTGCAAGATTCATCGGGCTCTTCTTCATACGTGCCGTCGTACTGAATCTGGCACCCCGGCCCCATGTGGTAATAAGTGGGCGAAAAGTAGTCTTCTGGATCGACGGCGTCGGGGTATTCTACGACGATGGGCTTATTGATAAATCGCGCCAAGTGCTCATTGTAATAGGTCGGATTAAACGCCCTAAAGAATCCTGCAATCCCTGGAATATTGCGTTTTTCGGGTTTGACGATGACGCCACAATAGGCGTAGTCCTCGAAACGCTTTGCCGTTTGGGTGACGGCTACGGGATGCGTCAAGTCCGAATCGTTCCCCGAATACGGCGTGCAATAGCGGTTATCGTCTTGCGCTTTGATGTTGTAGTTGTGAACGGCGATATAACAAGGCGTTTGGAGTTCCTTGTCGTAAAAGATGAGGTATTCGAGCGCACCATTTGGGCGTCGAAGGGCTCGGTTGAACGTGAGGCGCATCTCCGGTTCCATGGTGACGACGGGCTCGGGGATCAATGGGTCGACGACTGGGGCTTGGAAATCGGGCGCGAATCCTTGAGCGACTGCAGCTTCGTTTTGGGCGGCTACGCGCATTTGTCGCTCCGCCTCGGCCTGCTTCTGTGCATTTTCCGCTTCGACCTGGGCGCGCATTGCCCGAGCCTCGGCTTCTCGCTTTTGTGCCTCCAGGGCCGCGATTTGTTCATCGCGCTTTTTGCGGTCTTCGTCGGCTTTTGCTTGTTCTACGCGCTTTTCGTGCTCTACGGCACAAGATTTTTCAGCCGTGGTAAGTTTACCGAGTTGGTTTTGGTAATCGCCGATCGACGACGATGTCGCTTCGTATGTATCGTCGATAGCATTATATCGATACAAAGCGGCGTTCTCCGCTTTGAGCTCACCAATTGCCGAGCAATCGGGATATGATTTGACGATCTTTTGTTCTATGTCGACGATTTGCTTCAGCGTGTTGGCGATCATCGATTTGTAATAGACAAAGCCGCCCGCGCCACCGCCTGCGACGAGCAAAACGGCAACGACGGCAATTATCCATTTGCCCTTCTTCGACGGCTCTGCAGGCTCATCGATTTCCTCAGCCTGCTTTTTCGCGGCCCTTACAGGCTCTTCACTTTCCTCGGCGTCCTCGTCGACCGGACTCGGCTCACTCGCCGCGTCATCGCTCTTTTGCTTATTCCCTTGTTCTTTTGCCGCTTTGCGCGCTTGTCTCCGTTTCAAAAACTCTTCTTCCGACATGCCAGCCATACGTATCTCCTCATGATTCGCGGTCATTAAGTCTTTGCCATTCGCTAGAGCATTCCAGCGATTCAATCTATCGAGTTCACAAATCGCCCCAAGCACGATAGAGAAATCCCGCTAACTAAACGTTCATCTCAATCGACGCCGAGAACGAGGCGCATGAACTCGAAATGTCACACGATTTGATCTTTTTGGGATCACATGCAAACTGCATCCATTGTGCGAGAAAATGGGAATTTATCAACACTTTTCTTCAACTGCGATGATTTCTTTTTTCGCCCTATCGGCTTTGCCGATACGGGCTTTTATCGCCCTATCGGCTTTGCCGATACGGGCTTTTTTCGCCCTATTTCGCCCGTTGGGCTCAATACGGGCTCGGCATTTTCGCCATTTTGCGCGACTTCTGCGTCAGCGTCGCCACGCGGGCGGCGGGAACGTACCGTAGTACGCCCCCTTGCCCTTGGGCTAGCTTCCTTGAATTCGCATCAAACTGACGAAAATGCATCTTTGG
>SAMEA104315420__coassemble_422_pt1 | contig 28460 bp, 15 predicted proteins | sample SAMEA104315420__metabat2_high_PE_047 | metagenome-assembled genome bin SAMEA104315420 (sample SAMEA104315420) | gut metagenome | biome: Monkey gut; feature: monkey-associated habitat; material: faeces | place: China | collected 2013 | reverse complement strand
AGGGGGCGTACTAAGGTACGTTCCCGCCGCCCGCGTGGCGACGCTGACGCAGTAGATGCGCAAACTGGCAAAAAAGAGAGCCCGTATTGAGCGGCGAGCGAAATAGGGCGACAAAAATGTTTTTGGCCAGTTTGATGCAGATACAAGGAAGCTAGCCCAACGGGCGACGCTGACGCAGTAGGTGCGCAAACTGGCAAAAAAGAGAGCCCGTATTGAGCGGCGAGCGAGATAGGGCTCTCGAAGCGAAATTCTAGCGGAATTTCACGCGCAAAACGTTGATGATGAGGGGCATGAACGCGACGAGTAGGAGCACGATGCCTTTGACGGCGACGGGCAAGAGGATGCGTTCATGGCGATACCAGAAGCGCTTGGGGCGGTCGGTGGCGCGTTCGTAGGCGTAGGCCGATTCGCCGACGACTTGGCGCGTGAGTAGTTGGTTGAGTGCGACGGGCGGCGTGAGGTAGCCGAGTTCGAAGGCGCACAAGACCGTGACCCAGAAGTGGATGGGGGCGATGCCGTTGCTGGCGGCGATTTGCGTCAGCGTTGCCGAGACGAGAATGACGGCGCCATAGGGATCCATGATCATGCCGATAATGACGAGAATGACGAAGAGGAGAGCCATGGCGATGAACGGCGACGAGAAGTGCTGAGGCAAGAGCGCGTTGAGGTTGGCGCGATCGATGATGCCGCCGATGCAGACCGAGAGCGTCATGAGGCTGAGTAGGCCGCCCGAGTGGATCGACGTCGAGTTGACCGAATCGAAGAGGCTGCGCCCGATGCCGTGTGGTGCCGTTTTGGGGCGTTCGGCTTCGGGCATGCGGCGCCAGGCGCGACGAGCCATCGTGCGATCGTAGACGAGCAAGACGAGCAACATGAAGGGAAGTAGCACGGGCGCTTTGTATTCGTCGAATGCCGCGCCAAATCCGTAGCGCATGAAGAGCAAGACGGCGGCGCCAATGGCGATATAGGGAAGCACGCCGACGATGGCGCGCCCGACTTCGGGCATGGCTTTGATCGGGTTTTCGAACGATATTCGCCCTTGTTTTGTCGTAAACAAGACGATGGCAAACACGAATATATTGACGAAAAAGACGCTCAGACCTGCGCTAAAGAGCTCGTCGGTGGTGACGTTGTTGTTGAGGGCGGCGACGATGACGACGAGGAGGCAGGGGCTTAGGACGATGCCCATCGAACCGCTCATGGCGGTACCTGCAAGCGCTAGCCCGTCGCGCGTCTTCGTCTGTTTGAGTTCGCGGTAGATGATGGCGCCGGCGGCGATGACGAATATACCCGATGCGCCTGAATAAGCCGTCGGGAGCGCCGATAAGAGGACGATCACGAAGACGAAGAGTTCGGGCGACAACTTAAACGGGCGCAAAATGGCGAGGAATTTGTCGGCTATATCGGTGTTTTTGAGCATCATGCCGCAGAAGACGTAGAGCGCGACATTGGTATAGAGATTCGCGTGCTCGGTCATCTGGTTCATATAAGTCGCTACGCCGGCAAAGTGCTGCTCGAAGACTAAGAAATAGAGACCGCACAATATCGCCATGTAGGCATAGAGCGGTATGCCCAAGAGTAGACCACCGAGACCCTCTTTGTGCGGCATTTGAGATGATCCTTTCGACAATTCTTCAGCTTTTGCCGATTCCTTCGACGTTTCTTCGGCTTTTGCCGATTCTTTCGATGTTTCTTCGGCTTTTGCCGATTCCTTCGACGTTTCTTCAGCTTTTGCCGATTCCTTCGACGTTTCTTCAGCTTTTGCCGATTCCTTCGATGATTCTTCGGAAACTGCTGCGTTTGCCGATTCCTTCGATGATTCTTCGGAAACTGCTGCGTTTGCGGATTCTTTCGATGATTCTGCAACTTTTACAGATTCTTTCGATGATTCTGCAATATTCCCGCGGTGTTCTGAAGATTTTTCAGTATTCGATGGTGCGGCGTCGGAAATGGGGTGCGCGGCGAGCCAGATATTGGCGAGTGCCATGAGCCCGAAGGCAATCATCCAGAAGATGGAGATATTCGAGACGTGTTCGACACCGCTCTTCAGATCGAGTTGGTAATAGACGGCAAACGACGCGACGATGATGATATTGCCGATGGCTTGGACGACCTGCGAAAGCCTGTCGCCTGTGCGCGTCGTAGGGCTACGCAGCCCGAGATGTTGGCGTTGAAGCGTCGTCGCCAAGCCGCAGAATATGAACACGAGCACGAGGAAGTGGCGATCGAATGCTCGCGCATTGGCGACGAAATCGCCGATGGCTCGTTCGATACTCACGAATATGCGCAAGCCCGTGTCGTCTTGGCGTTTGACGATATCTTCGTATTTGGCGATTTTTTCGGCGCAGACGGCTTGCGCAGCTTCTCGAGCATCGGCGCTCACTTCTTCTTCGGCGCCGCCAAATAAATCGTCGAGAAGTGCATCTTCATCGGTGCTATCGCCTTGCGCCTCGGCGGGGCTTGGTGCCCCGGCCACATCGCAATCGGGGCGCTCGGCCGGCTGACGCAGTTCCGAATACCCCGTCCAATTGAACTCGCCCACTTTCAGTAGCGTGCTGTGTAAGTCTCCGACCGTCGAACAGACGATGATACCGATGAGCAAAAAGGCTAGCGGGATCGTCGTCAGCCAGACGGATAGCTTCTTCAGTTTTTCCATAAGCAAATTCCGCCATCGTTGAGTTTGGGGGATGCCGAGACGAAGCCCAAACGCGAAGTCTCCCCCACGCATTCCAATGCCTCACTCTCTGCTACCGATGGGGTAGCTTTCCCCGAATCATTACTTCACCTATCCCCGAATTTCGGCACGTGCGATTTTTAAAACTCACAACGCTCGAGTTCTGCATCGACGCACGGCAATACCGCTTAGAGCGATATCGGGGCAAAAATTGCCGTCCGATCTACCACTTGAAACGACATCATTTCAATAAACGACATCACTTCGATAGAAGTCTGATGCGATGAGCGATCGAGCGAAGTCTTATCTTCAGACATCATCCATCTTTAGACGTATTCCCGATAATCATTGAATTTGTGTCATTTGAGACAAAACGAATATTATTCATTATTCCAAAGAAATATTGAATAATATTTGATTAATATTCGATCTCACCGCAAAGCGAGGCTCTACGAGCCCGCTTTGCCGCAAATATCGCTCTAAATGAACCCCGTAGGGGTTCTGGCGAGTAGCCCCCAGTTGACGCCGTAGGCGGCTACTGGGGGAAAAGGAATGCAACACCCAAATGAACCCCGTAGGGGTTCTGGCGAGTGGCCCTGCTCTGGAAAGCGCAAAAGATTGCACCATCGGTCGAATCGTTATAGAACGCGCCGCGTCGGTTTATCGGTTTGGAGCGAGTAATGGCGGGTAAGGCGTTAGACATCAAAGCGGCACTGTGGGCCAAGGCACAAGAGGGCGAAGAAACCGCCGAAGTATTCCGTCGCGAAGCGCGGGCGATTTACGAAAAAGACGCCGAATCGGCGGCGGCATTTCTACTCGATGCCGCATTTTCCAACGAACACGACGAAGCCTCCGACGATTCGGTCTGCCGCGATCTAGCCCTAGCCGCCGAAATCTTGCCACATGCCGGGTGGGTCTACGAAACGTCGTTTCGCATGTATCTCAAGATCGGAGACTGGAACGCCGCCATCGAGGCATTGCGCAAAGCCTATGAATTTGCCCAAGAAACCGATTCGCGAATGGCGATTGCGCTCACGCTTGGCGATTTGTATTGGCTGGCAAATGGCGACGCCAAACGGGCGCTCGAATGGGTCGAAACGGCTCACGCCATCGACGAAAACGACGTCGCCGCGATCTACATGGCACTTTGGATTAACGCCGAAATGGGCGGTCTCGAGGGCCACTCCAAAGCCGAACAATATGCCGAGAAACTCGCTCGGATACTCGGAACCCCCGACGAACGCGCCATCTTGTATGCGTTCGCCGCGAGCATACAAGCGGCGATGGGAGAATATTCGAAAGCTTACGAGAACTTTCGATTGGCATTCCAATCCGACAAACAAAACCCATATATCCTTCTGCGATACGCCGTTTTATCGGAAAAATATGCAAAGCTCCCCGAGGCGGCGATGTCCTATGCCCTCGCCGCACAAATCTTCGAAGCCCCCGAGCTACGCGCCGCATTCTTTCGACGCGCCGCCGTCATCAACGGATTCATCGGGCAACACGAGCGCGAAAGCTACTACTACGCCGAAGCCTATAAATTGAGCGCCGACCAATCGATGCTCGCGCTCTCGGCTGCCGATGCCTATATCTTAGCGGGCAATATGGCTCGCGCGGCACAATTCGAAAAGACGATTATCGACATCGCCGACGACGAACAAACACGCGCCGCACACTGGCTTGCGCTCGCCGACTTGATCGACGCCACGACACACGACGACGAACAAACGCGCGCCGCGCTCGAAGCCGCTTGCCATTCGTCGGAATCGCTCGCCGCACGCGAACGACTCGCCGCACTATGCGAAAAATTAGCCGACGACGAGAGCGCGGCACAGAGCTTCGAACACATCGCACACGCCCAATCATGGGCTCGGCCCGCCTACGCTTGGATGCAGGCAAATGCACATCTACGCGCTCAGAATTTCGACGCCGCTATTCCTCTGCTCGTCGAACAAAATTCGACGCTAGGCCATTGGCGTCTACTTTTTACCTACGAAAGCACCCAGAATCACGAAGCAAATGCACGACTCCTCGAAGCCTGGGCTCGCCAAACAAAAGACCCCGCCACGCAAAGTGCATTGCTCGAACACCTCGTCACCGTGCTCACCGAGCGCATGCACCACGCCGATATCGCCGCACGATATTTGCCCCAAATCCCTCAAACCGCCCCATCGCGAAGCCTAGCTTTTAAGCGTATATGCATATTTGCATCGATCGGACGATGGGACGAAGTCGTCGCAGGGCTCGAACAAATCGCCACCGAAACGACCGACCCCGAAGAAGCCCAAGTCTGCGCTCTCGAAGCCGCCATCTATACCGACGAAGCTCTACACGACGTCGATTCGGCTATCGAAAAACTCAAACAACTCCACAAAAAATCGCCCGCTTTCGTCCCAGCCATCGTCGCCCTACACCACTTCGCCCTGCGCGAACGCCGCTTCGACCAACTCATCGAATCGAACGACTACCGCGCCCAATTCCAACTCGCAAACGCCGATCGCGCCTCGATTGCCACCGAAAACGCTTGGGCCGCCACCCAAATGGGCGACGACGATCGCGCACTCAAATGGTTCAACATCGCTCGCGAAGCCGCACCACTCGCGCCATACCCTCTGCGAATGCTCATCCGACTGCTCAAGAAGCGAAAAGCATGGCGCGATATCGCACAAATCGTCGATCAATGCGACGAAACGACCAACGACGAAGAAACCGCAACATGGCGAGCACTGCGACGCGATATCGATATGTACTGCGATCCATCGACCAAATCGACGAATCCAGAACAAAAAATCGCCCCAAATCCCGATATTTATACACTTTGCTCCGATTATATCGAAGCCTATCGCCGCGATCGTTCTCAGCGTACAATCCCCGACTGGCAAGCATGGCGCCAGAAACTGCGCGATCTCCCCGAAGAATTGTTGGCGCTCGTCGACTGGATCGAAGCCGAACGACTGCGATCCGAATCGACCGATAGAAAAGAACGCCACCAAATCGCCCTACGACTCAAACGAAGCCTAAACCTCCCCTACGGCCATTGCCTGCGGGCGAGCTATTTAAGGGCTTTGCGCGAAGACGAACGCGACGAAGACGATACGACATCGTGGCTCGAAACTTATGCCAATACGACGCAAGATCGCTGGACGCGCGCGGCGCTGTTGCGCGAAGCCGCTCTGCGGCTCATGCACATGGGCAACGCAAGCGATGAACACATTCGCAACATCTTGGCAACACATGCCATGCGCGACGCCAACGACAAACGAACGCTGTGGATGCTCGAACGATTCTCGGCGACGTCGGACGACTGGCAAGCACTCGGATTCTTCCGCGAAAAACTCGCCAACATCGATATCTCGGCTCGCGCTCGCGTCCAAACGCTCAAAACCGCCCTAGCCCCATATATCGACGACGATCAACGGGCACACGCCGTGCGCGTCGCTCAAGAATGCATCAAACTCGACAGCCACGCCATATCGGCTCTCATGACACTCGCCAACATTGCCGAAGACGAAGACGACGCCTATAGCCTCGCATGCATCGCCGACCGACTCGCACAAGCATCATACGACGACGAAAACCGACTCAGCTACGGTCTATGGGCGGCAACGCTCTGGGAAAAAGCGCTCAAAAAGCGCGATCAAGCCACCAAAAGCCTAGCCCATATTCTCGCCTTCCAACCCGCATGCCAACGCGCCATCGAGATGATCGAATCGCTCCTCACTCAACAGCGACAATTCGAACAGCTCTCGCGCATCTATACACAAGCCGTCGCCGCCACCCCCGATCCAAGCCTACAAATCGAATGGCTCCGAAAAAACGCCATGCTCCGAGCCTACGAAATCAAAGACATACCCGGCGCAACGCTTGCCCTCGCGCGAATCATCGAGCAAGCCCCCGACGACAAAGACGCACTGCTCCTACAAGCCGACCTCCTCGCCGACCAAGCGCGATGGGCCGAAGCCGTCACCACACTCGAACAACTCGCAAAAATCGACATAACCCCAGAAAAACGGCGAGAAATCAACATCAGACTCGCTCAAATCCTCATCCATCACCTCGAGCAACCCGACAAAGCTCGCGTCATTCTCCGACGACACCTCGCCTCGTTCCCACACGACATGGCCGCCCTCGACCTCCTCTACGACATCGCCTGCGCCCAACGACAATGGAACGACGCCAAAATGACGCTCGAAGAAATCTGCCAAACCTCCGACGACGAACCACACCACGCCACACCAAAAGACGTCCGACGCGCACGACGCGCTTTCACACACATCGCACGAGAGGCGGGCTGGGGGCACGACCTGCGAACGCTCTACGAACGAGAAGCCATTCAAGCCGCCATCGACGACCGCGACGATTTCGATGCGCTCGTCCTCGAATACAAAAATCACAACGAAATTCAACGACTTATCGACGTCACAAAGCGCATTCTCGGCCAGCAAGGCGACCCAGAACGCATCGCACAATACCGCGGATGCATCGCCGCTCTCTACGTCGCAAACGCACAACACCGCGAAGCACTCGCCTTCCTCTCAGAAATCATACACGAGGCACAAAACACCGACTGGGCATACCTCGCACGCGCACAAGCACTCGCACAAGCCGGACAAATCGACTCCGCCATCGGCGAATTCCGACGCACCCTCAAACAAAACATCGATCTCACCGACGCCTTCGATCCATTCATCGACGCGCTCAAACAAACCGGCGACACCATCTCGCTTGCCGCCGTCACCGCCCTACGACAAGCCCACGAAAACCCACATCTGCGCACCACATGGGAGCGTTGCATACACGGCGCACCGCGCGGCTTCTTCGACTTCGAACTCATCCCCATCAAGCGCACATTCGCCGACGCCCAGCGCTACCTCCGCATGATGACGCCCTACGCCTACGACCTCTTCGACGACGCCATCTCCGCACACCACCTCACCCCCGTCACTTGGGCACAAACGCGATGCCAAGCCCTATTCGGCCAAAATTTCGACGTCAAACAAGTCTACGCCATGCACGGCCTCAAAGGCGCAAAGTGCCGCATTAAATTCGACCAACCAAGCGCTCTCGTCGTCGACGATTCAATCCTCAACGAATCAAACCCAATTCAATTCGATTTCTGGGCGGCCTACGCCATGCACCAAGCCATCACCGGCGCCAGCCTCCTCGACGCCCTCGACGACGACACCATCGCCGCACTCTTCGCCGCTCTCTGCCAAGCAAAACCCGAATCCGACGCCGCACAAACTATCAAAAAACGCCTCTTCAAAACGCTCCCACGCCAATCGCGCAAGCTCTTCAAAGACGGCGTTCCATTCCTCATGGTCGCCTGGCAAGACTTCCGCCGCGCCATGCAAACGCGCGCCACATGCCTCGGCGCCATCGTCTGCGCCTCTCCCGCCTGCGCCCTCTACGAAGCACCCACCGACCGCGCCTTCGAAACTTTCCTCATCTCCGAAAACTACAGCCGCTTCGTCAAACTCTTCTGGAGCTCGCAAAATTAACCCTCCCCCCTTTCGCCGCCTTTGCCTTTGGCATACGGCGTCGGCTCCGGCTATTTCGCTGCGCTCAATACGCCTACGCTATCGCCCTATCGCCTGCGGCGATACGGGCTCTGGCAAGGCTCCGGCTATTTCGCTGCGCTCAATACGCCTACGCTATCGCCCTATCGCCTGCGGCGATACGGGCTCTGGCGCGGCTATGTGCTCGCTTCGCTGTGCGCATACGCCGCGCTTCTGCGCGCCTACCCATCTCAAAAAAAAAGCGCCCAATATGGGCGCATATAGCCTGTTAAGAAGCACCCAATATGGGCGCTTATAGCCATTTGCAGGCAAAAACCGCTCTACTCCGAACGACGACGGCGCAACGCGCCGAGCCCGGCGATGCCGGCAAACGCAAAGAACCAAAGCGGCGCAGAATGGTGCGTCGAATTCGGCAACGCGCTACACGAACCGCCCGACGTCTCGTATTTGCCATCTTCGATATCGATGCGAGAATCGTCCACAATGGCAAACTTTATCGTCGCCGAACGCGATGTCGTATCGGTCGATTCAGCCTCGGCATTGATCGCATAAGCCTTGTATTCGCCCTTGGCGAGTTCGCGGTCGGTGCATGCCCAACGGCCATTGCCATTGGCGCGAGCCGTACACATATCCGTCAATTCCTCGATACCGCCTTCCGAAGCCATGCCATAGTAGACGACGACGTTTTCAAAGGCTTCGGCGATGCCCGAGAATATCACATTCGTCGTCGAGAGCGCCGTTCCATCGGCGGGCATCAAAATCGAAATCGGCTCGCGCGGACGCTTCGACGTCTTAAATTCGACGTCTTCCGAAGACAATTCGATATTGGGTTTCACCGATTCATCGATCCACGTTGCGCGAATCTTATACGCCGTTTCGTATTCCAAATCGAAACCCGTCGTGCACTGGAACACGCCTTCGGTCGAAATCGGCGCAATGCAAAGTTGCGTCTGGACGGCGTCTCCAATTTGCCACACCGTGACGAGGCCTTCGGCACCCGCTATTGTGCCCTTAATCGTCGGGCGAACCGATGTTTCGCTACCGGCAACGGGCTCCGTAATGACGGGAACCGTGCGAACGACGCTAAATCCACGCGGCGCGGCCATCGTGTTGAGCTCATTCGAAACGTGGGCATAGACTTTGTAATCGCCCGTTTCGAGCGCCGTCGTCGTGCACGACCACATCTTATCGAGGTCTGCTTTGCCCGAGCAAATCATCGTGCTATCGGCAACATGTCGAACCGACACTTCGGCACCCGCGGGCGCTTTCCCCGAAAATACGACGTGATTCTTCAATTCCGCACCTTCGGTCGGCGCATCAAGCGTCAATTCGACGGGCAATTCCACGCTGAAAGTCACCGGCACACTCGGGTAATTCATGCCATCGACAACCGACACCGCAATCGCCTTGTAATCGTTCGTATTGAGCATGATTTCGCATTTCCAAGCGCCCTTGTCGTCGGCAGTTGCATTGCACGTCGAAACCTGCGCACTATCGCCTGCCAACATGGCCTGAACGGTGACTTCTTGATTCGCACGAGCCGTTCCCTCGAAGACGACGCTTTCTGCCTTCACGACTTCGCCCTGAGCCGGCTTCGTGATGACGGGATTATAGTCGATGATCGCTGAACAACGCCCATTGATGCATAAACCACTGCCACAATCGCTATCTTTCACGCACTCAGGCTGGCAGCTCGCAATTTTCGTCTTCGGATCGGTTTTGCAATAGAGCCCATCGGCACAATCGGCATCGCTCGCACATTCGGGCTGGCAACTAGCAACTTTCGTATCCGGATCGGTTTTGCACACGGGTTTAAGAGGATCTGTGCAATCGGCATTGCTCACGCACTCAGGCTGGCAACTGGCGACTTTCGTCGATGCATTAATCTTGCACACGGGCTTAAGAGGATCTGTGCAATCGCCATTGCTCACGCATTCGGGCTGGCAACTAGCAACTTTCGTCTTCGGATCGGTTTTGCACAAAAGCCCATCGGCACAATCGGCATCGACAGCACACTCGGCTTGGCAACTCGCACCAGCCGTCGCATCGGTTTTGCAATAGAGCCCCGCGCCGCAAGCCTTCTTTTGGGGTTGGCATGCGCCCGAAGCGCAAACATACGACGAAACTTCGCGCGTGCCCGAGCAGGCTGTTTCGGCGCATTTCGTTCCATCGGGTTTGTTTTCGGCTTGGCAACCTACGTTTGCACTGCACGTGGCTATTGCCGTCTTACATGCCGTTTCGGGGACTTTGGAGCATACGACTTCCGAGAATCCGAAGTTATTGCGCGACGGGTCGCAAACTTGGCACTTGTCATTGGGCGCTGTTTCGCCATTGTCGTAGCAAACACCATCGACGAAGCATTTGTCGGCTCGATAACAATGCCCTTCGGAATTGGCAAATACGTGGATTCGCCCCGCACCTTGACCAGGCGCACCGACGACGAGATCGAGCCAGCCTTTACCATCAATATCGGCGGCTTCGACCTTCCAACCGAAGAGTTCTTCGCTCGAGCTAGCCTTATATTTCCAAAACGGCTCTTTCGAAAACACCGAACCATCTTTCGTGCCGACGAAGACGAAGACATGCCCTTGCTGTCCAGGAGTGGCATCTTTTTTCTTACCAGGCGCACCGACGATGAGATCGAGCACGCCATCGCCATTGATATCGGCGACTTTGACGTCGCTACCAAAATTCATCCAACCATTGGGCGCGTCAAACATCCATTTTGGTCTGCCCGCGTCGAAGCCCGTGCCATTATTCTTATAGGTGCGCACGCGCCCAGCCTTATTGCCCTTCCCGGCGTTGGCAGACGGCTCGCCGACGATCAGATCGAGCAAACCATCGCCATCGATATCGGCAAATGCGACCGACGATATCTGCCCCCCCGATTTGCCTCCGCCTTCGCGTTCGACGATTTCGCCCGTCACAGGTTTGCGCGATTCGACAAATCCCTTGCCCGTATACTTGTAGAAATAGATTGCGCCAACGTTGAATTCTTCTCCGCCCACCTTTTCGCCAAATGTCGAATCGACGACGACGATTTCTTTTTCGCCCTTTCCATTCAAATCGACGACGTATACCGCCGATCCAAACGCCGTCGTTTTGGAACCGACGAGAAGTGCCCCTTTGGTGTTCTTTACATTACACACATCTGGCAAAACATAGACCGAATTCTTACTATCTGAGCCTAAACCCTGAGCACTGTAGATGAGATCGTTTTTACCATCACCAGTAATATCGGCAACGGCTATATGTTCACCCACGAAATCACGAGTATCATCGGTAATCTTATGTTGTGTATTCGGTACGCCGCCTTTCGTGCCCTTTCGAGCATCGATCACAAACGATCCATTAAACGACTGCATCGAAAATGCCGATGCAATCACAACTCCACGGGTGGAAATGTCGGGACAAAGATCACCACTTACGAGGTTGATACCTAACTCTAGTTTCTCTCTATTCTCTACTTTGCAAGATGTAGGTCCTTCACTTGTTCTTGAGCAGAAATATGTGTCGCTAAAGTTGTCAGTTGATGTATTGACCGACCACTGAAAGCGAATGCGTCCTGGTGCAGTTCCAGCAAAGGTATACGCCGAATACATGATATCGGGTAGTTTATCGCCATTGATCGATCCGATGGTGAAAGCCTTGCCAATATTGCCCAATCCATTGATTGGATCATCTGCCGTCGTTTGAGTAGGCAAGCTGAATTTGGGCGCATCGCCATAGGGATAACCGCCAAAATCGCCAAGAGTTCGCGGTTTGAGTGCTTGCGACTGCGTCGCCAGATCGTCGGGCGACGACGCCGCTCGACACATCGAATCTTGACAATCCGAGTTTTCGCCACAACCCGCTACGGTCAAAGCTACGAAACACAATGCAAATAGTGATCTCTTCATTTCTATCTCCACTTCTCAAATCGCCGCAACGGGAGTGGCAAGCGACGAAAACGCTCCCTGTATAGCGCACAACAAATGCGATTTTATAGAATAGCACATCATCTTCCAATTTCGAGTGGCAAAATCGCTCAATCGAAAATAACCGCCCCTCCACATGCAAACTTTATTCCATCATGGCGTGTTTTATGCCTTGATTTTCCTTGTCGGTTTCGATTGCACCAAAAATTTTGGGTTATCGGATCGACTGTGCTATAGAAGCCAGCTAATGGCATTCGCTTATGTTTTTTGTTGCGTTTCGCCATCGGATTTTACCGAGATGCCCTGTTTGAGCCGCTATGGATGAGCTAAATCGAGAAAACTCAAAATCCCCCTCCTGCGCAGAGAATCCATGCGCCAGCGGTGACGACAAATGCGCTAAAGTCGGCGATACGCTTTCAGAACGGCGCAAAGCCCCATCTTTCGGCATCTATCGGAAGGCCAATCGCTCATCGATCCACGGAGCTGTTTCTGCTAGCCCGCTCATGAAATCGACGTCAAAGCAAGAAGACGTCACCAAACAAGCCCAACCGACGCCATCGCCTATTCAATCCGACGACGTCATCACATCGACACAACCCGCCATAGAGCGCCCACAAACGACGATTACGTCGGCTCTCATCAGCGAAACGCTCACGTCGATGCAACAACCGCTCACGCCCGAACAAATCGGCGAAGCCGCGGCTTCGACACCGCCATCGGTCGACGGACAACCATCGGCACGAGAAGCGCAAGCCAATGGCGTAGCGCACCAACTTGCAGTCGGATCGGGGGCTTTTGCTCAACCCAGAGCAGGATCGGGGGCTTTTGCACAACCCAGAACCGGATCGGGGGCTTTTGCTCAGCCCAGTGGTAGTTCGGGCGCATTCGCACAACCTGCGATGAGCATTTCGCGCCCCGGCACGTCGCTTTCGACGAATTTAGCCGATGTCATATCGGTCGAATCGCTCGGCATCGAAGCGAGCAAAGATATCGCCCCGCTATATCGCGTCGGCGATGAAATCGGGCGCGGCGGCTGCGCCGTCGTCTACGAAGCATGGCGCATCAGCGACGACCTACATGTCGTTCTCAAACTGCTCCATTCCAATATCCCCATGGGCGAAGAAGAAGCTCGCGTTGCCATCAAGCGGTTTATTCGCGAGGCGGAAGTCATTTCGTCGTTGCACGAAGATCACATCGTCAAATGCGTCGACTATGGCTGGTATTTCGGCACGCCGTGCATGGTCTTGGAATTCGTCGACGGGCTCCCGCTCGACCAGTTCATCGCAAAAATGGGGTGTTTATCGCTAGCCCATGCGACGGGGATCATCGAGCAACTCCTCAAAGCCCTCGAAGAAACGCATTCTAAAGACGTCATCCACCGCGACATCAAACCGAGCAATATCATGGTGTTCGACACACCACCGCCCTACGAAATTCGCGTCCTCGATTTCGGCATTGCCTCGGTCTACGACAATCTCCAGCAGAGCCAAACCCTGCTCACGCAGCAAGGGAGCGTGCGCGGTACGCCATCTTATATGGCACCCGAACTCTTTACGGGCGAATCCAAAGCGAGTCGCGAAGCCGACCTCTATGCCGCCGGGCTCGTCTATTACGAAATGTTGACGGGCGAAATCGCTTTCAACGGCGAAAACTTCATGCGCATCGCCTATAAACAAGTCAATACGCCGCTCGAAATCCCAGGTTTCGTTCCGCCTGGCATTGCACACATCATCGGTAAAATGTGCGCCAAAGATGCCGCCGACCGCTACCATAGCGCCAGCGAAGCACTCGCCGATATCCGGGCAAACATCGACAAAGCACTCGCCGAAGAAGAATCGTGTATAAAGGCTTGGGCAAAGAGCAATAAAAAGAATAAAGACGACAAGAAATCGAAGCGAAATAGCGCAAGTGGCGTCGTCACGCAGAGTGGGCTCGGGAAACCGCAACGATCGGTCTTGATCGGGATCATCGCCGGCGGCATCGTCTTTTCACTCATCATGGTCGTCATGCTCGTCCTCAAGCCCAATAGCACTCCAACCGCGGCAAATGTGCCCAATAACCAAGCTAAAGTCTTGGGCACGATCGGATCGGCCAATGCCCAAGAAACAATCGCCAATGATCAAGACAACCCCGACGATGGCAAGGCAAACGACGAACCCGATGCCGGCTCCGAAACAAATGCCGGTGCCGAACCCAATACTGTCTCTGAATCCAATGCCGATGTCGAACCCACACCGAATACAGGGTTAGAAACCGACGACGCCGAAGATGCCAATGTGAACGATTTGCCAATCGAACCCGAACCGACTACCCCCGCCCCCGTCGAAACAGATAATCCAGACGACGATGACGATGAAGTCGATGAACCGGCGAATGGCGACGACAAAGAACAAGCTCGGGCGCACAAAGAACCGACGAAGTCTGCCGCGAAAAAGCCGACCGCGAAGAAACCAAACAAGACGTCGAAGCCTTCTAAAAAGGCAGACAAATCGAAAGCCGTCGCGCCCAAAAAAGCAAACGGCAACGGTTCAACGCCAAAAGATTTCGACTCCGATTTTCTCCCGTTCTAAACAGAGTCGTCTTGCCCCTAGTCGGTGAAACTATCGAATTGCCCAAGATGGAGCGCTAGGGCGATTCGTTGGCGGCTAAGAAATCTCGCGCTTTTCGGCATACGGCTTCGAATTCTTCGTCGTTGAGCGGCAGTTCGATCCATTCGACGCTTTTATCGGCGCGGAACCACGTGAGTTGTCGCTTGGCAAAGCGCCGCGTTTCGCGTTTGGCAAGTGCGAGCCCTTCGTCGATAGAGCATTCACCGCGCAATACCATGGCGGCTTGTCGATAACCCAATGCCTTGACGGGAAGTTGATTCGCATCGCATCCGGCATCGAGCATAAGGCGAGTTTCTTCGATAATCCCCGATTGCCACATTTCGTCGAGCCGTTTTTCGATTTTTTCGTAGAGCAATGGGCGCGGGCGCGTGCATCCAATGGCTAGCCGATCGACGTAGTCGGTTCTGAAGCCGTGGGCATCTTGTGCGGCGCTCAGCGGTTGCCCCGTCATTGTCGCATACTCGAGGCTGCGCTCGATACGCACCCAATCGGTCGAATAAATGCGCGCCGCACCGACGGGATCGATATCGCAAAGGCGTTGATACATGGCTTCTATGCCCAAGGCATCGCGTTCGGCGCGCAATTTTGCGCGTATATCGTCGTCGCGCGATGGGGCATCGAGCAAACCATGGACAATCGCTCGATGATATAGCCCCGTGCCCCCCGACAATATGCATGGATGATGGCGCGAAGCGATTTCTTCGATCTTGCGATGTGCATACGATGCGAAATCCGAGGCATCCATCGGCGGACCTAGAGGGATGAGGTCTATGCCGTGAATCGCCACGCTTTGGCATTGTTCGGGCGACGGCTTGTCGGTGCCTATCGCCAAATCGCGATAGACTTGCATCGAATCGACGTTGATGATTTCGGCGCCCAAGGCTTGCGCCAGGCGGACCGAAAACGCCGTCTTGCCACTCGCCGTTGGGCCAACGATTTGTATAATGCGCGGTTTGTTTGCCATTTCTTTGCCGTATATGAGCGATATATCGCAAAAGATCGATTTTTATGCATTCGACGCGCCGAGTCGCGGCGCACGTCGCCATGCGCGGCCATCACTATGCGATTGCGCCAAAAAGCGCAATCAGATGCAATGCAAAAGTGAATCGTCGCATTTGCCGTTTGTTTCTTGAGAGCAAGGGGCAATTCGTGTTAGCATGGTGTGGTCTTTGTTCACGCAAATGCGACATACCTGCCACTCGTGGCAAAACATTGGAGTCCAATAATGAAAAAAATCTTATGTACGCTTAGCTTCTTAATGTTGATTTTTGGCGTATTTGCCACCGATGCCATGGCCAAAGACATGTCGCGCCGCTTTGGCGTCGGCGTCGATTCGGCGATGAGCAGTTTTGCCGACGACGGGCGCGGTCTTTCAGTCGTCTATAACATCAACAAATTCTTTGCCATGCAGCTCATCTTGGGCGTTTCGACCTATAATGCCGACGTCGTCGATCGCAACGACAAGTCGAACGAAGTTTCGATTACCGAATGGAACGTCTCGATTCGCGGCATCATCCCCATCGTCTTATCGAGCGATGTGAACTTGGGAGCCATCGTCGGGTTCACCGCATCGGGGCGCGCCTCGGGTGGATTCAAAGCTTCGGCACCCGAGTTTGCCCACTATAACGATGGCTACGACTTCTCGATCGATTTGGGCATTCGCCCCGAATGGTTCGTTTCGGAACACTTCTCGATCCATACGCAAGTCGGCATTGGCATTACGATTCTCACCGAAAACGGTTCGGCACTCAGCGCTGCACTCTCGAAATCGCAGGGAACAGCGGAGTATTCGACAAAAGCGAGCGGTGCGCATGTCGATTTCTTCAAAAACGTCGACTTGTTGGGGATGGCAGGATTTACGTTCTGGTTCTAATCCCCCCGTCGCCCTTGCCGCCCGTGTGCCGGGCGGGATTTGCCCCTCTCCCTAGCCCCCAGCTTTTGTCGGGTTAGGGTACGATAGACGACGCGAATTATGCATATTTTATCGAGAATCTTCGTACTTTTTAGCCTTGTGCTAACCGTTAGCCTAATTTCGTGCAATCCTGCCAAGCCCAAAGTGAAATCGCCCGTCGACGACGTCGAGGCCTATCACCGCGATCTCATCTTCGAGCGCTACGACGTCGCCGCCAAGCGCATTGCCCCCGCGAGCCGATTTGAATGGCTCAACGCCTTGCGTTCGCAAGGCATTCGATTTGCCGAAATCCAAATCCAATCGACAGAAGAATGCACCGACGAGCCCACATCATCGAGCAACACGGCCACGTCGAGCGCCCTCGACGTGGCGGACGCCAAAAGCACCGATGAACGCCAAGAACCGACGCCATGCGTCCGCATCTTCTCGATCGTCCAATGGTACTCAAACGCCGCCCCAACGCTCAAAACGTCTCACGTCACGACGACTTGGAACTACGACTACGAAACGAAAACGTGGAATATCGTCGAGCAGAATGAACGGCAATAGGGCGTTCAATGTCGCTCTTTGTCGATTTGATGCGCATTCCATGCGACGAGCCCAAGAGCTGCAAATGGCGCGCCCTGAAAGGGCGCAAGAATACAGCCTGGGGTAAGCGCAAAGCGCGCAACCCCTTTTGTCGATTTGATGCGAATTTGATGCGCATTCCATGCGACGAGCCCAAGAACTGCAAATGGCGCGCCCTGAAAGGGCGCAAGAATACAGCCTGGGGTGAGCGCGAAGCGCGCAACCCCAGGAAGGCGGCGTATTGGCCCCGCGCCAATAGCCGCCAAAGAGCCCGTATTGAGCCCAACGGGCGAAATAGGGCGACCGCGGAGGCGTATGCGCGCAACGCAGTGAGCACATAGCCGGAGCCAAAGAGCCCGTATTGAGCCCAACGGGCGATATAGGGCGACCCCAAAAAAGGACGAGAAAAAAGCAATTTAATCGCTTTTCAAAAGGCGTTCCATGTGTAAGATTGCGCCGCCGTTTGCGCCGTTGTCTGTTTGCCGAAAGGATGCTTGTGATGCCAAATGAGAAGAAAGTAAGCCGCCGCCAAGAGCCGAAAGCAGCTGCGACGACGCCCGAAATGAAGCCCGAAGTCGTCGAGGCGCCCGAAGTCGACGCGCTCGAGGTCGATATGCCCGAGGATTTCGACAACATGATCGACGAGGCGTTCCCCGATATCGAGGTAACCGATGCCGATTTGTTGCCCGAGAAGGCGGGGGCTGCGGCCAATGGGCAAGGGGCGCACTATGAGACGGTTTCGGTCGATGTCGATTCGCCTTCGGGGATGTTGGCGTTGCACGATGCGTTTAAGCCGAAATATTATCCGACGGCGTCGACCGACCCACTCACGATTTATTTGTCGCATATTCGAAACCACCCCATACTCGACGCTGAAAGTCAACAAAAACTCGCCGTGCGGTATAAGGAAAAAAACGACCTCGAAGCGGCGCAGATGCTCGTGTTGACGAATTTGCGGCTCGTCGTCAAGATTGCGCGCGAATACAAGCGGCGGTGGTCGAATTTGTTGGAGCTCATCCAGGAGGGCAATGTCGGGCTTTCCGAGGCGATTCAGCGATACGACCCGTTTCGGCACGTCAAATTCACGTCGTATGCGCAGTATTGGATTCGCGCGATGATTCTCAACTACCTCATGAATCACTATCAACCGATTAAGATCGGTTCGACGCGGGCGGGGCGCAAACTGTTCTATAACCTGCGCAAAGCGCGTTCACAGCTCATTCAAGACGGCTATGCCAACCCGACGCCGGCGCTCGTCGCCGAAAAACTCGGCGTCTCGGAGCAAGATGTCATCGACGTTTCGAGGCAGCTCGACCAGCCCGCGGTGAGCATCGACCAAACGGCGCCCGGACACGAAACTGTGACGATTGGCGAGCTCATCAAAGACGATTCGCAGTCGCCAGAACAAGTCGTCGAGAACGAAGATTTTTATGCCAAAGTCCACGACATTATGATGGAATTTGCGCAATCGATGACCGACCCACGCGAACTCGCCTTGTGGACGCGCCGGCTCATGGCCGACGATCCGGCGACGCTCGCCGATCTCGGCAGCGAGTTTCACGTGAGCAAAGAACGAATGCGGCAAATCGAGTCGCGGCTCAAAGAGCGGTTTAAGGACTTTATTTCGCAGCGTATTGACGGCGATATTGCGACGTTTATCGACGTTTAGCCGATTCCCGCCCTGCGGGCGGGATGCGTGCATCAACGCATTGACGGCCGTTTTGCGACGTTTATCGACGTTTAGCGACGTTTATCGACGTTTAGCGGATTCCCGCCCTGCGGGCGGGATGCGTGCGCAAAGCCTAGCTTGCGAACTGGAGCAGGACGATTTTGCAGTGCCCGTAGGTGCGTTCTTTGACGATGGAGAATGCCGCGGGTGGCGAGATGGAGTCTTTGGCGCCGAGTTCGACCGAGACGAGGGCTCGGGGGTTGAGTCGGTTTTGTTCGATGAGTGCTTGTAGGACAGTCGGCATGAGATTGTCGGCGTAGGGGGGATCGCACAAGACGAGGTCGTATTTGGCGTTGCCGAAAGCGGACCAATCGCGCGGCGATTGCCCGAGTCGAGCGCAAATGGCGCCGTCGGCGCGTAGTTGAGCGATATTGCGGTTGAGAATGGCGAGGTGAGTTCGATTCATTTCCATGAGATCGATGTGTTCGGCGCCTCGGCTCCATGCTTCGAGCCCGAGGAGCCCGGCACCGGCGAAGGGGTCGAGAACGCGGGCGCCTGCGAGCGGACCGAATTCGCTGTATAGGATCGAGAAGAGGGCTTCGCGGACGCGCACGAGGGTTGGGCGCACGCCCATGCCTTCGGGGACGCTGAGTTTGGCGCCTTTTCGGCGGCCTGCAATGATAACGGGCATGGGCTATTCACCTTCTGGGTGTGGCGGGCGTGGACCTTGATTCGCGCCGTGATTTTGGGCGACGGGCGACAAACGCCGGCTCGAGTGCGATAGACTCGGGGCATGATAGCTCGCGATTTCGTCGCCCATGGATTGGCGCGCTTTGACTTTGCGCGGCGGGCGCTCGACGATCGACGAGGGGCGATTGGGTTTGCCTTGCGATAGCTTGCGAGGTGGCGTGGGCGCCGATGCCGATGGTTGCGTCACGAGGGGTGGCGTTTGGGGTTGCACCGATGGTTTTTCGGGCGTTGCAGGCGCGGCGACAGTCGGCGTCGGGACGAGCATCGTCGGTTGAGTCGCATCGACCGGGACATTGGGCACGATGCCGACTTTTGCCTTTTTATCGCGTCGTTGTGATCGTCGAGATTGCTTTGTCGATCGTTCATGACGCGCGAGTTCATTTGCGGGCTGGTTTTGGGCTTGTGTGGCTTGCTTGTCGGATCTTTCGCCTTGTTTCGATTTGAGTGGCGTTTTGGGCGATAGATTGGCGGCGTTTTTCTTTGCTGCCTTATTGATTTCGCCCGTTCGGGTGGCGATTTTGACTTTCTTCGACGGCGACTGCGGCGCCATGGGCGATCGAAGTGGCGGCTGTGCCGCGATGCGCAAGCTCGATTTGGGCTCGTAGGCCGCCGATGGATCGGCATTGAGATAGAAATGCGCGTGTTCGATGGGGAATTCGATTTTGCCGGCCTCGACATCGGCTAAGATGTCGTCGGTCACGGGGACGTAATCGCGCGGCGTCATGCGTTGAACTTCGCCGTTATCATAGGTAATGACGATTTCTTCGCGGATCATGTCGATATCCGACACGCGCCCGATGCCCCATCGCGTCATGACGCGTTTGCCCTTTTTGGGGAGATTGCGTTTATCGCGTGCATAATCGCAATATTCATAGCTCATGCAACAATAGAGCCGGCCGCAGACGCCGCTAATGCGCTTCGGATTCGATGCCATGCCTTGAGCACGAATTTGTCGCACGGCGATGGGATCGAATTGCCCCAAAAATCGCCCACAACAGAGCAGTTGCCCACACGAACCGAGACCGCATATAAGCCCCGTTCCATTGCGCAACCCGAGCTGGAACATTTCGACACGCATCTTGAGTTTGCTCGCCAAATACGCCACCATCTCGCGGAAATCGACGCGAACATCGGAGGCGAAATTGACCGTGACGTTTTTGTGATCGTGGCTGAGATCGGTCGAAAGCACCTTCATTTGGAGGTTTTGAGCGATGGCAAATTCCGAGGCGAGTTCGTAGGCGCGTTTTTCGAATGCCGCGTTTTCGATGTCGATGCGCTGGTCGTCGTCGTTGGCGATGCGCACGACGAACGGGAGTGCGTTGATTTCGGCGACGCGACGATAACGGCATCCGACGGTCGTTGCCATGAGCATATTGCGATGGAATCGGATGAGAACCGGTGTATTGGCAGCCAGTCGAATGCCATTTGTATTGACTTCGACGAGGCGTTGCGTGCGCGATAATCGGACTTGTATGACTTCGTAGAGATGTGCTTCGCCGTTGAATGGTTGGCGCACGACGCGCCCATCGGGGCGTTTTTTGGGCTCGGGGGCGTTGTTGGCGTTATAGCTATTCTTCGCATTGCGTCGTGCATTGAGGCTCGTTTCGACGCTTCGCGGCATCGTCGTGAGCGATGCAGGCGTTCGGAACGAAGTCCGCCCGTTGCCGCCGTTGGCGTCTTGCTTTCCGCGCACGCTGCGCGGCGGGCGCCCTCCCTTGGCGATATCTTGGCGATCGCGCGAGCATGGTCTTTCATCGCGACTCTGATGATTTGAATTTCGCACAGGATTTTGGCATTGCTCCGAAGAATATTCAGAATTTTGTTCCTGTGCGCTGTCACTAGGCTTGATATCGGTCATGTTACTCTACTTCACCTGCATCGAGACAGAGCAATGCCGCGCCCAATGTGCCGGCATCGTCGTGCAGAGTCGGTTTGATGAACTGCAAATTGACGGTGGCAGTGCGCGGCGCGAGTGCCATGATTTGGTCGATGACGCGAGCTAGGAGTTCGGGGCACCCTTCGAGCACGCCGCCGCCCAAGAGCAGGGCATGCGGATTGAGGATGGCAATGGCGTTGGCGATGAGCAGACCGAGGGCGCGCGCCGTGTCGTCCCAGAATTTGACGGCATATTCGACGCCTTGTTTACACGATTGCTCGATACATCGCGCCGTTGGGTGTTTATCTTCGCCCAGCCCTAGTGCCGCGCGCGAAACGATCCCCGTTTGGATATCGTGCATGATGCGGTATTCGATGGCTTTTCCGCCGGCATAAGCCTCGACGCACCCCATTTGCCCGCAACCGCATGGCATCGACATGAATTCAGGGAATTTGCAATGCCCGATTTCTCCGCTCACGTTATCGGCACCGAGCATGAGGCGTCGATCGACGATGAGACCGGCGCCGATCCCCGTGCCGACGTAAACGGCGAGCATACTCGGGAGCTGGCGACCGGCTCCGAAGTGGTATTCGCCCCACGCAATCGCGTTGAGATCGTTCGATATCTTAATCCGCGTATGCGGCAATAAATCGCCGATTTCTTTGCGCAATACGGCATCGAAATCGACTTCGTGCCAATTGAGATTGGGCGCATTGTGAATCGTATGTTCGTCGATGTCGATTTGCCCTGCAACTGCAATACCGACGCCGGCGACGTCTTTGCGATCGACGTCACCGGGCAAATTCTCGACGACTTGCCTCACGATGGCGGCGACGTCGGCGGGCGTTTGCGCCCCGCGTATCGAGTACTTTTGCGATGCCAATATTTTGAGCTGATGATTATCTTCTGAAACGAGCGCATATCGCGCATTCGTCCCACCTATATCGAAACCAAGATAGTACATGGTGAACTCTTACCTTAATAAATACGCCTATGCGGCGCGTTTTAACGCATCGTAGCGATCACACAAAACAAGGCGCACATTTGCGCCGCTACCATGCCGATTAAAATTTTTATTCTATACACGAGTTCGCCATATTCGCCAATAACCGAGCGACAAAAACAAACGCCGTACAAAAGTGTACGGCGTGATACAATCCTCGCAAATGAGGGCGATATCTCACATGCAACGCGTTTTAACGCATCGTAGCGATCGCACAAAACAAGGCGCACATTCATTTGCGCCGCTACCATGCCGATTACAGTCTTTATTCTATGCACGAATTCGCCATATTCGCCAATACCTGAGCGACAAAAACAAACGCCGTACAAAAGTGTACGGCGTGATACAATCCTCGCAAATGAGGGCGATATCTCAGATCTCGATTAAATCAACGGGACCGGAGCGAGGTATAATGTTTTGATATTGGGTTTGTCGTCCGAGCCATAGACGCGCTGAGCGATAGTCATGAAGACGCCAAACGTCACGTCGCCATCGGTCACGAATCTCACCGTTGCCCCACTCACCATGCTCAAGCGCGATATCGCCATCTGTATGCCGTCGAATTGGACTTTTGTCCCGATGATATCGGCGCTCACTTCGGTCAATTCCGTGCCATCGTCGAGGACGACGAGCGGAACCGATCCCGCATCCGACACGCGGCGAATCGTCACCTTTGTGCGCGTAATCTTGACGTCGATGGGAACGTCTTTACACGTTTCGAAGATGAACATATCGTGATCGGGCCAGCCACACGGATGGTATTTAAACGTCGAAATACCGCTATGCGTCGTGCCACCGATGAAGAGCTTTCGCGTCGTCGGGCCGAGCGTGTACATCGTTCTGTAGACGGCCGACATGGGCAACGATTCGCCAAAGAGCATCGTTATCGGTTTACCGCTCTTCGTACCGTGATCTTCGACGCCGGCTGCGATCTTTTCGACGTATACGCCACCGCGCACGACGTCATCGATTTCGGCGATCTTGTTCAAATCGTAATAGACACCGATATCTTCGGCAACCCCGACGACCGAACCATCTTTGGCTAAAGTGCCATCGAACGGAATAAAAGACGGCGAAAGGCTTATCGATTCGCGGGCAATTTCGCTAAACGTCTTCTCGCGTTCGGGAGCATTGACATCGACGATTTCCCCATTGCGAATTTCCTGTTCGACTTTGGGCGGGCGCGTTATCACGACGGCGACGATGATGAAGACGACGAGCGAAGCCCCCAAAACGCCACCGGCGATGATGAGGTAGCGCATCGGTATCGATCGCAAAAACTCAATGATCGGATTGAGTTTGTCGCCATAGAGCGATTGGACATCGCGCGCATCGATTTCGCGCGTCATGCCCTCGTGAGCGCCAGGGGGCAACGCATTGCCAACGACGAGCGCATTGGGATTGATCTGTTGCCCGAGTGCTGCGGCATCGGCTGTTCGCACTTCTTCGACGCGTGCCCTGGGCTCCCCGCCCCAAGAATCCCAGTCGTCATCGCCCGTCATGCCGTTGCCTTGAGGCATCGACATCGTCGGCGGGGGCGGAACTTGCGACACTCCGCCCCAATCGCTGAGCGCAACGGTGCGTTCGTTTGCGTCGTTATGCCGCACGACATCGTCTTGTCCGACGGCATCCATGAGCGCAACCGTTTCTTTCGGTGCATCGGCCATCTGCCCCCATTGCGCATCGCTAGGCGGCTGTTGTCCCCACTGCGCTTGCCCCATCGGCTGGCCCCACTGCGCATCGCCCATCGGCTGCTGGCCCCATTGCGCTTGATCCATCGGCTGCTGGCCCCATTGCGCCTGATCCATGGGCTGCTGGCCCCATTGCGCCTGATCCATGGGCTGCTGGCCCCATTGCGCCTGATCCATGGGCTGCTGACCCCACTGCGCTTGATCCATCGGCTGCTGGCCCCACTGCGCTTGATCCATCGGCTGTTGACCCCACTGCGCTTGATTCATGGGCTGCTGGCCCCATTGCGCCTGATCCATCGGCATTTGTTGGGATTGCTGCCACTGCCCATAGCCCATCTCCGATGGCACGAGCGGAACTTGGCACTGTTCGCAATAAGCCCCCCCTTGCATCGCATAGACTTGATCGTCGATCATGAAACTGTTTTGACATTGTGGACACGTCAGTAGCATAGCTGTCTATCCTTCATCGCCCGAGAAAAATAAGACGAAAATCCGACGTATCCTATATAAATTCCGCGCCGTTCTACAACTTAAAAACACCCATCTCTAGCCAACTTTCGAGACGCGTCGATAATCAAACCATCATTATTGGAATTTTGACTCGATTTGTGTTACCATAAGGTCGGTTTTTCGGGACCCATCAGTTATGGGATCGGCTCGGCGCTCTCAAAATGCGGCGCGGTGCCGGCTCGAGCATTTTTTCGAGCGACGGCAAATCGTCGCTACATCGATTTGTAACATCATCTTATGTGCTATACGATGCGACAACTGCAATCTGGTTTGATCCGAGTCTATCGGACGCTGAAGGAGAATAATATGGTGCATGGCAACGTGAGAAAATTGGCCTTTTTAACCACGGCAATGGGGACTCTCATCGCTTCCCAAGCGATGGCTGCCGATTTGACCGATGTTTTAGACGCCGCCGATGAAGTTTATCTCGGGAACGAACTCGTCAGCGACCCATTCGACATCTCACTGACTCCAAAATTCTCTCAACGACACGAATGGGCAAAGCTCAAACGCGAATACTACGAGGGATCGACAAAGCAGATGCGACTGCTCAACGAACTCGAATACAAACGCGTCGTCAACGAATTCGATATCGACCTCGAAATCGGCATGTTCCACGACCTCTCGTTCCGAATGGGCATCCCCATCATCATCTCCGACCAAGCCTCCTACAAATTCGATACGTCGAGCGATAAACCCGAATTCCAAATCAACAAAACGAATTCTTGGTTCAGCCCCGATCACACCGACACGAACAGGCCATATCGCTTCTTCGACCTCAACGAAGGCGAAACGCTCAAAGGACGCGACCGCTCCGGACTCGGCGATATGACTTTCGGCATCGCTTGGAGCCCCTACAACACCGAACGACACTTCATCCCCGAACGCCCATGGGAGGGCAATACTGGCCGCTCGACCGTCACACTCGCTTTCGACTACAAAGCCCCCACGGGGAAAATGCGAAAAATCGACAATAGCAGTGCTGGCAATGGCGCACACGAACTCATCTTCTCCGTCGCCGCCTCCCATCGATTCGCCTTCGTCGATCCCTATATCCGACTCCAATACGGCTTGCCCATCGGCACCGATTCCGCCTACCCCGAATACGGCGCCAATCAAACGCGCGTCGACCCTGGTATGTGGGGACGCATCGATCTCGGTATCGAATTCATCCCATACGAAAGCATCGCCAAAGACTTCCAACGATTCGTCAAAATCGATTTGCGCGGATACTTCAAATACACGGGCGAAGGACGCGCCTATAGCGAATTGGCCGACGCCTTCGGAAAGGGCAATTGCTACCAAACCGACGGCAAAGATTCCGCGTGCGCTTGGGTCTCCAATAAATGGTCTAACGCAGGCGCCGATAACATCGCCGCCGTCGCCAATGGCACCTACACTGGCATGTACAAAGAAGACGGCCTCTTCGATTACGAAGGTTTCGGCGCCATCGGCGGTGCCCTAAACCTCACCATTCAGCCCATCCAATACATCTCGATTATCGCTGGCGTCGCCGTCGACTACGAACAAAACCACTTCATCACTTTTACAAAACTCGGAAAAGACCGACACACCTTCAATAAAACCGGCCAACTCACCGACGAAGGTCAAAAAGACGGACTCATCACCGAAAACGCCATCGAAGAACGAAACCCCACCTACAGCAAAGCCCTCGACGCCGTCGGCTCTCGCATTAAACGCGTCGAATCCGTCAATCTCGAATGGTTCGTCGGACTCAAGTTGATGTACTAATCGCGCTCTAGCTCGTTCAAAGCGCCATCTCTGATGGCGCTTTTTTCTTATCTGGCAACTCCTGCGATCCCCCCAAAAACTCCCGTTTCTCGATCTCAAATTCCCCCGTCCGACTTCAAAACTCTTCGTCCGACTTCCAAAACTCCCGTTTCTCGCGATCTCAGAAAAATCAATTACTCCCCAAAAACTCCCATTTCCTGCGCTCTCAAATTCCCCCGTCCGACTTCAAAACTCTTCATCCGACTTCAAAACTCTTCGTCCGACTTCAAAAATACTTCGCGAGTCTTCGCTATTCTTCGATAGCCCTCAAAATACTTCATAAACTTATGCATCAAAAAACGCTCCTCGCTCTATCGTCTATCGCCCTAGCTCTAGCCCCGTTCCAAATCTGCGCCCAAGAACGACAACCAAATAATATTCAAAAACAGCCCCAACAAACGAATCATATTCAGCCAGAAACCGATCAACCAGAACAATCCGCCAACGACTTAGCCGCACTCATCGCCCCACAAGACCTCGATGCCATGCAAAAGGCATACGACGAAGGCGCATACTCGCGCGCCATCGCCCTAGCCCAAGAAGCGCTCAAAAAAGCCCCCAACGCCCACAAACTCTACGCCCTCATCGGAAACGCCTACTTGCTCAATGGCGCACCCAACGACGCCATCGCATACATCCAAAAAGCCCAGCAACTCGGCGCACCTCTTGCCGCAAGCACCGGCGCACTCTGCCTGGCCTACTCCTCGGTCGACGCCAAATCGTTGCCCCCCAACGCCGCCATCGATACGTGCATCGACGCCGCCAACCGAAACCCCGACAACGACGCCATTCAACTTCGAGCCGCCAATCACCTCACCAATGCAAACCGATTCGACGAAGCCACGACGTTCTACCGACGCGCACTCGAACTCGCCCCCGAAAACATCTCATACCTCACCGCGCTCACGTCGAACTTGGCAAACACTGGCGACTACGAACAAGCCTACCGCCTCACCGATAAAGCCGCCCTCACCGCACACGCCAAAATGCCCATTCTCTACCACAACGCCTCGATCTACGCCTACCACGCCAAACTCTACGACGAGGCCACCGCCTGGTGCAATCGCGCAAGAGACGCATTTGGCAACGACGCCGCCTACGATATCACTCAAGCCTACGTCGAATACGCACGCGGAAATTTCGACGATTCCCTCCGACTCATACAAACCCCCAACCGCCTCGACATCTTTCGCGACAACCGCGCAAACCTCATACTCGCCAAAAACCTCTTCACCACCGGCAAACTCCACGCACTCCCCATCTTCATGCGACTCAAAAATTCCACCGTCGCACAAGGCGATCCGCAATTCCGCCCCATGTTTGCACTCGCATTTGTCTCTAACCTCCTACTCGACGAAGCCACGCGCTACTGCACCAACATGCGAACCGCAAAAAATCCCAACATCCAGCTCATGGGCAACCTCATTCAATCCATCATTCCACTCTACAGCGGCCTCGAACTCACGCGCCACATCACGCCTACCCAACAAAACTGGAACGACCTCAAAAACGCCGACCGACAACACGCCACCGAATACTTCAAACTCGCCACTACCATCGCCGGTTCCCCGCAAAAACTCCACGCATTCATCGATTCACTCCCCGCACTCGGCTACCCAAAATCATTCGTCGACGCCTTCAAACTCGTCGAATCAAACGTCAACCCCACCCCCTAATCGCCATCCGCTACGCCCCAAGCTCTGTAGCTCCAAGCTCCGCGGTTCCTTTTTTACGCCGACTATTTCGCTCCCGCTCAATACGTCGGCGGCTACGGCTATTGGCTTACGCCAGTACGCCTCCGCAGCCGTGCTATGTGCTCGTTTCACTCCGCGCATACGCACGGCTACCCTTCTCACGCCGACTATTTCGCTCGCGCTCAATACGTCGGCGGCTACGGCTATTGGCTTGCGCCAATACGCCTCCGCAGCCGTGCTATGTGCTCGTTTCACTCCGCGCATACGCACGGCTA
>SAMEA104315420__coassemble_420_pt1 | contig 28587 bp, 21 predicted proteins | sample SAMEA104315420__metabat2_high_PE_047 | metagenome-assembled genome bin SAMEA104315420 (sample SAMEA104315420) | gut metagenome | biome: Monkey gut; feature: monkey-associated habitat; material: faeces | place: China | collected 2013 | reverse complement strand
ATTGGATTGACAACGCGCGGTTTAATACTGCGTTAGATGCCGAGATAGCGTCGTTTTGCGAAATGGGATTTCGCCAGCGAGAAAACGACGCGCAGTTTTGCGAAATGGGATTTCGCCAGCGAGAAAACGACGCGCGGTTTAATACTGCGTTAGATGCCGAGATAGAGTCGTTTTCCGAAGTTATAGGTGATTTCGGTGGCGAAGAGTTTTCTGACAGTTCCTTCGATGTCGTAGGGGAGTCGGAAGAATTCGATCGTCTTTGTCTCGGTATCGTAGATCGTACAACATGCGCGGTTATCATAATCGCGCGGTTGTCCGACCGAACCGACGGTGACGAAATACTTTTTATCGGGTTCGAATGTTATCGAAGGTGCCGTGACATCGACGGCATTGTGTTCGGTGAGTGCGAACGATTTGGTGAGGTGGGAGTGCCCGATAAATGTGACGTTATCGAGGTCTTTGAAATGGGGCAGGAGTTGGAGCGCTTGTTCGATGAAAAAGACGTAGTTGAATTCGGACGGTTCGATGGGGGAACCGTGGCAAATCGTAAAGCCCTCGCTGTGTTTGTACATATATGGGAGGTTGCGTAGCCATTCCATATTTTCATCGCTCAAGAGGCGGGCGTGGTAGTCGAGGACGTTTCGCGCGGCGTCGTAGTAATAGGCGTAGTTCATGCGCCCGCAGACGGCGGCATCGTGATTGCCCAATATCGTCATCGTTGCGAATTTGCGTACTTCATTGCAACATTCGTCGGGCTGTGGGCCGTATCCGACGACGTCGCCAAGGCACAAATACTCATCGCAAGGATGTTCGCGATAAAAATCGAGCACGACTTGTAGGGCGTTGAGGTTACTGTGGATATCCGAAAAAAGACCAATTTTCATGTCGGAATCTTTCTCCTCGTGAAGAATGAGATGGGCGCCCAGTGGAAATCGAGGTGATTCCCAAAACGCAAAAGTCTTGCAACATAGAGGAATTGACGTGGGGCGTCAATCCCAACGCATTAATAATATGATGTAGAGCGAGATGAGCGGCCGTTTGGCATCAAAATTTAGACCGATGACGCAGTTATTGCTAAGATGGCGTTATCGTGTTGCAATAGCTCGCTTTGGCGTGGTAAAATTGGGCACGGCTTATGGCTGAACTTCGGAGGAAATATGCACGTAAAGTGGTTGACGATGGGTTTTGCGAGCTTGATGGCGTTTAGCGCCGTAGCTCAAGCCCAAGATATGGAAGAATTTAAGACGCGAATGGGTACTGCTGCTGCGGCGACGAAAGTCGACATGAACGAGGCGTTGCGCCAATACCTCGAAATACGCATCCAGTATGCGGGTCCCGAGGTCGATTATTCGCTCGGGCGCGCCTATCAGCGAATGAATCAATGCTCTGAGGCGCAATATTATTTCACGCAAGTGATGGTTGCGTATGATTTGCCCGAGACGAATCCGATCTACAAGCGAGCAGTCAATGCCTACGATGAAATTGCCGATTGCGAATCGTGGCAAAAAGTGATGGTCGAGTGTTCGGTTCCCGTCGGAGGGCATGCCGTCATCGATGGCGAGCAGTTGTCGGAATGTTGGGATAGAGCGTATTCGTTTAAGGATGGCGAGCACGTGATCGAGCTCGTCGATAAAGATGGCAAAAAGATCGAAAAGAAGGTGACAACGAAATCGGGCGAGGAGCAGAAGACCGTCGCCATTGCGTTCCCAGCGAAGGTGAAAGAAGTCGAAAAAGTCGTCGAAATCGAAAACGTCGTCTTCGAAAAGGAGAAGTTCCATCCGGCACTTTATTGGGGGCTCATCGCCGGAGGCGCGGCCATCGTCGCCGTCGGTGGGTTTATGAATGGATATGCGGGAGAGGCGAAAGTCAGCGAGCAGAAGTTTGCCGATTTGCATGCGATATCGACGTCGGAGAAGAATCGCGAATATTTTGCCAAGCGTCGAGACGAGGCGCACGACGACGTCAAAGCTCGCAATATCGCCATGTATTCGCTTATCGGAGTCGGTAGTGCAGCCGTCGTGACGGGCGTGGCACTCGCCATTGTGAGTGCGGTGAGCGATAAGGAACACATCGAAAAGAAAGACGATGGCGTGAAGGCGTATTTTTCGCCGACGGCCGATGGCGTAGCGCTCGGATTGGGCATGAATTTCTAGTGTGGGGTCATTTGACCGCACTGAAGGCGGCGAAATTTTGAGACTTTTTTGTCTCACTCCGTCGTCCATCGCCCAAAGGAAATCGAGGAAAGTCGCTAGAATGCGGATGATGGCGAGATTGGCGGTTTAATTCGATATGTTCTTTTGGCGGGGAACATTTTTTGCTATGATAGAGGCGGTTTTGTTTTGTTTGTGACCATTAGACGCATAAGGGGAAATCATTATGGCATCAATAGGAAGAGTCATTAGCGAAATGTTGAACGAGAGCCACCAAGGTCGCTCTGGGTCGTCTCGTATGCAAGGTGGAATGATCGCGAAAGTCGTCGATAACGTCGATCCAGAAGATCGTTATCGCGTACGCATCTCATTCCCTTGGCTTTCGGATCAATACACGAAAGACACGACATCGGACGGTAGCGATTCCAAGGTACAGAGCCATTGGGCTCGCATCACGACAATGATGGCAGGCAAAGATACAGGTAGTTTCTGGCTTCCCGAAATCGACGACGAAGTCATGGTCGATTTCGAAGAAGGCGATTTCTCGCGTCCCATCATCATGGGTTCGCTTTGGAATGGCCCAGCCAATTCGCCCCGTTCGTTGAAGTTTTCTCCCGAAAACCAAGAAGTTGAAGTTTCGAATCACGCCCAAGGCGGCGCCAACGACTATCGCTTTATCCGTTCTCGCGCAGGCTCGACGTTGGCTTTTATCGATAAACAAGGTTCCGAAGGCGTTTCGCTCCGATCGCCCAAAAATGCCGAATTCTTCATCGACGATACAGGCGGTGGCGAGCGCATTTGCATGTACGATAGCAAGCAGAATCAATGGCTTTCGATCGAAACCGATAAGAAAAAGATAACGCTCGAAACCGATACGGGCGATATCCTCATCAAGGCAAAGGAGAAAATTCGACTCGAATGCAAAAACCTCGAAGTCGAAGCATCCGAAAACATCAAGGTCAAAGCTGGGCAAAAAATTACCCAAGAATGCACGAACTACAAATCGAAGTCGTCGTCGTCGACCGAAATGGATGGCGGCGGGAAGATGGTCTGCAAAGCCGGACGCATCGATCTCAATCCGTAATCTACTTCGATTGCTCCATGTATCGCCCCCTCCACATCGCAGAGGGGGATGCCTTTTGCCACATAACGACGATTTCTCGTCGTCGGCTAGAGCCAATCATTCGCCGCCATGCGCGGCGATTTTTTTTGTCTTTGCATGCCGATAAAGTGCCGACTTTTGCGAAGTTTGTCGTTTGAGACGGATTGGAACGGCGCCCGCGCGGCGTTTTTTTGTCTTTGCAGGCCGATAAAGCGCTGACTTTTGCGAAGTTTGACGTTTGATACGGATTGGAACGGCGCTCGCGCGGCGTTTCTTATCGTCACATGCCGATAAAGTGCTGACTTTTGCAAAGTTTGCCTTTTGAGACGGATTGGAACGTCGCCCGCGCGGCGATTTTTTTATCTTTGCAGGTCGATAAAGGTCCGTTTCCGATGTAGTATTTTTGTATCCGACATTGTGATTCAAATTGTAGCAATGATATGTCAATTTTTCGTGACAATTGAATCACATGTGTGTATCTTTACACCGCTTTGAGCGGGATTAAAGATTCAAAACGGCGTAGACGCTTTCCGCAAAAATGGCGACAATCGTCTCAGACGTTTGTTTCGTTGGCATAGATTCATCAGAGATTCATTGAGCAATTTCAGAGCTGCGAGAAACTTGGCATAAGTTATTCATGTCGGTGACTTGCAAGTCGTTGTTTCGAATCGTTGGAGCAGTCGATTTGCGGAATGCAAAAGCGTGTAAAGGTTCGATAAATCAAGCGAAAAGAGCTCGAACCGCACATATCGCCCGAAGGAGGAACCCATGAAAAAGACCATCACCATCATTTCATTGTTAGGAATCGTAGCTCTCGCCAGTGCATGTAGCGACGATAACAGCTCGAAACGCTACTGCGATTCGGGTTTCGTCGATAAGTGCGAAGGTGGCGTCTATTTGCGTTGTGAAGGCGGCGAAGTCACCGAATACGATGTCTACAAGATCGGTAGTCTCGATTACGTCTGCAACGATAAAAACGTACTCGTCGTGAAAGATCTCAAGTGTGAAAGTGGCAAAATCGTCAAATCCGATGGCACAAAAGTCGACCATCTTTGCGAAGCAAGTGGCGATATCGTGTTCTGTAGTGGCGATACAGTCGCAATTCAAAAGGCATATTGCGGCAATAACTCGACGCATTATTGCCGTTTGTACGAAGGGAAAATCGAAGGGTCAACCGAGTATAGAGTCGAAACCGAGTCGTGTAAGTCGGGCGTATGCGAAGAGTATTCTCGCGGTTCGGTCATCGTCGCAGGCTGCTTTAACAAAGAAAGCGTTAGCGAAGGCTGCGTGAATTCGACTGCCGAGGGCAGTTGCAGTGCCGATCACATGTTGACGTTCTGCACGTCGAGTGACAAATCGAAAGGCAAAACGTTGCGACTCGACTGCAAATCGGCGAATCCCGACGGCGTTTGCTTGTACATTGGCGAAGGTTGGGGCTACGATTGCACGAGCCAATGCGGCGAAGGGAAAAACAGGCCGTCATTCCACGGATCCTGTGACGGCAATACGGTCTCGTACTGCGTTTCCGAAGATGAAGGTAAGACTTATACGCCAGCAGAAGATAACTGCGAATCCGAGGGAAAAGTCTGCGGTATGGACTGGACAAATCCCGTCAATCCGGTGTACGGTTGCATCGACAAGGCGAAATAGCATCTGACGGATCGAGATCGTTTAGATGAAAACTACAGGTTTATAGAATTAGCGTAGCAACGCCTGATTTTTTCAATTCGGCGTTGTTGCACATCGATTTCCAGAAGCAGGCATGACTTCCTCCGCCAGTTTCTGGAATACATGGCGAGCATGAGTTCAACATCGTGCTCGCCTTTTTTTGAATTATCCACAAGTTATCCCCAGGCCAAACCGAATTATCCCCAACCGAAGGTCGATTCATCCACAAGAATCGGGCATGTCATCCACATATATCCACAAGTTATCCACAGGGTTGTGGATGGACTTTACTGTTTTCATTGAGCGAGCAATGCGATAAAATGATGGTGTCGGTTCTCGAACACAGAAGGAGGAATAAGGTTATGCAATGGGCAGTCATCATGGCAGGTGGGAATGGAATGCGTTTTTGGCCGTTGAGTAGCGATGCGCATCCGAAGCAGTTTCTCAAACTCATCGGCGATCGGTCGCCGGCTCGCTGTTGTCTCGATCGCCTGAAGCGATTTATCGCGCCAGAGCGCATTTTGATCGTCGCTTCGGAGCTACATCGCCAAGCCCTCGAAGACGATTTGCCCGATTTCCCCACCGATCAAGTCTTATGGGAGCCCATCGGGCGCAATACGGCACCGTGTATTGCGTGGGCTTGTGAAACGATACGCCAACGCGATCCAGAAGCGATAATCGGCGTGTTCCCCTCGGATCACGATATTACCGACGAAAAGGCGTTCGTTTCGTGTGCGCGAGCAGCCTACAAAATGGCCTCTGGTCATATCGTGTTATTCGGCATTGAGCCTACGCGCCCCGAAACGGGCTACGGCTATATCGAGACGGGCGCCGAAATCAAATCAAAACACCAAGCCTATGAAGTGGCTTCGTTCCGTGAAAAGCCCGATTCGAAAACGGCGCAACAGTATATCGATGAAGGCCGATTTTTGTGGAATAGCGGCATGTTTATCTTCGATGCCCAAACGATGCACGAAGAACTCGAACTCCACGTGCCCAAAATCTTATCGGGTATCGAAGATATCTTATCGGGCGATCGCACCGTCGAAGAAGCGTTTTGTCGCTTGACTTCGATTAGCATCGACTATGCCGTGATGGAGCACACGAAACGCGCGCGCGTCATTAGAGCACGGTTCCCATGGGACGATTTGGGCACTTGGGAATCGATAGCGCGTTACTATGAGCGCGATCAAGATGGCAATGCCGCGAGCGGGCGCGTCGTCATCGCCGATAGCAAAAACGTATTTGTGATGAATAAGACGCCACGCGTCGTCGGCGTTTTGGGACTCAAAGACATCACCGTCGTTTCGTCGGAAGACGGCATACTCGTCATGGATTCCTCCTGTTCACAAGACGTGCGACAACTCGCCATCGTCGTCCGATTCCTAGGGCCTGCCAAGTCCGAAAAGAAGCGAAACGACGAGAAATCATCTTAATTCAAAAGCTCCAGAGCTTGGAAACCCTTGTTCATCTCAAAAATTTGACGCCGTAGCATGAGCCTCTAGAATGCGCCTCGTATGAATGCGATGATCAGACGGAGGTTTCATGCGCAGGGTACGACGCAATCATCAAAAGTTATGGATGACTTTATTTGCTTGTTTGGGCGTATTGGGTGCGCTTGGCGCGGCTCAAACGTGCGGGCTGTTCAATGCCCGCGATACGTACCTCGCTCAAACCCTGGCTTATGCCGATGAAATCGCCGATCCGAGCCGTCAGGCGGCCGACGAAGTCGAAGTCATTCACGATACGGAGACGCGTATCGATTCGGGGGAACGCATCGATTTATCGTCGATCTATTGGGAAAACGACATGGCTTATGCCGAGCTCTCGGACGGACGCCGTGCGCGTTTGACGCTCGATCGTGCGTTGCAGACGACGATCGAAAACTCGCTTACCGAACACACCGTGCCCCACGGGGGCGCCGTGGCCATCGATCCCAAAACGGGCAAGATATTGGCCATCGCCTCGGCATCGAATGCCGCCCCCATCTTATCGCATTATGCAACGCGTGCCGCCGCGCCCTCGGCGTCGGTCTTCAAACTCGTCACGGCCGCCGCTTTGCTCGAAAAGGGAAGCGTCGATCCGCAGGCACGTATTTGTTATTCGGGCGGGCAAAGCATGCTCACCGAATCCGATGTCCGCGGAAATCCACAAACCGATACGACGTGCGCAAGTCTCGAACAAGCGATTGGGCATTCGATTAACGCCGTCATGGCTCGATATGCTTATCAACATTTGTCGAAAGAAGATCTCGAGCACATCGCCTTGCGCTTTGCCTTTAACCGCGAGATTCCGACCGAATTTTTGACCGACGTGAGCGAAGCCGAATTCGTCGACGACGATATCGAGCGCGCAAAGACGGCGGCGGGCTTCTGGCATGTCAATCTTAGCCCCATGCACGGCGCCTTGATCGCCGCCGCTATCGAAAACGACGGCATTATGATGACGCCGATCCTCATCGATGAAATTACCGATGCGCAAGGAACGGTCTTGTATACGGCAAAACCGCGCCCATGGCTCGTTTCGATGCATGCCGATCGCGCTAAAGTATTGGCTCGATTGGGCGAAAATACGACGCGCGAAGGCACGGCTCGAAAGATGTTTGCCAGCCGAAAGGGATGGCGCCAGGGCGTTCGCGTCGGTGGAAAAACGGGAACTTTGTCGAATAAACAGCCGTTCTATACTTATAATTGGTTCGTCGGATGGGGCAGCGATGCCAAATCGCAAATCGCCGTCGGCGCACTCATCGTGAACTCCGAAAAATGGTGGATTAAGGGCAGCCATGTCGCTGCACGAGCCATGAAAACCCATTTTTCAAAGTAATCTCATCGCCTCCTGTCGTGCGATTCCATTTGAATCCCTTGAACAGCGCAAGTCCTAGGTGTATGTTGCGCCAGTCGTCGAATCGCATGATTCGGCGAACTCATCGGTGTATGGAGCGAATCATTGCATTTTATTCGCTCTAACTCACATCTCATTAAATCATAAACACAGAAACGACGTATTTCTGTATTCATCACAGGTAGATATCGTGGCAAAACCACTCGAACGATATTGTGCATTTTGTGGTCGTGCATTCGACGATGCCGCGGCGCCGTGGCCACGCCATTGCAATTGTGGCGTTATCACGTATCGCAATCCGCTCCCCGTTGTGAACGTCATCGTACCCGTCAAAGATGGCGATCGCACGGGCGTGTTGCTCATTCGACGCGGCATCGATCCGTGTCGTGGGCAATGGGCTTTCCCAGGCGGATTTATGGAGCTCCACGAAACGTGGCGCGAGGGCGGCGCGCGTGAATTGCGCGAAGAAACGGGGATCAAACTCGAAGATTGGGGCGCTCAACCCGAGTCGATTCGACTTCTCCACGTCTCGGAATCGCCGCGGCTCGACGAAATCATCGTCATCGGCGTGACGCCGATGCGCGATATCGACGCCATGCCGAGCATTCCCATCAACGAAGAAGTCATCGAGACGCGCATCGCATACGCCCCCGAAACACTCGCTTTTCCCGCGCATACCGAAGCAATGGCGGCGTTTTTCGACCCATCTCGATCGATACTCTACCACGCATAGACGATTGCGCCCTCGATGAAACGCGACTTACTCGAAGAAATGCGCAATGGCGTCAAGTTGACGACGCGCGACCAAATCAAACTCATCTTTTCGCTGAGTTTACCCGCTATTTTGGCGCAAATTAGCTTCGTCTTCATGGAATACATCGATGCCGCCATGGTCGGCCAACTCGGCGCCAATCCCTCGGCATCGATCGGACTCGTTGCACCTTTGACATGGGTGTTTTTTGGCATCATGTCGGCGAGTGTGACGGGATTCTCGGTTCAAGTGGCGCAATGGATCGGGGCAAACGATGGCAAAAAAGCCCGAAATACGTTCAAACTCGGCGCCATCGTCACGCTTACATTGAGCTTTATCTTTTGCGCGGTAGGCCTGGGGATTGCGTCGCATGTCCCCGTATGGCTAGACGGCGAAGAAGCGATTCGCGGCGATGCCACCAGCTATTTTGGCATATTTATGGGGGCGTTGCCCATCTTTTTGGCGACGACATTCATGAGTGGAATGTTGCGTTGTAGCGGCAACATTCGCACGCCGAGCTTTATCCACATTGGCATTTGCGTTCTCGACGTCTTTTTCAATTCGCTTCTCATCTTCGAATCGCACGATTTTTCGCTCTTCGGCCTCGATATTCACATTCCATGCGCCGGATTAGGCGTATCGGGTGCGGCGACAGGAACGGTTTTAGCCGAATTATGCGGCGGCATTGCGCTTTTATGCGCCATCATGCGGAAAAAGTGCGCCTTGCGCCCCGTGCGAGGCGAAAAACTGACTTGGGAGCCAGCTATCGTCTTGCAAGCCACCAAGATCAGCATTCCCATCGCATTCGAACACATCGTCTTGAGCGGTGCACTCGTCGTCACCACTGCGATTATCGCGCCATTGGGAGCGATTTCTTTGGCCGCCAACAGCCTCGCCGTTTCGGCCGAAAGCATCTGCTACATGCCCGGCTTCGGAATCGCCGAAGCGGCGACGACGCTCGTCGGGCAATCGATCGGGGCAAAGCGTTTCGACCTCACGAAGCGGCTTTCGTGGATGTGTATCGCCTTTGGCATTGCGACGATGGGCGTCATGGGCGCTTTGATGTACGCCGCCGCCCCCATCATGTTTGCCATACTCACGCCCGTCGGCGCGATTCAAGTCTTGGGCATTCGAGTCTTGCGCATCGAAGCCTTTGCCGAGCCGCTCTACGGCGCCGCGCTCGTTTGCACGGGCTCCCTACGCGGCGCTGGCGATACACTCGTCCCGAGTTTGCTCAATTTGGCGAGTATGTGGGGCGTTCGCATTACTCTATCGTATTTGCTCGTCGATTCGATGGGGCTCGTCGGCATTTGGACGGCGATGGCCATTGAATTGAGTTGCCGCGGTTGTTTGCTCCTCGTGCGCGTCTATCGCAAAGATTGGTCAAAATCGCTCATCGCCGAATCTGCGCCCGCCGAATCTGCACCATCAGAATCCGCGCCAGTCGAAGTCTAGAATCTCTCAAGACGTGCAAACGCCCGAAATAAGCCGTTTTGCGCGTCGTCTACGCCTTATGCTTGCGCATAACTCTCGAATCGCGTTACAATATCGTGTGTTTCGGTCATTTAAGAGAGGAGGCAAGCCGTGAAATCGATGAAATATGGTCTGGCAATCGCATGCGTATGTGCATCAATCGGGTTAATGGGATGTGACGCCGTCAAAAGCCTTTTTGGTCACCGTTCGACCGATTCATCGGATTCCTATGGCGAAGACGGCGAAGGCGGCTCGCGCATGGCACCTCCAAAAGGCGGCTTCGTCGTCGACGATTCGGGCACGATGCGCATGATGCCCCCAACCGAAATCCAACAACGCGAAGGCGCCGCCATTTCGACCGAGGAACGCGCAACATCGGGCAGCAAATCGCCGCGCAAAGGCAATAACTGGATATACGACGCGAAATCGAAAGGCGGTTCATTCCTCGTCGCCGCGGCGAGCAAACCCGGAACCGTCGGCGGCGACATGATCCGCCGCATCGACCTCTCGAAATCGATTTCCGAACACGATTACGACTCCGATACACCGGGCAAACAAGGCGCATTTATCTACGTCCCCGACGAATTGCGCCCAGCCGTCCCCTCGAAACACGTCGACGGCGAAGGGCTCTATAGCGGCATCCTGTGCGCCATGATCCCCGGCCCCAACCAAACGATTATCGCCATCGGCGGCGATGCCGACGGCGGCGTCGCTTTCGTCCTCAATCCATACGAAGACGCCCAAGCATTCACGCCGCTACAAGCCATCCGCCTCCCATACTCCAATAATCCTTGCCGCGCCGTCTACTCCGCCGAATACAAAAAGCTCTACGTCGTCGACGTCGCACGCACCACGTCGCAAGCCGCCCAAGAAGGCATCTACGTCGCCGACATCTATAACGACGGACGCGCCTCGACCGCCTCGCTCTTCCTCGCCAATCAAGTCCCGCGCATCAATTCGCATTCGCTGCTCAATTTCCAAGCCATCGAGCTCTACGACGACGTCCTCTACCTCCTCTCGGGCAACGGCCGCTTCGATTCCGACTGGGACAACGTCGTCTACCGCGTCCCGCTCAACAAAGCCGGCGAGCCACTCTTCAAAGAAATGAAATACACGCGCACGCAAAACCCGACGATGCGCCAAGAAGGTTGCGCCATGAGCCCCTTCAACATCGCCGACCTCAAAGCGTTCGAATCCAACGGCAAAGGCGTCTTGCTCACCTCGGGCACGCGTTCGACCGTCGCTTGGGAACTCGGCGGCGACGAACTCAAAAAAATCGACATGAACCCCAAAAAGCCAGGCACGCAGTCGATCGACTTCAGCAGCTACGGCCAAGGCGGCCCGCGCTTCGCCCTCGATCCCGCCGGCGACCGCGTCTTCCAACTCCCGCATTGCCGTTCCAACTCGACAAAAGTCAAAGTCGCCAACGACGTCGACCTCTTCGCCGTCTCGATCATGGCTCTCAACACCAAATCGCTCACCACCGGCGATCCCATCGACATCGGCTACCTCAGCCTACTCAAATCGCTCAAAGACGCCCGCCACCGCCCGCAATTCAACATGACCGCACGCGATTTCGCCGTCGGCCCACACCACATCGCCGTCATCGGCGCCGCCGTCTCCAACAACTCCGGACTCGGCGCCGGATCCGACGTTAGCATCATCGATCGCAGCAAAAACACCAACATCGCCTTCAACAAACCAAAAGACATGCGACTCGCTCACGAAATCAACTACGGCTTCAAACTGGCCCAAGGCGATGCAAAATTCGATAAATACGAGCAAAATTCGCACGCCATTATCTGGATTCCATAAAACACCGCATTTTATTTCTTTGTTCAAGCCCTATTGGCGTTGCCAATACGGGCTTTTTTTCGCCCTATTGCCTGCGGCAATACGGGCTTTTTTCGCCCTATTGCCTGCGGCAATACGGGCTCTGGCTCCGGCTATGTGCTCACTTGCGTTGCGCGCATACGCCTCCGCTATATTTCAACGCCATAATCGTCCAGCATGAGCAATATCTTATCGCTCAATTTGACGAGTTTGCCGAGTTTTTGCGTTTCGGCGATGGCGGCTTCGAGCAAGTATTGCATGCCGAGCGGGCGCGCATTGGCCGCCGCACGAATCGAGGCGTTGAGCGTCGCATTGCGTATGTGACCGCCCGATAGCTCGAAATTGTCGGCCAAAACTTTCCATTCGATATCGTCGTCGAGAGGCGTATTGGGCGCGATGAGCGTTTGCCAGAGCTTTTGGCGCTCTTTGTCATTGGGTTCTTTGAATTCGACGATATAGCGCAAACGGCGTTTGAATGCCTCGTCGATACTCGTTTGCAAGTTCGTCGTAAGGATGCTGATGCCGTTGTACGATTCGAGCTTTTGGATGAGGAAGTTGACTTCGAGGTTGGCATAGCGGTCGTTCGACGATTTGACATCGGTTCGCTTGGCGAAGAGCGAATCGGCTTCGTCGAATAACAAGATAGCTTGTGCTTTCGATGCTTCGTCGAATATTTTTGCCAAATTTTTCTCAGTTTCGCCGATGTATTTATCGACGATGCGCGACAAATCGACGCGATAGAGGATTTTGCCGAGTTCGTTTGCCATGGCCGTGGCCAATAGCGTTTTACCCGTCCCCGGAGGCCCAGAAAACAAGATCGAAAGCGAGTTCCCATAAGCGCTACACTTTCGATACCCCCAATCGTCGAGTACTTTTCGCTGATATCGCGCGAAATTGAGGATTTCCTTGACCGTTTTTTGCGTCGATTCGGGCAAGATGACGCGGTCGATGGGCACATCGCTCAAGACGACATCGGCGAGCGATGCCAAATCGTGGCTAAAGCACTGCCGAATTTCTTCGAGAATGTGATGCGATTCGAGTTTGGCATGGCGATCGGCGCGTTGGCGGTGTTCGTGGTCGTCGATAGCTCTCGTCACGGCGGTGAATATCTGCCCAATCGTGAGTTGGTAGTTGTTGGCAAACGACGACGCAATGCGATCGAGTTCTTTGTCGTCGAAGACGCCAGCGAGCGCTTCGCGCCAGACTTTTTCTTGCTGTTCGGGCGTCGGTAGCGGAATATGGCATTCGATCGGATTGCCAAAGAGCTTGGCAATTTTGGGCGTATTGTGCTGGGCTGTGATGACGATGCGCCCCGGATAATTGGCAATATGGCGCGATAGCGGGGGCGTATGATTTTCGATGAGTTTTTCGCTCCTCGATCCTTCTTTGAGTGCATCGAATTGGAACACGACGACGGAATCGAGCAAAAGCGCTTCGCGCAACGCATCGCATACGTGGGCTTCGATATCGGATTCGGGCAAAGACTCGAGTTCGGCGATGAGATCGATGGCAATCGTCGATTGTTTGGCATAGCTCTTGGCAAATGCACTCGTCGTCGTCATTCGCCCGGAATGCGGGGCTCCGGTGACGATAATTCGTGCGCGTTGTTCTTTGATCGCCATCTTGAATTCGGTCAAAAAGCCATCGGGCAAGATGAGGGCGATGGGGCGCGGTGGATGATCGATATACCGCATGTGTGGCGAGAGATTCGCTTGTAAATCGGCGCCACAAAGCGCGTCGAGAACGCGTTGAGCAACGGTCAAATTTGAAAACGATCGCGGCAAATTCCCCGTAAAAGCGAGCGGGCGCTCGGGGATGATGAGCCGCATGCGGATGAGTTGCGAACGATCGCTGAGGCGGTTGAGGTAATCCATGGCGCCATCGCGCGTAAACGCGCAGAGTTCGCAGAAAAACAGCGCATCGAACTTTTGCCGCGTCATATCGCCTGCGGCCAGCTGTAGGCATCGCAAAATCGCATCGTCGAGCTCGCTGAGCGCGACGGCCATGAGAATGAGTAGTTCGTAGCTATCGAGATTGAACGCATTGCGAATGTGTTCGATGTTGAGCGAGCAGTGGTTGCGATCGGCGGCATTGCGCACGACGCCCAATTCATCGGAATAGTATTTCATGAGTTCGGTCGCTTCGGTCAGCGTGGGAATGCCAAAGCGATCCATCCATTCGTGTTCTTTTCGGAAGTTTTGGGCACTGTATAAGATATTGTCGTCGTCGAGGGCACGCCGTATTTGTGCACAACTAATAGGCGCTTGCGAATGGATATTCGTCGCAATGCGGTCGGGATATCGGCGAATGTAGAAGACGCACATGGCGAGTATGAGTTGCCGCCATAAATTGAAATAGGCGGCGTTGATGTTTTCTTTCGTGAGGACGAAAGGCGGTTCGTCGTCATCGTCTTCGATTTCGTCGTCGGGTATGGCATCGCTCGCCGTATTTGTGTCGCTCGTAGGTGTATGGGCGGCTTCGCCGGCAAATGATTGGGCAAACGTCTCGGCAACCGATGCGATATCGTCGTCGTTTGGGGGCGTTTGGGGCGTCGTGATGCGATCGTTAGACTCTGTCGTGCTTTGATTTTCGGGCATTTTTTCCTCACCTTCGCATGCTTTGCGATTCCGTGCCTCGGATGATTCCATTTTGCCCAAAAATAGGCTTTTTTTCGACGAATGACAACGAAAACGATAATGCGCCGTCGTGGGCAATGGGGGATCTCATCGAGCGATGGCGTTTGTGAGCCCATTCGATGCGATAAGCCGGCAAGCGCGATGTGGCCCATCCGCCCCCCAAGAGCACGGTGTATTGGGCGCTAGCCCAATAGCCGTGCGGCGGTGCGTATTGGGCGCAAGCCCAATAGCAGCCGCCCCCCAAGAGCACGGTGTATTGGGCGCTAGCCCAATAGCCGTGCGGCGGTGCGTATTGGGCGCAAGCCCAATAGCAGCCGCCAAAAAAAGACGAAACGATTCGACAATGTGTCGAATAGTCGTTATTCTTGGGCGATTTCGTCGATGCACACAAGAGACATTGCCGATAGCTTGGCAAAAAGTTATTCGGTGCATTTTGTTTGCAACGGCAGAATATCTGCAAATCTTATGCACAATATGAATTTTGTGCACATTTTCTTGCCACCATATAAATTTTATGCACGAGGCGAGCGATGAACGTAGCCAAGAAAGAGAGAGCGTGTCGGGCGTGTGTGCGTTGCGCAAAGGCGATGCGGCGGCGGCGTTGTGTCGTGGCGATGGCGTTGTTGGTGCTCGTGTCGTCGTGCCGTGACGAAGTGGCAGAAGTGGCGGTCACGCCCGTGGTGGTGCATTTTGCCGACCTCGACGAAGCGACGCAAGCGCGATTGCGAGCCGAGATCGAAGCCGACGTGCGAGCGAAAATCGAGGCCGAAGTGCGCGCCGAATGCGAGTCAAAGTGGCAGGCGGCGGGCGCACCCGACGATGACGAGAGCGCGGTTGGCGTGGCGATTGGGGGCGAGTCCGTTGGAACCGATGTGCCCGATGGCGGCGATGACGACATCGATTCGGGGATGGTCGAGGGCGAACGCGATGGCGAAGGCTTGCGGATTATGCGGTTGCTGTTGACGACCGATGTCGTGCGGCGGTTGCCGGTCGATGCGCGCGACACGTTTACGATAGAGGACGGCAGTATTTTTTGTTATGCCGAGATTTCGGCGCCAAAAGACGATTCGCGCACGATTACGCTGCGATTTACGCATGCGACGGGGCTGACGCAATCGTATGCGTTGCCCGTCAATCAGAGCCCGGCGTGGCGGACGTGGTCGAAACTCAACTTGACGCGTTCGATGACGGGGCATTGGCTGTGCGAAATCTTCAACGAAGACGGCGTGCGGCTGGCGCATCGGGCGTTCGACGTCGTCGGGAGTGACTAGTTTTGCGGCTTTGCCTCTGCGAGTTGGCAAAATTGCCTAAATTGCCCCGAAAAATCGCCAAAATTGCCTCAAAAAAAAACGACCGGTGAAGTCGCAAAACTGCGCCCGATGCCGGGGGGGCTGTAGTGCTTGGTGCATGCCAAAATGTCGATCGCGCCCGATGTACGCTAGGGGGCGCCATTTGTTGCCGTTTCGCGCTCAAAAGGTTGGTGGGCGCTGATGCATACCGACCCAATTTTAGATGAGATGAAAAGGATGGATTTTAACGATTCGTTCCCTTATAATGTTTGAGCCATTTTGGCATGTTCATAGGTGGGTGTTAGGGCATCCATCGCCGTACATGTCAGTTATGCTCCGACGTCGTTTCGCAGACGCGTCGGAATCAATCGATCAGCGGCATCGTGATGGGTCTGTAGCATGGCGCCACATGGCTCAGTGATCGCCCTGATTCAGAAAGGAGAAGATGTAATGCTTGAGAAACCAAAAACGATCGAATCTGTCAAGACAAAAAATGGGCAGGCGCTAAAATGGAGCATCGGCGAATGCGTTGTCTATCCGAGCCAAGGCGTCGGAGAGATTGTCGCGATCGAATCCAATGATTTGTTTGGCCCCGGTGCTCAAGTCTATGTGCTCGAATTGATACAGCAGCCGCGTCGGGTGACGATTGCCACCGAGAAAGCTGAAAAAGGCGCATTGCGGCAAGTCGTTTCGCCCGAAGAAGCGAATACGATTATTGCGTCCCTTAAAGAGGCTCCGCCCGCTTCGAAAGCCGTACCGTGGACGAAGCGACAGCGGATTTTGAACGATAAATTGGCGAGCAGTTGCTTGCAAGATGTCGCCGACGTCGTTCGCGAACTCTACCATCTCAAGAGCGTCAAAGACTTGAGCTTTAGCCAGCGTCGCCTCTTCGACACGGGCATCGGGCTACTCGTTCAGGAACTGTCGATTTCGCTCAAACGACCGGCCTCCGATATCGAAGCCGAAATTCGTGCCATGTTTGCTTGATCGACACTTAAAATAACCATATATCCTTGACAAATCGCCGCCAATGCTCTATTGGCGGCGTCGCTTTGTGGCGCGGTAGGTTTTTTGCGCACAAAGCTTTTTCGCTGTGATGCGTTTCCCCCACGGCTCTCGCTTGGGAATAAACGCATTAGGACATGCCGATGCGTGCCGTCTCGAGTCTTTGGCACAAGTCGATGTAGCGGTGAGCGCCGCAAAAGGGTTTGAACTCGCACATTTTTTTTGTGCAACTGTACGGAAAAGGAACAGACAATGAGTCGTTACACAGGACCACGCGTCAAAATTCTTCGTCGCTTCGGCATGGTACTTCCCGGCCTCACGACGAAAACGATCCCCGAAAAGAAATCTTATGCTCCCGGTGAACATGGCCCCACGCACCGCCATAAAGCTAGCGAATACCGCGAGCACCTCGACGAAAAACAGAAAGTTCGTTTGAACTATGGCTTGAGCGAACGCCAATTCGTCAACTACATGAAAGCCGCTCTCGGCAGCAAAGTCGATACGGGTTTGCGTTTGGTCCAACTCCTCGAAGGTCGTCTCGACAACGTCGTTTTCCGTGCCGGTTATGCCCGCACAATTCCCGCCGCCCGCCAGCTCGTCAACCACGGCCATATCCTCGTCAACGGCCGCAAAGTCGACATCCCCAGCTTCCAAGTCCGCCCCGAAGATGTCATCTCGTTGCGCGAACGTAGCAAGAAAATCGATGCCATCGTCACGTCGTTGGCCAATCCTTCGCTCCAAATCCCCAGCTACCTCGAAGTCGATGCCGAAAAACAAACGGCTAAGATGACCGGACTCCCCGCGCGCGAAGATATGCCCATCACCGACCTCAAAGACAACCTCATCATCGAGTTCTATAGCCGCAAAGTTTAATACTTTAGCTTTGTCGCAAAAAGCGCATGCCGTAGCGGTCATGCGCTTTTTTTTTGCCATTTTCTTCTGACTAGATACCGATCTTTGCATCTTATTCATGCCTAGATGCCGATCTTTGCATACTATTCACGGAGCTTCCATGCCATCGATCAAACCCGGCATTCCAAAGGGAACGCGCGATTTTTTACCTCAACAAATGAAACAACGACTGGGCGTGATGAAAGTCATCCGCGAAGTCTACGAAAAACACGGCTTCTTGCCGATCGAAACCCCGGCTATCGAAAACATCGAAACGCTCATGGGCAAATACGGCGAAGAAGGCGACCAACTCTTGTTCAAAATCCTCATGCGCGGCGCAAAAGCTGCCTCGGGGCAATGCGATTTGGGCTTGCGATACGACCTCACCGTGCCGCTGTCGCGATTCGTCGCCATGCACCAAAACGAAATCGGGCGCATCTTTAAACGATATCAAATGCAACCCGTCTATCGCGCCGACCGCCCCGGACACGGGCGCTTCCGCGAGTTCTATCAGTGCGATATCGATATGATTGGCGCACCTGCTCCCATCCCCGAAATCGAACTCCTACACGCCGTCAGCGACGTCTTCAAAACGCTAAACTTCGACAAACTCGCCATTCACATCAACGATCGACGCATCTTGAGAGCCATGATCGCCGTCGCGGGGATCGACGAAGCCCTCGAAACGACGGCCATTACCGCCATCGATAAACTCGACAAAATTGGAAACGATGGCGTTCTCAAAGAACTCGCTCAACGCGGCATCGCACCCGAAAGTGCACAAAAGCTCTTGAATCTTCTCGAAGTCAAAGAAGATAATTCGGCAACGCTTGCCAATATGGAATCGATCTTTGCAAATCACGAAGATGCAATGAATGCCATTCGTGAACTTCGCATCATCGTCGAAGCATCTTCGGCATTCGACGACGGCGTCAAAGTCCGCGTCAGCCCAGAACTCGCACGCGGTCTCAACTACTACACCGGCGCCATCTTCGAAATTCAAGCCGAAGGACTCAATTCGAGCATCGCCGGCGGCGGTCGCTACGATCACCTCATCGGCATGTTTAGCGGCCGCGATATCCCTGCCGTCGGGATTAGCCTCGGATTCGAACGCATTTGCGTCATCATGCAAGAGCGCGGCATGTTCCAAGATGTCGAAAGCTCGGTCGACGTCGTCGTCGCACCCGCTTGCACAGCCGCACTCAATGCCGCCTTCGAATTCTCTTCGATCGCCCGAAACCTAGGCTTCTCCGCAGAAGTCTACCCCGGATTCGATAAACTCGCCAAACAGTTCAAATACGCCAATGAACGAAAAGCGACTTTCGTCGCCGTCTTCGGCGAAGACGAACTCGCGCAAAATGTCGTCACCATCAAAAACATGACGACTGGCGATCAAAAGACGATGATAATCGACGAAGTCGAATCGTTCATGAAGCGCGATTCATAACCCCAATAATCCACATCTCCCAACGGCAGATGTCCATTCCCCCTCGCCATTCATGGAGAGGGGGTGGCCGACAGGCCGGGGGTGAGGTCAAATATTCCCCCACGCCATTGATGGAGAGGGGGTGGCCGACAGGCCGGGGGTGAGGTCAAATATTCCCCCACGCCATTGATGGAGAGGGGGCTAGGGGGTGAGGTCAAACGACTGGGCAGAAGTCATAAAAATGAAAATACTGCTTTTTATCTCTAAAAATCGCGAGATTTCGTAGTAGAATATAAAAAGGTTTTCGTCGATAATCTCTGGACCATTGGCGAAATAGTCGTGGTTCACGAAAGGACATATTTGGGATGCTGGCAATGTTTGGAAAATGGATGGAACGAGTGAAACGCAACGGTAAAAACTCCGCAGACGCCGGATTACTCGGTCAATACCTCGATGCCGTATGCGCCAAGTACGTCGATCGCTACAAAGAGATGATCGGGCTCGACGACAAGCGCCCCGGCACATACGATTCGGCGCTCGACGTCGACGCACTCGACGTTCTGGCACAACTCGTCATGGCCGAAATGGGCATTCCAAACGCCGACCTCGCCGCCGCTCGTGCCTACTTGTCGATTCTCATCGAAAACGAACATCTCCCGCTACAAAATCAGCTCAACGCCGACGAACTCGGCGCCCTGCGCGACCTCTTGTTTAGCTATTTCGGCGGCAGCGACGCCGTCAACGACCGCGGCGCCGAAGTCCTCGAACTCATCGAGCACAAATTTACGAGCGGATGCTTCTCGCAGGCAAAAATACTGCTCCAAATCTTCGAAACAAACCACGAAACGCGACAAAACAACGAGCGCAACCTCTACTACGAAGAGATGATCATGCGCATCGACGGCGTCCGTTCTGCCAACGTCAGCGGCATTTCGAAAGAACTCGTCGATGCCGCATGCGCCGACGATGCCCCCGACGAAGCCATCCTCGCCGCTTTCGACGCGTGCGCCTCGAACGCCAACATCCATTTCGACCTCTTCTTGCGCGACCTCAACGAAGAAGCACGCTGGAAAGACGCCATCGCGCCGCTGTCGCAAAACGTCCAAAACTACATCCTCGAATACGTCCCCGTCGTGCGGTGGCGCCAACTCGGCACGCTCAAAGAGCCCCTCATCAACCAAATCAACCGCCACATGGTCTTCGAATCGTTGCGCCGATACGTCCAGCAAAAGCTGCGCATGTGCTACTTCATCCTACTGGCAAGCGGCATCACGGGCTATGAATGGTTCATCTACGCCTTCACGAACTGGAGCCGCGACATCTTCAACGTCGACGTGCGAGAAATCTTCCCCGTCCTGCACCGCCTGGCACTCGTCGACGGCATGTGCCTTCAAGAAGTCCTCGACGTCACGCTCGAACGCTACTACGGGCCCGCCATGAACGACATCGTCCTCGACGCCTACGAGCTCGACAAAGCTTTCCGAGAATCCGTCCGATTCATCCTACAAACCGACATGTCGATGTTCCCCATGGGGTACTACAATTTTGGCGACTTCCTACTCGACCGCATCCTCCCATTCCCATACGAAGACCCATACTTCGCCTGTCGCCTCCATTTGCTCATGTAATTATGTTCAAAAAACTCTCTCTCATCGCCATCTTCATCGTCACCATCTTCTCGACAACGGGCTGCCGACTCATCTTCGAACCCGACGTCGACGCCGTCAGCCGCCTCTTCGCCAGCATGCCCACCGGCGAAAACCGCGTCGTGCGCGAACTCTGCGACGGCGAAGAAGTCTGCCGACAACTCAACTCACTCTACGGTCTCGTCAAATCCGAGTGGTACAACGCTCAAAAGGGATTCTACAACATCAAACGCGTCGAAATCGCCGAAGATACCGGCTACTCATACGTCTACGTCGACATCAAACTGCGCGACTCCGCCTCAGGGCGCGAAAACTTCCTCCCACTCGTCTTCGAAATGGAACGCATCAAACTCCGATGGCACATCTACTCCGTCGACGGACTCCCCGAATTCCTCCGACGCGCCGAACGCGAACGCGGCATCCTATAATCGCACGCCTTAAACGAGCGAACGCTTCGCAGCCATACTCGGCGATTGACGATCTTTTTTCTTTTTCTTTTTTTTGAGTAGGGTGGGGGAAGCCTCCCCCTACGTCTGGCACGCGCACCGCCGCCGCCCGACGGCGCGGTACCAGCCTACCCCCTCTACGTACCCCCAAACGATTCGATATTCAAAGCCTCTACTCCTCCGCCCCCTTGCGCAGGGGGCAATCCCTACAAGGCATCATCTGGAGCTAATCATGACAGAACTTCCCGTTATCCTCATCGCCGATGACGACCCCGATCTACGAAGACTCGTCAGAATGTATCTCGAATCGTCGGAATATACCCTTATCGAAGCAAATTCCGGCACCGATGCTCTCGAAAAAATACTCATCGAATGCCCCGACCTCGTCATCCTCGACGTCATGATGCCGGGCATGACCGGGTGGGAAATCTTGCGCTACATGCGCACAAAATCCGGTTACGCCGATATCGCCGTGCTCATGCTCACTGGCATCGGTGCCGCGCTCAACGAAATGAGCTCCCCCATGTATGGCGCCGACGATTACCTCGATAAGCCTTTCCAAGAAGCCGAACTGCTCACGAAAGTCAGACGACTACTCTCGAGTCAACGCGACAACAAAAAAGGATAACCATGTCTGTCGAAGATTTCGAAGCTCGAATCGAATACGTCTTTGAAAATAAGTCTTTGATCATGGCGGCATTGACGCATCGTTCCTATGCTTTTGAACACGCCAATGCCATGCAAAACAATCAGCGCCTCGAATTCCTCGGCGATGCCATCCTCGATTTCATCATCGCCGACGACTTGTGCCTACGCTATCCAAAAGAACGCGAAGGCGAGCTCTCGCGGCTTCGTAGTCGCCTCGTCTGCGAAGGGGCACTCGCCATCTTGGCGCGAAAACTCGGCTTCGATAAAGAAATTCGAATGGGAAAAGGCGAAGTATCGTCGTCGGGCATGATGCGAGATGGAACCCTGGCCGACGCCTACGAAGCCGTCATCGGTGCCATCTATCGAGACGGTGGCATAGAGCCCGCACGCCGATTCATTCTCACTCATCACAAAGAATTCCTCGACGATCCCGACGGCCAATGGCTCGCCAGCGACGATAAAACGCGACTACAACTCCTCGCTCAGGCCAATCACAAAGCCGTCGTCTACGAGACAATCCGACAAGATGGCCCTAGCCATGCCCCGATGTTCGAAGTCGCCGTCTCGATCGATTCCAAACGCATTGCCTCTGGCGCCGGACGTTCGAAAAAAGAAGCTCAACAAGCCGCCGCCGCCGCCGCACTCAAACGCCTCGATCCCAATACGGGCGATGTCTGCATCTAGTATCGCAAAAACGACGATTCAATTCGCTTCTGTATCGCATCCACGACTACATCGCTTCGCTGCATCATATTTAATTGCGCAGGGATTGATTTGTATAAAATTCAAAACAACAAAATATATCCCTTATATTCCATCGATTGCGTCGGTCATTGCCAAATAATCCGAGCCAGCGGCGGTGGAATTTAGGCGCGTTTTTGTTGACGATAGTCGCTAAATATCATAAAATTAGGCAGTTTTTGGTGTGAAGTCGGCACTATAGCCGGCGCGCATCATCGCCGATAACTCGGCGATGCCTATGTCGTTTGATGCACAGCGAACAAATGGTGAGTGCCCGCGCGTGGCGCTCGATGCGAAGATAAATGCGTGGTGGAGTTGACGTATCTTGCAAGCCGTCTGTCCTAAATGTCGATGCCAGTTACCTCAGATAGGTTACCGTTGTGAGAACGACGGATGGTATGGCGTCGACATTTCCGAGCTCGATTATCCCGATACGGTCGTCGGTCGACCGCTAGCTGGCGCATTCTATGCGCTGCGCCGCATCGGTCAGGGCGGCATGGGGACCGTCTACGAAGGGCGACAAATCCAGTTCAATCGCGTCGTCGCCATCAAAGTTCTATCGACGGCGCACCTCAGCGACGAACAAGTCTTCGCCCGATTCGAACGCGAAGCCCGAAGTATCGCTCGCGTCAATCATCCAAACGTCGTCAAACTCATCGATTCCGGCTTCGAAGCCGGCAACTCGATCGCCTATATCGTCATGGAATACGTCAAAGGCATCGAGCTGTCGAATATCCCTGCCAGCGAAATTTCGGGGCAATTCATCGCACATATCGCCTACCAGGTGCTCAATGCCCTAGCCGAAGCCCATGCGATGAACGTCATCCATCGCGATCTCAAGCCCGATAACATCATGATTACGAACGAGAACGGCGACCCGCATTTCGTCAAAGTCCTCGATTTCGGGCTCGCCGCACTCACCGATCGCGCCAAAATCACCATGTCAGGGCAAGCCCTTGGCACGCCTTGGTATATGTCACCCGAACAAGCCACTGCCTCGGCCGTCTCATTTTCTTCCGATATCTACTCGCTCGGTTGCATTTTATACGAGCTCGCCACGTCGAAACCGCCTTTCCCCGGCAATCGACCGTTCAACGTCATGATGCAACACGTCAACGCACAAGTCCCACCCATGATCACGCGCCCCGAGGCCGAAATCAGCGCTGGCATGGTCGGATTCATCTTGCGCTGCCTCGAAAAACAACCCCAAAATCGATACCAAACGGCCGACGAAGCCCTCAGCGCTCTCTATATGTTGCCCGAATGGATGGTCGATGGGCAATCGACGCCGAGCCAGTCGCTACTCCAAAGCATGCGACAACTCTCGCAACTCTCCGATATCCGTTCCGATATCTCGAGTAGCATCACGGGCATTCTCCGATCGGGCGAAATACGATCCGTCGGAAGCCGGCCTTCGGGCGCGATTTCTTCTCATTCGGGCGAAATCATCGTTCGATCCGACGAAGTATCGATCCGCTCGGGCGAAGTCGTTTCACGCTCGGGCGAAATATCGGTTCGCTCGGGCGAAATCATTTCTCGCCCCGGTGATCCTGCCGTCCGATCGGGGCGATCGTTCTCCCTCAATATCCAAGGATTAACCGAAAGCGGTTCTCACCCCCGACAATCCCGACAATTTCACTCCGAATCGATCGTCCAATCCCTCATCTCTTCGTCGCCCGAAAACCCTAGAGTCAACTCCCAAGAGCTTGCATGCATATCCGACCCCGACGGACGCCTCGCTTCGATGGAATCTTTCGTCGGAGAAAAGTTTAAGTTCATCGTCGCCATCGCCGTCGTCATCATCGCCGCCCTCATCGTCGCGATTATATACCTCGCCACGCGCGGTGCGTAGTGCAACTATCCTTTATTTTTCATCCCAAAGCGGGTAGAGTGCCCCCCGCTTTGCTCGCGCCCTGTCGTGTGCAGTCGCGCAAGCCTTGGCGCCGATCTACCTGCTGTTATCTGATTCTTTACGCAACGAGGAACAATGTCTAAGAAACAGGCTCAATTCAAAAAAGTCGATACTTGGATCGATATCGTCAAAAACGAACACGAAGTGCTCGATTTCTGGAAATCCGCCGACATATTTAACAAATTGCGATCCCGCAATAAGGGCGGCAAAAAGTGGTCGTTTCTCGACGGTCCCATGACCGCCAACAATCCCATGGGCGTTCACCACGCCTGGGGGCGGACACTCAAAGACGCCTTCCAACGATACCACGCCATGAACGGCGAAGAACTGCGATACCAAAACGGGTTTGACTGCCAAGGTCTATGGGTCGAAGTCGAAGTCGAAAAAGAACACGGATTCACATCGAAACAACAAATCCGCGAATACGGCATCGATAAATTCGTACAAGATTGTAAAGATCGCGTCAATAAATGCGCCAAACGCATCACCGATCAATCGATCCGACTTGGTTATTGGATGGATTGGGATAATTCCTATTTCACCATGTCGGAAGAAAACAATTATACGATTTGGTCGTTCCTCAAAAAGTGTTTTGAAAAAGGTTTGATCTATCGCGGACACGATGTCATGCCTTGGTCGGGGCGTAGCGGTTCGGCTTATTCACAAATGGAAGTCATCGAAGGCCGTAAATATATCGCTTCGCTCTCGCTTTTTGTCAAATATCCACTCATCGACCCAGGACACGAAGGCGAAAACCTCGTCGTTTGGACGACGACACCATGGACTCTGAGCTCCAATATCGCCGCCGCCGTTAATACAGAACTCGATTATATTAAAATTCGTTCTAATCAAGATGGCGAAATATATATATTCGCCGCCGATAACTTGAAATTTCAACGCCTCGAAAAACAATATAAAGAAAATTGGATCGAAGGCGTTCCAAAACTCAAAACGCTCGATCAAATCTTCAAAGAACGCGGCGGATACGAAGTCGTGGGCACGGTCAAAGGTGCCGACCTCGTCGGCCTACGCTATCGCGGCCCATTCGACGACCTCGAAGCACAATCGATCCCAGGTGGCTACCCATTCACCGACGAAAAAATCGCCATGAGCGCCATCGATGCGCACAAAGTCATCGACGGCGGTCGCGACGACCGCGGCGCCGCCACCGTCACCATCGGCGAAGGTACGGGCATCGTCCACATTGCACCGGGCTGCGGCGACGTCGACCACGTCCTCGGCGTCAAACTCGGGCTGCCACAACTCGCTCCGCTCGACGAAGCCGCTTGCTTCCTCCCCAAATTCGGTTTCCTCACGGGCATGAATGCGACCAAAGACGAAACGCGACAAGCCGTCGTCGCAGAGCTCAAGAAAAAGAACATCCTCATCGCACAAGAACTCTATCCACACGTCTACCCACACTGCTGGCGCACCGGCGAAGAACTCGTCTTCCGCATGGTCGACGAGTGGTATATCAATATGAATTGGCGCGACAAGATTATCGCAATCGCCAAAGATATCGAATGGATCCCCGCCTTCGGCAAAGATCGCGAAGTCGAATGGCTCACCAATATGCGCGATTGGATGATCTCCAAAAAACGATTCTGGGGCTTGGCCCTCCCGATATGGGTCTGCGACGAATGCAAAAAGTTCGACGTCATCGGCGGACGCGATGAACTCAAAGCGCGCGCCATCGAAGGATGGGACGAATTCGAAGGACATACGCCCCATAAACCTTGGATCGACAAAGTCGTCCTCAAATGCCCACACTGCGGCGCAAAAATGCACCGAATCGAAGACGTCGGAAACCCATGGCTCGACGCTGGCATCGTCCCCTATAGCACCGTCAAATACAACGAAGACCGCGACTATTGGAAACAATGGATGCCCGCCGACCTCGTCCTCGAATGCTTCCCAGGCCAGTTCCGCAACTGGTTCTACAGCTTGCTCGCCATGAGCACGATGATGGAAGACATGAAGCCGTTCAAAACGCTCCTAGGCCATGCCCTCGTGCGCGACGAAAACGGCCAGCAAATGCATAAATCGACGGGCAATGCGATATGGTTCGACGATGCCGCAGAACAAGCAGGCGCCGACACCATGCGATGGCTCTACGCTCGACAAGACCCAGAAATCAACCTCAATTTCGGCTACGGTCCATTGCGCGAAGTCCGCGGCGGCTTCATCAACACGCTCTGGAACACCTACGCCTTCTTCGCCAACTACGCACGCCTCGAAAACTGGGTCTACCCCGACGCCCCAACACCCTTCGACGATCGCACGCTCTTCGACCAATGGATCCTCACCGAGCTCCAACTCCTCATCAAAAAATGCCGACACGGATTCGAACACACCGACATCCGATCCGCCGCACTCGCCATCGAAGCATTCGTCGAAAACCTCTCCAATTGGTACGTCCGACACAACCGAAAGCGATTCTGGAAAATCGAAGAAAACGACGAAATCAAAGCACGTGCCGCATTCGAAACGCTCTTTGAATGCCTCCTCACCGTCGCAAAACTCGTCGCCCCCATCCTCCCATTCCTCGCCGAATCGATGTATCAAAACCTCGCCAATGGCGCCCTCGAAAACCCACAAGAATCCGTCCACCTCGAAATGTACCCCACCGCCGACGAATCCAAAATCGACATGGAACTACGCGACGAAATGGCAGCCGTCGAGGCATTCACAAAACTCGCACTCAGCGCGCGCGAAGCACAAAAACTCAAAATTCGCCAGCCTCTCTCGAAGATGATCTTGGGCCCCGCCGACGACATCGGACTCAAAGCCGCTCGCCGCTTCCAAAACATCCTCAAAGAAGATCTCAACGTCAAAACCGTCGAAATCCTCGCACCCGGCACGCCTAGCCCGCTCGATTACGAAATCAAGCTCAACTTCCGCGCCGCCGGACCAAAATTCGGCAAACAAATCAAAGAAGTCTCGGCCGCCCTCACCGCAAATCACGACCTCGTCATCGCCAAAGCACGCGCCGGCCTCCCCGTCGAACTCACCATCTCGACAGGCACCGTCTCGGTCGCCCACGACGAGCTCATCATGCAAGCACTCCCCAACCCCGACCTCGCCATCGCCGAAGAAGCCGGCTACTGGACCGCTTTCGACACGCACATCACCGAAGACCTACGCATCGAAGCATTCATGCGCGACGCCATGCGAAAATTCCAACTCACGCGAAAAGAAATCGGCCTCGAAATCGAAGATCGCATCCGCATGACGTATCAAACAAATTCTCCCACACTACTCAAAATGTTTGAAACATGGGGCGATCACATGAAACAAGGTCTGCTCTGCCTCGAACTCATACAAAGCACAACGCCATTGAAAAATGCATTCGCCATCGAAGGCGAAGATATGACTTTTGATATTGTGAAAGTATGACAATGGGGGCTGGCTATCGGCGTTGCCGATACGCCCGCCCATCGCCCTATTGGCTAACGCCAATACGGGCTCTTGCTACGCTATTGCCCCCCCCCCCAACGGGGGGCAATACGCTCCGCTGTCGCCCTATTTCGCCCATTGGGCTCAATACGGGCTTTTTTGGCTTTGCGCTTGCCATAGGCGGCATGGCTTACGAATCAATGGCATTTGGTGAAATATGGGGGACTGTAAAAAAGCCCGTAGGGCTTGCGGCGAGTAGCCCCCAGTTGGCGCCGTAGGCGGCTACTGGGGGAATCGGGATGCCCCCACAAAATGAACCCCGTAGGGGTTTCCGATTAAACATTATAAAACATGTGTTTTTCACCATGTTCTACATCGAATGCCTTTTAAAAATTGAAATATTCCTTCCAAATGTTTTCTTTCTGTGGTGTTCATTCTGGTTTGTATATACCGAATGACATTAATGACATTATCAATTTGCGATTTTTCATAGGTATTTGGCTTCGTTTGCCATCTCGGCAACCCCTAACGGGGTTTATATGAATTTGGGGTTGTTATATTCCCCCGGCGTTGCCGGGGGCTACTCGCGGCAACCCCTAACGGGGTTTATTATATCCCCCGCCATGCGTGCGCATTATTCCCCCACGCCAAATAGCTAACGCCCGCTCTGCGGGCGTTCATTCCCCCTCGCCATTTATGGAGAGGGGGTGGCCGACAGGCCGGGGGTGAGGTC
>SAMEA104315420__coassemble_417_pt1 | contig 28722 bp, 23 predicted proteins | sample SAMEA104315420__metabat2_high_PE_047 | metagenome-assembled genome bin SAMEA104315420 (sample SAMEA104315420) | gut metagenome | biome: Monkey gut; feature: monkey-associated habitat; material: faeces | place: China | collected 2013 | reverse complement strand
TACCGCTCAATACGGGCTCAAAATCGCCCTATTTCGCTACCGCTCAATACGGGCTCAAAATCGCCCTATTTCGCTACCGCTCAATACGGGCTTTGGCTCACCTATGTGCTCACTTCGTTGCGCGCATACGGCTCGCAACGCCGCCCTATCTCCCCCTCTCGGGCTCAATACGGGCTCTAAATCGCCCTATTTCGCTACCGCTCAATACGGGCTCTAAATCGCCCTATTGCTTACGCAATACGGGCTCTAGCTCACCTATGTGCTCACTTCGTTGCGCACATACGGCTCGCATTGGCGTCTCCGCCAGCCATTCCACGCGCCCTGTTCCCTTACCTCCGTTAGACAGATTGTCGAGCTATGGCTATCAAAGCCGTCCTGCGCTCTGCGAAAAATGCAACTTGCCCGCTGAGGCCCAAATTTTATTCACTTGCCCCCTCCATCGCGCCGATAACTTGTCAATTCTCATCGTAATAAAACAAAATGAAACAAAATATTTGCCTTTCTTAGCACAAACGCGTAACATGCCAAAACGCAATCCGAGGAGAAATTTGGAAAGCTTGCTAGGTTCGTTTTGAACCTTCGATGTCGCGGGTGGCATTCATCCGCATGTGCGCGTATTGTATCTGCGCAAAGCCGAAGAGGTGATTTGTATGGCTAAGAAGCTATTTGTGGGTGGTTTGGCTTGGGCAACGACGAGTGAGGGACTCCGTCGTGCATTCGAGTCGTTCGGAAAAGTCAACGATGCCAAAGTCATCCTAGACCGTGAAACAAAGCGCTCGCGCGGATTTGGCTTCGTCACCTTCGACGACGACGCCTCTGCCGATAACGCGATTGCCGCCATGAATGGCTCCGAACTCGAAGGGCGAAGAATACAAGTCAACGTCGCTCAAAATCGCCAATAACGAGATCTCCAGCGCTATACCAACGCGCCCCCACAGTTGATAGTTCGCGTTCAAAGCCCTCGGCGATCGCGGATCTGGGCGCACGCTACAAACACTTGCGCAAAGGCATGACTGCCACGTCGTGGCGACGCGCCACGACGTCCTGACCATCTGCACGGGCCATGCCCGTGCATACATAAGGCGACCGCCTGGGCGATCTCCTTTCCAACCGCAAACACGGCTAGTTCAGATTGATCACTTTCAAGTCCAATCCAATGGGGTATCCATACGAGCTAATCCCCTTCGACCCGTAGCCATACAATCCGATGGGTTCAGTCGCAACGACGCGATGCGTTCCACTCTTGAGTTCCCTATAGCCATACGCATACCCCGTATTGCCGATATCCGTAAAATCCGTCATCTCGACGACATTGCCATCGAGGCGAACTTCACTCGATTTCGGTGCTATAAACGTAACGTAGTTTTCACTATACGACTCGGGCACGCTAAAGGCGTAATCTTTGCGATACTGCTCGACGGGGACTGTCAATAAAAACGACGGATCCCCATTAGGTGTTTTGGCATAATAATTGCTCGGCATAAACTGCCCAACGCTAATCGGGTGATTCGCCTTGATTTCAAATCCATCGCGAGCTTCAAACTGTTTGAACTCGCCCGCATTCAACGTAAACGTACTCGGATCGACAACCGCAGGCACTATTGTCACCTTTGTTCCATCTTTTTGCGCCAATATCCGGTAGAAATCACCCGAGCTTCCCTTCGAATACGTTCGCGCTGCATAGTAATGACTCCCCCAAGAGTGTAGCGGGAAGAGTTGCTCCTCGAGGTGATCGCGACAACATCCTACGCTCTGATCGGGAATATAACTCGAACGCGACCCGCCAAAGACTGCAACGTTTTTCGACGCATTCACCGTCGTTCCCGTTTGTTCCACGCGTTGTGGCGGCGCGTTCAATGTCAAAACGTCAAATCGATCGAGCTCAAATACCCGTGTGTCCCCCGCTTTCATCGCTTCGATATTGGGGCCTTTATATTGCTCATGTCCACCAAGATTATTAAAATGACCCGATTTCACGATAGGAGCCGTCGTCTTTACCGTCACATGGGTCTTGCCAGGTTCCGTCGCCACGACTGTAAAATAACTCGTATGCCCAGCTCCTTGTTCACCATCTGTTTGCGATTCATACGTCATCACGATGTATTCTTTACCCAACGAAAGCGACGGAATGAGTAACGATGCATCGTTGGAATTCGTACTAGCAGCCGCCCACGAATTGAATTGATACGCCGTTATCGGATGATCTGCGCGTATGCGATAAGCCATCGGCATTTGGCTCGTGCTGATACACATATTCTTGCCTTTCGGATTGATTTGCTGAACGACAACGCCTTTGGGCCCTATCGAGAGCGTATACAACGGTGCTTGCGTCGCATTCTCAAATCCCGATTTATTAAATATATATACTTTCGCAGTCAATGTATCACTCGGATTGCTCATGACAACCGTATGATTATCGCTATACAAATTATAAAGATATGCTGTCCAATATTCACAACCGATATACGACTTTTCGCCTGCTTCGAGGTCACACGTCGAACGACAAACCGTATCGACGACGCCATCGCAATCATTATCTTTGCCATTGAGATTACCCGCGACATCGCACGAAACTAGGCTCGGATACACACCACCCGTACACGATCCCCAAAACGCTCCTGTCGCATCACACGTTTGCTCGCCGTCTCTACATATACCTTTGTTGCGCGTCTCGTCGCTACCGCGCCAACACTTGCGCTTTTCGCCCGGCTTACACGAACATGCCGTCGTCGATTCACAGCCATTCTCTGCTTTTCCATCGCAATCGAAATAGCCTTCGCTACACACACATGCCCCATCGACACACGCCTCTCCGGCTAGACAACCAACGCCGCACGCACCACAGTTATCGATATCGCGCTTCAAATCAAAGCATCCATTTCCACAACGCTCTTTTTCACCGCAATCTTCTAGACACAGTCCGTCGATGCAAACTTCACCTTCTCTACACTTCGTCGTACACGAACCACAGCGCTCCACATCCGAAAGCACATCAAAACACGATCCAAAACAATACTTTTCGGTCGTCGTGCAAAATGCCGCCGGATCGGGCTCGCATTTTCCAAGCCTGCATCGCTCTTTTTCACCGCAAACGACGCGACAATCACCACAATGATTCACATCGCTATAGATATTCGTACACGTGCCATAACAAGCCTTATGCCCAACGCGATCACACTCCGTCACGCCTGCATCTCGGCATTCGCCATCGACGCATTCTTCGTCGGTCGAACAAGCTATACCACATGCCCCACAATGATCGACGCTCGTCTTGAGATCGGCACACGTGCCAAAACACGGCGTATCGCTTTCTTTATCACATCCTGCAATATCGTCGACGCAAACGCCGCCCTCGCAACGTTGCGTCGTCTCACAAGGCGTCGCACAATCGCTACAATGCAACGGATTCGACGTGAGATCGACGCAAACCGCGCCATTACAACACGTCGCATCGCAACACCCGTCGCCACAAACTTTGCTCTCGTCGGCACATTGTCCAACTTGACCACACTGTAGCGATGGCGTTTCACAACCATTCGATTCGTCGCCATCGCAATTGCTCGTGCCAGCCGGGCAAACACATGCCCCATTGGCACAATACATATTGCCGCCACATACATGCCCACACGATCCGCAATGCTCCGCATCTGTCTCGAGATTCACACACTTGTTGTCGTTTTCACAATACACCCACGAATCTAGACATTCCGGTTTGCATTTTCCGCCTACACACGACTCTAGCGCACCACATGCATTCCCACACGTTCCGCAATTGTCGTCGTCGCTCATCGTGTCGACGCACGTCGTCCGACACCACACTTTCGAATCTCCGCAAGCATCCGTCATGGGCTTACACGACGATTCAACGCATACCTCATCGGCATTGCATACAACACCACATGCCCCACAATTCCCCACCGATGACGTCGTATCGACACATACGCCATCGCAACACGTCGCATTGCAACACGAATGTCCACATATCGTCGTCCCCGTCTCACAACGAAGCGCATGTTCCGATGTCGAATCATCCGAACACCCATAGGCCAACGCGACAACGCAAGCCGCGCAAATGACCAGGCCCGACCGACGCCATACTCTTCCAGATGTCGACTGCAGCGCACCGACTTTCGACAATTGATGTCTTCTATATTGTTTCGTATTCATAGTCTTATCTTTCTATATATAATCCTGTTCTATGCAGACTTTGAAAAGGCTATAGTTGAAATGTCAATATTTTCCGTTCATACATTTACAAACCATAGCCCAATGCACTTTAATTGACTTGTGATGCAGGCACACCTGGCACGATAATCGACACGACTTGCGTTCCCAATACGACTTGCGATGTCGCATCGACGATGTCGATATAAGCTTGGAAAACTTGCGACTTCGTCGTCGGTTTCACACAAGCATCGTTTTGTACGACGACTTTAAACGTCAGCTTTGCACCTTCCCGCGATTCCGAAGACGTGCCCACGGCAAAGTTTTCGTATGCATTTGCATAACTCGATCCATTGTATTTGACAGCCGTCGCCACGGGATTACACGAACGCTCGGGCTCTTTCGGTGGTGCCATATAGCCACCCTCGTCGAGGGCTTCGATCCGCTTGATAAAGCACGAAGTATCATTCGCCGTTCCTGCAATCGATACGCCGCGAACCGCCGTCGTTACGCTAAAAGTACTATACTTGACGATGGCATCGATGCCATCGACGAGCGATGACGATAAATGTATTGCCGACCTTACGGCATAACTCAATATACACACGTCTTTGCCCTGATGCGATTGCGGGGCGGTTGCCACATCTTTGCCATCGACATCGTTGACCGTACAACACTTATTCGCACCGCACCGCCAATTCTCCGCATCCGTCTGGAACGCACATACGGGGACATAAGCACGCGTCTGCTTCGACGTCTCTTTGAGCTGATCCAAATGCTCATCGTGCTTCGTATACACTGAAACGACGCGAATTCCTTTGCTCGCATAAGCCGCATGCACTTCATCGCTATAATGCGCATTCTCAACCCACGACGGATCATAGGGTTCGTATTCTTTATCGTGCGCCGTCGCATCGGTAATGTGCAATACAACTGGAAGCGATTTCTCGCGCCATTCTACGCCTCCCCAACGACCCGTTTGCGCCGTCACATAATCGATCTTACCCGTCGCAAATTCGGTATAGTTCTCGTATGCACGCCACGAAACTTGAGGCTTGAGCTTATCGTCGCCCTTGGCAATCTGATACAATGCCTCATACCCAGACTCCGACGTATCGCCACCTTTATTCAATTTGAGCTTGTCGACCGCCGCATTGATCGTCTCGATCGCTTTGTCGTCGATTGCGGCTATTGGCATCGAAAGACGCTCGTATGGCATATCGCCATTAACCCCATAACCCGTTTTTTGCACCGACGCTCCTGAATTGTAGTCCCACTTGGAACCAGGTGTTCCACGCGTCGGGAAATCGTCGAAACGCGTTACACCAAATGCCGTATCCGCAACGCGAGCACGAATATCAGGCACGAGCTTCGTCTTAATGTTGTTCTTGAGATTCGCGATTTCTTCGCCCATCGATTCAGTCGTGTCGACGTTAAACACGACGTCGAGCTTCGAAATACTCGGCTTAAATAAAAGCGCATCCGACTGCTCATCGCCCCCATAAGGCAGGCTAAAGTAAAAATCAAAGACGTCTTTCACGCGACGATTCGGATTGCAGATATATTCCTTCGGTTCCCCTCCAGCATAAATCGCCGCAGCATATTCCGTCGCATCATCATCGCCATCGCCATCCGTGTCGATCTTGTATTTGCTATGACCAAATGGCTCTCCACAGTCGACTTCCAATCCATCGCTCAACGAATCTCCATCCGTATCGTAGAGCTGATAATCGGGAAACACATTTCCAGGCGCCGTATACGGCGGCGTCAACGGGTTGCTATCCGTTCCTTTCTCTTCGCGATCGGGCACGCCATCGCCATCGCTATCTTGCGAATAACGATCTAGAAATCCATCGTCATCGCTATCCCTTCGCCCCTCATAAATATCGCCTATCGTATCGCCATCGCTATCGAAAGAAAGATAATCGGGAATCGTATCACCATCGCAATCAAACGGTGAATCGACTGTTCCATGCTCATCGGGAATAGTGTCTCCGTTGCAATCTGCCGCCACGGGCGGCTCCGAATACAAGAGATACGACGTGTGGATGATCCCGGCGATCTCTTCTGCATCCGATATTCCGTCGCCATCGTTGTCGAGCGACGAACTATCGAGAATCGTATCGCCATCCGTATCGATAAATTCATAGATCGGTTGACCATTCTCGTCGACGCCTTTCTGGCGTTTGCCCTCAATCGCATCGGGTATCCCGTTGGAATCGCTATCGAGCGACAAAAAGTCGTATACGCCATCGCCATCGGAATCTGTCGGTTCCTCCCCAAATGGGGCATAGTTCTCCATGCTGTCGGGGATCGTGTCGCCATCGCTATCGAGATCGCGACAATTGGGTACTGTGTCACCATCCGTATCGACATCGCAACGATCGTAGTAATCGACTATCGTATCGCCATCCGTATCGATCGACATCAATACGTCGCGATTATCTTCGTTATTGGCATAACAAATGCCCTCGCGGCATTCGCCATCTTTGCAAAATACGAGAGAAGACCGACACGAACCACCGGCTAAAATGGGCTGTAGACATACGCCGCGCCGACACTCATAGACTTCAGGACATACCGACGTCGTACTACAAGCCTGCCCGGGGCCTACGCTAATCACGCAACGCCCATTATCGCAAGCGCCTCGACGACAAGCCGCTACACCCGCCGCACAACGCTCGCCCGGGCCTACTTTCGGCACGCATTGCCCCTCGCTACACGCATACTTTGAGTCGCATGGCACCGTTTCCGAACAATTCAGTTCGGGCGTCGTTCCGTCCGAAACGCAAACGCCATCGACACAATTCGAAGCAATACAATGCGCATCCGACGACACGCACGAGCCTTCGGGTAAAACCGGACGCAAACAAACGCCCGAAACGCACACCAAACCATGACTACAACTGTCATTGCACGTCAATAATTCAGGATCCGTCGAATTCGACGAACAACTCATCGCCAATGCCCCGACAGCCAGCACCGCGATCCAATGGGATTTTTGCATACATACCTCGCAACATACAAATCACAACGCAAATGAGCGTCAATCCATGCCAAAACCGCCACTATACCACTACCAATATGTCGTTTTCAATCGTACATTCCCCCACAAGAGCACAGCAGTCGCCAAACGTCTTTCCGCCACATCTTTTCCCAAATACTCAGAAAACCACTCCAACGAATCCATCCATGCCCTAGCACAGTCACTATCGAAACTCCCAACAGGCAATAAACGCCTCAAAAAAACAGACATTTAGGCGTTTTTTTTCTTCGAACGAGACATTCCATCGCGAACAAAAGCGACGGTGCATTAAAAAAATGTAGAAAAATCAATCATTACTGAAAAATGAAACGACGAATTTTGACCATCAAAAAAAAATCGATTTTCCTTTCTTTTCCTAATCGACTTTGCTAGAATTAAAAAGGTTAGAAAATTTATTCTCTTGGTAGTTCTGCACCCGATTCATTCGAGGTAGTGATGAGTAGTCCAATGGTGTTCTATAACCTGATTGATGAGAGCTTATGCGATACGCGTATGCGCCTATTTGCTGGCAATCCCACATGTAGGCACAACACCGTTTCATTCGCACCTCCGACGGAACAAGAGGTGGGTTCCTACGCCATGCTTGCATAGCGGGGATGTAGGTTTCATATCTACATACCCATATATCAAGCCCACCCTAAACATGGGAACGTCATATCATCATCAGTTTTGAGTAGTTTGTGTGAGGAGTTGAACATTCTTAAATGACGAAAGGAGTCCGTATATGTTAAACATGGATCGTGACTATTTTTTCTCTCATAATTATCGCAAGATCATCGCATTGAGTCGACGCATTTGCAAGAAAGTCGCTTGGTCATTTGTCATCGACGATAAAGATGATCTCATGTGTTATGCGCTCGAAGGCGCCCTCATGGGGCTTCGATATGTCAAAAGCTCATACGGACATTGGGAAGCGTACCTGAGCAAACACATCAAATCAAACGCGATTAAAGGCGCAATGGAAATGCGTGGCTTAAAACGAGTTCGTTGTAACGGAAAACAAACGAAATCAAGGTATTATTCGCAATACTTCCAAGAATACCATGACCGTCTCTGCGCAGCACAGCAAGACCGAATCGACGATAATCTCTTCGACTCCGACGGATTTAACAGGATCTTATTCCAATCCGAATCGAAGCGATTACTCGATTTATTGAACCCAAGTCTCGAACACGAAGTTCTGCGCTTATTATTAGATGGATTCGAAATCGTACAAATTAGACGCAAGACTAAACTGTCCTACTACTCCTTTAATAAAGTCATGCAAAACCTCTTAAAGTGCGCCGATACCGTCAAAAAATGCGTTTCTAACGACGACGTATTCTTGCCGAAGCTACACCCTCTCAGTACCCATATTCAAGAACAACCTCAATATCGTTCAAGAGTTCTTTCCGTCGCCAGAGAAAACGAGCATCCAAAAAATGACATCAATACCTAAATCTATTTTCATCGATTGTATTTTTGCTTTGATTCGAAAAAGCATCAAAGCATCAATACAATCAACCTACCGCCACCGACGATATGAGGAGTTCTTTATGTATAACAGTGAGTTCCATTACTTTTCTCCCGAGAGCTATCATTCCATGATATCGATCTCTCGCGACGTTTGCCATCAAGCATGCCGTACATTCGAAATCGATAAACAAGATTTCATATATCGATGCTTCTGCTGCGGAATCATCATGGGATTGGCTTTCGTTCACAATCACGCCAATTGGGTTCCCCATCTCTACGATCATATCCAATTCCACATCCATCGATATATCCGTTACGAATTGGGCATAACTAAAATACTAAACAAATCAACCATCAATCTCGACGTCGTCGAAACACATATCAGTTGCGTCGAAGCCATATTCACCCAACACAAAAACAGACTCGATTCGTCGCGTATCCCTAATTCCCACATACGACCTAAAACTCTATATAAGATATTCGAATTTCACCTATCTCGAAATCCCTCTATACAGACCGACTGCATACGCCAGCATTCTACCAAAGACGTAAAGAAGACATATCGATTATGCCAACACGCTATCGTCAATCGACGGCGTTTGTTCAGTTCGATTTCACCCGCATCGCAAATTCTATTCGCATCGGGCAACTATCATCGACGAAACAAGCGCATTTCAAACTATCGTTTTCGAAAAATCGTCAATAAAGTCAATGCATTAGACACGAATCTTACACAAAACAACCAACCCATAACAGAAAGAAGCCTCAATTCCACCGATACCATCGACGTCGATGCGATGACCGCATCACCCTCTGATTTGAAGCTCAATTGTGCTTGTATTCCAGAAGAAGGAGACGAAATTGTGCAACAATCGATACCCGATGCAGTAAATGTGCCGCATGTAGCTGGTAACTCACCCATTGACGAATTTACAGATGAATCGCTCGAAGAAGCATCCATCGAATTGCCGCCAATCTTCGACGAAGAAATGCTGTTCGCTCGCGAAGAAAGGCAAAATGCGCAACTCCGCGTCGCCGAGCGAAGAATTAACCTTGAAGACGTCGAACTTGGCTCCGATTTCGCCGATTCAGCTCTAAGAAAAGTGCTCTCGGCAAGCGAACAAATGCGAAAACGACAGCCGCTCGACCCCGATTTCTACAAAATGGAGCAATCCGACCTACACATCGAACGCAGTTCTATGCGCATCGAACGACTTCCGCGACACTCTCCAAATCCCCATTCCAAAGCCCCCCAAAAGCATGAACTCGATCCCATCATTTGGCAACTGTCGGATGAATTGCTCGGGCTCTCTCTTTGTTGCAAAAAGAGAACTTCACCAAGCATCGTTCAAACGACGACCAACGACAATTTCTCAAACAGTTCCCCCGTTTAACCCATCAAAACGATGCAACTCGATCTATCGATGGCTGTGCTTTGCGGCACAGCCATCGTCAGTTTTTACCCAAACTAGTCGAGGTCACTCTCTCCTGCCATCGTCATAAACTGCGGCCATAAGCGCACCAATGAGCAAAACAATTCAAGACTCAGCGCAGATTAATCGAAAAGCTCATCGAACTCAGGTGGATCTGGAACTTCAAAACGCATCGATCGATGCGAAATGGGATGTTCGAACGAAATATTGCGCGCATGAAGTCCTAAGCGATGCAAATCGTTGCGCTGTGCGCCATATTTGAGATCGCCGACAATCGGGCACCCAATTGAGGCGACGTGAACGCGAATTTGATTCGTTCGTCCGGTCTCGAGATCGCAGATAATTCGAGAAAACTCGGCACTCTCGTCGACTACTCGGTAATGCGTAATGGCACGAGAACCCAGTTTTGCATCATCAGTCGTGTGCACGATTTTGCGAGAATCTTCGTATAAAAAAGCATCGATCGTACCAGTTTTGGCTGGCATACGCCCGATGACGACTGCCACGTACTCGCGCTTTTCGACGACATCGTTCCATGCCTTGACGAGTCGATTTTGCGCCTCGCGCGTTTTCGCAAACAGCATCACTCCCGATGTATCGCGATCGAGACGATGGACGACATAAACGCGCTTTTCTGGATTCTTCTTTTTTAAATATGCATCGACGATCGAAGCCGCATTTTCGATACCGCCATGCGTAGAATCCACCGAATGGAGCCCCGAAGCCTTATCGACGACGACGATATCGTTATCCTCGTAGATGATCCGCAAAAGGTCGTGACGCAATCCATACCGATTCGATTTCGCCGACGACACGAACACCGTATCGCCACGCTCCAATCGATAATCGAATTGCGATACAGCGCATCCGATATCTGCGCCCAGATCTCGCTCTCCTCCGCGATTTGCAGTTCCTGAATCACTACGCTCAATTCCCGATGCGACAGAAATACACCCATGCTTGAGCAAGTTCTTTATTGAAGAAGTCGACTGCGGCGCCAAGTGGCACTTCAAAAAACCGAACAAATCCGACGATTCCTCGACGACGAGTTTTTTGACGATAGTTTTCTGGTCACCGTCTCGAGGCTTTTGCGCATTTCTCGTGTCGCACTTTTGCCTGCGGCACTTATCTTCGGCAAATGTGCGAGACTGGTTACCGCCTTGCCGATGGCGTTCGCCACACTTGTGCTGCGCGTCTTTGCGAAATGACATTACAAAATATCATCCAAAATGCGATCCATCGTATAGACGCCAGGCCCTTGCATGGCGATCCATGATGCGATTTTGACGGCGCCGTGGGCAAAGATATCGCGATCCTCGGCCGTATGGCGTATTTCGAACTGTTCATGATTCCCAAACCACAAGATTTGGTGTTGCCCTGCGACCGTTCCGCCACGTAACGCCGAAATGCCTATTTCGTCGTCTGGGCGCGCCGAACGTCGTACCGTGCGATCGTAGACGAAGTCAGCTCGACGCAAAACGCTCGCACGCGCTCGGTTGACGGTCTCAGCCAACGCCTTTGCCGTCCCCGATGGTGCATCGACCTTATTGCGATGATGCGTTTCGACAATTTCGCAATCCCATTCTGCCAATACGGCAGCCGCTTGCGCCGCTAAGCGTTGCATGAGCGCAATCCCCAATGATGTATTGGCGGCGATAAATATGGGCTGTTTCGCCCCCAAAGACTCGATTTTTTCGCGCACTTCATCGCCCACACCTGTCGTCGCAACGAGCCAAGCCACGCCACGACGATCAACGATATCGAGGGCTGATTCCGTCGCCTCCGGTGTCGAAAAATCGACGAGTACGTCGAATTCAGGCGCATCATTCAAATCTTCGATAATCAAGGGCATGCAAACGCCCATGCTCTCTTCTTGACGATGTCGATCGGCCCGAGCGACGAGTTCGAAACGCGCATCGCGCGCAAACATCGACGACAAAATGCGCCCCATACGCCCGGCCGCACCCAATACTGCTACGCGGATCGGCTGTTGACTCATGATATCTCCTCTAGCCATTCGCGATATGGCGCACAAAAATCATCGATACATGAATCGTCGATGGCAAATAACGGCGATCGCAAATGAGCGCCATATCCGAGTTGAGTCTTGCTCAACATCGCCTTGAGCGGTATGGGCGACGTGTCACTAAAGAGTGCTTTGAATAGCGGATAAACCATCTCGTGTATCTTACGGGCTTCGACAATGCGATTCTGGCGCACCATTTCGACGATATCGTGCATCAATTTCGGCGCGATATTCGCCACGACGCTAATCGTTCCAACTCCCCCCAAAGCGACAAACGGCATCGTCGTGCCATCATCACCCGAAAACATCAAAAACTCATCCGACACGAGGCGATGCGTTTCCGTCGCAAAAAGCATATCACCTGTTGCATCTTTAACGCCGACGATGTTTTCGTGTAGCGCAACGCGAGCTATCGTCTCGGGTTGGCATTTACAACCCGTGCGTCCGGGAACTACATAGACGATTTGCGGCAACGCAACGGCATTCGCAACTGACGTAAAATGGCGATATAAGCCTTCCTGATTCGGTTTGTTGTAGTACGGCGTGACGACGAGCAATCCTGCGGCACCTGCCGACTGAGCCATTTTCGCATTTTCAATCGTCGTACGCGTGTCGTTTGTGCCAACACCGGCGATGACGGGAACCGCTCCGGCGACTGTGTCCAATACCGTCTCGATGACGATGCGTTTCTCTTCTTGCGTCAGCGTTGCCGCTTCTCCTGTCGTACCACATGCGACAATGCCATCTATGTTATGACGGCACAAAAACGACACATGACGACGCAATGCGTCTAAATCGAGCGATAAATCATCGCGAAATGGCGTGGGAATCGCCGCCCATGCGCCATGCCAAGCGCTATATTCCTTCATCTTCATATTCCCTTGTTTAGCCAGACATATCACTGGCGATGATTTGAGATTCCTATTCGCCACGACCCGCTGTGACCGAGCAAACGCCCAAACAACGCGCCACGCGCGAAAGATCGTCGGCCGTCACTGTGCCGCGCAACGACGTCATCGTCAGCGGCACGATATCGACCATTCCAGCATTCTTCAACATTTGTTCGATTTGCGGCATCGACTCCGACTCGCTGATGCGAACCGTCACCGAACGCGTTTCATCCGCACAAGCCGTGCGCATCCATTGTATAAGAGATACCGAAAGACCATCTTGCAAACGCGTTGGCATCATCTTCTCCCTCCATCGACTCAAAGAAGACCGCACCAGCAGAGCCAACTCTGGCGCATTGCGTCAATCTATCGAAATTCCGAGCAATATGCAATCTTTGCGACTCGTCCATTTTTAGATCGAAGACATTTGACACATCATAATCCGTGGATATGCTATGCTTTCGCGTTGGTGATTACCTGAGCTCACATCTGCTTGTCTCTATCAAAAGGAGTCTTTTATGCAACACGAATGCTTAATTACCGTCCTCGAAACAAAAGTTTTCGATGACTACCAAGAGAAATATCTCGCAATCCGAAATCTGGTCCATGCCCATGCTTTAAAAAAGGCGACACATTCCTACTCAAGAGAACACCCGAACGAGATGATTTCTATCACATGCTCAACGGAAAGTTTTGTGGCGAAGCATGGGATGCCATCAGTAGATACGTTTACGCCGCATTGCAGGGCGGTTCGATTATGCATAAGTGGACAAACGATGAACGCATCATGATAGCATGCTGCAACGACGGCACACGCCCCGTCGTCTTCAAAATCGAACGAATCGACATCCCAGAAAACGACGAAGAGCGCCAATGGCTTGAAAAACAAAACTTTAAAAACACCGCAGAAGACGCATATACTGGGTAACAGAATCGATCCAAAGATGCATGCTCAGAGGTTTTGCGTATCTCTTTATCGGCAATACAACTAAAACGCCGACTCTAGGTCGGCGTTTCAGATTAATCGGCCAGCATGTCCTTTAAAGACTTGCTACATTTCTTGGCTCGCGCTTGGTATTTACTCTTCTTCTGAGAAATCGAATCCATAAACTCGATCGCTGCACGAATGCGATCTTTCTCGGTATCGTTCTGTGAATCGAGTTTTTGCGCAGCCGTACAATACTCGTCGACGCAACTGAGCGACAAACCTGCCTCACAGTTGGAACGCGCATCGTTTATCTTGGCGATGCGAATGCCGCTTTCGCAAGAAGCAATCAGTTTTTCGACTTCTTCGTAGCGCCCATTTGTCTCATCGATGCTCTTCAAGATGCGCAATGCATCGTTAAACGATCGCGTCTGCATCTTTTCTTTGGCACGCTTGAGGCTTTCTTCAAAGGCGATCTCGTTATCGATTTGCGTTTGAAGCTGAGCAACTTCTTTGTTATCGGGGTTTTCCTTGAGCAAAGCCATCGTGATATTCTTTGCCGCTTCGAAATGTTGTCGATCAGCTAAGTTTTTCGCTTCGTTCAAGCGGCTTTCGAATTTCTCAAGTGCACTCTCTTGTGCCACTTCTTGCGGCTCTTGAGTCTCCGAACCTCTGCTCATGAGCAAACCGACGACGAGCGCAACGGCAACGACGATAAAAATGAGCAACCCCAAGAAAAACCCGATAAACATGCGATTGTCGTTGCGCTTCGGTCCAGCATTCGCATAAGCCGCCAAATCGACGCGTTGCGTCGCTGGAACGAACACAAACGATACATCTGAACCAAATCGAATCAAGTCGCCACCGTGAAGCGGAACCTGCCCTTGGATCTTCTTGTTGTTGACGAATGTGCCATTCGAAGATCCAAGATCGACGACGAAGTAATTGAGATTGACGTTGACGATTTTTGCGTGGTTACGCGAAATCGAATCTTCGGTAAGCAAGATGTAATTGTCTTCTGTTCGCCCAATCGAGTTCGATGCCTCGGTCAACATAAACTCTTCGCCGGCGAATTTATCGCCTACGCGAACGAGTTTATATCCACTTTCGTTGCCCGAAACGATTTGAGTTTTGAGAACATCTTGTCCGGCATTCATCTCTTTCTGATCTTTGTATTCCAAATAGAGCGTGTACTCGCCGATGCGAATCTTCGAGCCATTTTTGATCTCAGTCTTATCCTGAATCAATGCACCGTCGACGAGCACGCCATTGGCACTCCCCAAATCGGTGATGTAACATTTGTTATTGGCGACGAAGATGCGTGCGTGCGAGCGCGAGACAGAATTCGACGGCAAAACGACGTCGTTTCCGTCGACGCGTCCGATGGAATAACTTCCGTGATCGAACGATATTTCAGCGGCAGACCGCCCATGGCGGTCTTCTATGATAAGTGTATACATAAGCCCCTATTGCGGATTTATGGATTGAAGATAGATGGATCGAGCGCCATACCGCCGCGTTCGAGTTCGCGATAGAAGTTGGGAATGTTGCCAAGCGCCTTGAACTGTCCGTCGCCAATAGCCATATTTCCCATGCCCGATCCCGACCAAATGAAGATCGGAACGAGTTGATATTCGCCGTTTTGTTCCACGACTTCGGCAATCTCGACGATTCTGCGCTTCGCATCCGTAAAGGCCCGCACATTCACGACGATATCGATATTGCCGACGAGCGAAGCGACATTCGGTTCGGTTCCAACCATGCGTTTGAACTGTGCAAACCCCTCGCTTGCATTGAGGCCATACGCCGTAGCAATCGAGCCTTGCGCTCCCGAGCAAACCGACGACACAAACGCCGTGGCATCCGATGCCGTCTGGAGCGAATCGGCGAGGACGCGTTCGGCTCGCAAACGACCGGCTTGGCGAATGAGCGAACCCAAATCGCCTCCTTGCCCAAACGAGGCATTCTGCGCTTCGAGACTCATCACGTACAACTGCGGCATGACCAAAACGGCAGAATTCTCAACCGTGACAATGCGCTCACCATCGGGGATCTCGGCGCCGAGGGCGTTTAAGAGCGTCGTGCGGCCCGATGTTTGGGCACCGACGATGAGAATATTGCGACGCGCCTTGACGCAAAGATTGAGGAATTCCTCCATTTCATGCGACAGCATGCCATGTTGACTAAGGACGTGAAGCGCACGATATTCGTGGTTCGGCTTGCGAGCGACGATCGACGTCGATGCCACCGAAACGGGGGGAATGACGACTTCGATTTGCGTGCCATCACCAAAACGAACTTCCGACACGGCTGGAGCATTTTGCGGCGTCAAACCGTTGAATTGCAACAAACGCTGCGCCACGAGATAGAGCGTATCGGCACTCGTAAATTGCAAACTCGAAATTTCGCGATGCCCTTTGCGCTCGACGACGATCGTCTCGAAATTGTAGACGTTAAACGCACTCACTTCGGTATCGTCGATGAGCGAATCGACTGCGCCCAAGCCACATGCCTCTTTGAGCAAGAAATCGACGAGCGAATCGGGATTGACACTGCCCAACTGACTTCTACAGCTATTGATGCATTCCATGAGCTGATTATAGCACGAATCCTGCGTTTCGGGCTCGGGCGGATAGGGCATCGACGCAATCGTCTGAAAATCGTTCATCGACAAATACTTATCCATGACGACGCGAGCTGCTTTGATCCATGCGTCGCTCTCAGGAGTGCGAGCATCGTCAACGACGATTTCTTCGGGCAATGCAGCAGTTCCAACGTTTCGCGCACTTTGCACACCACGCGTACCTGCTACTGATTTACTCGCACCGCGAAGCGATTTATCCATGATACCTTCGCTAGCCGGCGCACCAATACTGGAAGGCTGTTTGACGCTCGACAAATTCGACATCGAACGCGATCCCGACACGCCCAATTGGCTTGCGCCAAGCGGCGAAGAGACCAAGCTGGCGCTCGGCCCACCGATCTGCGACATGCTCGCACCGAGATTCGGCACATGATCGGCACCGCCCATTGGAGCGCTCGATACACCGAGATTCGGCCCTTTCGGAGCCGAAATTGCCGGCGACGCACCAAGACTAGGCGCTACTCCGAGCCCCATCGGCGCCGATGATTGTTCCATACTATTGCTAGGTCCGGCGAGGCTAGGCGAAACGCCGGGCCCCATAGGGGCACCAAGACTCGGTGCTGCTCCGGGGCCCATCGGGCCTCCTAAACTCGGTGCTGCTCCGATCCCCATCGAGCCTGCCCCTGGCCCCATCGGACCACCAAGGCTCGGTGCCGCTCCAGGCCCCATCGGACCAGCCCCCGGTCCCATCGGACTACCAAGGCTCGGTGCCGCTCCAGGACCCATCGGGCCAGCGCCCGGCCCCATTGGACTACCTAAACTCGGTGCCGCTCCAGGACCCATCGGGCCACCTAAACTCGGTGCTGCTCCGGGGCCCATGCCCATCGGCGACGCCATATCCATCGGCGACGACAACCCAGGCCCCATTGGACCAGGCATACCCGCCGTCGACGCCATTCCCGGCATGCTCGGACGCACACCACCTGCACGCGGACCTCCTATCGTTGGCCCTGCCATGTGTTGCGGATCGACGCCTCCAATCGACGGAAGCGATGCCGCACTCGGACCACTCGGAAAAGGTTGCATCGACGGTGCACCTACCGACGAACCAACTGCCGCTCCTCCACCTGTTTCGCGCACCTCTATCGTAAAATCACCGATAAAAATCTTGTCCCCTTCTTCTATCACTCGAGGACCCGTGATCTTCTCGCCGTTGACAAACGTTCCATTCGTGCTCTTAAGGTCGATCACGATGATCTTCCCATCTTTGACGACAATTCGAGAATGCCGCTTCGAGATATTCGATCTGCCTAGGACAATATCATTACCCTTAATACGCCCAATGAGAACCTCGGACTTAGTACTATCAAATGTCTGTACGGATGACGGACCGTCTTTCTCGGTAATGGTCACACTAAGCATATGAACTCCTCTCCATTCACTGTGAATAAGAAAAACAAACTGCGCTCTGTGAACGCTAAAATGCCGTTGCTCTTCTATTCCCCTTTGCAAAAACTGTCAAGAATACGTTGTTCTATCCATCGAGTTTTGCTACGCATTCCGGTTGCCTTTTCTCTTTTTTAACGACTTCTCCCATGCATCATTATCGGTTGAATTCTTAGCCACCTACATGTCATACTAAACGCCGACGCTAGGCCCCCTACAAGCCCCATGCCCGTCTAAGTTCTCCATCCATCGAGTCATCATGAATAAAAAATTCAGCCAATCCATTAATTACTTGTCGATTCTTCTATCATTTCTGCTCATTGGCACATTTTCTTCGTCGTGCGCGCGTTCCATACCGATGCCACAAGTCGAGCTAGCCGATGCTCAACGCCAAATCGTCGACGCCGTGCGACCTATCCCCGAAACGATGAGAGCCATAGCTCGCGTCGATTACGTCGACGAAAAGAACAAAAAGCGAGCTGTTGGGCAAGAACTCATCCTCTCGGCCGATGACAATGCTCAGCTACGCATGACCGTATCGGCCTTCGATAAAGCAATTGCCGTCCTCGTCACCGATGGCACGACGTTCGGATTATTCGACGTCGGACAAAATGCCTACGTCACAGGGCGAGCAACCCCCGATTCCATTTCATCCATTCTCCCCGTCAGGCTCTCTGCTCTCGACCTGCACCGCGTCCTTTTTGGGTCATATCCAACCGACGAACTCGCGCCCAATGCCCATGAAACGGCCGAATTCTACTGGGATTCTAAGCTCGGAGGCTACTGCTATGCGCTCCCGCTTAAAAACGGTGCCACGCAAAAAGCATATTATTCATGGCCCGATAAAGACATCTTCCGGATCGACGTCTCCAATTCAAAAGGCGACATCGTCTATCGTTACGAAGCCTCTAATTTTACGTCGCAAAAGTCTGGCGACGTCGTCTATCGATTCCCCGACAAAATTCGATTTAGCCTACCCATCGAAAAAGCCGATGTCCAGCTACGCATCGACAAACGCGACCTCGATGTCGAATTTGCTCCCGCTGTCTTTCGTCTCCTACCGCCACAAGGCGCAAAAGTCTTAGTTGTCGAGTAGATCGCCCGCCAAAGCAGGATCCCGAGCAAAAAGAAACCCGCCAATCCGGCGGGTCTCATGTCACTATCGATTTGAAAAATGATCCTGGCGGGAGTCGAACCTGCGACCTTTTGATTAGGAATCAACTGCTCTATCCATCTGAGCTACAGGACCGTGGCTTTTTTCTCCAAAAAGCCAAATCATTATGCTATAGAAGATTCAAATTGTCAACCGATTCGTCACCACCTCCTCCGAAAAGGATCGTTCAAAGATTTGTTTGGTGAACGGCGAAAACTGGTTTATTTAAGGATGTACATACGGGCTCGCCTGCAAATCGCGATGCCCGATTTAATTTCTTTTTTCATCTGTAAAATCAATCGTTTGGGGTATTCTTTTGTCGAACTACATTGTCATTGAAGGTTTGATTGGTGTCGGAAAAACGAGTCTCTGCCATCTCTTGCGAAAACGCCTCAACGCGCGCCTCGTCCTCGAGCCGTGCGAGGCAAACCCCTTTTTGGCGAGTTTCTATGCCGATCCGAAGCATTACGCATTCCCTGCGCAAATGTTCTATCTAGCTGGGCGATATCAACAACAAGTCGAACTCCTCCAGCGATCGCTCTTCGAAAGCCTAACCGTCGCCGATTACCTCTTCGAAAAAGATCGCCTCTTCGCCGAGCAAACGCTCAACGACGAAGAAATGGGGCTCTATAACCGCTTCACAGAGCTACTCAGCCACCACGTCTGTTGCCCCGATTTCGTCATCTATCTCGATGCCCCTACCGATGTCATCCTCTCGCGCATACACCGGCGATCCATCGATGCCGAACAAGTCATCGAATCCGACTACCTCGACGCTCTGCGTGCTCGATACCAAGCCCTATGGGATCGCTGGAAACAATGCCCCGTCTATATGCTCGACACGACAAATCTCAACTACGTCGACAATCCCAAAGACGCCGACTACATGTGCAAGCTCGTCGAGGGCTACATCGACGGACATCCCATCGAAGGTGCCCCCAAGCCATACAGCATCGAATCCCAAGGACGACTCCTATTCTCATAAACAACATGCGCCCTCTCGCGCCCAACAGCGACTTCATTCGTCGAAAGGACTGTAAAAATGCAAAGAGAAGAAGCCATCAAAAGACTCGACAATTGGCTCAAAGTACCCGTCGACTACGAGTCGATCCTCCCAGCTCTCGCCGACTTAAAGTACACCGATCAATTCGAAGACTACATCCAACGCGTCGCCGAAATCGAATACCGATCTGCCTCGAGCATCGCCGATGACGTCGATCACTACATTACAAAAGTTCGATACGAACTCGAAAAAAAACAACAAGCATTCGACCAACAACTCGACGATATGGCGGGCGGCGACCGAGTCAAACCCCAAAATTCTTCCTACGACGACGACATCATCGACGACACATCGCATCGAAAACGCCCATCGGCAAAAGATTCTGCTCGAGAAAAGGCTTTCAAAAACTACATCAATCAGTCTAGCGCCACGCGGAGCCGCAAACGTCGCAACGATGACGACATCGACGATGACGACATCGACGATGAAGAATACACCGATGCCATTCGCATCCGAAAAGGATACGCCTATTGCCCTTGTTGTGGCAAAAAGTTGCAAGCCAATTTCAAAACCGAAATCACTTCTAACGGCGTTTTTTGGATAATCATCTGCGCTCTCTTTTGCATATTGCTCGTATTTATTCCCATCCTCTCATGCACCTATAAAATGGTCACGTTCCGATGCAAACATTGCCACCGCAAAAGCCTGCCACTCGACACGAGAGAACTCCCCGTTCTAAAGTAATTCCATTCTCCCCATAACTATTGGCTTTCGCACGAAACCCATCGCTAGCGGTTTTCGCACGAAACCCATCGCTAGCGACTTCCTCGCAAGCCAATAGACTTGCGCCCTGTTCGCCCTGGACAAAATACAAAAATGCGCACACTTTCGTGTGCGCTTTTTTTGCACGAAATCACTCCATATCGAGAAACGCCCCATTGCTACCGGCTTTCGCGCAACCCCCATCGCTAGCGACATCCTCGCAAGCCAACGGCCCCGCCCCCCCCTACCGAGCAAAATACAAAAAAGCGCACACTTTCGTGTGCGCTTCCCATTCACAGGTCAGTTCATTCTATTCACACTGCTTCTTGTATTCTTTGATCGTACTTTCGGCAGCTCTTTTGCAAGTGTCGCTAGCGCCGCCCATCTCCATCGCCTTTTTATAGAGCCGATAACCCTTGCACTTGTCTTTGAGCTTGGCTTTGACAGCTTGCTGACAAACGTCATTGACGTCTTCTTTTTTCACAGGTGCGGGTGCGGGTGCTGGTGCATCGGCAACCTTTGCCGATCCGCTATCGTGGCTACGCCTCGACCCGCGCGAAGGACGTCTCTCGTCGAGTCGAGCTTGAACTCTTGACGCTTCGTCGGCGTACTGATCGAGCGAACGAATATTGCGCAAAAGCATATTTGCCGTGTCGATATCGTTGTTGTCGATAGCAACCATTGCCTTATCGTAATAACGCTCGATCTTGCAACGCTTGATTTGATCGCTCAAATTCTCCTGCGTCGCACGATTAAAGGCATTCGACGGCGGTACAATGCGATTAAAGCTGTCGTCTGCATCGTCGCAACGTTTATCCGAAAGGCTTGCTACGACGTCGTCATAGGCACTCTGCGAATCTTGATTCGTGCGCAACTTCTCGAGCGTGGGCTTGAGCAGAGGAGAATCGGGCGAAAGTGCCACGGCTTCGTCACACGCCTTTTGAGCTTCTTCATACGATCCCGAGTCGATCAGAGCACCACAAAGCACGATCTTCGTCATAAATTCTTCGCTCGACGAATCGTTCGCTCTACTATCGACATTTGAATTTACAGTCGCCCCCTTATCTTGCTTGCCATTGAGTTGGGTCACGACGACAATCGCCGTCAATGCACCGACGCATAGCATGATAATCGCCATGAGCACCATCATCGGGAACGACACGCGCGATTTATCTTCGTAGTGCCCGAAATTGAGCGTCCAAAAATCTCCTGGCGCACAGAATCGCATGATCACGTGCCCCAATGCGATCATGCAACCGCTCGTCAAATACACCGGCCCAGAAATCATCTCGCCATTGACCTTTGTGCCGTTCGAGCTATTCAAATCGCGAATCTCGAAATCGCCACGGGGCGTACGCCGGATCTCGGCATGCTGGTTACTCACACTCGGATGCGAAATGTGAACTTCACACTGATCGCTACGCCCAATCGTGACGCGCGTCTTCGTAATCGGATACTCGGTGCCCGCAAAGTTCGACGACGTAACGACGAGGCGTGGACGCAATTCCGGCGGAATATCGACGACCGCATCGGGATCGGCTTGCTGCGGCTGCGGTTGGTTTTCATCTTGTACATAAAGGCGATAATCGCCTATCCGAATTTCATCGCCAAGTGCCAAGGGCGTCGGACCATCGATCTTCGCCGAGTTGACCTTTAAACCATAACGCGCTTTGACAGGTTCAATAAAGAGACCATCTGACGTCGAATAAATTCGCGCATGCTCGCGCGATACGTTGCGCTCTTTCAGTCGAATCGAATTGCCCTCTTTTCGACCTATCGTTATGTCCGAATCGGGGTTTATCGGCGCTATTTTAGATTTACCCTCGGAATCTTCGATTAAAATTCTCAACATTTAGAATTCCCGTCTCATCGTCTTAGATAACATGCTTAGACATGGTCACTTCATCGTCGCTCACACCGGCGAATCTTCGATTCTTGGCACAAGCCCGCAATCGTGCGCTTATACACGGTTCTAGCCGTTTTGACAAAATAAAACATAGAAAGGTGCGTTCGCCATTACAGCATGGCGTTTTTGTGGTATGAAGTTTGCGAATTGGCACCGGCCTATCGCTCGATAGCGGCGCCAGCCACACATGTTATCGACGTTGTCGATTTGTTCTATCCATATTTAAAGGAAGTGCCAAATGGTACCCATTCGTCTCTATGATACATCGCGTCGCGAAAAAGTCGATTTTCAACCGCTCATCCCTGGGCATGTATCGATCTATGTCTGTGGTTTAACCGTCTACGATTTGCCACATATCGGTCACGCACGCACATTCGTCGTCTTCGATGTCTTCCGTCGCTTCTTGCGACAAATCGGCTACGACGTCAAATTCGTCCGAAATCACACCGATATCGACGATAAAATTATCAAACGTTCGCGTGAAGAAAACACCACACCGACAGAACTCGCTTCGCGCATGATCGACGAACTACACAAAGATATGGCTTCGATCGACGTCGCAGAGGCCGATGTCGAACCCCGCGTCACACAACACATCCCCGATATCATCGCCTTCATCCAAAAGCTCTTCGACAACGGTTATGCCTACGAAGCCGGTGGCGACGTCTATTACCGCGTCTCGGCATTCAAAGACTACGGCAAATTCTCGAATCGTAACCTCGACGAAATGATCAACGGCGTCCGAAAAGCCGTCAACGAAGCAAAAGATAGCGCCGAAGATTTCGCACTCTGGAAAGGCGAAACCGATCCCGAAAAACCCGCCTGGGATTCCCCTTGGGGGCGCGGACGCCCCGGATGGCACATCGAATGCTCGTGCATGAGCACGAAATATCTCTCACCATCGTTCGATATCCACGGCGGCGGACGCGATTTGATCTTCCCACACCACGAAAACGAAATTGCCCAAGCAAAAGGCGCACAAGATGGCGACTTCGCTCGCTATTGGATGCACGTCGGCATGGTCGAAATCAATGGCGAAAAAATGAGCCACTCCTTGCACAACTTCTGGACACTGCGCGACATCGTCAAACAAGTCCACCCCGAAGCTCTGCGCTATTTCTTCCTCACAACCCACTACCGCAACAACATCAACTTCTCACACGATACGATTAACGAGGCTACACAGCGCATTACTTCGCTCTACCGCACGCTTTCTGCCGCCGATAAGCTCATCGCGCAGCTCGCCAACAAACATCCCAATGTCGTGGCAAGCCCAGAAATCATCAAAGAACACGAAGATGCCTTTGTCGAAGCCATGGCCGACGACTTAAACACCCCAAAAGCACTCGCGGCGATGGCCCAAACCGCTAAATTGGCCAATGAAATCATCGATGCGCGCGGCAAAAAAACTGCCCAACAACTCGCCCTACTCATGGCGTATCGCCAAGCGCTCGTCAATATGGGCTCGTACTGCGGCTTGTTTACGCGTCAACCCGACGAGGCCCTCGCCACATTGCGCGATTTGGCTGTCAAACGCCTTGGCCTCGACGTCGATGAAATCACCGCGTTAATCGCACAACGCACCACCGCACGCGCCGAAAAAAATTGGGCGCGCTCTGATGAAATTCGCGATAAATTGGCACAAATGGGCGTTCAATTGCTCGACCGCGCCGATGGTACCGACTGGCTCGTTTCGTAGCTCGTTTCCGTTTGAAATGACTCTCATATAAGGAGAAATGCGATGAGAATCTTATACAAAACTTTGGCAAGTGTTGGCATGTTGGCTCTCTCGACGGTTGCCGCCATCGGCATTCGTCGGTTGGTCAAACGCAAAAACGAAAAAGAAAAAGCCGCTCACGACGAAGTCAAAGAGACTAACGACGATGCCGTAAAAGAACAAACGACCGATAACGCCAATTCCGGCGACGAAATCGTCGATAACGGCGAAAAAATTGACGACGCCGAAACCGATGAAAACGAAGTCACCGTCGCCGAAACACCCATTCACCCCATGACCGAAGATACACAAGTCGAAGACGAAAACAAAATCGACGATGAAGACAAAGTCGACGATTCAAACGTCGAAGACGAAGACGAAGACAAAGCCGACGATTCAAACGTCGACGAAAACGAAAACGACGAAAAAGCCGATGATTGATTTCGACTTAAACAAGTTCTTTTCGCAAGTCTTTGGTTACAACGCGAGTGAATCGGGGCATCGATTCGGCTTCTTCGTCGACGTGCCGTTAAACGCCGAACAAGATACCCCCGATTGGCGTGCGCGCCGTGAACTCGTCGTCGAATGTGCCCAAAAACTCGTCCAACAAGGGCGTCACGCCTGCATCATCTGTGCGTATGCCTCTGTCGGACGCGGCAACGCCGATCTCGTCAATCCCGTCTTCCCCATTGCTCTAGGCGACGAGATTCCCGCAACGGCCGCCGATCTCGAAGCCTACCCAACCCAATGTACGAGCGTCGCAAACGTCTATGCTCGCGCCGAATTCTGGATCGCCCTGACCCAGTTTTCGGCAACGGCTCCGCTCAAACTCGCCGCGGCACGCTACGGATTCCGGGCGGCGACCATGCCCGGGTTTACGCTCTCAATGCTACCCGCCCTCGGCATCGACCTCGAAGCCATCGACCGACGCGTCACAAAACTCGCCAAAATGCTCACTCTGGCTCACACGGCAACACTCACCTTCGACGCCTTGGGCACAACATACGATTTGCGACTCGACTTGCGCCATCGCATGGGTTTCGCATCATCGGGGCGCTTCTTGATCAACGGGCAAGCCGGCAATTTGCCATCGGGCGAAGCCTATATCGTCCCATACGAAGGCGAATGCGCCGGCGTCTTATCGCGCACACAAGGCATTCTGCCCATCGAAAACAACGGCGAAATCGCCCTGTGTGAAGTCGCCGAAAATCGCATCGTATGCGTCGAAGGCAACGGCGATTGGGCCTCCGAACTCCGCAACTCGATTGCAAGCGATCCCGCGCGCGCCAACATTGCCGAACTCGGACTTGGCGTCTTAGGCGAATTCGGCATCGAAGCCGTCGGACACGTACTGCTCGACGAAAAACTCGCCGTTCACATCGCTCTCGGCCGATCCGAACACTTAGGCGGCGTCACCGCTCCTTCAGACTTCCTATCGCCCGCAAACGTCAGCCACATCGACTACGTCTATCACCACAAACTCATGCCAAACATCCGCATCGTGCGCGGCACACTCGCCACCGACGACAACCACTACGTCTTCGTCGAAAACGACAAATACCGATTCGATTTCGAAGCATAAACACATCGAATCCTCCGCCCCAAAACGATGCCACCCACTTGACTAGCGATTTGTACAAGGGGCGCCCTATCGCCCGCTGGGCGATACGGGCTCCGCGCTCCGGCTATTGCCCTCTCGGGCAATACGCCTACGCCATCGCGCTATTGCCCTCTCGGGCAATACGCGCTCATGTCGCCCTATCGCCCGCTGGGCGATACGGGCTCCGTGCAAATAAACCCCGCAGGGGTTCTGGCGAGTAGCCCCCAGTTGACGCCGTAGGCGGCTACTGGGGGAAAAAGGAATGCACAATCCAACCGTGCCGCTTATTTCGGTTCTGGGTTGTTCTCGATAAACGCGTCAATATTATTCTTGAAGCAATAGAGAATCGCCGGTTTAAGCTTCTCCAAGTCTTCGAACGACCGAATGAGAACGCGCTGAGGCGACGTCACTTGCGATGAAGCCCCCTTGCCAGAGAGAATCTCGAACTCGCTCGGAATGAGTGAACGAAGTGTTTGCTCATTGTCGCAATTAAAACCAATACACCCCTTCTCTATATTATATTGTCCGACATAACGAATTGCCCAAGAGCGAGGAGCATGCTTTGATTTCAAATCATCATTACTTAGGTAATGAATAAACATGCCCATATAAAATGTCGTATCTTTGTATTTAACCTGAGTCGGCATCCAATCGTTGAGATCATTCGACCATAGCTTCTTGGGCAAATCCGAGGCATCGATCATCGCTTGAACCTTATCGACGATTTGAAGTTCGAGTTCCGTTGTAATAACCCCAGACGAACCTGTATTCTCATCATCTTCTTCGATAACTTGCGAAACAGATGATTCATCGGACTGTTCATTAGAGGAATCCGACGTTGCCACTTCACCCGCATTTACACTGTCAGACTGTTTATCGTCGTTGATGTCGGCTCGCGTCCTCTCAAAACGCGTCAAATAATCGGTTTCAATCTTTTTGACAACGCGATTGATGGCATCTTTGACTTTCGGGCGAAACTCACATATTCGAGCATCTGTCCATTTTCCAAAAGAAATACCTGCTCTCATAGATAAGTACTTGACAAATTCGCCGTCAAGCTCATCGTCGGAAAGCAATAAATTGAGAGCAACATCGAATAGATTTGAACGTTGTTGGTCCTCTTTATACAAATCAGCAATGCTCTTGCCAGAATTACCGATACGCGCAATGACATTATCTTTATGTGCATATCTCAAAAAACTAGAGAGCTTGTCATCATTCATCAAAAGCTCATCAATACTAAATGTCAATATCGGAGTCATATTCATTCGACTCGTTTTACCCTCTTGCGCTATGAAGAGTCGATAATCTCGCCCATTTGTCAGAATACCAAGTTGAACCTCATCACAATACAAGAAGTAGCTTGCGAGTTCCTGAATGGGAGACTGCGAATCGAGATTCGTGTCCAAACTCTTTGCTTCGATATAGATGCAGGGCTTTTGAGCATTCTGAAGATAGACAGCATAATCGACGCGACATTTCGGACCCGACGACTTGTAGTCGGCAGAGGTGAGCCTCCAATCAAGCCCGAAGATCTATCCGATGCATCACCCGAGACTGTCACGGTCAACCGGCATCAGGCCAGTCATCAGATTCGCGACATCATCAAATGCCTGCGAGACGATTTCGGCGTTAGCATTGCTCTATATGGGCTTGAAAACCAGACGAAACCAGCCAAAGACATGCCCATTCGCATCATGGCTTACGACGCGATGGGATACAAAGTGCAGGCAAAACATGCAAAAGGGAAAGGAAAAATCATCCCGATTGTTACGTTTGTGCTGTATTTTGGCTATGATAAGCGTTGGGATGCACCACGAACGCTAAGCGAGTGTTGCAGTGTTCCAAAGCGTATCAAGCGCTGGTTTGTCGATTACCGTATCCGCATTATCGAGCTCGCTTGGCTCACGAGCAAGCAAATCGACAAGCTCGATGGCGATCTCAAGACGATTGCATTGTGTCTGCGACATTTTCGCAACCCGAAGAGATGGCCCTTCCCAAACGTCAAAGTCCAATATGTCGAAGAAGTATTGGCGCTTTTGGGAAAGATCACAGGCGACAAGATCTTTGAAAAACTACTCGACGAATACCAAGAACACGAAGAGGAGGATTGGGAAATGGCAAGCAGACTCGAAAGCTACAAAGAATACTACCGTTCAGAAGGCAGAACTGAGGGCAAAAAGCTCGGGAAAAAGCTCGGCATGGAACTCGGCGAAAAAAAAGGCATAAAAAAGGGTAAAGAAGTCGGAAAACTCGAACAGCTCGTTGCCATGACAAAGCGGATTATGACGAAAGAACGAAAATCTCTCGAAGATGCCATGCTCTATTTGCAACTCGACGAGGGCGAAAAAAAACTCATTCGAAACGCGATGGATTGATTTTGCAAACCATCGATGAGCGCGGTGTATGCGCGCAGCGACAGCGAGCACATAGCCGCGCCGACCGCGTATGGCGATAGCCAAAGCGGGCGAAAAAAAGCGCGGTGTATGCGCGCAGCGACAGCGAGCACATAGCCGCGCCGACCGCGTATGGCGACAGCCATAGCGGGCGAAAAAATGCGCGGTGTATGCGCGCAGCGACAGCGAGCACATAGCCGCGCCGACCGCGTATGG